>Ga0208491_10138_pt1 | contig 15779 bp, 16 predicted proteins | sample SubbioCSW11_NovA_FD_184819 | JGI IMG/M metagenome (GOLD analysis project Ga0208491, IMG submission 184819) | Serpentinite rock and fluid subsurface biosphere microbial communities from McLaughlin Reserve, California, USA - CR11_CSW11_NovA (SPAdes) | ecosystem: Environmental > Terrestrial > Deep...
GGGCACAAATCCCCTCTCCCTCTGGGTGAAGGCTAGCGTGAGGGCACAAATCCCCTCTCCCTCTGGGTGAAGGCTAGCGTGAGGGCACAAATCCCCTCTCCCTCTGGGTGAAGGCTAGCGTGAGGGCGCAAATCCCCTCTCCCTCTGGGAGAGGGTTAGGGTGAGGGAGTTATGCTAAAAACAACGTCAAGAAAGGCGGGGCGCAAGTGAGTGAGAAAGATTTTTTTCAGGAGGCAGCAACCAAGAACAGATTACGAGAAGTCCGCCTGTCTCATGGCCTTTCTCAGGGAGAGCTGGCGGACAAAGCCGGGGTTTCCCGGCAAACGATAGGCGGCATCGAGGCAGAGCTATACGGTCCGTCCTTGGCAGTTGCCCTGCGTTTAGCAAAAGTTTTTGGGAAAAAACTGGAAGAAATTTTTTGGTTGGAAAGAGAACCGGCTTCGGAAGTCTTTTGCCAATGGTCAGGCATCGGGCCGGTGCCGGAAGATGGGGCGCATATCCAGCTGATTCGTTCCGGAACCGGGTACGCCGCTTATCCGGCAAGCAGAGAGCTGCTCGGGCTGGAAGCAAACGCAATCGTGCTGCACAAAGACCGGGGTCAAATAAAATCAAAGGTCTTGGTGCAGGAATCCCTGGAGCAATCACCTATAGTTCTGGCAGGCTGCAGTCCGGTACTGGGTTTGCTACGGCAGCGTCTGCATAATATTTGCCGGGATGTTTCGCTGCTTTGGGTCAATACTAACAGCGCCCGCGCCCTAGCTGCCTTAAAAAACGGTACGGCACACGTGGCAGGTATCCATATTTTTGACGAGCAGACCGGCAGATATAATCTGCCTGCCGTGCAAAAGGCTTTAGGGGATCGCCCGCATGTGGTAATTAATCTCTATCACGGAGAACAAGGTTTGCTGCTACAAAAAGGCAATCGCAAGGGAATCAGAGATTTCAGTGATTTAGCGCGCGATGGTGTAAAAGTAGTGAACAGAGAAGAAGGCGCGGAATCCCGCCGCATTCTTGACGCAGGCCTGCAAGCTTCTAAACTCAATCCATGGCAGATAGCAGGCTATGACTTTCCGGTAGCAACGCATCAAGAAGTAGCTCAAGCTGTGGCATTCGGCGGTGCAGACTGCGGCGTTGCCTTGCGTCCGCTGGCTCGAGTTTATGGACTAGACTTTATGCCGCTTACACGGGAACGTTTCGACCTCGTAATCTTGCGTGAATATCTTCACGAGCCAGGAATTCAAGCTGTTTTGGACTTTCTCCAAAAACAGGCCATCAGATTAGAAATGGAGGCCTGCGGTTACGAACCGGAAGCTACCGGCAGTGAAATTACATGCTGAGAAAGCTGTTATGCCCTCTGCCAAAACCTACCCTCAACTTCATCTTAGCCTCTGCCAAAACTCTAACCCTCACCCTCACCCTCACCCTCTCCCAGAGGGAGAGGGGAAACTCGATACCCTCTCCACCCTTCCTCAGTTTACTTTAGACATGCCCTCACCCTCACCCTCTCCCAGAGGGAGAGGGGAGTTGATGGTGGGAGAGGGAAGTTGCGAATGAGGGAGAGGGGAAACTCGATACCCTCTCCACCCCTTGGGGGGAGAGGGCTAGGGTGAGGGGGGAGAGGGCTAGGGTGAGGGGGGAGAGGGGAGTTGACGATATGAAAGAGGATTTAATGAAAGGAGTGAAGACGAATGCACAAAAAAAATCTCTTTCTATGGTTTGTTTTTATTATCTTTTCACTGTTGACACTGACCGGATGCCCCGGACGCGAGACGGCTCCGCCGCCCTCGCCTGCACCACAGCCGGCTCCTGTTTCATTGACTGTTTCGGCAGCAGCCAGCTTAACAGATGCGCTAAATAAACTGATAGCCATTTACCAAGAAAAAAATCCCCATGTTAACATCACAACAAACTATGCAGGCTCCGGAGCACTGCAGAGGCAGATTGAGGAAGGAGCACCGGTAGACTTGTTTATCTCTGCTGCGCCAAGGCATATGGATGCTCTGGAGGAAGGCAATTTGCTCTTGGCAGGGACAAGGGTTGACATCCTTGGCAATACCATGGTATTGATTGCACGCGAAGGCTTGGAGTTAGCAGAGGGCTTTGTTTCACTGGAGGAGGATACCGTCAGGAAAATTGCTCTCGGCGAACCGGAGAGCGTACCTGCCGGCCGCTACGGCAAAGAAACGCTTACTTATCTTGGCCTCTGGGATAAACTGAAGCCTAAGTTTGTTTTTGCCAAAGATGTACGCCAGGTTCTAACCTGGGTAGAAGGCGGCGACGCGGATGTAGGCCTGGTTTACCTTACTGATGCGAAGACGGCAACAAACATCGCTATTCTGGCCGCGGCGCCGCAAGGCTCTCACAAACCGATCCTCTACCCGGCTGCGGTTATTAAAAACAGCCAAGTGCCGGAAGCAGCGCAAACCTTTCTGACTTTCCTCTCCGGAGCGGAAGCCAACGCCGTTTTTGCACAGTATGGTTTTACAGTGCCTGCCAACTAGCCTTAAAGGGGGATCATATTGGAACTTTCGCCTCTTTTTATCTCACTGCAGACGGCGGCCGCTGCTACGGCGGCTGCCTTTTTCCCCGGCATTCTCGCGGCTCGCTGGCTTGCCCATACCCCGCCCGGCAAAGGGAAAGCACTGGCAGACGGGCTGCTGATCATGCCGCTGCTGCTGCCACCCACTGTAATCGGTTTCCTTTTATTGCTCATTTTTGGCAATAGAGGTCTGCTTGGACGGACTTTATCAGAATGGGGGCTGCCGATAGTCTTCACTTGGCCCGGTGCAGTTATCGCCGCCGCCGTAGTTACTTTCCCGCTGATGTATAGGACGGCTCGTGGCGCTTTTGAACAGGTTGACCCAGACATGCTTGATGCCGCGCGCACCATGGGCGATACGGAATGGCGCTTGTTTTGGCGGATCTTGCTGCCCCTTTCCTGGCCGGGAATTACCTCCGGAATTATTTTATCCTTCGCACGCGCACTGGGCGAATTTGGCGCTACACTGATGCTCGCAGGCAACATTCCGGGCAAAACGCAAACGATGCCCATCGCTATCTATTTTGCCGTGGAGGGCGGCAAACGCGATGTGGCACTTGTCTGGACACTGATTATGATTGCTGTTGCCACAACGATTGTTTTATCACTAAACTACTGGTCTGATCGCCGGCAAAATTTTGCCGGGCGGCACAAGGGGAAATGAGATGACACTTTATGTAGATATTGAAAAGAATCTGCCCGGGTTCAAACTGAGCGTTTCTTTTACAGCCGCTAACAATACGTTAGGCCTGCTAGGCTCAAGCGGCTCGGGCAAAACAATGACCCTGCGCTGTATAGCAGGCCTACTCACGCCAGATCGCGGCAAAATTGTGCTAAACGACAGAGTGTTTTTCGATGCGGAGAAAGGCATTAACCTGCCAAGCCGCGAACGCAAAGTCGGCTATCTCTTTCAAAATTACGCTCTTTTTCCGCATTTGAGCGTGGAGCAAAACATTTCTTTTGGCTTGCGTCATTGCCCCCGACAAGAGCAAAGCAGGCGCGTGGCGGAAATGCTGGAGATGATGAACTTAAAGGGGCTAAAAAACAGGTATCCACGTCAACTTTCCGGCGGGCAACAGCAACGGGTGGCTCTTGCACGGTCGCTGGTGCTGGAACCGGAAGTTTTGCTGTTGGACGAGCCGTTTTCTGCGCTGGACGACTGTTTGCGCGACCAATTAGAGGAGCAACTGCGGGAAACGCTGGGAAAATATCATGGCCACTCTCTCTATATCACCCACAATATAGAGGAAGCTTACCGCATCTGTTCAGAGCTGCTGCTGCTGGAAGAAGGCCGGATTGCTGCTTCAGGTCTTAGGGAAGAATTATTTAAGCGGCCGCCAAACACATTAGCCGCCAGACTGACAGGCTGCAAAAATCTTTCACGCATCCGCCATATTGCACACGATACGGTGGAAGCATTAGATTGGGGCTGCAGATTGCTAGTGCCCTCTATCAATTACCCTCTCCCCTCTATCAATTACCCTCTCCCCACTATCAATTCCCCTCTGCACTCTATCAACTCCCCTCTCCCCACTAAGGGGGGAGAGGGTAAGGGTGAGGGGGGCGAGGATAAGGATAAGGGTGAGGGGGGAGAGGGAAATTACTGGATAGGCATCAGAGAGCACCAGCTATCATTTGTGAACGACAAAACACTTACAAATACCTTTCCCTGTCGTACGACGAGTGTAAGCGAATCTCCTCATAGCGTCACGCTTACACTCCGCCTTGATGGTGCCCATAATCCTCCCGGAGGCAACCTGCAAGCGTTCTTATATAAAGATGCTTGGGAAGTACTGCACAAGCAGCCTTATCCCTGGTTAGTCCGCTTTGAGCCTGCCAAATTGTTTCTGACAAAGGAAAAGTAAAAGAAAACTGCTGCTGCTCCTAACAGTAAGCCGACCAAAAAACTCAGGATCGTCAAAGTATTGACACCGTTTGCTTCGTCAGCGGTTGCTTCAACGTCCGCAGGGGCAGGCGCGGCGGGAGGAACGATGGCTGCTTCTTCGGCTAACGTAAACAATAAAGTACTCGTGCGTGAAATCCTCGCGTAATCAACCTCTCCTAATTTCCCCTCTTCATCAACCAAGAAAGTGGCTTTGACAAGCCACTTGCCGGCGGAGGGAAGGTTTAGCTTAAAGCTACCGCCTGCGGCTGTCTCCGCGCTCACGCTAGCCTCATCCGGACCGTATGCCACAACGACAGCGTCTGGCAGCGGCTCGCCCTCAAACAATACTTTGCCGCTAAAATATCCGGGAGATATTGTGCCGATATCAGCGGAAGGGATTATTTCAAACGGCAAATCTGTCGGCTGGCTTGATGTTGCCGGGCCATTGCCGAGAATATAAGCCGTTTTTGCCGAATGGATACTTAGCCTGGTAATCCCGTCGCCAGGGGTAAATGTGCCGGGTTCGCGCTTTGCCCAGAAAAGATATTCTCCCTCGCCTCTCGGAGTCACAAATGCCCTGCCCTGAACGCCGGCTTCTTCTAGCGGCAATTCCGCCACTTGACCGTCGGGATACCTGACAAACAAGCTCAGGTTTTCAATTTTTACGGGGTCAAAATAATCTCGCAGATGCCCCCAGGATACGTCTACTCTCAGTTGCTTTGCAGTCTCTTTGTACTCCACTTCAATCCATAATTCATGAGCTGCGGCTGGGGCGACAAGAAATAACAATAGCAGGCAGACAGTCATCAGAAAAATCGTTTTCTTCATTTTCATTCTCTCCTCTTTTGCCTAATAGCACACTTTTAATTTTTGTAACACTATATGTGTTTTCTCCCGCTATACTCTAATTCCTGCTTTCAATTTTCATTTTTCTAAAAAAATATCCCCTCCTTTGGAGGGGTGCCCGTTAGGGCGGGGTGGTTTCCTAATTAATTATATTGCGGCTCTTGGTTCTGCACATATTGCTGCCGCTGTTTTAAAGTCGCCACCGCCCCATCTAGCGTCTGGGCTAACTGCTCAAATGTTTGCTTTGCCTGCTTGTCTTGGGTTTCCAAAGCAAACATTTTTATGCTGCTGGCGGCGCTTTCTACTCCGGCAATTACTTGCTGCAGTTGTGTTCCTACTGTCACCGTCTCACCTCCTTTGCCGGTCAACCCTTTACAGGGCTCTGTTTAACCTTTTGGTTTGAAAATGAGGGAAGCAAGAAAGCCAAAGATAATAGCCGCAGAAATTCCGGCGCTGGTAACCTCAAAAATACCTGTGAACACTCCAATCATACCGCTATTTTCTGCTTCGGCGAGAGCACCGCTGACAAGAGCATTGCCAAAACTGCTGATAGGCATTGTGGCGCCGGCACCGGCAAATTTAATCAACGGGTCGTAAAGCCCAAGGCCTCCTAAAACGGAGCCGGCCACGACCATAGTGACTGTAGTATGTGCCGGAGTCAGACGGAAATAGTCAAGCATTATTTGACCGATAACGCAAATTCCGCCCCCCACCAGAAATGCCACTAAAAATTGCTGCATAGCATTAGCCTCCCAACTATGGATTACCTCTCGCCGAGAATTCCCTTCCATCTCTCCCTCACTCTCACTAAACTCCACCCGCCCCCTCTCCCTCTAACAAATCCCCTCTCCCTCTGGGAGAGGGTTAGGGTGAGGGCAAGGACTAGGACCAAGGCCAGAGAATCTCCACCCGCCCCCTCACCCTCGCTGCGCTCCACCCTCTCCCGGAGGGAGAGGGTATATTTGGTCCAGACAAATCCCCTCACCCTTGCCCTCTCCCGTGGGGAGAGGGTAGTATTGAGACAAATCCCCTCACCCTTGCTGCGCTCCACCCTCTCCCGGAGGGAGAGGGTAATATTTGGACAGATCCCCTCTCCCTCTGGGAGAGGGTTAGGGTGAGGGCGGAAAGGTCAGCGTTACCCTTCTATTGCCACGGCGTGCGCAATGCAGGGAATACTCTCCTTTTGTTGATAAGAAAGGGGCGAGAGCAACGCTCCTGTTGCTACTACCAAAATTTTTTTCAGCTCACCTCTGCTTAAGCGCTTCATAAAATGGCCGTAGGTAACGGTGGCAGAACAGGCGGCCCCGCTGCCGCCGGAAAAAACAGGCTGTTCCTCCTTGTAGATGATTAAACCGCAGTCCGTCAATTTTTCCGGCAAAATGACGATGCCTTGTTTAGCCAGCAATTCAGCGGCAATGGCATGCCCTACTTTCCCCAAGTCGCCTGTCGCAATCAAATCATAATCGGAGGCATCCACACCAAAATCCCGGAAATGGGTCAAGATAGTTTCTACCGCAGCCGGAGCCATGGCGGCGCCCATATTAAATGGGTCGGTAATTCCCATATCTACCACCTTCCCAATAGTGGCTGCCACAACCCGGGGGCCTGCTCCTTTTGTTGCCACAAGCGCTGCGCCGGCTCCGGTAACTGTCCATTGGGCGGTGGGAGGCAGTTGAGCACCGTATTCCGTAGGATAACGGTACTGCTTGTTGACTGCTCCGTTGTGGCTGGCGGCAGCAGCCATCACGTAACGGGCGCCGCCGGCATTAACGATAAACGACGAGAGAGCCAGCCCTTCCATCGAGCTGGAACAAGCGCCAAATAATCCAAAATATGGAATTCCCAGCGTGCGGGCAGCAAAGCTCGAGGTAACAATCTGGTTCGTCAAATCACCGGAAAAGAAAAACTGAATATCTTCTTTCTTGAGCTTGGCTTTTGTAATAACTCTCTCACAAGCTTCTTCCAGCAGTTTCTTCTCCGCTTTTTCCAGGCTCTCCTGTCCCATCCAGATGTCGTCGTGCAAAATGTCAAAGTCTTCCGCTACTGCGCCGTTAGCCTCAAACGGACCGCCGACAGCGGCAGAAGCAATAATAACCGGAGCATTCCTAAAAAGCCAGCTCTGATGACCTACAAGCATTTACATCCCACCCAGCCAGTCCACTTTAATGCGGATGACGGCCACAACAAAGGCTGAAAACACGCCGAAAGTAATTACCGGTCCGGCAATTTTAAACATATTGCCGCCCACACCAAGCACATATCCCTCGCTGCGATGGTCAATGGCGGCGGAGGCAACTGTGTTGGCGAAACCGGTCACCGGGATAATGGTGCCGGCTCCGGCATATTGGGCAAGATGATCGTAAATCCCCAGCCCAGTCAGCAGAGTGGCAAGAATAATCATTGTCGCCACAGTAGGATTGCCGGCTGTTAGCTCCGTAAAACCAAAATATTTAATGTAGAGCCACTGAAAAAACTGGCCGACGACACTGATGCTGCCGCCTACAAGAAAGGCGCGAAAACAATTAAGCAGGAGGGGTCTTTTCGGTTCCCGCTCTTGCGCGAAGTTTTGGTACGCCTGTTGTTTGGGTGTCTGCTTTTTTAGCTTTTTGTTTGCCATCTTCTTCCTCCCTAACGTAACAAATGGGGTCGCAACTTTTCCAAAACTTGCTGCAATTTTGCGGAATCATCTGCAAACTGCTTTTTACTCTTTACATCTTCTGTTGCCAAAGAATATTTTGTAAGCTCCGCTTGCGCTTGTTGTAATGTGGCAAACAGCATTTCCCGCACTGATGGATTGGGCAGTTGAATCAAATCGTCAAACAAATCCAAATACAACTCACCGGCTGAACTTACTTGACCGAGGAAAACATTTTCAAGCGAAACGCCGCTACTTTCAAGCTGTGTTTGCAGCCACTGCAGCGTCAAACCCAGCTTCCTCAGCGAATCATGCAAAATTTTACCGTCAAGAATCACTGTCTGCGTTTCAATCTGCGGCATCACCTTCCACTCCAGGTCGTGTGGCGCAATAGGGCGTTTATCGGCTTTGAGCAGCAAATTTAACTCGCCTGATGTCTCCAGCACGGCAAATTCCACATCGGCAACGCTAAAGACATTTTTTGCTCTTAATCCTTTGAGCAATCCTTCGCCGCTTAACCTCACCTGTTTTAGATTTTCTTCCATTACTTTCCCCTGCTTAATAATGATTGTTTCCTTGCCATGCAGTAGATGATAAAGCGTCCTGCTGTGCAAAGAGAGATAATCTAAAAACAGCGGCAATAACACCCAAACAGCAAGGGCGGCTAAGGCGAAAGCCATGTTTGGGATAATATTGGCGGCTAAGAGCGCAGTCACCACAGCAACCACGCTGTAAACCACAAAGTGAAACGGGGACGTTTCAACCGGATGTTTTTTGCCGAGTACCCGGATAGCTACAAACACTAACAGAAAGAGTCCCAAGGAGCGTAATAAGCCGTCTACCCAAACGGGCATATCGTCACCTCTCTAAAGACTTTTGTATTGAGGTTCGGCCAACTCAATTTCCTGCAGCCGACCTGCCAAGCTTTCCACCACTTCCGCAAGGATAACTAATCCTTCCTGGAAAGCAGCCCGGCTCTGCTCATGGCGCGCTTGCTGTGCATACAGCTCAATAATTGCCTGTGCGCCTTTTAAGCCGGCCAATGTGTTTTTTAGCTGTGAGCCTACTGTCATGACACTTCCCTCCCGCTGCTTATTTTTCTCCATTTAGCCCTAAACATACAGAGCAAAGGGATATAATCGAGTAGGAGCTGAATAATTAGTTTATCCAGCGTCCTCTCACACCACCGTACGTACCGTTCGGTATACGGCGGTTCAATAGAATTAATGAACGAATGAATATCTTTCGCTAAAAGACTGAAAACCTATTTTAGCTAGGTGCTCATTAGTAAGGGTTTTGTGAAGGATAGGGCTACCGGCAGTACGCCAGTAGCTCTTTCTTGTATTCGCGTATTCCCAGGCTTTGTGCTTGGGTGTACCAAGTGCCATAAGGTTGCTGTGTTTGGTTTTGATCTTCTTCCACTGCTTCCAGAAACACATGCGAATCCTTCTACGAAGCCACATGTCTAATGATTTTGCGAGTTTACCCATATCTGCAATGCCAAAATAATTGACCCATCCAATAATGACTTGCTTTAGCTTCGCCATCCTTTGGGGCATACTCATAGCCTTGCTTCTGCCTGTTATTTCTTTCAGCCTTTGCTTCAGTTTAACAACCGGCTTTTGGTGAACTCGTATTCCTATTCCACCTTTTTTTACGGTAGAACGAGAACCCTAAAAATTTCAGTTTCCATGGCCTGTCTACAGTGCTCTTCTTCTGATTGACTTGGAGCCTTAGCTCTCCTTCAATGAAGCGGGTAATACTTGCCATGACTCTTTTTGCCGCTTTTCTACTTCTGACGTATATATTGCAGTCATCGGCATACCGGCAGAACTTCAGACCCCTTTTGGTCAGCTCTTTGTCCAATTCGTTAAGCATGATGTTGCTCAATAATGGAGACAGATTTCCGCCCTGAGGCGTTCCTTCTTCCGTTTCCATAACAACCCCATTAATCATTACACCGGATTGCAGGTACTTTCGTATTAAGGAAAGCACTCTAGAATCCTTAATGGTTTCTGATAACAATCGCATCAGTTTGTCATGGTTTACGGTGTCGAAGTACTTAGCAAGGTCAATGTCCACTGACCAACTGTAGCCAGCTTCAATGTATTCCTTACATTTCATGATTGCCTGTTTTGCACTTCTGTTAGGACGGAACCCGTAGCTGTTGTCAGAAAACTGCCTCTCGAAGATTGGGGTTAGCACTTGTGCTATGGCTTGTTGTATCACTCTGTCTAGTACTGTAGGGATACCAAGTAGTCTTTTGCCCCCGTCAGGTTTGGGTATTTCTACTCGTCTGACAGGGTTGGGGCGATATTCCCCATTCCGTATCGATTCTCTGATTTGGCCGCCATTCTGCCTCAGGTATTGTAGAGGTTCATCCACTGTCATACCATCTACTCCGTGACTGCCCTTGTTTCCCTTGACTCTTTTGTAAGCCATGTTCATGTTATTGCGGTCAAGGATTCTCTCAAGTAATCCATCGGCATATTCATTGCCACCGTTTCCGTCTTTATCGGACATGGATGGAATACTCCGCACTCCCGCATTACCTCCGAGTTCCACTCGTACTTCCTGCAGGTAGCCTTCTTTATGAAGTTGTCTGCCTTCTACGTATTCCTTCGTGTCTTTCAATTTCGGGAAACCTCCTATTGTTCGGTCCTTCCTCTTCCGTACATGTCCGGAGAAGTACTACGACCTCTGCTGACTTCTGGCAGTTCAGTCATACATCACTGCATGGGTTGCCGTTTCTGAATACACATCCTCAGCGTATCTGCCAGACATCCCCGGGTAAGAACGATAGCCTTCATCCCATGTACCCGCCGCATTTACTGGATGGGGTTCGTGCAGTGTAGGACTTCGTTTTGTTTAGCAAACTCGTCCACCCCAATCCAGCCTTGTATGTGGTTTTTGTTCATCGGGTCGGGACTTTGCCGCCGGCTTCCTTCAGATTCCACCTCACGATGGACACCCTTGCCCTTGGCTAATGGTTCCCACTGCAATGCCCATAACGGATTTTCACCGTCAAGCTATCGCCCATGCCGGGCGCACTAAAAAGAAACTAACTGACTGGCAGTTAGTTTCCGGCGACTTGCTGTAGTTAGCTTTTTTATATAGACAACCATGCCCCCACAAAAACGGGGCACCATCAGAAGGATGAAAATAATCCTTCCCCTTGCCCTCACCCTAACCCTCTCCCAGAGGGAGAGGGGACTGTGGCGGCTATTTTCAGGGTAGAAACTAATTATTTGGCTCATTCAAGTTAACCTGGTTAGGATCGCCCTGCAATGTGTTGCCCTCCGGCTGAACTTGGGCAATAAAGCCGCGGGCTTGTGTCACCAATTCTGGAGCGTCGGCTGGATTTAATTCAATCACCCTATTCCAACTTGCAATAGCTTCCGTGGGGTTGCTCCGACCAAAGTAGAGGAAAATACCTTGGTTGTAGTGAGCCTTAGCATGGTTTGGATTAAGCTCAATGGCCTTCTTAAATTCTTCTTCCGCTAAGTCTAATTGGTCTGACCAAAAAGCCATAATTGCCAGGTTCACACGGACGTCTACATCATCGGGATTGACTAGCAACGCCCTTTGATAAGCTTCCACAGCCTGGAAATAAGTTTCTACGGCTTTTTCGTTGCCGGTCACACGAGCATGGACTCTGCCAAGATCAAAATAAGCATGACCTAAGTTAGCCAGCAGATAAAAATTATCCGGCGATTGCTCTAAGCTGGCGTTAAACTGGACGATACGTTGTTCCAAACCGGCAATGTAACTTTCATCGTTTTGCACCGGAAGATTGCTGCCGGGCATCATGCTGCCCGGCAAAAAAGCCGCGAGAATAGAGGAGAGCACTAAGCCGCCGCCGGCGATAGCGATAACAATGTAGACCATAATTTTATTCTTTTTACCTCTGGACATCTTTTTTGCCACAAGGCTTACCTCCCGCAAAAGCTAAATGATCTGACCGACTATTTTTGATTATAACAAAAACCTTTGAAAAGTATTTGAACTTTTTGTGAACTTTATTACTTATTTGTGAATTTAACGATGCCTATTTTAACTTTGGTTCTCTCTGTTTTCCTCCCATTCGCTCTCTGCCACATTAGCCGCCACCACCACAGCCTCCCAGACTCCTTTATAGGGCGGCGCGTAACACATATCAACCTCTCCCAGCTCCGCCAAAGTCATTCCAGCTGTAATGGCGCATGCCAGGATATCAGCACGGTGAGCCACACCCTCATGCCCGATAATTTGCCCGCCTAGCAGCCGGGAAGTTTTGCGTTCATAAACAAGTTTAATCATTATTTTGCGAGGATTGGGATAATAGATAGCGTGGTCTAAGGTGGTGACTACTGTCGCCATGGCAGCAAACCCATCCTCTTTTGCGGCTTGTTCGGTTAAACCGGTAAGAGCCACAGCCAAGTCGAAAATTTTAGCTGTAGCCGTCCCCAGCACGCCGGGGAAATCTTCCGACTGACCGCAGGCAGCCTGCCCTGCCAAACGGCCCTGCCGGTTGGCAGTAGTGCCTAGAGGGATATAGACATTCTTCTCGAGCAGTCTGTGGTAAGTCTCTGCGCAGTCGCCAGCGGCATAAATATCAGGAATATTAGTACGCATCTGCCGGTCAACTACTACCGCTCCTTTAAAGCCTGTTTTTATCCCGGCAGCGGCAGCCAATTCACAGTTTGGCCGCACACCGACAGAAAGTACCGCCAAGTCACATGGATATTCACCTTGGTTAGTGCGTACGGCTGACAAGCGTTCTTCTCCCAAAAAAGCTGTGACCGGTTCTTTGGTGTGCACCAAAACGCCTTGCCGCAGTAATTCCTGATGAACAATAGCTGAAAAATCAGCATCAAAATTAATAAGCACTCGTTCAGCTTGCTCCAGAATGCGCACCTCTTTACCTAATAAGCGCAGGTTTTCCGCCACTTCCAAACCGATATACCCACCGCCCATAATGACAATTCGCTTGACATCCGGGCTGTCCAACGCCCTCCTCAAAGCTAAGCCATCTTCCATAGTACGGAGCGTATGGACGCCTGGCAGCGTAATACCCGGTAAATCCGGCACAATCGGACGGGCTCCTGTCGCGTAAATCAGCTTACCATACGGCTGAAAAAACGTTTCGCCGGTAGCCAAATCTTTCACATGGACATGCTTTGCTTTAATATCAATAGCCAGCACTTCATGGCGGATGCGGACGGTAATATCCATTTTCTGCCGATATTTTTCCGGTGTGCGAATAACCATTTTATTGTGGTCAGGAATTACCCCGGATAAGTAATACGGCATTCCGCAAGCTCCGTAGGAGACAAAGCCGCTTTTCTCAAAAACGATAATCGGCAAATCCGGCTGCAGACGCCGCGCTTTAGACGCCGCACTCATGCCGGCGGCTACGCCGCCGATCACGACCAATGGCTGCTGCAATTTCAGTCACCTCCGCACATTTACAAGTTTTGTTACTTATTCTGCTTTTCTCCGTTTGTTCCTGCCGAACAGCTCTGCTTGTTTTCAGATTTCCGGCTCCGGAATAGTTTGCGGCACTTTCGGTGAGGCTAAACTTATGTCAAAACTGCAGGTGATGATGCCTTGACCGTTTATCAGATGCCCGTTAGGGAGTTGCAATCTTTGCCAGGATTAGCGCAGGTAGAAACTCGTCTTAAAGAGTTTAGCCAAGGGAACGATGGTTTAACGGCACAGTTCTCCGCAAATGTTACAGACGGCGGCAAACGCCTGCGTCCTGTGCTCGTTCTGCTTGGCGGTGCCTTTTACCGAGCCAAACAAAACCAGCTAATCGACATAGCCACAGCCGTGGAATTAATTCATACCGCCTCCCTAGTGCATGATGATATTATTGACCACGCCACAACCCGGCGCGGCAAACCCACACTTTCCGCAAAATGGGGGGAACAGCAAGCCGTCCTGTACGGGGATTTTCTTTTTGCCCGTGCATTTTCACTTTTAACCAAACACGGACTAACCGGAACGCTGGGAAACATGACTCAAGCCATCAGCCTGATGTGCGAGGGGGAAATTGAACAGTCAGCCTTGCTTTTTAACTGCGCTGTCACCGAAGCCGATTATTTTTCCTATATCCACAAAAAAACAGCTTTCTTTCTGTCTGCCTGTTGTCTGGCCGGAGCTGAAGCCTGCGAGATGCCAGCGGCTGAAAAAAGACTGCTGACTGCCTTTGGACTACAGCTTGGTTACGCTTTTCAACTGACTGATGATCTGCTTGACATAGGCGGAAACGCTAACGGCATGGGAAAACCTGTAATGCAAGACCTTAAAGAAGGATATCTCACCCTGCCGCTCATCAAACTGTTACGCGACAAACGGCATGGCTGTGCCGTAAAGCGGATTATTGCGGAAAAAGACTTTTCCGCGGCTAATTTGCAGTTCATTCAGCAAGCGTTGACCCAGTGCGGAATTCTCGCGGAAACAAGCAGAAAAGCAGGTTTGCTGCTTGAGCGGGCCAAACAAAATTTAGAAAAATTGCCGCTTAAACCGCCCCGCCTCTTACTGTCTCGTCTTGCTGATTATGTGGCCCGCAGAACATCCTAAACGCTAGACAATCCCCGCACTGCGCAAACCAAGACACACCTTATGCAGCAAGCGGGCTTCCCTGCCCCCTTCTCGCAGTAGTTGCTGCGAGATTTTGTTGCGTCCGGAACAAAATGCTTTTGGATCGGAAAGATATAAAGCTAACAGCCCCTGCACAACGGTGCGGTGGAAAGCAGCATGCGGCAGCGTTTCCGCCCTTTGCAGTGATTCCCGCAGGAAACGTGCCAATCCTGCTGTCATAGCTTTTTCATCCGGATAAAAAGAGACAAAATTCAGTTCATCGTGCCGCAGGTCTTCGTCAATATCAATAAAATAATCAAGCAATATATGCAAACCAGAGAGCCAGGGAAAATAACAAGCCTGCAGCCTGTCAATCTCCAACCTGCTGAAAGAAGCAATTGATGCACTTGCTGCCAAGACAAAAATACCGAGCGTGGAACCGGCAGCAGCGGAAAACTCCCACCAGAGCACATTCGGCGCCAGTTCGGCATGACGGGAGAACCAACGAGTCAGCAGTTCCGTGCGCAATCCTCTATCCTGATGTTTGTAGACTTGAAGATCACTATAGAGACTCACCAAATGGCTAAGCTCCTGCCGGATATGATTATAGCCTGGGAAAACGGCAATCTTTTCCCTGCATTCCTGCACAAGCAAAGTGAGATAACCACCGTCTTGATTATAGGGATAGCCTGCATACCAATCTGCGAGCGGAGCGTCAAGGTCTATCGCCGCGTTCAGCGCATAATGCAGCCGGCGAAAGGCTCCTTCGTTTGTCGCCTCTGTCCGGTCGCATAAATTGTCAAGGTAGTCGCTGATTGTCTGCAACGCCACAACAAAGCCGATTATTTGCGCTGTCTTTGCTCCTGGATAAAGAGCGTAGATACTGCCACCCTGACAGTGAAATCTTTTCTTGTCAATACTGTCCAAGGCTTGCCGCTTTAACTCCGGATGCGGAATAACCAGCGCTCTATTGCGCCAAATGGCAAGTTCTCGCTCTACAGCAGGCAGAATGCGAAATAGATAGGGTACAATCACAGTCCGACTTTTTACTCTCTCTGACAGAAGATTCATCCCTTGCCTCCTAAAATCATGCCTTTATAAAATATAGTCTATCATCTGTTATTATTCCTCAAAGGCACTGAAACTAAAAGCACTGCTCCCTCACCCTACCCTCTCCCAAAGGGCTGACCTTTACCCACACTTGACACCGGGCATTATGGCCATGCTTGCAGGGGAGGGCGGGATTCTTCGCCCCTGATGATGCCATACATCTCGGAAGCAGTATCTAGGCGCTGTAGACCACGCCATAA
>Ga0208491_10139_pt1 | contig 15723 bp, 16 predicted proteins | sample SubbioCSW11_NovA_FD_184819 | JGI IMG/M metagenome (GOLD analysis project Ga0208491, IMG submission 184819) | Serpentinite rock and fluid subsurface biosphere microbial communities from McLaughlin Reserve, California, USA - CR11_CSW11_NovA (SPAdes) | ecosystem: Environmental > Terrestrial > Deep...
AGAGGGATAGGGTGAGGGGGTGAGGGGGGAGGGGTGAAGTTCGGCTAACTCACAGATGCCAACAAGTCCGACATCTGATTTCTGATCTCTCCTTAACCGAAGGAATGGATGCCGGAAAGGAGCCAAGCCACGCCGACCCAGGTAAAGAGCATGGCAAACCAGCCGACAGCCACCAGTGCCACAGTGCGCATCCCTGTCCAGCCGCGCGTAAAGCGCGCATGGAGGTAAACGGCAAACACAAACCAGGTAATCAGTGACCACATCTCTTTCGGGTCCCAACCCCAGTAACGACCCCAGGAGATATCGGCCCAAATGGCGCCGCTAATAATCATCACCGTCTGGAAGAGGAAACCAAAAGCAGAGGCGCGGTACATATACTCATCCAATAATTTTACTTGGGGCAGCGTCTTGCCAAGCAGGCTGCGGTCGCTCACTTTTTCCTTCAAGAACCACATTAAGGCTGCGGCGAAAGCAAGCGTGAAGCCGGCATAGCCAAAAACCGAGGTAAAAACATGAATGGTCAACCAATCTGACTGCAGCACCGGCGGCAGCGGCCTATGAGACCGGCTGATATAGACGGCGGGAATAATACTTGGGATCACAGTCAGATAAGCGAAATAGAGCATGGCGAGCGGCGTAAGGAAAGCACCTACCGCAAAATATTTGTCTTTGAGACGCCACTCACTCCAGATATAGACTAAAGCGGTGGCCCAAATGAACAGGTTGCCAAACTCGTAATGACCGACGAAGGGAGGGCGCTGCACATTGATTGTGCGGGTGACGATAAAGGCGGTATGAACCAGGAAGGCTACTTTCAGCAAGGTGGAAGCAAACGGCCCCCATTCTTTTTTGCCTGATAAATTTACCAAATAGCTGATGGTAGCCAGCAGATAGACGATAATCGCCAGCATAAACAACGTGTTTTCCACCTGCATACCCAGCGGGGATACAGGGATTAAGCCGGGGGGTCTCTCAAACATCGCTACTTTTCCTCCCTCGTTTTAATTTCTTCTTCGATTTTCTCCAGTGTCTGTTCAGTGCCAATGCGGTTGCGGAAGCCGCGGCCGCCGATCAATAACGTGCGCTTCCCCTCATCATAAACAGCCCAGAAACGGCTGGGGAAGAGAAAGAAGCTCATATAAAGGCCTAGTGTCATCAAAACGGAGCCGATAAAGAGATAGGGGCGGCCTAGGTTTTTAGAAATGGAGTAGACCGATGCCACATCAAACCCTGTTAATAAAACTTCCACATCGCCTGCCGCCGTTTCAATCACTTCCGGCTGGTCTAGCTGCAGAAAAACCGAGGCTTCGCGCTCCCCATCTCTCACCAGAATCCCGGCGGTTACAGGCCGCTCCGGCAAGTAATTGACGGAGAAGGGGCGTCCGTCTCTGCCCATGGAAAAGTTGGGGAAAAATTCCATCAGCTGAATATGCGTACCCTGGTCATCCAGGTTAATCTTATTACCCATCATAAACTTGTTCGCTTCCGTTTCACCTGTCACCGTATCTTTCAGCGTTATTTCAGGCAAATAGTGAAAAGTGGTATGATAGATGGTGGTGCCCTCGAAACGAATAGGATAATTGATGGAAAGAGTATCCTGGGCGATAGTTCTGCCATCCCGGGTAATCGTCATATCGGTGTAGACACGGGGACGAATCACGGGATTTTCTTCCTGTACCATGCGGACATCGGCAATGTCTACCCGAAAGCGACCTTCCGGCACAAAGAAATTGCTGCCGGCATAACCGCCATTTGTGTCTTCAAAGCCGGTGAGCGAACCGTAGGCGGCAGCCAGCAGAATCAAGAGCAGGCTGAAATGGGTGACGATCGAGCCGAAATAGCCGAACTTGCCTTTTTCGCCAAAAAGCACCGGCCCTTCCGGAGTTGCGGTGACAACAGTCCGCAAACCAGCCCTCTTGAAAGCATTCTCAGCCTTAACAAGCGGCTCGCCTGTCAGCTTAATGGCGGTATTAATCTGCATTTTTTTGATGGCATCAGCCGACATTGTTTTTTTAGGCCGGAGCGCTTGCCTGTAAAGCGGTCCGCAACGCTCCACGGTACAGAGAAACAAATTAAGCCCGGCAAAAGCCATGATCCCCAGAAACCACCACGAGTTATAGACGTATTCAATCGCCAGCTGCATTGGGCGGAAGGTGGCAAACAATGTGATGACTGACAACAAGAGCAAAAGAATAATCCCGAGCTGCATGGAGCTTAAAAAGCCGAGAATCTGCTTGACTGGACTTTCCGGCGCAATTTGCTGCTCTACCGGATTATCCACTACTTCTTTAACCAACGCAATCCCTCCAAATAGTATTTTCTTTGCGCCAATCAGCTGCCGCTTATTCCTCCGCTTCGTACCTGGACGGGCATCTGACCAAAATAGCGTGCGCCACAAACTGCTCATTATCAAAGCGTCCTTTTACCACAACATTGTCCGTTTCAAAAAGGTTCACTGGAACATTACCGGTATGGGTCACGCGATGAACCGCCCCCTCCATATCGTTCATCTCAAAGGAGAAAGTCTCACCATCAATTCCCTGCAGCGACCCGGGGACGGCAACACCTTTAATCTGCACATTTCTTCCTGATTCGGCTGCGGCCGCAAAGGATACATAGGATTCAAAAGCACCTCTGGCTGTGAAAAAAATCCCCACGCCAAAAACCACAATCATGACAATCAGGATTAGCTTATCATATCTCTTCACGGCGCTCTACCTCCCGCAGTTTCATATCCACCCGCAGAACATACAGAAACAGCCCCACCCAGCCAATCAACGTCACGGCTAACACAAAGCCCAACTCACCCACAGACTAGAACCTCCTCCTTAAGGCTTTTTTGTAAAACAAATTCTCCAACCGTTTTTGAATATTATACAGCCAAAGATAGAGCCCGCTGACACCTGCCACCGATGCCAGAAAGACCACCAGCATCTGCCGATCCATTTCAAAACTGCGCTCCACAAGGTTAACCAATTCCAAGTCGGGGTGCAGCGAGTAGTAAACCCGGGGTACGATAAAAACCAAAAACGGTACTGTCAGAAACGCAAGTACGGCGTAAACAGCAGATAGACGTGCGCGCATGTCACTGTCGGAAATCGCGCTGCGCAAAACAAAATATGCGGCATAAATCATCAGCAAAACGGCAATAGACGTTTGCCGCGGATCCCAGTTCCAGTACGCACCCCAAGCGCCTCTGCTCCAGATAGCGCCGGTAAAAGTAGCCAGGATACAAAAGACGGTGCCCAGCTCGGCGTTTATTTGCGCTTGTCTGTCGTAGCGAATCTCCCTTTTACGCAGATAATGAATAGAGTTTACCATTGCCATCAGGTAAGCAAGCACCGCAATCCAGGCAGCGGGAACATGGTAAACAATAATTCGGCCCATTTCACCCAGCCCCTGAGTAGCAGGCATATAAACAAAAGATGCTATTACTACGCCGCTCATCCAAATTCCCAAGATAATTTGCCAAGTCACTTTTCTTCGCCTCACTCTGCGCAAAATTTTCTCTAAGTAAAACAGCTTATTCGTTCCAGACATACTCAAACAGTAGAAGCGAGGCAGCCAACGCCACCCCATTATAAAAGAAAAGCATCAGCAAATCGGCGTTAATCGCCCCGGGCGGACCGCCGCCCAAGGCAGTTCTTGTGGCAGAAATAGCCCCAAGCATCAGCGGCAACAGAATCGGGAAGGAAAGCACAGTCATCAGTGAACCCTTTGCTCCTGCTTTAGCAACAATGGCTGCTAAGATTGTGCTGGCACCGGCCAACCCCATGGCACCTAAGAAGACGGTGGCCAGGAAACCGCCCACTAATACGACGGACAAATTCAACATAACAACAAAAAGAGGCACGACCAAGACAGTAAGACTAAAAAGCAGCACTACATTGAACAAGTATTTTCCTATATACACAGGCTCCGGCTCCGCCGCCATTTTCAAGGCAATTACCGTGCCTGACTCTTCCTCCTGAACAAAGGTGCGTGAGAGGCCCGCCATGGCTGAGAAGAAAAGAATAATCCAGAGGAGCGCCGCGGCAATATCAGTCATCTCCGGTCCCGACATAAAGCCTCCCACAGAAAAACTGACTGTTACCAACGTGGTAATGGCAAACATCAATAAGGCGCTATAAGCATACCGGGTGCGAAATTCAATGCGCAAATCCTTGCGCAAAACGGCTAAACTCCTGCTAAGCCAAGGAAAGCTGCTGGTCGCCATAGCACACCTCCCTAGGTTCGTTGGTAGCCATAATGACAATGCCCTTTTCCTTTTGGCGCCGGATAATCGTGTCCACCAAGGCCACCCCCACTTCGTCCAGATTAGCTGTGGGCTCGTCTAAAATCAAAATGGGAGGTTCATGGAGCAGTGCTTGGGCATATTTCATCCGCTGCTTCATCCCGGAAGAATACGTAGCCACATAATCATGGCCTCGACCTTTCAGGCCTACAAACTCCAAAATTTCACGAGCTCGCTGTAACGAAAAAGGCAATCCGCGCACTCCGGAAAAAAACTCTAAGTTTTCCACCGCCGACAACTCGCCGTAAAGCTCCAAGTCTGGGGAGACCAGGCCTACCTTGGCTCTTTTCTCAGCTGCCGTCAGCACATTGCCGCAAAGCACGAAATCCACTTGGCCCGATGTAGCGGGAACAAGCCCGCAGATAATGCGCAAAAATGTAGTCTTGCCGGCTCCATTATGTCCAAGGACTACAAAAACGGATCGGTCGGGGATGGTTATTGACACATCGGCAAATAGCCGGCGGCAGGAGTATTCTTTGCTCAGCTTTTTTACTGCCACATAGTTCTGCAACCCGCACCCCCCCAAGCTGTGATGAATGGCACAATCCTGCTACCAAGATTATAGCATCAAGATTGATAATAAAAGTGAACAATCTTTGTCCAAAGGATGAATTTTTTACTCTCAACACCTCTTTGTAGGGGCGGGTTTCAAACCCGCCCAAAAAAGATGCCACCACTGCGACACTTCCCATCGCATGAGAAAAGCGCAATATTTACTGCGCTTTCTTTTTATTCGCTACAAATTGTCCTATTCCTCTTTTTTATAGCCATAAGCACCAGACACTCTTACAAGAAATATGTTCAACGCACGATAAACTGCTGCCGCCATAAAGCAAAAATTACAAGTGTCCAGATTTTACGGCTGTTGTCGGCGCGGTTCTCGCGATGATCGGCGATGAGCTTTTGAATTTGTGTGCGCTCAAAGAATTCATCGAGCGCCGGGTCAGCAAGTAAAGCGGCCACTTCTGTGCCAAGCGGTCCCCGCAGCCAAACGCGGGTAGGTACCGGAAAGCCTCTTTTCGGCCGATTTGCCGCCGCCGGCGGCACAATGTCGGCAAAAGCCTGGCGCAAAGCTATTTTGGTCAGACGTCCGCTGATTTTGTATTTAGTAGGGATGGTGGCGGCAAATTCAAAAACGTGATGGTCGAGATAAGGCACCCGCAATTCCAGCGAGTTGGCCATCGTCATCTTATCTGCCTTAACCAGAATATCTCCCGTCATCCAGGTATGAATGTCGATATACTGCATTTTCTGCACATCATCGTAGGCGGCCGCCTCTTTAAAAAGCGGTGCGGTGATTACTGTCGGCGGCGGAAAATGCTTATTCTTTAAGAGTTTAATCTTTTCCTCCTCGCTGAAAATAAGGGCATTACCAAAATATCTTTCCTCAAGCGGCGTTTTAGCCCGACGCAAATAATTTTTCCCGGGAAGAAAAGAAGGCATCAGCCGGTGCGCCGCCTGCAAAAGCGGCTTAGGCAAACGGGATAAGGGTTGGAGCGACATTGGTTCCCTGTAAATACCATAACCGCCAAATACTTCATCCGCGCCCTCGCCGGAGAGAGTCACGGTGATTTTCTGCTTAGCCATTCGCGCCACAAAGTAGAGGGCAATCGCTGCCGGGTCTGCTACAGGTTCATCAAAATGCCAAACTAAGCGTGGTAAATGCTCCCAAAACTCTCCCGGCGGAATTAAATATTGATGATGGTCTGTCTCTAAAAAACGGGCGGATTCCTCCGCCTCCGTCAGTTCACTGTATCCTTTATCTTCGTAACCTACGCTAAAAGTTGACACCGGCCCCAATTCACGCAAAAGCGCCACAATCACAGTGGAATCTATGCCGCCGGAAAGGAAGGCGCCCCAGGGCACATCGGCTTGAGTATGCAGCTTAACCGATTGGCGCATCACCGAGCGGGTTCCTTCCAAAACATCTCCCCAGGAGAGAGCTGCGCTGGGCTTAAACTCCGCACGCCAGTAGCGCTTCAGCTTCAGCACGTTTTCGCGCCAAGTAAAAGTATGGGCCGGCGGAATCTTATAGACATCGGCAAACATCGTCTCCGGCTCCGGCACATACTGAAAAGTCAAGTAGTGAGGCAATGCGCCCTTGTTTACCCGCGCGGTAAAGCCGGGCAAACGGGTAAAGGCTTTAGCTTCCGAGGCCAAAGCAAACAGCTCCGCCGTTTCTGTATAAAATAGAGGCTTAATCCCAAAGCGGTCGCGGGCTCCAAAAAATTGGTTTTTCTTCTTATCGTACAAACAAAAGGCAAACATACCGCGCAGCCTTTTGACACATTCTTCCCCTTCTTCTTCGTAGAGGTGGAGAATAGTTTCGCTGTCAGTATCACTTTTAAAAATATGGCCTTTCTGCAAGAGCTCAGCTCGCAGCAATTTGTAATTATAAATCTCTCCATTAAAAACCATCGTAATGCTGCCGTCTTCATTCTCCATTGGCTGACGGCCCCGCTCTGAGAGGTCAATAATAGTCAAACGGCGAAACCCCAATAAGGCATGGCCGAAAGCGGCGGCAGCCGCGTCATCCGGCCCGCGGTGGGCAAATGTCGCGGAGAGCTGATTTATTTCCAACGGCAATTTCTTGCCTGCTTTATGCCAAATTCCCACAAACCCACACACTTGCAATCCTCCTGTCTTTACCCGCCTGAAGCGTCTTTGTCCGTCATTGCAGATACTGTAAATCGTAACTCCCGCCGACCTGCCCTCACCCCTGCCCTCTCCCAGAGGGAGAGGGTGCAGTATCGTAATTCCTGCCGCCCTGCCCTCACCCTAACCCTCTCCCAGAGGGAGAGGGGAGAGTGTTGTAAAGGGAGCGGGGAGAGTGTTGTAGAGGAGAGGGGAAGCGGGCATGTTTGCCTGCCATCACCAATATACGCTCTCTCCAGATTGCCTATGCCTAATGGAAGCGGAGAAATGTCGCATGTACGTCTAATGATGCGTCCCTTCGACAATCTTAATACCCAACTTGCTGATAGTCTCTTTTATTTCCGCTAGATGCGGACAGCGGGGATACTCAACAGCCATCAGCATGCAAGAGCTAAGATGAATAGTGGTAAGCCCGCTTTTTTGCAAGGATTTAACCAGGCGGGACACTCGCCGCCCTGAGCAGCCGCCGCAGGTAAAAAAGCCGATCAACTCAGCATCTTTTGGCGTACTTGCAAAGTGAAGACGACGCGCATTAAACGCCTTAAAGCAGCCTGCACCTGCACAGACCTCAGAAACCGTCTCGCAGCGCAAGACGGCTATCTTCTCTTGTGCTTTTATCAATCCTTCGTCTCCGGCTGATTGCTTATCAGCTGCTGATTCTTTATCCACAACGCCGTTTGCTTTGTCCCGCATCAAAATGCTCCTCCTTTTACTTAAAGATCCAGTTTATAATCGCCGTCTTTAATGAGACCGGATTTGCGGAAAACTTTGGCGAAAAGGAGCGCCAAAACAGCCGGTAAAATGTAATGCAGAAGCATTATTTTGAGCAATACCGGCCAAGTAAAGCCCATGGCACTGGCTGTGCCAATCTGTCCAACAAAGCCGCTGGTGCCCATTCCCGCACCGGCAGGGATATTTTCCATAGCGAAAAGGGTGGTGGCAAAGGGGCCCAAGATCGCTCCAGCCAAAGTTGGCGGCGCCAGAATCCAAGGGTTTTTGACAATATTGGGAATCTGCAGCATAGATGTGCCAACACCTTGTGAAATTAGACCGCCCCAACCGTTCTCTTTGAAGCTTGCCGCCGCAAAACCAATCATTTGGGCGGCACAACCTACGGTGGCAGCACCCGCAGCCAAGCCGCTCAAATTCATCATGATTGCCAAGGCGGCGCTGGAGATCGGAGCGGTAAGCGCAAGCCCCATCAGTACAGCCACAATAACACCCATCGGGATTGGATGCAATTCAGTGGCCTGCATAATAAGCTCACCAAAGCGGAGCATGAACCACTGGACGGCAGGCCCAACCAGCCTGGCTGCCGCAATACCGCCAGCAATAGTCAGAGCGGGCGTGACGATAATATCCACTTTTGTTTCCCGGGAAATAGCTTTACCTAACTCAGCTCCCACAACGGCTGCCACAAAAGAACCGGCCGGACCACCCGCCACCGCGCCGGCGGAACCGGTGATGACACTGGCAAAGAGAACGAGCGGAGGCGCTTTCAACCCAAAAGCTACTGCCACACCAATGGCCGGCCCCATCATACCCATAGCGGCAGAGCCGCTCTCGGCCAAAAAAGTAAAGATAGCTGCGGCACCAAAGAGATTTGTTAACTGCTCTCCGGCGGTGCGCAGGATAAGGCCGACAATCAGGGAGGCAAACAGACCGAGCGCCATCGCGCCAAGAGCGTCGATAAAATAGCGTTCCATAGAAAAAACGATATTCTTCCGTGCTAAAAAACTTTTCCCTTCCGGCATCTGCATCAGCCTCCCTTCTCTTTACGGCAATACAGTAATGCTGCCAACTTCACCGCCGGTTACCCGACCGATTACGGCGGCTAAAGTGTGACGTTTCTGCAGAGCCGCCACCAGTTTTCCCGCGTTTTCCGAAGCGACGGCTATTAATAGTCCGCCGGATGTCTGCGGGTCACAAAGCACACTTACTTCCCGACCGCCGATAATCTTTTCATCGGCAACCGTCAAAGCCGCTTCAACATACTTCTGATTGGCATAGGCGCCTCCCGGAACAAACCCCATGCCTGCCGCACGGAGCGCGCCTTGCAAGAGCGGAATCTTGCCAAAAGATAACTCCAGCGCCACGCCGCTCGCAAGCGCAAGTTCCCGGGCGTGACCCAAAAGGCCAAAACCTGTCACATCGGTGGCTGCATGAACAGGAACTTCACGCATAGCTGCCGCCGCAGCTTTATTTAGCTCTTTCATTGTTTTAATCGCCGCGCTAAGTTCAGTGGCGAATTCCGTCTCTGCTTTAGCCGCAGTTAAGACGAGTCCCGAACCAAGCGGCTTAGTTAAAACCAAAAGATCACCGCAGCGGGCGGTATCGTTTCTAATTAGTTTGTCCGGATGAACAATACCTGTTACAGACAGTCCATATTTCGGCTCCCTATCTTCTATACTGTGGCCGCCGATAATCAAGGCTCCCGCTTCAAGCACTTTGTCTGCTCCTCCATTTAGGATGGCTGCCAGAACCTCCGGACCAAGTACACAGGAGGGAAAACAGACTATATTCATTGCGGTGAGCGGTTCGGCGCCCATGGCATATAAATCTGACAAAGCATTGGCGGCAGCAATCTGACCAAAAGTAAACGGGTCGTCTACGACAGGAGTAAAAAAATCTAAAGTCTGCACTAAAGCAAGGTCCGGCCGCAGGCGGTAGACGCCTGCATCGGCAAAAGAGTCATGACCAACCAGCAAATTTTCATCCTTCATGGACGGCAGAAGGCACAGCACCTGCGCCAATACCCCGGGGGGCATTTTGGAAGCTCACCCACCACTGCCGGTCAATTGTGTCAGGCGTTTTTTCTCAATCTCCACAGTCTGCCTCCTCTCTAGCCAGTTCCAGCCGCCAGGGCACCCGCTCGTCACCTTGGCGTCTAGTCCATTTCAGTCGGTCAAATGTTTCCAACAACGGCAGCACAAATTTACGGCTGCTGCCCAACTTCATACGGAATTCACTCGCTGCCAGCGTCTCTTTTGTCTGAAAATGGCAAAGCAACTCCTCCTTTGCCTGCTTAAAAAATTGCTGATGCAGTGCCAACTGATTGTCTAACCGTACCAACTCACCCTGCGAAATTAAATATGCCACATAGTTTCCCAGCCGCTCCACCGACATGCCGCTCTTTTCCGCTGCCTCTTGCAACGTCGGCGGCATAAAGCCGCTCTGCCGGTAGAGATCTGCCAAGCCCCTGATCAGAGCGGCTTCCTGCTCCGTCGGTGCCGGCGTATGGCTAGCCAGCGCCACTAAATCATGGCTGGTCTTAAGCCGGCCTTCTTCTGTTAAATTGGCAAGCAGCCAGTCATAGATTTTCAGCGGGACACTCTTTGGCAGTGCGCTCTTTAGTTCCGCCCTTGATTTCCCAGGTAAAAGGTGATTGTTTTGATGCCAGTTTTCAAGCGCTGTTATAATCAGCTCTTCCCAATCATAAACTGCGGCCATATTCAGCCAAAGTTCATTCACAGCAATAATTTTGCCTTCTTCCGCCAATTTAGTTAGATTTTCGGCCAGTAAATCCGGTGCCATACCTGCCTTTTTTGCTAATTCATTTTGCGCCACTACGCTATCCCGGCGAATTTGCTGCAAAAGCGGTTCCGCCGGGTCACCTTTTTCCAGTTCTTTTAGTCTTGCCAGAATATCGGCTCTAAATCTTTTATGTTTGTCGGCAGCCACCGCCAGCACTAATCCGCCGCCGATAGTTGTCATGGGCGAAAAACTCCTGATAATCAGGCGATCGCCCCGCTGTGCCACCAGCCGCCGCTCCAGCCGAAGCTGCACAGGCGCTTCCTCGCCTTGCTTCAGCTCATCCCGATCCAAAAGTGCTATTCGCCCTACAGCACGCCCTGTGCCCAGATAGACATGAACACGTGTCAGGTTCTTTAGCGCTTTTGGGGCGCTTAGCAACAATTTCATGCTAACATCAAGCAAATATGTGGCAGTCAGCGACCCAGGCAGCGCCGCCACGCTGCCGCGAGGCAACGCCTCCTTTTCCAAACCGGGAAGATTTACCGCCACCCGCTGACCAGCCATTGCTTCCGGTAAAAGCTTCCCGTGCACCTGCACCTGACGCACACGAACAGTACGACCGACAGGCAAAATCTCCACCGCCATCCCCGGCTTGACAGTCCCCGAGAGCAGTGTGCCGGTAACAATCGTACCGAACCCGGGAACAGTAAATACTCGATCGATAGGGAGGCGCAGCGGTGCCCGATGATCCCTTGAGCGTAATTCTCCCGTCAGTTTATCAATGGTGGCCACCAATTCCACCAGCCCTCGTCCGCTCTGAGCCGAGACGCGCAAACAGACTGCTTCTGCCAAAAAAGTACCGGCAAGCGCCTCACGCACTTCCTCTTCCACCAAATCTAGCCAATCCTCATCTTCAGCAAGATCAGCTTTAGTCAAGACCACAATACCGCTGCCAATCTTCAGCAATTCCATAATCTCCAGATGTTCGCGAGTCTGGGGCATTACTCCTTCGCTGACATCTACCACCAAAAGCACCAAATCAATACCGCCGATACCGGAGAGCATGTTATGGATAAAGCGCTCATGCCCGGGCACATCTACTACCCCGGCCAGCCTGCCGCTTGGCAATTTAAAGGGGGCAAAACCAAGTTCGATGGAGATGCCCCGCTCTTTTTCTTCCCGCAGACGGTCGGTATCCTGCCCGGTCAGCGCTTTAATCAAAGCTGTCTTGCCATGGTCCACATGACCTGCCGTGCCGATGATTATGTGAGACACCGAAACACCTCTTCCTCCTCTGCCTCCGCTACTGTGCGCAAATCCAAAAGCAAGCGGTCGCCCTGGACGCGTCCCACCAACGACGGCTGACCGGAACGCAGTTTCTGCACCCAGTCGCTAAATGAGCCGCAGCGCGGACGCAAAACCACCAAAGTAGTAGGCAGTTTTGTCAGTGGCATCGCCCCTCCGCCCACAAAAGAGAAATCTTCGCAAGTATTGACTATCAACATATTTTGCCCATGCCTGCGCAGTCTTTCCGCTAAGTTTTCCGCTCTTTGTCTTAGGACTTCCGCCGACATCGACAACATAGCTAAAGCAGGGATTTCCCGTAGCGGCTGACCGGCAAGATAAATACGCAGCGTAGCCTCCAGTGCCGCCAAAGTAACTTTGTCAGGCCGCAAAGCCCGCATCAACTGGTTCTTTTTAAGCCGCTCGATAAACACCCGTTTGCCGAGAATAATGCCCGCCTGCGGTCCACCCAAAAGCTTGTCCCCGCTCAACGTCAGAAGATCTACGCCTGCGGCAATACGCTCCTTAACGAGCGGTTCCGGCTCAAGGCCAAATGCGCTCAGATCAAGAAAAAGCCCGCTGCCCAAATCTTCCATCACCGGCAAGCCAAATTCCAAACCCAATGAAACTATTGCCTCCACATCTACCGAGGAAGTAAAACCGACTACTCTGTAATTACTGGTATGCACTTTTAAAAGCAGACCGGTTTCCGCGTCAATTGCCGCCCTGTAGTCTGAGAGATGTGTTTTATTAGTCGTGCCCACCTCTTTTAAACCGGCACCGCCTGACGACATCACCTCAGGAATCCGGAAGCTGCCGCCGATTTCAACAAGTTCGCCGCGGGAAACAATCACCTTTTTCCCGGCAGCCAACGTATTTAGGCAAAGCAGAACAGCCGCCGCATTATTGTTGACTACACAGGCAGCCTCCGCCCCGCTAAGGGAGATCAGCAGCTTTTCCACATGCTGATGACGTGAGCCGCGCAGACCATCACTTAAATCCATTTCCAGGTTACAGTAGCCTGCGGCTGCCTTCATCGCCGCCTCTGCCGCCGCCGCAAGGGGCGCTCGTCCAAGATTAGTATGCAGCACTGTGCCGGTGGCATTAATTACCCGCCGTAGCGATGGCACTTCAAGCTGACCCAGCCAGCTTCCCAGCCGCAACGCCACTTCTTCCGGCGTTACACTCAAACCTAAAAGCTCTTCACTGCTCCCCGCCGCCAGAATCTGCCGCCTCAGCAAATCGACAATCTCCTGCACAGCCTGTACCAGCAACGCGTGAGGATAACGGCTCTCCGGATAAGCTCGCTTATATAAATTGACGGTCACGTCCACCGCCGGCAGTGAGCGCAAACTTGCCTCGCGCCAATTTTCAACCATCTATATCACCTACCGATATATCACCAACCGACATTTTACCGGTCTTTATTTTTCCCGCAGAAAAACCTTAGATTCCCCTTGCCTGCAAATCCCACCTTGCATGCAGATCCCCTCTAACATGCAAATTCCCTCTAGCATGACATGCAAATCCCCTTTTGCTTGCAACTCTCTCCCCCGACAAATATTCTTCCCCCCTCACCCTAACCCTCTCCCCCCATGGGGGGCGAGGGCAAAAGCTGCATATCCCCTCCCCCTCAATAATCCCCTTCTCCTTCAAAATTCCCCTCCCTTGGAGGGGTGGTGCGCAGCACCGGGGTGGTCTCACCCCACTCAGCCTTCTCTCCCTGCAAAACCACTACCACAAGAACCGTCCCCTTGGTTGTCTCCTCGGTTGATTCTATCCCGCACAATCCTGGCAAAAAAGCGTAAGTCGCTAAGATTATTCTGCAAAACAGCTAAGACTATCTGCGGATCAATCTTTTCATAGTTATGGACAATCACGTTGCGAAACTGCGCCATTTTTTTAAACTTCAGCAAATCTTCCTTAGGAAGTATTCCCGCTTCGACAAGAATGGTCATGATATCGCTGTAATCCTCCGGAGTACGCAACCCCAGAGCGGCGATTAAATGTTTGCCTATATCCAAGCAACTTTCCACCGCCTTGTGCAGAGAACGCTCAATATGGTTCCTCAACACCTTATCAGTCTCCAAATCAGCCACCGTAAGGTGCTGTTGTTCTTCAAGGTCTCCAATATACTCCACTAAACTGTCAAGCTTTCTCTTAATGAAAACATGATCAACCATATTCATAACCTTCCTAATCTGGCCGATGCACAAAATTCATATATGGGACTCATTTCAAGATACTGTCCGATAGCGGCCGCCTCAAGCATAACACGCCTTCTCGGGTCATTATCGACGATAAGCTGACCGTGCTTTCTGATTTGGTAGCGCAAAGAAATAGATGCTGCTTCAAAATCTACCACTTGCACTACCCTGTGGACCAACTCTCCCAAAGCTATCTCCAATTCAAGGCGCCTATCGAAGCGAGCCGGCTTATCTCCTGCTGCGGCGCTAAAAATCACCGCCAGATCAACATCGCTGCGTTCCGTCATCCGCCCCTGAGCAACCGAGCCAAACAGATAAGCAGCAGCTATGTCCGACTGAATTTCCAAGTATTCCCGAACGACTCTGGTTATCTCATCAGGCGTCATCTTCTCACCATCCGTTCTTCTTTATCTTAACAAACACTATCACCGCGTCAATCAAAGTATATTACATTGTTTCGACCGAGAGCTTCTTCTCCCACTCCCAAGCCGTGCGCACAATAGTCTCCAGATTGTCATACTTAAGCGTAAAATTAAGCAGCGCCCTGCTCTTTGTCACATCAGCCACCAGCGCCGGTGGGTCGCCGGGCCTTCTGCCGGTCGGCAGAACACTAAAATCCCGTCCGGTAACCTGCTTGACCTTCTCCACCACTTCCAATACTGAATAACCGCGACCATACCCGACATTAAACACATCGCTTTCCCCGCCGGCAAGCAGATATGCAAGCGCCGCCAAGTGAGCCTCCGCTAAATCACTGACATGAATATAATCGCGCAAACATGTGCCGTCCGGCGTTGGGTAATCGGTGCCATAGACCTCAAGCCGGGGAATCTTCCTGGCGGCCGCCCTGGTAGCCAGCGTCACCAAATGCGTAGCCGCCGGCTTTCGCTCCCCCAGCTCACCCTCGGGGTCGGCGCCTGCGACATTAAAATATCTCAGGGCAATATACTTAAAAGCGGTGACACGCGCCAAATCAGCCATAACCTGCTCCATCATCGCCTTAGTATGCCCATATGGATTGATTGGCAACAGCCTGCTATCCTCAGTCGCAAAACCATCTTCGACTATCCCGTAAACCGAGGCGCTGCTCGAAAAAATGAGTTTATCCACGCCGAATTCCAGCATAACCTCGAGCAAATTGACCGTGCCCAGCAGATTATTGCGGTAATAAGAAAGCGGCTTTGCCACCGAATCAGGTACGATGCTCAATGCGGCAAAATGCATCACCGCGTCAGGCTGTTCTTTACCTATAATCTCACGAATTGCCTCTTTGTCAAGTAAATCCGCCTGATAAAACCTGCCGTATTTTACAGCCTGCCTAAAGCCGGTAGACAAATTATCAAGCGTTACCACTTCATAACCCCGGCTGCCCAACAGCTTAACTACATGACTGCCGATATAGCCGGCGCCCCCGGTTACCAATACCTTTGTCATCGTCTCTGGCATAGCCATTCTCCTTTTCATGCCCTGTGAATTCCTATCTTTCCCTATGCCCCTTCACCCTAGCCCCAATCCAGACCTTTGCCCTCACCCTAGCCCTCTCCCACAGGGCTAACCCTTACCCACACTTAACACCGGAGTATTATGGCCATGCTTCCAGGGGAGGGAGGGATTCTTCGCCCCTGATGATGCCATACATCTCGGAGGCAGTATCTAAGCGCTGTAGACCACGCCATAGTGTTGTAGTGCCGGGGCAACCATCTCGTTTCCTTCCTAAGAATCCTCCCAACTTCGCCACCATGTATATTGCTTCTTTTAAAGAAGGTGGTTTTTTAGGAGGAGTAGGGTTTTTTGTGACGTAGCAACAAA
>Ga0208491_10140_pt1 | contig 15683 bp, 17 predicted proteins | sample SubbioCSW11_NovA_FD_184819 | JGI IMG/M metagenome (GOLD analysis project Ga0208491, IMG submission 184819) | Serpentinite rock and fluid subsurface biosphere microbial communities from McLaughlin Reserve, California, USA - CR11_CSW11_NovA (SPAdes) | ecosystem: Environmental > Terrestrial > Deep...
GTCGAGCTTCTGCGCCCGGACAATGGGCGTGTTGCCGACGAGTTCGAGGACGCTCTGGTGGATGGGCATGGGGGGGAGTGTTCGAAACGGTAGCGGATTGTAACAGCCGCCAGATCACGCCCCTGGCCGTCTCGCGGACACCGGGCAACGCTCGAGCGAACGATCAGGCAGCAGCCACCGTGATCTTGAGGCCGAGCGCATGCGCGACTTTGCTGACTGTGGCAAAGCTGGGGTTTCCGGAGCCAGAAAGTGCCTTGTAAAGCCCCATGCGAGTCAAGCCCGTTTGCGCCGCCAGTTGCGTGATGTTCCGTGCTCGCGCGACGTCGCCCAGTGCTGCGAGAAAAAGAGCAGGATCGCCCTCGTCTGCACAGGCGCTGAGGTAGGCGGCAATGTCCTCTTCGGTTTCGAGGTAGTCCGCAGTGTCATAGCGAGTGAAGGTTTCTTTGGTCTTGGCCATGCTCATTTCTCCCAGCAAGCAGCGATGTCAATGGCGAGCCGGATGTCTTTACTCTGAGAGGACTTGTCCCCGCCACAAAGCAAAGGCCACGCAGCCATGTGTCGAATGTGCTGCTCTTCAGGATTTCGTACATCCTGCCACTGTCAACCATGGTCGACGACTTGTCAACCATGGTTGACTCCATATCACGCAAGTCAACGCATCCGCCGCCAGCCCGGCGGGCCGTGCACCGCCAGCAGCAGGGTGGCCCAGGCCAGCCCGAAGCCGGCGAACCCGCGGTGGTTGAGGCCGGGCAATGCCGGCGTAGGTGACTGGGTCATGCCCCGCATTGGACACTATGCTCCGTCTTCCTTTCGATCCGCAGCCCCATGACAACGACGTCCCTTCCCCCGCCCGCGCTTTCGCAAGCTCTCGAGGCCCTCCAGCGCGGCGATTACCCCAACGCCGAGCGTATCGTCCGCGAGTGTCTCGCCCGCACCGGCGACCCCCGCGCCGCCGGCATGCTCGGCGCCCTGCTGACCGACACCGGGCGTGCCGACCAGGCTATTCCGCTGCTCGAGTCGCTTACCGCCTCCGACACGCTGGCCTGCAACAACCTTGGCGTGGCCTATCACGCCGTGGGACGCCTCGAGGACGCCATGCGCGCCTTCAGCGCCGCGCTGGCCGCCAATCCCGATTGGGCCGAGGTCCGCAACAACCTCGGCAGCGTGCTTCTCAGCCTCGGCTTCCCCTACGCGGCCGTCGACGTGCTGCGCGAAGCGCTGCACCGGCCGGGGCTGACGCCGATCGCCTTCAGCAACCTGCTGCTGGCCATGCAATACCTGCCGGAAGTGGCGCGCGACGAGATCACCGCCCTGCACCGACGATTCGGCGAAGCACTGGCCGTCAGCCATCCCGCCCTGCCCGCACCGGGCCCGCGCACGCCCGGGCCGCTGCGCGTCGGTCTCGTGTCGGGCGACCTGCGCCACCATCCTGTCGGCATGCTGCTCGAGGGCGTGCTGCCGGCGCTGCGGCGGCACGGCTGGTGGCTGGCGGCGTACAGCAGCCGCAACGGCCTGCCCGGCGACCCGGTGCCGGCGCGGCTGCAGCCCAAGGTCGACCAGTGGGTCGACATCAGCGGCATGGACGACGCCACGGCAGCAGCGCGCATCCGCGCCGACGGCATCGATGTGCTGCTCGATCTTTCCGGCCACACCGGCTACCACCGGCTTGGCGTGTTCGCGCACCGGCCGGCGCGCTTCCAGGCCAGCTGGCTGGGCTATGGCGATACCACCGGACTGACGCAGATGGATGCAGTGATCTCCGATGCGGTGTCGTCGCCACCGGGCAGCGACGCCGGCTTCACCGAGCGCGTCATCCGCCTACCCCTGCCGCGCCTGCCGTTCACGCCACCCGAAGCCGCCACCGCGGTGCTACCCGGGCCGGCCTCGCGTGGCGAGCCCTTCACCTTCGGCTGCTTCAACAACATCGCCAAGTTCAACGTCCGCGTGCTCGACGCGTGGGGCCGCATCCTGAGGGCCGTACCGGAGTCGCGTCTTTTCCTCAAAGGCCGCCAGTTCAACCACGCGCTGCCCCGCGAGGCCCTCGTCGAGGGTTTCGCGGCCCGCGGCATCCCCGCCGAGCGCGTGCAGTTCGAGGGCTACGAGCGCCGGAGCGACTACTACAGCGCCTTCCATCGCGTCGATGTCGCGCTCGATCCCTTCCCGTTCAACGGTGGCATGTCGACGCTCGACGCGCTGTGGATGGGCGTGCCCGTGCTCAGCCTCCCCGGCGAAAGCCTATGGGCCCGTCAGGGCGCGATGCTGCTCGGTGCCCTGGGCCTTGACGACTGGCTTGCCGCGGATGTGGACGATTACGTGCAGAAAGCCACGCGCATCGCCACGCTGCCCGAGGCGCGCGCCACGCTTGCCGCACTGCGCGGCACGCTCCGCGATCGGGTGATGGCGGCGGATTTCGCGCAGCCCGAGCGTTTCGCGGCCGCCTTCGTTGCGGCCATCGAAGCCGAGAGCGGCATCACGCCGAGTGCCGGCAACCCCGGAGCAAGGGCATGAAGCGCGTGCTCAACGTCGGCGGCAACGACCGCCGCATCCCCATTCCCGACATCTACCGCGGCTGGGAGCACCTGATGCTCGACATCGACCCCGCCAGCGGCGCCGACGTCATCGCGGATGCACGGGAGCTCACCGCGCTCGATGCCGGTGTGTTCGATTCGGTCTACTGCTCGCACAATCTGGAGCACTACTACGCCCACGAAGTGCCCGTCGTGCTCCGTGGCATCCGCCACGTCATGAAGCCCGACGGCTTCTTCTACGTGCGCGTGCCCGACCTCACCGCCGTCGCCCAGGCGATGGCGGCCGGCCTCGACATCGAGGATGTGCTCTACGTCTCGCCGGCCGGCCCGATCACGCCGAAAGACGTGCTGTATGGCTGGGGCAAGGAAATTGAACGCAGTGGCCAGAGCTGGTTCGCGCACAAGACCGGTTTCACCGCACGCTCGCTGATGGCCGCACTGCATGCCGCAGGCTTCGCCGCGGTGTATCCAGGACAAGGCCCCTACGAGTTGGCTGCGTTGGCCTTCGTGTCGCCGCCGACCGTTGAGCGCCAGCGGGATGCGGGACTGCTTCCGACCTGACCGGCTGACCCAAGAACGCGTAAAGGAAAGGCCCGCTTGCGCGGGCCTTTCCAGAAGGGCGGCTGACGCTTGGGGTCCGAAGACCCCAAGGAATCAGTTGGAGCCCGGACGCACCATCACGTGGTTGCTGATCGCGCCGTTGGCCGGGTTGACGATCTGGTACAGGCCCTGGATCTGGCCGGTCGGACCCGCGACATCGACCGTGAACACGCCGCGCGGCGGGGTGCCGCCGAAGGTCGTGGCGGCGGTGCCCAGCACGTCGACCAGGCTGACGACGATGGAGCCGTTGGCCGGGACGTTCAGCGTGCCGGTGGTCGCGCCCGTGTACGTGGTGTTGGCCTCCGAGGCCGAACCACCCGTGGCCGGGCGGAAGTTCCAGGTGGCCGGGCGGGCGATGGTGCCGGTGTTGGTCAGCACGATGCGGCTGATGAAGCCGGTCGGCGTCTGCACCAGCGGGGCCTGCAGCGAGGTGCCGCTGCGGGTGATCTCGCCCAGCGCCGCCGGGCCGAGGCTGGCCGGGGCCACGGTCGCATTGGCCGCAACCGCGTTGAAGGTATGCGAGTAGGTCGAGACCGGGATGGCAACACCCAAGCGCGGGGCATAGCACAGCGTGTGGTTGAACGCGACAGCGCCGGTGTTGAAGCGGGCGGTGGTGGCGGTGATCACGTTGGCCGGGGTGGTGACGGCCGAGCAATCGGTGGCCGCCGAGAAGAACACGCGGTCCAGGGCGGCCGTGCTGGTGAAGGTGCCGTCGGCATCGGCCGCCGCCGAGAAGTCGCCGGTCACGATGTGGTGCGAGGTCCCGCCCAGGATATCGGCGAGGGTGGCGTTGACACCGCTGGCCAGGCGCGGGGTGCTGGGCGTGGTGCGCAGGGCGAAGTTGACCATACCCAGGCTGCCGACGGCGATCGAGTTGGTCGGGGGGGCGGAGACGAAGCGCGAGAAGGTCGGGCTGGCCTCGACGTTGGCGACGAGGTTGTTCGGGGTGACGGTCCGCGTGAAGGTGGTAGCGAAAGCGATGTAGGCACCGGTCACGGTGGCGATGCGGCCGTCCGTACCGCCGTTGGCGGCCTGCGAGGGCTGGTCGTAGAGGCTGTAGGTGCAGCTGCCGCCGGCGGTGTTGGTGACGTTGCGGTTGCCGGTCACGGTGAGCAGGTCGGTCGCCACGGGGAACGGACCGGTCGAGGCCGTGTTGGCCGTGATCGAGAAGTGGATGGCGTTGGTGCCGATGCCGTTGATGGCACCGACGGCAGCGTTGGGAACCGTGACCGCCGAGCCGGTGACGAAACGGATGTTGGACGAGCACTCGATGCGCGCATGGCGGACTTCACCCTGCGAGAACGAGTAGAGCAACGCGGACCGCAGGTCCAGCGCGTTGGCGGCGTTGGTGAGGACGAGGCCACCGGTGGGGATGACCAGCTCGGACGCGAACAGCACCGGGGTGGGGCTGGTGGCGCTGATGACGACCTGCGCCTGCGCGGCGGTGGTGAACAAACCGCCGACGATCGCTGCGGCGAGAATCTTCTTGTTGAGGTTCATTACGTTGTTACTCCTAAGCTTAGGGTTTTGACGCATCGGAAAACAGCACGACGATCGGACACCACCTGACGCCTGCATGCAACATGCCGGCGCCGGCACGGGAGGCGGAACCGCCGCCACAGGCCCACTATGACAGAGCGGGCCGGCTTTGGGCACCCCACCTTCTGCGCATGCTTGAGCACCACGCAGTCCCCAACCGCCCGCCGATGGTAGTCCGGGTGTTTCCGGGGCGTCAACGGTCCATTCAGGCCCGGCCGCGACGACCATCACAGCCCCGGCGGCGGGGCGGCCGGTTTTCAGCGCGGCAGCTCGTCCAGCCGGCCGCGCAGGGCCTCGGTGATGGCCCGGGCCTGGGCGGCGTCCTCGACCACGTAGGGGGTGATCAGCACCAGCAGCTCGGTGCGGGTGCCGCGCCGGCTGCGGCTGCGGAACAGCTCGCCCAGCCCCGGCAGGTCGCCGAGCAGGGGCACCCGGCTGCCGCCCTGGGTGCGGGTGTCGGAGATCAGCCCGCCCATCAGCATGGCCTCGCCGTCGTTGAGGCTGAGCACCGTCTCCAGCCGCCGCGAGAAAATGCTGGGCGAGGCGATCGGGCTGGTCTCGGTCGCCTGCGCCTCGCTGACCTCCTGGCTGATGCGCAGGTCGACCCGCTGGCTGCTGTGCACCACCGGCTGGATCTGCAGGATGACGCCGGTCTTGCGGTACTGCACCTGCTGCAGGATGGAGGGCGTGGTGCCGCCGAGGTCGGGCGCGGTGGCCTGGCTGGTGAGGATCGGCACCTCGGTGCCGACGTCGATGCTGGCCTGCTCGCCGCTGCTCACCATCAGGCGCGGGGTGGAGAGGATGCTGACGCGGCTGTCGTTCTGGAACAGGTTCATCACCGCCCGCACCTGGCCGCTGTCGGACACCGGGCGCCAGACCACGCCGCGCGCCGGCACCGTGCCGGTGAGGGCGCCCAGGGGGCCGCCGAAATCGCCCAGGTTGGCCTGCCGCAGCGCCCACTCCACGCCGTGCGAGAACTCGTCGGTGAGCGTGACCTCGGCCACGGTCACCTCGATCAGCACCTGCCGGGCCGGCTGGTCGAGCCGCGTCAGCACCGATTGCAGGGCGCGCCAGCGCGCGGCATCGCCCTGGAACACCAGCGCGTTGCGCACCGGATCGACCACCAGCCGGCTGCCGTCCGGGGCCTCGGCCACGGTCACCGCGGCCTGCGCGGCCCCACCTCCACCCGCTGCCGCGGGCGCGGCGAATTCGCCGGCGGCCGGCGCGGCGGCGGCCGGCGCGCCACCGGCGGCCGGGGCGCCGCCCATCAGCGCGATGGCGGTGTTCATCAGGCTGGCGGCGGTGGTGTGGCGGGCCTGGTAGATGAAGGCCCCGCCCTGCGGGCCTTCGGTGTCGGCCGGCTGGTCGAGCACCTCGACCCAGTGCTGCACCGCCCGCAGCGCCGGCTCGGATTCGGAGAAGGCGATCAGCGCATTCGCCGAGGCCACCGGCACCAGGGTGAGCACGCCGCCACCGCCGGCATCGCGCAGGCTGAAACCTTCGCCGGCGAGCACGTCGCGCAGCTCCTTGGCCAGCACCTCGGCCGAGAGGAAGGCCGGGGTGATGCGCAGCGAGCGGCGCTCGCGCAGGCCGGTGCGGTCGAGCATCTGCGCGGCCTCGAGCGCGGCATCCACCAGGGCCGGCGGGCCGCTCAGCAGCAGGGCGTTGGATTCGACCAGCTCGGTGATCTGCAAACCGCCCGGGCCCGCGGTGCCGAACAGCCCGCGCAGGTTGGCGGCGATGCGCCCCGGCAGCACCACGTCGAGCGGCATCACCACGAACACCGGGCGCTGGCCGGCCGGCACCTCGGGCAGGCGGCGGCCACTGAACAACAGCGGCGGCTCGACCATGGCCTCGGTGCGGGCGCTGAAGCGCAGGCGGCCGTCCTCGATCTGGATGGCCACGCCGTGGCCGCGCAGCACTTCCTCGGCGATCTCGTAGACGCGGTGCGGCGGCTCGGGTTGCACCAGGCGCAGGCTCAGCAGGTCGGGCTTGTCGCGCACGGCCTGCTCGATCTCCAGCGAGAAACCGAGCTGGTTGCCGAACACCTCGTCGATGAAGGCCGCGAGCGGGGCACCGTCGACGGCGAAGGTCACCGGCCGTCCACCGGGGCGCACCGGCGTGCGCCGCGGGTCGCTCAGGCGCACCGGTGCCGCCTCGCCGCGCGGCCCTTCGACGATGCGGGTGGGCGCGGCTTCGGCCTCGGCTTCGGCATCCGCTTCCGGGGGTGCGGCGGCGAGCGGTGGCCGCAGCGGCTCGGGCAACGCGGGCGGTGGCACCGACACGCAGCCGGCGAGTGCGGCGGTGGCGGTGGCGGCGAGGAGGAAGCGGGACAGGCAGGAGGGCATGGCGGGGCGGGTCCGGTCGCGGATCATTCCAGGGCGGCACGGGGGCCGAGCAGGCGTTGTTCGAGCACGCGGCCATCGGCCGCGCGCAGGCGGGCGTGGGTGGGGCCGGTGTCGAGCAGTTCGAAGCCCTCGCCCACCGGCTCGCCGGGGCGGGCGTGCAGGCGCGAGCCGTCGGGGCGGCGGAACACCGCGCGGTCGCCGCCGGCATCGCGGAACATCGCGATCAACTGCGGCGGCGCGGCCAGCGCCGGCCCCGCCGCCTGCGGCGGCGCGACGGCCGGCTGCGAGGCCCACAGCGGCGCGGCGGCGCGGCGTGCGGCGAGGGCGGCGGCGTCGAAGGACGGCGGCGCGGGCAGCGCCCAGTCGGCGGCCGGCGGCAGTTCGCGCGCCACCGAGCCGGGGGTGGGGCCGAGCAGGAACACGCCGGCCAAGGCCAGCAGCAGGCCCGCCGCGGCCCAGCGCGCGAGCGGATGCGTGAGGGCGCGGCCGAGGTGCTGGCCCAGGGCGCGTGCGGCCGGCGGCAGCCTCATGGCGCTGCCCCGGTGGCCGGCGGCAGCCCGGTTTCGGCCGGCCGGGCCGCGTCGAGCAGGAAATGCCCGCGCACGAACAACTGCAACTGCGCCGGCGTGCCGTCGCGCAGGTCGATGCGCTCGATGCGCAGCGCCGGCTCGGCGGCCAGCGCCAGCAGCAGGGCGTCGGCGGCGCTGACCGGGCCGCTGGCGTCCAGCCGCGCCACCACTTCGAGCGCGTCGGGCAGGCCTTCCGCGGCGATGGCGGCCTCGCTGCGCACCCGGGCGTCGGCCAGCCCGGCGCTGGCAGCCAAGCCAGCCAGCCGCGCCTGCATCTCGGCCTGCGCCTCGCCGGCGCCGGCCACGCGGGTGAGCCGCGCCTCGGCGGCGGCCAACGCCGCCGCGGCCTCGTCGGCGCGCGCCTTCCAGCCGGCATCGGCGGCCGCGCCTTCGAGCCGCGCCAGCAGGGCGGCGTCGGACTGGTAGCGGGCGATGTCGGCCTGCCGCGCCTCCCCGAGCGAGAGCGCGAGATGGGCGGCGGCGATCAGCGCCGCCAGCCCCGAGGCGATGCGCAGGCGGCGGTTGGCCCGCCACTGGGCGGCGAGATCGACCCAGGCGGCCTTCATGGCGCGGCCTCCGGCAGCGGCAGTTCCACGTCGAGCTGCATGCGCCCGGCCTCGCCGGGGTTGGCCACCACGCCGGCCAGCAGCGGGTGGCCGGCCAGGGCCTGCACGTAGCGGCGCGGGTCGGCGCTGGCGGCCCGCAGTTCGATGCGCAGGCGGTTGCCGTCGCGCAGCCAGCCGAGCAGGCGGTCCTCGGGCGGCAGGCGCTCGCGCAGGTCGGCGAGCAGGGCGGCATCGACCGGGCCGGCGGCGAGCCGGGCCAGCGCGTCGAGCCGGGCTTGCGCCTGCTCGGCCTGCTCGCGGGCGGCGATCAGCGGGGCCGAGGCCTCGCGCAGTTCAGCGAGCCGCTGCGCCTGCCAGGCCGAGGCCGAGCCCCAGAGCAGGGCGGCCACCAGCGGCCAGCCGAGCAGCAGCCCGAGCAGCAGGGCGGAGCCGCGCCAGAAGGCCGCTTCGAGTTGGGCCGGTGCCCAGCGCCAGCGCGCCGTCGGCTGGCCCCAGGGCTGCGCGGCGGGCGCGGGGGCCTCGAGCGGCGGCGGCCCGTCGTTGGCGGCCGGCAGGCCCGCCGCGCGCAGGAACAGCGCCCAGGCCGCCGGCGAGGGCGGCGCCGGCCAGCAGCGGCTGGCGACCAGTTGCCCCTCGCGCCAGGCCTGCCCCTCGACCGCGCCGGCCACCGCCAGCAGGCGCACGCCGTCCGGCTCGGCGGGGGCCGGCAGCAGGCTGGATTCGGCGACCAGGCGCTCGGTCTCGCGGGCATCGGCGGCGGCCTGCGCATCGAGCACCCAGACCTGCGCCACCCCGCCCTGCCAGACCGCGGCGTAGCGCGGTTCCGGCCCGGGCGCGACGCGGCGCACGGCGAGGTCGAGCGCGGCGGCGCGGCCGGCGGCGGCGAGCGCCGGCAGCGGCAGGCGGAAGTGGGTGCAGGCGCGGCGCGGCACCACCGCCTCGCGCGGCCCGAACGGACCGCCGGCCTGCACCCGGCCGACCTCAGGGGCCAGCCAGCGGCGGTGCGGCGAAAAGAGGGCTGTCAATCGGTGTCGGAGGCTCATCGGCGACAGGGCGCGGGACCAGGTCGACGGCATCGATGCGCCAGGGCGCCTCGCGATCCGCCAAAGGGGTCCATCGTACATGCAGCCGCCAGGCCCTGCCTGAGCGCCCGGCCAGGGTCAGGCGCAGGGTCTGGGAAGGCGCGGTGCGGAAATCGACGTCGCGGTCGCCGGGCAGGCGGGCACCGCTGCGGGCCTCGAAATCGCCGGCCGACAGGAAGGGCTGCGCGGCGCGCCCGGCAATCGCCTGCCGGCAGCGCGGGTCGCAACGATCGACCGTGGCGGCAAGCAACGCCGGCGGTGCGCTGTTGAGGTTGAGCGCGCCCGATTCCAGCGTGGTCGCCGAGGCCATCAGGGCGTGCAGGCGAGCCGCGGGCAGGCGCTCGAAGCCGAGCACCCGCGGCAGCTCGGCCACCGCCAGCAGCGGCCGGTCGGGCGGTGGCGTGAGGCCAGCGCGCTCGTACTCGCGGGCCTCGGCGCCCTGGAGGCGACGCAGGCCGTCGGGATCGGCGTAATCGGCGAGCGCATCGACCAGCCGGCCGTGCGCACGCGGCGGCACCCCGGCGGCACGCAGCCAGGCCCCGAGCGGGGCGTTCACCGGCATGGCGATGGGGACCAGCCCGGCCTCGTCCTGCAGGCGCAGGACGACCTCGCCGAGGCCGCGGTAGGGGTGGTCGTCGAGCCGCAGTTCGCCGCCGCGCGGGCGCTTGTCGAAGCCGCCGAAATCGTCGAGCCGGCGGGCGGCCAGTTCGGCCGGTGGAATCGGCGCGAGCGGCAGGCCGCCCATCGTCATCGGCACCCGCGCGGCGAGGTAGAGCAGGCTGTCGCGGGTGCCGATGAGGGCGATGCGGTCCTCGACGACGGCGCGGGCGCTGGCGGCGTCGGCGACGCGCTCGCGCGACCACAGCAGGATCGCGCCGGCGGCGACCACCATCGCCACCAGCAGCCACAGCACCACCACCAGCACGGCGCCGCGCTGATGCTGGCCGGGATCAGAAGGCATCGGCATCGGCCGGCTCCAGCATCGCCCGCAGCGGCTGCGGCAGGCCCGGCCCGGCCGTCACCGGCTCCCACCAGAGCAGGGCCGGTTCGGCGTCGGGGTCGTCCAGCCGCACCGCCCGCGGCAGGGCGAAGGCGGCCGGCAGGGCCGTGGCGGTGGTCGTCGCGGCGGCGGCGGCCTCCACCGCGGCGGCCGGCGGCCACTCGACCTGCCAGGTGCCGTCGGCGTCGAGGTACTGCATCCGCGCCCGGTCGCCGACCCGGCGCAGCGGCCAGGGCTCGCCGCCGGCCTCGCCGACGTGCAGCAGGCGTGCGCCCGGCGGGCCGTCCAGCCGCCACTCGATTCGGCGCAGCCCGCTGCCGGCCGGTCCGGCCAGGGTGGTGCCGGACCAGCCCGTGGCATCGCCGCGGAAGCCCTCCGCCGGCCCGGGCGGCGCCGCCACCAGCGCCGCCACGCTGTCCCGGAACCAGGCCTGCTGCAGGGCGGCGTGGCGGGCCTCGGCCTCATGGCGCAGCACCCGCTCGCGCAGGCCGAGCACCTGGAACAGCGACTGCATCGCCACGGTGGCGACCAGGGCGACGATCACCAGGCTGACCAGCGCCTCCAGCAGGGTGAAACCGCGCGCCCTCACAGTTGCTCCGGCTGCCGCGCCTGCACCCAGCCGGCGCGGCGCAGCACGAACCGGCGCTCGACCCGGCCACCCACCTCGAGCACCACGGCGACGTCGTAGAGGCCGACATCGAACAGACCCGGCTGCAGGTAGTCGGTGAGCGCCGGGCCGGGCGCTTCGACCGGCGTCGCCCGCCACGCCACCCGCACCTCGCCGAGCATCGCCTCGCCCTGCGGCTGCTGCATCGGGTTGACCGCCTCCAGCAGAGCGATGGCGTTGAGCGTGGCGGTGTCGAGCCGGGCCGCCGCCTCGGCGCGCTCGATGCCGCGCAGGGCACCGTTCAGCGCAGCGAACAGGGCCATCGCGCCGGCGGTGAGGATGGCCAGCGCGACGATGGCTTCGAGCAGGGTGAAGCCGGCGCTACGGCGCATCGACGGCCTCGGCGCGGCAGTCGGGCGCGGCGAGCCGCCAGCGCTGCGGGCCGGTCGGGCCGGCCGCCTGCACCTCGCCGCCGTGGCAGAAGCCGCTCGCCTCGATGCGCAGGGGCGTGGCGGCGACCACCCGCCAACCCTCCGGCCAGGGCCGGCCCTGCGCGGGCAACGGCGTACCGGCGGCGAAGGCGAGCCCCCTGCCCTGCTCGCGGGCGTGCAGCGGCAGGCGTTCGAGGCCGCGCCGCAGGTCCTCGCGTTCGCCGGACTCGCGGACCCGATCGACGGTGCGGGCGAGCGGCGGCGCGACGATGGCGGCGGCGAGGCCGAGGATCACCAGCACCACCAGCACCTCGAGCAGGGTGAAGCCGCGCATGGCCGCGGCTCAGCCCGGCGGCAGCACGCCGATGTCGGCGTTGTTGCCCTCGCCGCCCGGCGCGCGGTCGGCGCCCAGCGAGAACAGCGCGAAGGGCTGGCCGTCGCGGCCGGGCACGGCGTACTGGTAGGGCGTGTCCCAGGGGTCGAGCGGCACCGCCTCGTCGAGGTAGGGGCCGCGCCAGCGTTCGGCGGCGCGCGGGTCGGCCGGAGGGGTGACCAGCACGGCGAGGCCCTCCTCGGTGCTGGGCAGGCGGCCCACGTCGAGCCGGAAGGTCTCGACCGCGCCGCGCAGCATGCGGATCTGGGTGTCGGCCACGCGCACCTGCGAGCCTTCGAGCTGGGTGAACAGGCGCGGCCCGACCAGGCTGGCGACCAGGCCGATGATGACCAGCACGACGAGGATCTCGAGCAGGGTGAAGCCGGCGGCGCGGCGCGGCAGCGGGGCGTGGGCGTGGCGGGGCATCGGGGCCTGAGTGCGGTGGCGGGCGTGGGGCATGGGCTAGAGGGGCAGTTCGTTGACGCTGGTGATGGCGAGCAGGACGGCGGTGACCAGCACGCCGATGATGCCGCCGATGACGACGATGGCCGCCGGCTCGATCAGCTTGAGGGCGCGCTGCATGCGCTCGCGGCCACTCGTCTGGTAGAGCCGCGACAGCGCCAGCAGCAGCTTCGGCAGCTCGCCGCTGGCCTCGCCGACGGCGACCAGGTCGTAGCCGGTGGCGTTGAGGGCGCGGTGCTCGCGCAGCGCGTGCGAGAGCGTGCTGCCGCCGCGCACCGAGCGCGTGACCTGCGCCAGCCGCGTCTCCAGATGCTTGAGGCCGATGCCGGCGGCGGCGAGTTCCAGCGCGCGGGTGAGCTCGACCCGGTTGGCGAGCAGGGTGCCGAGGGTGCCGGCCCAGCGCCCGATCGCCGCCTCCAACAGCCACGGCCCGAGCAGGGGCAGCGTGGCGGCGAACTCGAGCAGGCGCTGGCGGACCGCGGCGCGGCGCAGCAGCGCCGCCAGCGCGGCGAGCACGGCGAGCGCCAGCACGCCGACCAGGCCGGCGTGGTCGGCGAACCAGACCCCGCCGCCGATCACCCAGCGCGAGAGCGCCGGCAACTGTTCGGCGCGCTGTTCGAGCAGGCCGCCGAAGCGCGGCACCACCCAGAGGAAGATGATCGCCACGGCGGCGATGCCGGAGGCCACCAGCACCAGCGGATAGACCAGCGCCGAGCGCAACTCGGACTCGACCCGCAGGTCGTACTCGTATTGCCGCGCGCCGTCCTCGAGTGCGGCGCCGAGCTGGCCGGTCAACTCGCTCGCCTCGACCAGCTGGTGGACGTAGGGCGGCACCGGCAGGCCGCTGCCGCGCAAGGCATCGGCGAAACGTTCGCCGCGGCGCACGGCGCGGGCCATGTGGGCGAAGGCCGCGGTCAGCGCGGGGTGGTGGCTGGAGCCGGCCAGCGAGGACAGCGCCACCGCCAGCGAAACGCCGGAATCGACCAGGGTGGCGAACTCGTGCAGCACCAGCTGCACCTCGCGCGCCGCCGGCGGCAGGCGCGCCGACCAGCCCGCCGAGGCCGGGCGCTCGGCGTCGAGGGTGACCGGCACCAGGCCGCGGCGCTGGATGTCGCGCTGCGCGGCGCGCTCGTCGGCGGCATCGACGAGGCCGGTGACCTCCTGGCCGGCGGCATCGACGGCGCGGAAACGGAAGTTCATGGCACCGCCAGCCCGGGGTCGTCGAGCGCCTCGAAGGCGCCGCCGGTGACGCGGATCACCTCCTCGACCGTGGTCAGGCCGCGCCAGGCCTTGGCGAGGCCGTCGTGGCGCAGCGTGCGCCCGCCCTGCTGGTCGGCCAGGGCGCGCATCTGGCCGGCGCTGGCGCGCTGCATGACCAGGCCCTGCAACTCCGGCGTGACATCGACCAGCTCGTAGATGCCGACCCGGCCGCGGTAGCCGGTGCCCTGGCAGGCCGGGCAGCCGACGGCGCGGCGCCAGTTCGCCGGCTCGCCGGGCGGGACGTGGGGCGCGGCGGCGGCGGCGATCTGCGGCAGCACCTCGGCCGGCGCCGAACAGGCGGTGCAGAGCCGGCGCAGCAGGCGCTGCGCCTGCACCGCGCGCACGCTGGTGGCGACCAGGAAGGGCTCGACGCCCATGTCGATCAGCCGGGTGAAGGCACTCACGGCATCGTTGGTGTGCAAGGTCGAGAACACGAGATGCCCGGTGAGGGCCGCCTGGATGGCGATCTCGGCGGTCTCGCGGTCGCGGATCTCGCCGATCATCACCACGTCCGGGTCCTGGCGCAGGATCGCGCGCAGCGCGCGGGCGAAGGTGTAGCCGATCTCGGCGTTGGCCTGGATCTGGGTGATGCCCGGCACCTGGTACTCGACCGGGTCCTCGACGGTGATGATCTTCTCGGCGCGGTCGTTGATGTCCTCCAGCGTGGCGTAGAGCGTGGTGCTCTTGCCGGAGCCGGTGGGGCCGGTGACCAGCACGATGCCGTGCGGCTCGCCGGCCCAGCGCCGGAACAGCGCGAGGTCGCGCGGCTCGAAGCCGAGCTTCTCCAGCGAGAGGTCGGCGCGCTCCTTCGGCAGCAGGCGCATGACGATCGATTCGCCATGCACCCCCGGCACCGCCGAGGCGCGGACGTCGACGTCCTTGCCGCTGACCCGCGCCGAGAGCCGGCCGTCCTGCGGCAGGCGGCGCTCGGCGATGTCCATGCCGGCGATCAGCTTGGTGCGCGAGGCCACGGCGGCGAAGCGGGCGCGCGGCAGCGAGAGCACCTCGTGCAGCACGCCGTCGATGCGGAAGCGCACGCTGAAGGCGTCCTCGCCCGGTTCGAGGTGGATGTCGGAGGCCCCGCGATCCATCGCCTGGGCGAGCAGGTTGTTGACCAGCTCGATGACCGGCGCCTCCTCGGCGAGCTCGCGCAAATGCCCGACATCGTCCTCGTCCTCGCCGGGCGGCCGGTTGGCGCGCTGGAAGGCGTCGAGCAGGCGCTCCACGTCCTGCGCCCGGGCGAGCCGCCAGGCCCAGGGGGCCGGCAGGCGCGCCTCCAGCAGCTCGTTGATGGCGGCGTCGAGCGGGTCGCGCGCCACCGCCAGCCGCGGGCCATCGGCGGAGGGCGCCCAGAAGACCACGCCCTGGTCGATGCACCAGTCCGGCGACAGCCCCAGCCCCTCGGGCAGGCGCAGGGCCTGCGCGTCCTGCGGCCAATCGGCGGCGGCCAGCAGCGGCACCGCCAGTTGCTCGGCCAGTACCGGCAGCAGGCTGTCCTCGGAGACGGCGCCGAGGCGCAGGAGGATCTGGCCGAGCCTGCCGCCGAGCTGGGCCTGCACCGCCAGCGCCCGCTGCAGGTCGGCCGCGGCGAGCAGGCCGCGCGCCAGCAGCAGCTCGCCGAGACGCTGCGGCAGGCCGGGGCCGGCGAAGCCGCGCAGCGCGGCGGCGGCCGGGGCCGGATCGACGGGAAGGGCGGTGGAAGGGGCGGCCGCGGCGGCGGCGGAGGGCGCGTTCATTCCCGGCATCTTAAAACGCCACGGCCCGCGCAGGCGGGCCGTGGATCGGACCAGGGCGGCGGCAACGCGGCTTCAGTGCCGCGTCCGCGCGAACATCCGGGTGAGGCGGTCCTTGGCCAGCAGCTTTTCCTTCTTCCATCGGCTCAGGGTGAAGTCGTCGATCGGCAGCACGCCCAACTCGGCATCGTGCACTTGGCTGTCGAGTTGCTGGTGGCGCCGGTAGAGCTGGCGGAATTCGGGGTCGGACTTGAGGAGTGCCTCGACCTCGCTCTGCGGTTGGCCTTCGAACATGGATCGCCCTCCATTCAGGATTCGCGTGCCGGGGACGCCCCCCGGACGACCGACGCTACGCCGCCCCGGAGGACCCCGCAAGCGGGCCGGAAGGGCTTTAACGGCGGCCTTACGGACCCGCCGTGAAGCCCTCACGCCGGGCTAACACGGCGGCCTCCGGGGCCGTTCAGCGGACGCTGATCTCGACCCGGCGGTTCATGGCCCGCCCCTCCGCGGTGGCGTTGTCGGCCACCGGGTCGGCCTCGCCACGGCCCCGGGCGCTGGCCTCGATGCCGGCCTCGCGCAGGATCG
>Ga0208491_10143_pt1 | contig 15346 bp, 14 predicted proteins | sample SubbioCSW11_NovA_FD_184819 | JGI IMG/M metagenome (GOLD analysis project Ga0208491, IMG submission 184819) | Serpentinite rock and fluid subsurface biosphere microbial communities from McLaughlin Reserve, California, USA - CR11_CSW11_NovA (SPAdes) | ecosystem: Environmental > Terrestrial > Deep...
ATGGCCGGCAGGTTGATGCGCTTGAACAAGCGCCCCACCAAGGCCAAGCCACCGTGGCTGCTCAGGTCGTAGGGCAGCTTCTTGACAACGAACTCGACTGGGTCAGCCATTTGAGACGCTTGCACCTACTGGGTGCATGGTTGGATGCTAGTAGTGCGTTGATTATAAATGAAAATCGAGGTATTACAGGGATTAGGTCACGGATTCAGGCCGGAGATAGCTCCGCGCACCGTGTGCGGCTGCCAGCCAGTGGCCAGCAGCAGTTGCAAGTGGGTTGTGCCCTGCGGACGGCGCAGCGCCAGCACCAGCGCGGCGAGTTTGGTGCCGGGGCGCACCGGGATGCTCTCCAGACGTTGGAGATCGCCGGTGGTGTCCATCATCTGGACGTCATCCGGCGGCACGGGTCGCTGCTGGCCGATGGCTGCATAGCCTGCGTCGGTCAGCACGTGGCCGTCGCCTGCTGGCTCGATCAAGCCACGCTGCAGCAGTGCGGTCAACACCTTGACCCGTGCGCCGCCGCGCAGGGTGTCGGGCGGAATCACGCATCCATCGGTGCGCCGGGCGGCGGTGCTCAGCAGCAGGCTTTGCGCCGGGGAAAGTTTGGGCAGGGTGTCCATCGTCGTCAACCTCACTTGGGCTGCCCGTTGAGGATCGACAGCAGCTCATCCAGAGCCTGCTCCACTCGCCCAAGGTCACCGACGTGGCCCCAGTGGATGGCCTCCGGATCGTGGCCGAAGTGGTCGTTGGCCAGTTGCCGCAGGGCCTCGATCTTGTCGAGGATCATCGGTAGGCGCTGCAGGTAGGTGTCGGGGGCGGTGGGCTGGGTGGTCATGGCTGGGCTGCGGGTTTGTGGATGACGCCACCATTCACGCGCTGAAGGAGCAGGAAGTCAAGCTTTCACCTTGGGAATTGATGGCCGCAGAAGCCACCTCCTGTTAGACTGGTGACGATTCAGAACGACTCTGAGGCCATACGCCGAGCACCAATGCCATGAACGCCGAATCGTGGGTCACAGCGATTGATGTCGCCCGGCATCTGGGTGTCGTGAAAGACACCGTTTACCGCTGGCGGGAGCGCAAAGGCCTGCCCGCACACAAGATCGGTCGGCTGTGGAAATTCCAGCTCTCCGAGGTGGATGAATGGGTCCGCGCTGGCGGCGCCGATGACGACACCGAAAACGGGAGTAAACAAAAATGAATTCAGCGGAAAAAGGTATCGCGTGAGCCTAGAAGGACAACTCCTCGACCAGAAGTCCTTGCGGGCAGTGACCGGCAAGACGGCAGACTGGAGCGAAATCACCAAGGATTGCATTGCGTATGCCAATGCAACAGGCGGCCGCCTGCGTCTGGGCATCGAGGATGGGAAAAACGCGCCACCAGCCGACCAACACATACCGGCTGATCTGCCGGACACTGTGCGGCGCAAGTTGGCCGAGCGTACTGTCAACGTAACCGTGCTGCCTGACGTCGTCACCGCCCCAAATGGCGGCCAGTACATCGAATTGCGCATTCCGCGTGCCATGGCCGTAGCGTCCACCACCGACGGCCGTTACTTCCTGCGCGTGGCAGACCAAAGCAAGCCCGTCACCGGCGATGACGTGATGCGGTTGGCCAGCGAACGTGCCGCACTGCCTTGGGAAACGCAGACCACCCTGCATATTTCGCGCGCCGAGGTGGATGACACCAAGCATGACAAGCTACTGGCTGCCTTGCGCGCATCCGACCGAGTCAAGGCTTCGGTCAAGGAAAAATCCGACGACGAATTGCTCGATCACTATCAGCTCGCGCAAGGACAGGCCCTCACCAACTTGGGCGCGCTCTGCCTTGGCCGTCAGCATCATCGCGCCCAACTGACCACCGCACCGGTCATCCAGTTCATCAAGTACGACGATCATGGTCAGAAGGTCAACAAGCTGGTGTGGGACGACCACACCCAGAGCCCGATGGAACTGATCGAGGCGGTTTGGCTGGAGGTGCCTGACTTCCGCGAGCGCTACGAACTGCCCGACGGCCTGTACCGCCAAAACGTGCCCGCCTTCGATGAAATCGTGGTGCGCGAACTGCTGGTCAACGCGCTGGTCCACAGGCCCTACACCCAGCGTGGCGATATTTTTCTGAACCTGCATCCCGACCGGTTGGAGATGGTTAACCCTGGCCCACTGCCGCTGGGCGTCACACCTCAGAACGTGCTGCACACCACCGTGCGCCGCAACGAGCATTTGGCCCGTCTGTTCCACGACCTGAAGCTGATGGAACGCGAAGGCAGCGGCATCGACAAGATTTTTGAGGTGCTGCTCTCGCAAGGTCGCCCGATGCCGGAGTTGATCGAAACCCACGACCGCGTGCAGGTCACGGTGCGTCGCCGCATCCTTAAGCCTGAAGTCATCGATTTCATTGCCAAGGCAGATCAGACCTATCAGCTCACGCAGCGCGAACGCATCACGCTGGGTCTGCTGGCCCAGCACGACGCACTGACCGCCCGCGAACTGGCCGATACCCTGGAGCTGCCCAGCGTCGAAGCCCTGCAGCCGTGGCTCAAACGATTGCTCGACTGGCACTTGGTGCAGAGCGCCGGGCGTACCCAGGCCACGCGCTACTTTGTTGATCCGGGCCTGCTGCGCAGCCTCAAGTTCACCGGGGAGACCACGCTCAAGCGCATTGAGCCGCACCGCTTGGCAGCGCTGGTGCTTGAAGACCTACAGCGCTATCCCGAGTCTGCGATCAGCGAAATCCACCAGCGCATCGGCGGTGAAATTCACCCCAAGCAGGTGAAACGAGCGCTGGAAGAACTGATCGAGCGCAGTGCGGTGCGTTTTGAGGGCAACAACCGCTGGCGGCGGTACTGGGCCACATCATGAAAAGGCTATCGGACAACGCGCGCGATATCGGCGATAGCTGGGCGATAGGACGTGGGAGATACATCGGCGCAGGCCCAATGAATCAAAGGCTTCTATCCACCAAAAGCAATGAAGGGTGGGCTATAGACCCGCTCACAGTGAGAGGGGAGCTCACATGACACCAGAAACCAAAGCACGCCAGCAAATCGACCAGAAGCTGGAGCAAGCGGGCTGGGTCATACAAGACATGAAGCAGCTCAACCTCGGCGCGGCGCTGGGTGTGGCGGTACGCGAATACCCCACCGACACCGGCCCGGTGGATTACGTGCTGTTCGTCAACCGCAATGCCGCGGGTGTGATCGAGGCCAAGAAAGACAGCGCCGGCGAAAACCTCACCGTCACCGAGAACCAAACCGAGCGCTACGCCAACGCCACGCTCAAGTGGCGCAAAGACAGCACCCCGCTGCGCTTCCTGTTCGAGGCCACCGGCCAGATCATTCGCTTCACCGATGGTGCCGACCCGGTGCCGCGTTCGCGAGAAATTTTCCACTTCTTCAAGCCGGAGACACTCTCCACGTGGCTCGCACAAAGCGAAACCCTGCGTCGCCGTTTGGCAGAGCAGATGCCTGCTCTCCCCGAACGCAACCTGCGCGATTGCCAGATTGGCGCCGTCACCGGGCTGGAAAAATCGTTGGCATTGAACAAACCCCGTGCTTTGGTGCACATGGCTACCGGTGCGGGCAAAACCTTCACCGCCATCACCTCGGTCTACCGCCTGCTCAAATTTGGCGGAGCCAGGCGCATCCTGTTTCTGGTCGATACCCGCAACCTTGGCAAACAGGCGCATCAGGAGTTCATGGCCTATACGCCACCGGACGATGGCCGCAAGTTCACTGAGTTGTACAACGTGCAGCGGCTGGCCTCACCCAATATGGATCCGCATTCGCAGGTGTGCATCAGCACCATCCAGCGCATGTATTCCATTCTGAGTGGCGAGCCGATTGATGAATCCGCTGAGGATGTTTCACTCAACGAGGTACAGCAAACGGCCAAGCAGGAAAAGCTGGTCCGCTACAACCCGGCTGTACCGGTGGAAACCTTCGATTTCATCATCATCGATGAATGCCACCGCAGCATCTACAACCTGTGGAAGCAGGTGCTCGATTACTTCGATGCCAGCCTGATTGGCCTCACCGCCACGCCGGACAAACGCACCTTCGGCTTCTTCAACGAAAACATCGTTGCCGAATACACCTACGAGCAGTCCGTGGCCGATGGCGTCAACGTAGGCTACGACGTGTATGAGATCGAAACCGAGATCACCCAGAAAGGCGCTGAACTGAAGGCCAAAGAGTGGGTGGACCATCGCGACCGCGCCACCCGAAAAAAGCGCTGGGGCGAAACCGAAGAAGACACCGCCTACACCGGCAAGGAGTTGGACAAATCGGTGGTCAACGTGAGCCAGATCCGCCAGGTGATTCAGGCGATGAAAACGGCGATAGAAACGCAGATTTTTCCCGCCCGCAAAGAAACACCCAAGACCCTGATCTTCGCAAAAACTGACAGCCACGCCGACGACATCATCAACATCGTTCGCGAGGTCTACGGCCAGGGCAACGCCTTCTGCAAGAAGATCACTTACCGCGTTGACGAAGACGCCGACAGCATCCTCAGCAGCTTTCGCAACGACTATAACCCTCGCATCGCTGTGACGGTGGACATGATCGCCACCGGCACCGACGTAAAGCCGCTGGAAGTGCTGCTGTTCATGCGCGATGTGCACAGCAAGGGCTACTACGAACAGATGAAAGGCCGTGGTGTGCGCAGCCTGGATGGCGACAGCCTCAAGCGCGTCAGCAACAGTGCCGATGGGGCCAAAACTCGCTTTGTGCTGATTGACGCCGTGGGTGTAGAGAAAAGCCTAAAAACCGAAAGCCGCCCCCTGGAGAAAAAGCCAGGTGTGGCGCTCAAAGACCTGCTGCAAGGCGTAGCCATGGGCAGCCGCGACGATGACACCGTGCTCTCGCTGGCCAATCGCCTCGTGCGTCTCGCCAAACAACTAGATGACAAGGCGCACGCGCGCATCGAGAAAATCTCCGGCGGCATTCCAGTGGGGGAACTTGGCAAGGGCCTGATTGCCGCGCTCGACCCAGATGCCATCGTCCAAGCCGCACTGGCCACCGCCAAGGCCAACGGCATCACGCGTAGTGAAGACAGCTTGCTGCCCGAAGAAATCGAAGCCGCCCGAGCCGAGCGCGTTGCTGCTGCCTGTGCACCCTTCGACAAACCTGAACTGCGCGACGCGTTAGAAGCCGCCCGCCGCGAGCGTGAGCAGCTCATCGACCACATCAACCTCGATCAGCTCACCTTCTCCGGATTCAGCGAGCAGGCTGAAGAGCAAGCCAAAGCGGTGATCCAGAAGTTTGCCGGCTACATCCAGCAGCACAAAGATGAAATTGCTGCGCTGGACTTTTTCTACCAGCAGCCTTACCAGCGCCGCGCGCTCACCTTCGACATGATCGAAGACCTGCACGAACACCTGAGCAAACCGCCATTGATGCTGACCACCGAGCGGCTGTGGAGCGCCTATGCCCGCGTGCAGACCTCTGCCGTGAAAGGCGCGGACCGCAAACGCCAACTCACCGATCTTGTGTCACTGGTGCGTTTTGCGCTGGGGGTGGATGGTGAACTCAAGCCTTTTGCCGACGAGGTCGACAAACGCTTCCAAGCCTGGATCTTCCGCCACAACGCCCAGCGCGGCACCGCATTCACGCCCGAGCAGACCGAATGGCTTCGGCTGATGAAGGACCACATCGCCAGCAGTTCCAGCATCAGCCGCGACGATTTTGATTACGCCGAATTGGCCGACAAGGGCGGCTTGCAAAAAGCCTGGGGCTTGTTTGGCAAGGAACTGGATACCTTGATGAATGAAATGAATATGGAGTTGGTGGCGTGAGTGAGTTGCCAAATGGATGGGTACAAATCGCCCTAGGTGAGGCCCTGCAAATTCAGAAAGGGAAGAAGCCGATTGGTTTGGGCCCAAAGGGTGAAGATCGTTCGGTCCCCTACATCAACATATCGGCCTTTGAAACCAAGCAGGTTGAAGAGTACGCACCAGAACAGGACGTGCCGCGCTGTCAGCCATCGGATACTTTATTGGTGTGGGACGGTGCAAGAGCAGGTTTGGCTGGCAGAGGCGTCGGCGGCTTTATCGGATCAACACTTGCTCGATTGACGTCGGACCTAGCTGATTCCTCATACCTCTACTACTTCGTTCACTCGAACTACGGGTATCTGAATACTCACACCAAAGGGGTAGGCATCCCTCACATTGATCCCATAGTGTTGGCGAAAATATCCTTTCCATTGCCTCCTGCCTCCGAACAAACCCGCATCGTCGCCAAACTCGAAGAGCTGCTCACCGACCTCGATGCCGGGGTGGCCGAACTCAAGACCGCGCAAAAAAAGCTGGGGCAATACCGCCAGTCGCTGCTGAAAGCCGCAGTGGAAGGTGCGCTTACCGCTGAGTGGCGGGCAAAAAACACGCCGTCGGAAACCGGTGCGCAACTGCTGCAACGCATCCTCACCGAGCGCCGCGCCCGCTGGGAAGCCAAGCAACTCGCCAAGTTCCAAGAACAAGGCAAAACCTCGCCCAAAGACTGGAAAAAGAAATACCCCGAACCCGCGCAACCAGACACCACCGGCTTGCCGGAGTTGCCGCAGGGATGGGTGTGGGCGAGTGTGGATCAAGTGGTTGCTGACAGTTTGATTGGGCTTGATCGTGGACAAGATCAGCAATCAGCGAGTGCGGCGTTTGGTTACATCAAGATGAACAACATCTCAATGACTGGCTCTGCCAATGTTGAAAACTTGGTTCGAGTGGATGCAAACCTCCAAGAAGTGGAAAAATACTCAGTTGTACGTGGCGATGTTCTTTTCAACACCAGAAACAGCGTAGAGTTAGTTGGGAAAGTAGGACTGGTTCACTCCCTTAATGGAGCAACGCTCTATAACAACAACTTGATGCGACTTAGGTTCGATGGGGTTGTGTTGCCTGAATTTTTATGTTGGCAAATGTGTGGGCCTGAGTTTCGCTCGCGAATGGAGAGAGTAAAAAAAGCAACGACCAGTGTTGCTGCTGTGTACGCAAAAGACTTGTTCCCGTTAGCATTGGCAGTTCCTCCATTAGATGAGCAAGCGGAAATCTTGCGAGTTTTGAGTTCGGGAATGGCGGGAATAGAGACTCAAGAATTAGCAATAACACACTCCCTCAAACAATCCGCCGCCCAACGCCAAAACATCCTGCGCGCCGCCTTTGCCGGCCAGTTGGTGCCGCAAAACCCCAACGACGAACCCGCCAGCGCGCTGCTGGAGCGCATCCGCACCGAACGCACGGCGCAGGCCTCCGTCAAAAAGCCGCGTGGCCGTCCACTCAAGGGGACCGCATGAGTGCCGTGGTTTTACTTGACGGGTACTTGACTGGCGTCCCCGGTGATGGGCATGGGTTCTATAAAAATCAAATACTTGGCGCGACACTTTTGCTTGGCGGGTACTTGACTGGACCCTGTGATGACCGAATTTCGAGGGCTGACCATGCAGCATGAGGCCCATTACCTGCGCAGTCTGGTGTCAGAACTGGTGGCCTTGCCTGCCGAAACGGGCTGGGTGGAGTTCAAGCACAACAAGGCGGTGCCGGATGACATTGGGGAGTACATCAGCGCATTGGCCAACACAGCGGCGTTGCAGGGGCGTTCCAAGGCGTATGTGGTTTGGGGGGTGGAAGACGACACCCATCAACTGTTGGGCACCACGTTTGCTCCGTTAACCGAAAAGGTGGGCAACCAGGAGCTGGAGAGCTGGCTGCTGATGCATTTGGAGCCCCGGCTGAATTTTTCGTTCCACACCGTGTTGGTCAACGATTTGCCCTTGGTGGTGTTGGAGGTGGATGCCGCGTTTCGCCACCCGGTCAAGTTCAAGGGGGCGGACTGGGTGCGGGTGGGATCGTACAAAAAGCGCTTGCACGAGTTTCCTGAAATGGAGCGCGCGCTCTGGCGTACGCTGGACCAAACCCCGTTCGAGTTTCAGGCGGCCGCCGAAAAGCTGGACGCGCAGGATGTGCTGCGTTTGCTGGATTACCCCAGTTACTTTCGCTTGTTGGGCCTGCCTTTGCCCGACGGGCATGCCGATCTGTTGCAGGCCATGGCTGCTGACAGGCTGCTGGAGCGCATGGACAGCGGCCATTGGCGGGTGTTCAACCTGGGGGCTTTGCTGTTTGCCCAGCGGTTGGCGGACTTTGGCGCGCTGGGGCGCAAGGCGGTGCGGCTGGTGCGCTACAAGGGCGATGACCGCCTGCAGGCCGAGCCAGAGCCCCTGTTTCTTGCGGGGTATGCGCCTGTCTATGAAGCCGTGATTGCCGCCATCCACCAGCGGCTGTCGGGCAATGAGGTGATTGGCAAAGCGTTGCGTGCCGATGTGCGCATGTACCCGGATTTGGCCATTCGGGAATTGGTGGCCAATGCGCTAATTCATCAGGATTTGAGCATTTCGGGCGCAGGTCCGATGGTGGAAATGTTCAGCAACCGCTTGGAGGTGACCAATCCAGGCGCTCCGTTAATGGATACGCAGCGGCTGTTGGACTGTCCTCCCAGGTCGCGTAACGAGGCCTTGGCGTCACTCATGCGGCGCATGCACATGTGTGAAGAGCGCGGCACGGGGGTGGACAAGGTGGTTCGCAGTTGCGAGTTGCACCAGTTGCCCGCGCCGTCGTTTGACAAGGTGGAGGGCTCCACCCGCGCCACGCTGTACGCTTTGCGCCCCTTGACCCGAATGGAGGCACAAGACCGCATCCGTGCGGTGTATTGGCATGCTTGCCTGCGCCATGTGTGTGGTCAGTACACCCACAATGCCTCCATTCGCGAGCGGTTTGGCATTGCGGACGGCAACAGTTCGATGGCGTCGCGTCTGCTCAAGGATGCAGAAGCGGCCAAGGTCATTCGGGTCTTTGATGGTCAAGCCGCCCCCAAGCAACGCCGCTATGTGCCGTTTTGGGTGTGATTTTTACTTGACGGGTACTTGACTGGCGCCCCCATTGAGGGGCATAGACCTTATAAAAAATCAAATACTTAGCGCACCATCTGTTCTTGACTGGTGCGCCCAATCACCACTGAATTGCACCCATGAACACCTCCACCCTCGTCCAGAAAGTCTGGAACTTCTGCCACACCCTGCGCGATGACGGCGTGGGCTATGGTGATTACCTCGAACAGCTGACCTACCTGCTGTTTTTGAAGCTGGCGCACGAATACGCGCAAGAGCCCTACAACCGCAACACCCACATCCCCAAGGGCTTCGACTGGGCCTGCCTGACCTCTAAGGTAGGTGAACCACTGGAGGCGCATTACCTCGCCACCTTGCACAAGCTGGGCAACGAGCCGGGCATGCTGGGCGCGATCTTTTTCAAGGCCCAGAACAAGATTCAAGATCCGGCCAAGCTCTCACGCCTGGTGCAGTTGATTGATGCTGAAAGCTGGATCAGCCTGGACGCCGACACCAAGGGTGATCTGTACGAGGGCCTGCTGCAGAAAAACGCGGAAGACACCAAGAGTGGCGCGGGCCAGTACTTCACACCACGGGCGCTGATCGAAGCGATGGTGGCCTGCGTACGGCCAGAACCCATGAAAACCATTGCCGATCCGGCCTGCGGCACCGGCGGCTTTTTCTTGGGCGCATACAACTGGCTGACGCGCCCTGGGGCCAAGCTGGACAAGCGTCAGAAAGAATTCCTGCGTGACCAGACTTTCCACGGCAACGAAATCGTGCCGAACACGCGCCGCATGTGCTTGATGAACCTGTTCCTGCACAACATTGGCGAACTGGACGGGGAGCCTTCCGTTGAGCGCTCTGATGCCCTGATCTCCGAGCCCAGGCGCAAGGTAGATTACGTGCTGGCCAACCCGCCCTTCGGCAAGAAGAGCAGCATGACTCAGGCGACAACTATCTTGACAGGCGCCGAGGTGGACGGCAAAGCGGCTGTGGTGTTGCCAGACAACGTGCTGTTTGAAGGTGGTGCGGGCGAAAAAATTCGCCGCAAGCTGCTGGAAAACTGCGACGTACACACCATCTTGCGCCTGCCCACCGGCATCTTCTACGCCCAGGGCGTAAAGGCCAATGTGGTGTTCTTCGACGCCAAGCCCAAGGATGGCCAGACCCACACCAAGGGTATCTGGTTCTACGATTTGCGCACCAACAAGCACTTCACCCTAAAGACGCGCACGCTCAAGCTGGACGATTTGCAGGATTTCATCACCTGCTACAACCCGGAAAATCGACACGAGCGCGTAGCGACCGAACGGTTCAAGTTCTTCAGCTACGAAGAACTGATGGCTCGCGACAAAGCCAGCCTTGACATCTTCTGGCTCAAGGATGACAGCCTGGACAACCTCGACGATCTGCCGCCGCCGGATGTGCTGCAGCAGGAGATCATTGAGCATCTCGAAGCGGCATTAGCCTCGTTCCGGGATGTGGCGGTTGGGCTGCGGAGTAGCTGAGTCTTTTGGGTGATTGGAACTATCTGGAAACTCCGGATAGTTCGCGGAAGCCCGCAGCAACCCGCGCCAGTGCCCATAAACTCGGCAGGCCAGTCGGCACATGGTGAACCGTCCGCCACCACACACCAGGGCCCGGACAATCTCCGGGCTCTTTTCTTTTACCTGATCCCCCAAGGAAGTAGGCCAAAGTGCTGCGGGTGGCTACCTGCCGCAACGCCCTGTTTTCAGCGTTTTAGGCTCCCAGTCTGTCTCTATTCTCCGTTTGGCCTGCGGGTAGGCACAGATGGCGATATCTATAAATCAACAACTTACGCGCGCCGGTTCATCGTCAACCAAGGCCACCAGTCAACACCTCAACTTGACGATGTGCGTCACTTGTACTAACATCACAGCAATCGAAACCACAAAATCGGTGCCACCATGACTGCCCTTGCATCGCCTCCTTCCGCCCGCTCTGCCCGACTTGGGCTGCGCGCCACCCCAGAACAAGAGGTGGTGCTGCGCCGTGCCGCCGAGGTGGCCCACAAGTCGTTGACCGACTTCATCCTCGACAGCGCCTGTTTGGCCGCAGAACAGACGCTGCTTGATCAGCGCTTGTTCATGGTTTCGGGCAGCCAGTATCAGGCCTTGCTGGATCTGCTGGAGCGCCCCGAACAGGACAACGAGGGGCTGCGCGAGTTGTTTGCCCGCAAGGCGCCTTGGGATGCGAAGTGAGGTTGCGTGCACCGGAGCCACTGGCCGCGCCGCATTGGCTGGAAGGTTTTGATTGCGGCAAACCCGCGTTGAACGACTGGCTGTTGCGTCACGCCCGCCAAGCGCAAGGCAGCGGCTCGGCCAAGACCTTCGTCGTGACTGAGGACGATGGCCGCGTCGCAGGCTACTTCAGCCTGACCGTGGGGCAAGTCGACACGCTGGAGGCGCCGGAGCGCATCCGCAAGGGAATGGGACAGTATCCGTTGCCAGTGGTAATCTTGGCGCGGCTCGCTGTCTCGGTAGCGGATCAGGGGCGAGGCATCGGCTTTAGTCTGCTACAGGATGCGATTCGCCGCACGCTGCTGATTGCCGAGCACGCTGGCATTCGGGCCATGCTGACCCACCCCATCGATGAAGAAGCGGCGCGTTTCTACACCCGGTTCGGCTTCATCGCCTCCCCGCTGCGCGAGCAGCAACTCTTGCTGCTGCTCAAGGATGCGAGGAGGGTCTTGATGGCCCTGAACGAGTTGGAAGTCAAGCGCTGCCAAACAGATTTATCGGGGCAATGACGCACCCCTTTACCCTCAATTGTGGGTATGATTACTAGGGCTTACAAGGAATTCGAAGAACGTGTCGGCGCCATCGAGCGTGGGTGCGGCGCCAAGGGCGACCGGGTGCGCGCCGAAATCCTCAAGAGAAACCTGCCGTTCTCGATCTCCGAAACCGAAGAGGCCTGCCCGGGCATCAGCCGCGACATGGTGCGCGTCGTCTTGCGTGCCATGAAAGCCGAAGGGCTGATCACGCCAACCGGCAAAGGCCGAGCGGCCAAATGGGAACAAACAGGGCCGATGCCATGAAGACGCTATCGGACAACCTGCGCCGTACCGGCGATAGCCGGACGATAGAGGGTGGGCGATCCGCCGGCACCGGCCCAATGAATCAAAAGGTTCTATCGACCACCAGCGGCGCGCCGTGGGCGATAGCAGCGCAAGCAGACCGCTCGACTTACAGGACGCACACGTGAGCGCCAACTTCCAACAACTTGCCAACTTCATCTGGTCCGTCGCCGATTTGCTGCGCGGGCCGTATCGCCAGCCGCAGTACGAGCGCGTGATGCTGCCGCTCACGGTGCTGCGCCGCTTCGATGCCGTGTTGGCGCCGAGCAAAGAAGCTGTGCTCAGGCGCTACGACGAGCTCAAGGCCAAGAACATCCCGAACATCGACGCCATCCTCAACAACCTAGCCAAGGATGAGGACGGCACCCCGCTGGGCTTTCACAACCACAGCCAGCTCGACTTTGCCAAGCTCAAGGGCGACCCCGACCACATCGGCCGCCATCTGGCCGACTACATCGCCGGCTTTTCCGAGAACATCCGCAAGATCTTCGAGCGCTTCGAGTTCGACAAGGAAATCGAGAAGCTCGAAGAGTCCAACCGCCTCTACCATGTGGTGGCGCAGTTCGCCGAGATCGACCTGCACCCACACAAGGTTGACAACATCACCATGGGTCTGGTGTTCGAAGACCTGATCCGGCGCTTCAACGAAGCCGCCAACGAAACGGCGGGCGATCACTTCACGCCGCGCGAAGTCATCCAGCTCATGGTCAACCTGCTGCTGGAGCCCGACACCAGCGTGCTCACGCAGGCCGGCGTCATCGTCACCATCTGTGACCCCGCCTGCGGCACCGGCGGCATGCTGGCCGAGGCGCAAAACTGGATTCGCGCGCACAACGAACAGGCCACGGTCAAGGTCTTCGGGCAGGACTACAACCCGCGCTCCTACGCCGTGGCTGCGTCTGACCTTTTGATCAAAGGCCACAAGGATGGCTAGGTGGTGCTGGGCAACACCCTCATCGACGACCCGTTTCCGGACCAGCGCTTCGACTATCTGCTGGCCAACCCGCCCTTTGGCGTGGACTGGAAGGCGGAGAAAAAGGTCATCGACCGCTGGCCCAACTTCCGCGGCTACAGCGGCAAGCTGCCGCGCATCAACGACGGCGCCCTGCTGTTCCTGCTCTACATGGTGAGCAAGTTCCAAGACTACCAGACTAGCAACCGCGACAAGCCCGGCTCGCGCACCGCCATCGTCTTCAACGGCTCGCCCCTGTTCACCGGCGGCGCCGGCAGCGGTGAGAGCGAGATCCGCCGCTGGATCATCGAACGCGACCAGCTCGAGGCCATCGTCGCCCTGCCCGAGCAGATGTTCTACAACACCGGCATTGGCACCTTCGTCTGGGTGGTCACCAACCGCAAGGCCACACACCGCAAGGGCAAGATCCAGCTCATCGACGCCCGCGAGCGCTACACGCCGATGAAACGCAGCCTAGGCGACAAGCGCCGCTACCTCGACCAGGTTGCGCTCGACGCCGTCACCCGCGAACACGGCGCGCTGGAACACAGCCAGACCAGCCGCGTCTTCGACAACACCGATTTCGGCTACCGCCGCGTCACCGTACTGCGCCCGTTGCGGCTGCGCTTCCAGATCACCGACGAAGCGCGCGAGCGCTTCCTCAACACCTGCCCCGATCTGTACGATGCCTTGCAGGCCGTGCAGGACGCACTCGGCACCGAGCCGCTGCTGGACTGGAACCGGGCATGGACCACGGTGCAAAAGGTGTTCCAACATCTGCCGGACGGCGTCCAGGGCTGGGCCAAGGGCGCCAAGGGCAGCGCACAGAAGAGGATTTTGCGCGACTGCTTCACCGTGGTGGACCCCGAGGCCGCGCCGGTGATCGCCAAACACCACAAGATCGAGCCGTTGGACCGCGCCGCCCTGTTCCCCGCCCAGACCCTGCCCGCCGACATCACTAAGGAAGGGCTTCATGCCCTGCTGGGCCTGAACGCCGACGGCAGGGGCAAACACGTCGAGTACGAGCCAGACCCAGCGCTCAAGGATGCCGAGAACATCCCGCTGAAAGCAGACATCGTCAGCTACGTGCTGCGCGAGGTGCGCCCCTACGTGCCCGATGCCTGGATCGACCGCGAGACACTGGACGAGCAGGACGGCGGCATCGGCAAGGTGGGCTACGAGATCAACTTCAACCGCGTGTTCTTCCAGTACCAGCCGCCGCGACCGCTGCACGAGATCGATGCGGAGCTGGCCGAGGTGGAGCAGCGGATTCTTGAGCTGCTGCGGGAGGTGACGGAGTGAGCTGCACCTCTGTTCGAGTGAAATTCATATGCCGGCTCGGGTACGGTGATGCTTTGCCAAAAGATGAAGAGTTCGCCGGTGGTGTGGCCGTCTTTGGTTCGAATGGCCAGTACGCGACCACGAGTGCGAGAAACACCGATATTCCCGCCATCGTCTTAGGGCGCAAGGGCTCATATGGAAAGGTGAACTGGGCACCAGACGGTTGCTTCGCTTCAGATACAACCTTTTTCGTTGACGAACGTCTCACCGCTGAAAATCTGCGGTGGCTGTTTTGGAGTCTCCAGACGCTGGGCTTGGACGAGGGGTCTCAAGAAGCGGCGGTTCCTGGGCTAAACCGGGAGTCCGTGTATGAAGAGCGCATTTGCCTTCCTTCTCTTGCCAACCAAGTAACCGTCGCCAACTACCTCGACCGCGAAACCGCCCGCATCGACGGGCTGATCGCCGAGAAGGAACGCATGCTAACGCTGCTGGAAGAAAAGCGGGCCGCCCTCATCAGCCGCGTCGTCACCCGTGGCCTCGATCCCAACGCCCCACTCAAACCCTCAGGCCAAGAATGGCTGGGAAAAATTCCGGCTCATTGGCAGGTGCTGCGGTTGAAGTTTGCGACAAGTGGCATTGACCAAGGTGCCTCGCCACAATGCTATTCCTACCCTGCAGCACCGGGAGAGTGGGGCGTCCTCAAGACGGGATGCGTCAATGGCGGCGAATTTCGCGAGCAAGAAAACAAAGCCTTGCCGGACGAGAATGAATCGCTCCCGGAAATCGAGGTTCGTCAGGGAGACGTGCTGATGTCGCGGGCCAGTGGCTCCGTTGATCTGATCGGGTCAGTTGCTCATGTTTCGAGTCAACCAGCGGCACGGTTAATGCTGTCAGACAAAATTTTTCGCTTTCGCGTCCGAGAAGACGTACTCAATCCGCGCTATCTGGTCCTCGCCATGGGCGCACGATATTTGCGACATCAGATCAAGTCGGTCATTAGCGGTGCCGAGGGATTAGCTGTCGCATCCCCGATGATTGTATAGACTCGAAGCGTTATCCGTTGTTCATCGCTCGTGAGGCGATGAGGGCGCTGGTGTACGATCTGACGCAAGCTCAAGGAGAGTCTACATGATGATAGCCC
>Ga0208491_10147_pt1 | contig 14955 bp, 12 predicted proteins | sample SubbioCSW11_NovA_FD_184819 | JGI IMG/M metagenome (GOLD analysis project Ga0208491, IMG submission 184819) | Serpentinite rock and fluid subsurface biosphere microbial communities from McLaughlin Reserve, California, USA - CR11_CSW11_NovA (SPAdes) | ecosystem: Environmental > Terrestrial > Deep...
GGCTTCGCCTTGACGAGCTCTTGGATTTCACGTATGACGGTTTTAGTAAAATAATGACCATGTATTTGCATATTCCTATCTTAACATTGCCTGACCCCCGGTGTCAAGTGTGGGTAAGGGTTAGCCCTCTGGGAGAGGGTTAGGGTGAGGGAGAGTATCAATCATAAAAAATGTTGTTTTGAGAAATATTAACTGTCTGGGAAGGAGTTTGTGCCAGGGCAGTCGAAGTAAACTAAAAATTTGCTCATCTTTTCCTAATCTTTTTTCGACCCACTAAAGGAGGCATTCGTGTGAAAAACTATACAACAGAGAAAATTCGCAACGTTGCCCTAATTTCTCACGGTGGAGCAGGTAAAACATCTCTGACAGAAGCTATGATTTATACCTCCGGCGCCACTACTCGGTTGGGAAAAACAGATTCAGGCACCACCACCACCGATTTTGATCCGGAGGAGATAAAGCGCCAGATTACGATTAACACTTCTCTTGCGCCGGTTGAGTGGGCCGGTGTGAAAGTAAACTTGTTAGATACCCCAGGGTATTTTGATTTTATTGGTGATGTGGCAGGTGCACTGCGCGTGGCTGATGCTGCGGTGGTAGTAGTTTCCGCAACCGCCGGCGTAGAAGTAGGGACGGAAAAGTTCTGGAGCTATGCTGATGAAAACAGTTTGTCACGGTTAGTCTTTGTGAACAGAATGGATAAAGAAAATGCCCATTTTTTTAAAGTCTTGACACAATTACAGGAGTTTTTTGGCTCGAAAGTGGTGCCGGTTCAAATCCCTATTGGCGCTGAAGCTTCGTTTAAAGGTGTTGTCGACATTATAAATGTGAAGGCTTACACTTTCGAAGGTGACGGCAAGAAAGTGACGGAGAGTGATGTTCCTGCCGATTTGGCAGATTTGGTGGAAAGTTACCGCGAGAAACTGATGGAGGCGGTGGCTGAAAGCAGTGATGAACTTTTGATGAAATACCTGGACGGGGAGCCGCTCAGTATAGAGGAAATAGTTACCGGGTTGCGTATCGCTCTCCAGGCAGGTAAAGTGATCCCGGTGCTTTGCGGTTCAGCCACTTTAAACAAAGGAATTCAGCCGCTCTTAGAGCTGATCGTCAGTGCTTTCCCTTCTCCGGCAGACGTGCGCGAGGTGAAGGCAATAAAGGCTGGGAGCAATGAACAGGAAACGATCAATATTGATGCTAACGGCCCGGTTGCTGCTTTGGTGTTTAAAACCTTTGCCGACCCGTTTGTAGGGAAAATTTCTTACTTTAAGGTGTATTCCGGCACGATGAAGGGGGATACACAGTTAAATAACATCAATAAAGATAAAACGGAGAGAGTCGGCCAACTTTTTACGATGTTAGGTAAAACCCAGCTTAACCTTAGCCATGTTCCTGCCGGAGATATTGCCGCCGTGGCCAAGTTGCAGGCGACAGCTACCGGCGACACACTGTGTGAAAAGAGCGTTTGCTCCGTCTTTCCACCTATTGTTTTTCCGCAGCCCGTAACGACATTTGCTGTTGAACCGAAAAAGCAGGGGGAAGAAGATAAAGTTGCAAGCGGTTTGGCTCGTTTCCTGGAAGAAGACCCCACTTTCCGCATGGAGCGCAACTCCGAGGTAAAGCAAACACTAATTTCCGGGATGGGAGAACTGCATCTCGAAATTATAACCAGCAGGCTGGCAAACAAATTCGGGGTGGAAGTAGAGCTGACGCTGCCTAAGATTCCTTATAAAGAAACTATCCGCGGTGTGGCAAAGGTAGAAGGCAAACATAAAAAACAGTCGGGTGGTCGCGGTCAGTTCGGCCATGTTTGGATTGAGTTTTCGCCCATGGAAACGGGCAGTTATTTTCAATTCGAGGATAAGGTTGTCGGTGGCTCGGTGCCGCGTCAATACATTCCGGCGGTGGAAAAAGGCCTGCGCGAAGCACTGGAAACTGGTGTTTTGGCTGGTTATCCGGTGGTGGATATTAAGGCCAGCCTTTATGACGGTTCTTATCATAACGTGGATTCTTCGGAAATGGCTTTTAAGATTGCGGCGCATCTGGCATTTAAAAAAGGAGTCGAGCAGGCAAAACCGGTGCTGCTGGAGCCGGTGATGGCAGTGGAAGTCACCGTTTCCGACCAGTATATGGGCGATATAATGGGGGATATGAATAGCCGGCGCGGACGCATCCTTGGTATGGAGCCAAGCAATGGTGTTCAGATTATTAAGGCAAATGTACCGCTGGCGGAAATGCTTAAATACGCCATAGATCTGCGTTCTATGACTCAGGGGCGCGGTTCCTTCGTAATGAAATTCAGCCATTACGAAGAAGTGCCGGCTCATATTGCCGAACAGGTAATCGCAGCCTCTAAGGCCGAAAAAGTAGCGGCGGAGAATTAGTTGTGCAGGGAAACCAGATAATTTCCTACACAAAGAAAGAAGGCAAGCGCCGGCGCGCTTGCCTCTTTATAACTTCACAACAACTCTCCTGCGGCATCTTTACTGCCGCAGGAGCATAGACTAGAGGCAAGTTTAGCTACGGAGGGGTCTTTTGTGAACAGAAAAATAGCAGTATTATACGGTGGCCGCTCCGGCGAACACGAGGTCTCGCTTCGTTCGGCGGCAGCCATTCTGGCAGGTTTGCGGGAGCAAGAGGATTTAACCGTCTTGCCGGTTTTTATCAGCAAAGAGGGAAGCTGGCAGTTAGACGGAGTAAGGGTGGCTGTGCTGCCGCATCCGGGGGTAGGCGGGTTTTATGTGCTGGAGGGAAAGGACGCGGGCAGTGTGATTGCCGTCGATGTAGTATTTCCTGTCTTGCACGGCACCTATGGTGAGGATGGCACTGTGCAGGGGCTGCTGGAATTGGCCCGGATTCCTTATGTGGGAGCGGGAGTTCCCGGTTCTGCGGTGGGGATGGATAAAATTTTAATGAAAGCAGCTCTTGTGGCGGAGGGGTTGCCTGTTGGTCCCTATCTCTGGTTTACAGGCGCCAAATGGTGGAGTGACAAGGAACTGCTGGCGGCGCAGATAGAGAAAGAGCTGGGTTTCCCGTGTTTTGTTAAGCCTGCCAATTTAGGCTCCAGCGTTGGAATTTCTAAAGTTTATCACCAGGAGGGCTTGCACGAGGCTGTGGAGGAAGCTTTGCTTTATGACAGGCGGATCCTGGTAGAAAAATTTCTGCCGGGTCGTGAAATTGAGTGCAGCGTGTTAGGCAACGATGAACCCAGAGCCTCTGTTTTAGGAGAAATAATTCCCGCCAATGATTTTTATGATTATACTGCTAAATATCTTGATAACCGGTCAAGCTTGTTGATTCCCGCTAATCTGCCGGAGCTGGTGGCTGAAAGAGTAAGGGAGCTTGCGGTGCAAACGTTTGTAGCGCTGGATTGCGCCGGGTTGGGAAGGGTAGATTTTTTTGTTGATGATCGGCAGGGGCAGATTTGGGTTAACGAGCTAAATACTCTGCCGGGGTTCACCTCAATTAGCATGTACCCTAAGCTGTGGGAGGCGACCGGCCTATCTTTTAACGATTTGTTGTCCGAATTGATTTGCTTGGCTGAAGAGCGCTTTAAACAGAAAGAAAAGTTAAAGACAACATTCGAAGTTGGTTGAAAAAGAGGTGGATACATGAAAAGGCAGGCATCTTTTCTCCTTTTTTTGCTGTTGTTCTGGACAGGCACTGCCACGGGGCAGCTTTTAGCCCTTTCGCCGGCAGAGATGGTAGAGAGCGCCCAGTTTATTCTGGCCGGCCAAGTTATAGAAATGCGTGAGCAACAGGAGAGCCCCGAATTTGTAATTCGCGTGGACACGGTTTATCGTGGTGAGCTGTTGTTGGCAACGCTTACCGTTCCTCTGCCGCCTCAAACCGGCAAGCTGTTGGCTGTGCCTGAGCTGGATAGTCGGATGCTCTTTTTCTTAACAGCAAATAATGGGCTCAACCTTGTTCCGGCAGGAGATTTGAACTGGGCCGCCTTTTTAAAAGACGGACAGGCGGAGAGACTGTTTATGGGAGCTCGCTTTAACAACTGGGCAGAGACAGACTATATACTGGAATATAATCGTTTTCTTGCAGAAACACCGGGGAGAAAAGTCCCTCCCCCCGGTGATACCGAGGAGAATGCCGCACCAGAGCCGTTAAGGAGGCCGGGAGAAGTCAATCCGGCGTGGTTTTTTGCTCTCGCCGGCATAATGTTTGTCTTATTGCTAGTCTCGGCTTTGCTAAAAAGAAGACGCTAAACGTGACGGGGCAGGAAATCAATGCACAGTTCCCCTCTCCCGCTGGGAGAGGGTTAGGGTGAGGGCTCCAGAAAGAAAGCAGAGTATCTTTTTTGTTCAGTGCAACTGCTTGTCCCGGAGAAGAAATTATAGTAAAATAAGATGTTGATTAATCCAGATAGAATCACAGGGTATTTCAGGAAAGGGGAATCACAGGAATGGCAGAACAAGGTACTTTTTGTGTTAAGGCCGGCTTGGCCGAGATGCAAAAAGGGGGCGTCATTATGGATGTCACAACGCCTGAACAGGCAAAAATTGCGGAAGAAGCGGGTGCGGTTGCTGTTATGGCACTGGAAAGGGTGCCTGCCGATATTCGCGCGGCTGGCGGTGTAGCCAGAATGGCAGACCCGGAGATAATTTTAAAGATTATGGAGGCGGTAACCATACCGGTTATGGCCAAAGCGCGCATTGGTCACTTCGTGGAGGCGAAAATCCTGGAAGCACTTGGTGTAGATTATATCGACGAAAGTGAAGTGCTTACTCCAGCCGACGATGAATTTCATATAAACAAACGAGAATTTACCGTTCCTTTTGTCTGCGGCGCAAGAAACCTAGGCGAAGCACTGCGGCGCATCGGAGAGGGTGCGGCTATGCTCAGAACTAAGGGTGAGCCGGGGACCGGCAACGTAGTGGAAGCCGTCCGGCATATGCGGATGATGATGAGTGAAATTCGCAAACTATTAAATACGCCGGATGAAGAATTAATGACCTTTGCTAAGCAGGCAGGCGCGCCGTATGAACTGGTTTGCCAAGTGAAGCGCTTGGGTCGCTTGCCGGTAGTGAATTTTGCCGCTGGCGGAATTGCCACCCCGGCTGATGCTGCGTTAATGATGCAGCTAGGGTGTGACGGTATTTTTGTCGGATCAGGAATTTTTAAAGCTAAAGAGCCTAAAGCGCGGGCCAAAGCTATTGTCGATGCAACGCTTCATCACGACGACCCCAGCCTCTTGGCGGAGATTTCCAAAGGTTTGGGCGAAGCGATGCCGGGCATAGAAATTTCTTCAATCCGTCGGGAAGAGCGGATGCAGGAGCGGGGCTGCTAGCAGATGAAAATCGGTGTGCTTGCCATACAGGGCGCCGTCCGAGAGCATGTAACTGCCCTGCAAAAATGCGGTGTCGATGTCGCCTGCGTCAAAAAGGCAGAACAGTTTGCCGCTTTGGACGGACTGGTAATTCCGGGGGGAGAGAGTACAACCATCGGCAAGCTGCTGGTTCGTTTTAGCTTGGTGGAACCGATTTTGCAGCTGATAGCTCAGGGCAAGGCGGTCTACGGCACTTGCGCAGGTTTAATTTTGTTGGCCACTCGGGTGGAGGGGAGAGAGCAATTTTTATTGGCTGGGATGGATATCTCTGTTGCCCGCAATGCATTTGGCCGGCAGCGGGAGAGTTTTGAACAGGAGCTGTCCATTCCTGTTTTGGGCAAGGAACCTTTTCCGGCTGTATTTATCCGCGCTCCTCTGATCAAATCTTACGGCAGCAAAGTACAAGTGCTAGCCAGATGCAATGATGAGATTGTGGCTGCCAGGCAGGACAATCTTCTCGTCAGTGCTTTTCACCCGGAGCTGACAGACGACGTGCGGATGCACAGCTACTTTGTGGGTATGGCTAAAGGTAATTAAGACAGATTGTCTGCAAAAAGAGAAGGGCAGCCCTTCTCCTTTTTGTGCCGGCTAAAAGGAGAAACTCCTTTAACGTGGAAATATGTACGAGGGTGAAGATATGCGCGAAAAAAATCTCTTTGATTTATTGGTTGACATATCAGAAAATAAAACCCAGCAAACGAAGTTGGCACAGCCTGCCAGGCAACCGGCTACCATGGAGAGTTTGGCTGCAGAAGTAGCGGGTTGCGTTCGCTGTTCTCTCCGTTTAGGAGCCTGCCAGGTGGTCTTCGGGGAAGGAAATCCGCAGGCAAAGTTGCTCTTTGTGGGCGATGTTCCCGGTGCCGATGAGGATCGTCAGGGTATACCCTTTGCGGGTGCGTCAGGGCAGCTGTTAAATAAAATTTTGGCAGCTGCAGAAATTAAGCGTGATGAAATATATCTTGCCAATGCTATTAAGTGTCGTCCGCCGCAAGACCGGAAGCCCCAGCCGGAAGAGGTGGCCGTTTGTCGAGGACATCTGCAGCAGCAGATTGAGCTGATTAGTCCGGCGATAATTGTTTGTCTCGGCTCTTTAGCGGCGCAGACGCTGGCAAGCTCCTCGGCCCGCGCTAATGTGTTGCGCGGCCGCTGGTTTGAACTAAAGGGGATTCGCTTGATGCCTACATTTCATCCTGCGGAGCTGCTCTTAGATCCGGCAAAGAAAAAATCGGTTTGGCAAGATATTCAAAAAGTTAGAGATGCCTACCGCTTGCTAACGTTTTAAGGAGGTAATCTTGTGGCGCGTATTTTAGTGGTTGACGATGAAAAAACCATTGTTAAGGGCTTAAAATTTAGCCTTGAAAAAGAGGGCTACGAGGTTCTGGCTGCCTATGACGGCGCAGAGGCTTTGAGTTTGTTCAAGACGGAAAGCCCGGATCTAATCGTTTTGGATTTAATGTTGCCCGAAGTGGATGGTTTTGAAGTTTGCCGCAGAATCCGCAAGGGAAGTGAAGTGCCAATTATTATGTTAACCGCCCGGGGCGAGGATATTGATAAAATTCTTGGTCTTGAGCTGGGGGCAGACGATTATGTTACTAAGCCGTTTAATCCTCGTGAATTGACTGCTCGGATTAAGGCGATTTTGCGCCGTGCGCAGATTCCCCCCGGCAAGGACCAGGCAGGGATGCAGCTTATTCGTCTGCAAGATTTACAAATCGATTTATTCCAACGCAAAGTTCGCATTCGTGATAAAGAAGTTGATTTGACAAGTAAGGAATTTGCCTTATTGAGTCTGCTGGCCAGTCACCCGGGACGGGTTTTCAGCCGTGAGAAGCTGCTGGAACATGTGTGGGGTTATGATTATTACGGGGATGCGCGGACGGTGGATGTTCATATTCGGCATATGCGAGAAAAAATTGAGCCGGATCCTGCTACTCCCCAGTTAATCCTTACAGTCTGGGGAGCCGGATATAAATTCCGGGAGACAAAAAATGTTTAACAGTATTCGCACTAAGCTGACCGTTACGTATATAGTTTTGATTCTCGCCGTTCTTTTGGTGACCTCGTTTTTTTTGCTCAACACTTTAGAACAATATTATATCGGGTATCAATATTTAATCCTTGAGGCGGCGGCACACCCGGTGGCCAGGGAGGCCGGGCCCAATTTGCGGGAAGCGCCAAACGTGGTCACCCTTTCCAATGTGGCGGAAGAATATGGACGACAGTATCGTATCAGAGTAGTAATTACCGATCATCGTCAACGAGTGCAGGGAGATTCGTTGCGTGTGGGTGGTCTGGTAGGAACCACGCTGGAGCGGGCAGAAATAGCTGCCGCCTTAGCTGGCGAGCAGGGGCGCAGCATCCAGTATTCCCACCAGTCCAGACAATGGGTTATGCAGGTAGCCGTGCCCATTATCTTTGAGGATTCGATTATTGGGGCAGTATTTATTGCCTCTTCCCTCTCCGATATTTATGCCGTCCTGGACAATGTCCGTGATTTTCTCCTGCTGGCGACAGTTCTTTCCCTCTTGTTTGCCGGTTTGTTGGGAGTGTACTTTGCTCATCATATTACGGTTCCCATCGAATCGCTGACAGCCGCAACAGAACAGATCGCTCGCGGCGATCTGACGCAGCGTGTTTCTGTCCGTTCCAAGGATGAGATTGGCCGGCTGGCCGGTCAGTTCAACCATATGGCGGGACGTCTGCAGGAAATGACTCGACAACTGCGGGAGTTTGTTTCTAATGCCTCCCATGAAATGAGAACGCCGCTGACTTCGCTGAATATTTTGGTTAAATCCTTGCGTGAATATCCGCTGGAAGCGGAAGAGCGGGAAGAGTTTCTGGCTGACATCGATCAGGAGGTGGAGAGGTTGATCCATCTGGTTGAGAGCCTGCTCGATCTTACACGGCTTGATCGTTTGGGTGCCGAAGACACGATGAGCATGACAGATATCGTTCCTACGGTTCGCAATACGCTGGAGATGTTAAAAAAGCGGGCGGAGGAAAAAAGCATAGCTTTGGAGTATCTCCTGCCGGAGTCTACAGAACCGGTATTTGCCGTGCTGCATCAGGTGAAGCAGGTAGTTTTTAACCTGGTAGACAACGCGATTAAATATACGCCGGAAGGCGGTCATGTCCAAGTAGAGCTTTTTCAGGAACCGGAAAGGCTGCTGCTGAGCGTAACTGATAGTGGTATCGGTATTCCGCCGGAGCACAGGGAGAAAATTTTTGAGCGCTTTTACCGAGTGGATAAAGCTCGTTCCCGTGAACAAGGGGGGACAGGCTTGGGTTTGGCTATAGTCAAAGAGATTGTGACGCGCCATGGCGGTGAAATATTGGTTGAAGACAACGAAAATGGCCTGGGAACCACATTTATTGTAACTTGGCCTCGCGCGTTGGGAGTGAACACCGCCAGCGAATATTAACAAGAATTAAAAAATATTTAACGGAACCAACGTATTTAACCGTTATAATAGAAGTACTTGATGCGGTGAGGTGGAGCTATGCGAAAGAAAATTTCTTTGCGTTTGTTGGGAATTATTCCTTTGCTGGTGTTGGCGCTGATGCTGTCCTCCTGCGGAGTACAGCAATCGGCAACCAGAGAGATCAGCCCCATTGAACCCGTTGTGCCAGGCTTGGAGAACGGTGGTGCATATGCTGTCAAGGGACGCTTTTCTGTTCGCAGTGGCAATGTGCAAATTCAGGCGCTTTCTGTAACAACTGACGGTTCTTTGGCAGTGGTGGGAACTTCTTCTCGTTCGCTTTACCTTTTGGGAGAGGGCGGATCTTTAGTCTGGGAAAAGAATTTAACCTCTGATTTTTCGCAGGCTGTTATCGATCCGGAGGGAAGATATTTAGCTGTAGGCACTGTGGGAGGCAAACTATTAGTTATTAAGCCCGATCAGCCCCAAGCGGCAGAGGAGTACTATTTTGATGCGCCGGTGGCGATTCTGGCCATCTCCCTTGACGGCGAGCGGATTTTGGTGGGACTGGCGCCTGAAGATCAGCTGGCAGACGATGCTCTGCTTCTTTTGGACAGGCAGGGGAATAAATTATGGCGGAAAAACTTTCCGGAACTTCTTGATGCTAAAATTGTCGGCGACGATAACCTAATTTTTGTAAACTGGCAAGAAGGCGGGGAGTCAGCCATTAGCGCTTATTCTGCTCTGGGAGAAAACCTTTGGGAGTTGCAGCAGCGTGAGCAAATGGCTGTTGATGGCAGCGGGAAAATGTTGGTCAGCGTACACGGCAATGAAGTGCGGCGCTACAGCCAGACTGCCGCAGCGTTAGGATCATACTCTATAACTGGCACTGTCAACCGGGTGATCATGGCTGAAGCAGGCGCTTTTTTTGGTGTTCTTGCCACGGATGAAGCGACCAGAAACCAAGATTTGCTCTATTTTGATGCTGACGGCAATAAATTGTGGAGCAAGCGACTGCCAAATGGTTCTGATGTTCTCCTTTCAGCAGATGGATTGCGAATTATTGTGGCTTCTTGGCGCCAGTATCGGGATGATGCCACCCAGGTAGTTATTTATAACCAGTGGGGGCAACAAATCAATCTGTTGGATGTGGCCGGCAGGGCGCAAAAAATGGCGTTGGCTGACAGAGGTGACACTTTGGTTCTGGGTCTGGAGGAGGGAAGCATCTATTTCTTAAATATTGCGGAGGTAATAAATAGACAGCTAAATGAGACAGGTCAGCGAGGGTTGCTGCAATATTACACTCCGGTCAGTTTTGAGATCCCGGCAGGTGAAAGCATGTTCACCCTATTTTTTTATGATAGTAAAACAGAACGCATGATTCCGGTTACCAGGCGTATTAAGCGTCCACAATCAGTGCTTCGTGCGAGCATCGAGGAGCTGGTCAGGGGTCCGTTGCAAGGCAGCCACTTAAACCGAACTATCCCAAAAAATGTAGAAATCCAGGTATCTCAAAGCAATGGCATCGTTCAGCTTAACTTGCCTGCCTCGCTTGATGAGATGAGTGGGAGCACCTTTCTGAGTGGAATCCTTGATTCTCTGTTGCTTACCGTAAGCCAGTTTCCTACAGTAAGGCAAATTCAGTTCACAGTGAATGGTGAAAGAAGGGCTGCCTTTGGACAGGAAGGTCTAAATATTGGCGAAGCATTTACACCGGCGCGCTTCGGGCACAGGCCGGGCGAACGGCTGGTCTTCTTGCCCAGCCGCTCTGAATCACGCTATTATCTGCGGCCGGAATCGGTTTCAGGCGTTGCATTGCAAGGTGAGGCGCTGATAGAAAACCTAGTGCGTTATGTACTGACGCAGAGCTCTCAGCTCTATTCACTAAATCTTGCGGCGGTACGCATTGAAAATGAGATAGTTTATCTTGATTTCACCGATTCCTTTCATAATCTGCTGGCAGATAACATGGCGGCGGCGGCCAGAGCCGCCTTGCTGCGGGATGCTCTTGCCCTAACCATCTTGGAGAATGCGCCTTATGCCAATATTCACCTTACTGTTAATGGCAAAACGCCTGTGCAGCCTGAACATTTTTTGCCTTGGGAGAGCACTGTCTCCCGTCCTTATTTTCTGAATTTGGAGGAATGATTAGACGGCCTGCCGAGCAGCCTGCTTGCAGGCCGCTTTCTATTTTTGTATAATGAGGGAAAAGCAAGATGATCAGGTAAAAAGAAAGAGGTCTTTTTTTATGCAGATGTTCCGGAATGAAGTTTGCAACTTACTTTCAGCTTTTGTGCCGCTTGATAGTCAGCAAATTATGGCTGATTTGGAAACGCCGCCCTCTGCGGAGATGGGCGATTTTGCTTTTCCCTGTTTCAAATTGGCTAAAGTAATGCGTAATTCTCCTCTAAAAATCGCGGCAGAACTAGCTGAAAAATTGCCGGCGAATGATTTGTTTGCTGGTATTGAAGCCAGTGGGCCCTATGTCAACTTTTTTTGCAATCGCCAGAAGCTGGCACAAGTCACGCTTCAAGCGGTACTTGAGCAACAAGAAGATTATGGCAAGCTGGAAGTTGGCAAAGGGAAAACAGTTGTTATCGATTTTTCAGCCCCTAATATTGCAAAGCCGTTTGGCATAGGACATCTGCGCTCGACTGTCATCGGTCACTCACTCTATCGGATCTACTTAGCATTAGGTTACCGTTGTGTGGGCATTAATCACTTGGGAGACTGGGGTACGCAGTTTGGTAAGTTGATTGTTTCTTACTTAAAGTGGGGTGATGATACCCGTCTTGAAGAAGACCCGATTACATATCTTTATGAACTGTATGTTCGCTTCCATCGGGAAGCAGAAGCGGAGCCGGCTCTAGATGAAGAGGCTCGCTTTTGGTTTAAAAAACTGGAGGACGGCGATGAAAAAGCGCGTCTTCTTTGGCAGCGCTTCCGCGAGTTAAGTTTGGCAGAATTTAAGCGAATTTATAGTCTCTTAGGCGTCCACTTTGACTCATATCAAGGTGAGAGTTTTTATAACGAGCTGCTTGCCTACACCATCAGCCAAGTGGAAGAGAAGGGGCTGACGGAAATCTCGGCGGGTGCGTTGATTGTCAGCCTGGAAGACGAGAACATGCCGCCGTGTCTGTTGCGTAAGCAGGACGGGGCGACATTGTACGCCACAAGAGACTTGTGTGCCGCGATCTATCGTTACCGCACTTATGAGTTTGAGAAAATGCTCTATGTTGTAGGAGCCGATCAGACGCTTCACTTTCAACAGGTTTTTAGCGTTCTGAAAAGAATGGGTTATCCCTGGGCTGAGCGTTGTGTACATGTGCCGTTTGGTTTAATTGGCTTTAAGGAAGGGAAGATGTCTACCAGACAGGGCACACTCGTTTTTCTGGAAGATGTCTTAGACAGGGCAACCGAACTTGCGCTGCAAATTATCCAAGAGAAAAACGCAGGCCTTGAAAACAAGGCTGACGTTGCCCGCCAAGTGGGCATCGGCGCCGTTATTTTTGGTGATTTAAGCAATGACCGGGTGAAAAATATTGAGTTTGACTGGGAAAAGGTCTTGGATTTTGCCGGAGAAACCGCTCCTTATGTTCAATATGCCCACGCGCGGATCTGCAGCATTTTGCGGAAAGCGGAGGATTGGCCCAGCGGATATGATGCAACGCTTTTAGACACAGATGAAGAGCAGGCGGTTGTGCGAACTCTGGCTCGTTTTTCTGATGCTATTGTCCGCGCCGCAAAAACAGATAAGCCATCTGTCATAGCACGTTATTTGCTGGATTTGGCAGCCGATTTCAACAAATTTTATCACCAGTGTCCGGTGTTGCATGCTGAAGAGAAGCTGCGCAGCGCTCGTCTTGCTTTAATAGATGCTGTGCGGCAGGTTTTGCTAAATGGCTTAGCGCTGCTTGGCATTGCGGCACCGCAGGAAATGTAGCATGATACCACTCTGTAAGAATGCTTGATTCTGGAGTATAGGCAGAAGTTGCAAACTTAATTAAACAATAGCAATCTGAACATGGAACGGTAAGTTCCTATATCACTCTCTCGCAAGCATAAAACTCTTATAGCCAGAGAGGCGGTGTGCAACCTGTGGAAGGGGTTATCAGTTGCGTTGTTGTGTCCTTGCTGGTGCTTTTCCTTGTTTTAGTGTATGTTTTTATTGTTCTGTCCCAGGCAAAAAAGTCCGGGTTCACAAGAGAAGATCTGCTAATAAAAACTACAGCTTGGCTTGTCTTGAAGAAGAGAGCCGCCAGAGAATATATTTTAACTAAAGAAGGCAACGCCTTAGTTTCCGTGTTGGCTTCCTTGCTGGCCTATTTTTGGATTACAGGCCAGGTAGGGTTTCGACCTCCGTCCGTTAGTGCGCGTTTGTTTAATCCGCTACATTATATGACGCTGCATCTTATATTTTTAGTGCCGGCGAGTTTGGGGCTGGCATTAAAAAAAATCGCAGGGGTTCTAATTGCCATACCTTATTTAATTTTGCTCGGCTTAGGTCTCCTTGGCGTCATGATTCTTGGCGGCGATTCATTTAGAGAGGCTGTTATGTTTGATCGCGCTAATATTACATTTATTATTGCCTGTGCTGTGCCGGTTGCTCTCGTCGCTCTGCTCTGGAAGATAAGCGAGGAGAAAAAAAGAAGAATCTACTTGGCGGCTTTGGTGTTCCATTTGGTTATATTAGCGGGAGCCGTTTATTACTATGCCTATCACTACGGAGTTTGGCACCTGGCCGGGGAACCGGTCAGCGTACAGCGGCTCAGGCTGGGTGATGGCGATCTTAGTTTTCCCTTGATAGAAGAAGATGCCGCCTATATCGTTGATAGACAGGGCCGCCTTTACCAAGTCGAACTTATGGCAGGCCGCAAGAGAATTCTGGCGTCGATCCCTAGGCCAACGGCTGCAGAAGCCGGTTTTCCCGAGCTGGTCCTTCCCTACATTGAAAGACCTGGTAGCCCGTTTAAGGGCGTATTAACCCGGGTTAATAACAGTGAGCTTTCTTTCAGGTATATTTATCATCTGATGAGGCGGATTGAGTATGGTTACGGTGATGGAGGCAGCTGGACGATGGAGGTCCGGATTAACCTGGAATCAGGTCAAGTTTCTTGGCAATTGGAAGGGAAAGAGCATGGGGCACCTGTTGAGTTTCCGCCATCTGTTTATACAACAGAGGCGCAAGGGAAGATTATTAGGGTAGTCCCCGATCATGGTATGACCGCCCCTTTTTCCGTTCTCATCGAGGGAGAAGCCTTAAAGACAGCTATTGATCCTATGGGGTGGATGAATTGGGCACAAGCAAAATATGGCTGGATACTGGTGGGGACAAATCGTGGCGGGCTGTTGATTGTGACATTGAATCGCTGATGCTGCACAGCTGGCCAGCCCTCACCCTAACCCTCTCCCAGAGGGAGAGGGGACTGCGGCGGCTATTTTAGGGTGGCTTGACGAGGGAGGGGTCGGAGTGGGAAAAAATATAGTCGTAATTTCAATTCTTATATTGTGTTCTCTAGCTATCGTGTGGTTCATCGCTGTGGAAAGAATTCCTGAACAAGATTTACAGAAAATAATCCAAACAATTAACCGCTGAACGGCTTAGCGCTTCTTGGCATTGGGGCACCGCAGGAAATGTAGCTGGGATAAAGACATTACGATTTGCAAATTATAACTTTGGAGGTGTGAATGAAACAATATGATTAACGAGTTTCTGCAGGGTTCTTCCCCGGTTTACTTCTACTGGGGGATAGCCATGATAGCTCTATCCGTACTTCTAGTCCCACGGGAAGAGTATAGACAGCTCATCCCTTACGCTTTCGCCGGTACGGGCATAATCTATCTCGCGCTGACCCTCGCTTCAAAAATCTTTAAGGCTTGGAAATATATTGAGGTTGAACCATTTTCCCTGTTCGGAACGCCGATATTCGTGCTGGCTGCCTGGGGAGCAACCTTCATTATCTTTCTTTGGGCGCTGCCGATACATTTACCAGCTTGGATCCACTACGTCTATATTTCCTTCTACGGTTTTACGGGTGTGGTTCTTGACTACTTTTTCCACCAGTATGGGCTGAGGCCTTACGCTTCCTGGTATAACGGGTGGATGTGGTTCTTCCCGGTAACGCTGGTGTTTTATCTGGTGTACAAGATATACCAAGCAGTACGAGTTCTCCCAGACCGTTAACAATCAGGGTTGGT
>Ga0208491_10148_pt1 | contig 14709 bp, 13 predicted proteins | sample SubbioCSW11_NovA_FD_184819 | JGI IMG/M metagenome (GOLD analysis project Ga0208491, IMG submission 184819) | Serpentinite rock and fluid subsurface biosphere microbial communities from McLaughlin Reserve, California, USA - CR11_CSW11_NovA (SPAdes) | ecosystem: Environmental > Terrestrial > Deep...
GTGCAAGGTTTGGCGGCGTTTGGCGCATGGCGGCGGGGAAAATCTTGACGATGCCTAGTCTGAAAATGAAAAACCTTGCCTGTTGCTGGCGGGCAGGGAGGTCGGTCACGGATTCAGGTGAATGCCATCAGGTCATCCAGGTTTGAAAGCACTCGACCCCTACTCTTTATGTGAAGGATGAGGGGCGTTGGAATTTGCTTGTATGCCGTCGCGCGCTCGAAAGCCAATCTGGTGATGAGGCTTGTCTTGCCGATTCCTGCAGGCCCATCAACCAAGAGGACCTCTGCGGTATTAGGTCTCCTTTGGCTGGTTCCCAGCAAGCGGTCTACTTCTTGCACGCTGGCGACCGACGCCCCTTCATGAGTTCGGCCGTTAATCGGGAGCATTTTTTTCTCAATTGCCTCCGACAAAGATTCGCGCTGTACATCTGCCCACCTCCTAAGGTTTGCGAACTGTTCGGATGCCAAGAGGTGAGCTACGCTTGGAAATGGCTTGCCGGCGCCACGTCCAACGTGAATTTTCAACTGCCCTGAAGCAGGGTCTATTTCAATCTTTAGGTCTCGACCATCGCGAGTAAATCGAACAAGAATCTTGCCCTTCTGCTCCGTAACCTTGGGAGCGCTCTCGCCAATGTCAACAAAGGGCGCAAAGTCAGCAATGAGATTCTCTGGGGTCATTTGTTTTCTTCCTTGTTACTCAAGACCATCCAGCTTCAGAAAGTTGCCGCTGTGGCGGCGCTTGCTAAGAAGAATGGCCCTCGCTGACTGGGGTGCCACGATGGACTCGGCTGTAAATAGTGGGGGAATTAGGTCATCGTCTTCGGTGACGAGGATTATCCAGTCATTGGGGTCTCGGAAGGCGCTGAAAACCAAGTCCGCTGCCAACGCAGTGTCTACCATTTTTTCTTCTTGTCCCTGGTAGCCTCTGTCTCGTAAGGTGTTGGGTAGATGGACCCCCAATTTTTGGTGATATCGGCTTGGAAGTGCGGATAAGAGGCAGGCTCCCCAGCCGACATTCTCTGAGAAGGAAACGTTGGGCTTGTCCGATGCTGTTGCAAAGTCTGTTTCGCCTATCACCGACCGAAGGGCTTTCATGTTGGCTGTTGGTTCAAATCCTTTATGCCAACCGTGATATAGGCGCAATGAGACCTGATAGTATGCTGTCGAATCTAAATCCGATAACCTGCGAGCTATTCGGCGCGTGGTTTGTCGGAAAGCCAGTCGTGCCGCGTCAAGCGGGAGGCGTTTGGAGTCGACATTCGTCAGTAGGAGTTGTGAGTTCCAATCCACAAAACTCGCCACTCGCACCAGACGTCTGCGAGCTGAGGCGTTTGTGGCTTCGTGCTCAACTGTGTTTGTCATAGTTATGCGTTTGACCAACTGGCCGATAACGACTCAGCCTGCTTCAGCACCGTTTCCGTCGCTTCTTCCTGCCTATCCGGCGGGTACTTGTATCGCTTGAGCAGCGTCTTCACCATCACCCGCAGTCGCGCCCGCACGGTTTCGCGAACCGACCAGTCCACCGTCACCGACGCCCGCAGCTTCTGCGTCAGCTCGACCGCAATCGCCTTCAGCGTCTCATCCCCCAGGTCGCGCACGGCCGCCTCGTTGGTGGCCAGCGCGTCGTAGAAGGCCATCTCGTCGCCGTTGAGGCCCAGCTGCTCTCCGCGCTGGGCGGCAGCGTGGAACTTCTTGGCCATCTCGATGAGTTCTTCGATGACCTGTGCTGTCTCGATGGCCCGGTTTCGGTAGCGCTGCAGGCTCTGCTGCAGCAGCTCGGAGAACTTGGCCTGCTGCACGACGTTGGTCTTGAAGCGCGAGCGAATGTCGTCCTTCAGCAGCCGCTCCAGCAGCTCCACCGCCAGGTTGCGCTCCTTCATGTGGCGCACGTCCTCGAGGAACTCTTCGGACAGGATGCCAATGTCAGGCCGATTCAGGCCGGCCGCCTTGAAGATATCGACGACCTCGGCGCTGACCACCGCCTTGCTGATGATTTGCCGGAGCGCATGCTCCTTCTGCTCGTCGCTGAGCTTCTTGCCCGAGGTGCCAAATTTGGTCAGCGCGGCCTTCACGGCCTGCAGGAAGGCGAGCTCGTCCCGGTGTGCCAGCGCCTCATCCAGCGTGCAGCACAGCGCGAATGCCTTGCTGGCTGCCAGCACGGTGTCGGCAAAACGCTTCTTGCCGTCCTCCAGGCCCAGCACGTGGTTGGCCACGCCAGGAAGCAGCTGCCAAGCCTTTGTACGGAAGTCGGTGTAGTCGAAGCCGTGCAGCATGTCGTGCAGCACGTCCATTTTTTCCAGCAACACGGCCAGCGCGTCCTCGGCGGCGATGGTCGGCTTGCCCTTGCCCTTTGCCTGCGTGTAGTCCTTCAGCGCGGCCTTCAGTTCGTTGGCGATGCCGATGTAGTCCACCACCAGGCCGCCGGGCTTGTCCTTGAACACCCGATTCACGCGCGCAATCGCCTGCATCAGGTTGTGGCCCTTCATGGGCTTGTCGACATACATCGTGTGCATGCACGGCGCGTCGAAGCCCGTGAGCCACATGTCGCGGACGATGACCAGCTTGAAGGGGTCGGCCGGGTCTTTGTACCGGCGCTCCAGGCGTTTCTTGACGTCCTTGCTGTAGATGTGGGGTTTGAGCAGGGCCTTGTCCGAGGCCGAGCCGGTCATGATGACCTTGATGGCTCCTTTCTCAGGGTCCGGGTCGTGCCAGCTCGGGCGCAGGGCGACGATGGCTTCGTACAGGTGCACGCAGATTTCGCGGCTCATGGCCACCACCATGGCCTTGCCGTCCAGGCTGGCCAGGCGGTTCTCGAAGTGCTCGACCAGGTCGGCCGCCACCTTCTGGATGCGGGGCGGTGCGCCCACCAGTTTCTCCAGGGCGGCCCAGCGGCGCAGCTGCGCCGCCTTGGCGGTGTCGTCCTCTTCGTCCTCGGTCAGTTCCTCGACCTCGTCGTCAAGCAGCGGCGCGTCGGCCTCCTGCAGCTCCAGACGGGCCAAGCGGCTCTCGTAGTAGATGGGTACCGTGGCGCCATCTTTGACCGCCTGCTCCACGTCGTAGATGTGCACGTAGTCACCGAACACGGCCCGGGTGTCCCGGTCCTCCAGGGACACCGGAGTGCCCGTGAACGCGACGAAGGTGGCGTTGGGCAGGCCATCACGCAGGTGCTGGGCGTAGCCGTAGCGCACGTTGCGCAGGCCACCGTAGTTCGCAGCGGGCTCCGCCGCCTGCAGCGCCATAGGCTCATTCGCAGCTGAAGCCTTGCGGGCGTCCTTCAGCTGCTTCTGCAGCTTGGGCATGCTGGCCTGGAAGCCGTACTGGCTGCGGTGCGCCTCGTCGCAGATGACGACGATGTTGTGCCGGTCTGAGAGCACGGGAAAGCTGTCCTCGTCCTCGCCTGGCGTGAATTTCTGGATGGTCGTAAAAATGATTCCGCCCGACGGTCGGTTGGCCAGCAGCTCGCGCAGCTTGGGGCGCGTGTCGGCTTGCACCGGGGTCTCGCGTAGCAGTTCGGCCGCGCCGGCAAAGACGCCGAACAGCTGGTTATCCAGGTCGTTGCGGTCGGTCACCACAACCAGGGTCGGGTTGCCCATTGCCGGGTGCTGCATCAGCTTGCCACCCAGGCAGGTCATCTCGATGCTCTTGCCTGCGCCCTGGGTGTGCCACACCACGCCGCCCTTGCCGCGGCGTGATGCGTCAGCTTTCGGGTTCGACGCCTCAAGCACGCTCTCCACCACGGCGCGTACGGCATGGAACTGGTGGTAGCCCGCCACCTTCTTTACCAGCTTGCCTTCGTCCTCGAAAAGGATGAAGTGCCGCAGGTAGTCCAGCAGCAGGTCGCGTTGGAACAGGCCGTGCACCAGCGTTTCCAGCTCCTTCATGGCGCCCAGCGGGTCCACGGTGACCCCGTCAATGGTGCGCCAGGCCATGAAGCGCTCCTGGTCGGCCGTGAGCGAACCCACGCGCGCTTCGATGCCGTCGCTGATGACCAGCAGGGCGTTGCTCTGGAACAGGTCGGGAATGTCTTCCTTGTAGGCCTGTAGTTGGTTGAATGCGGCCCAGAGGTCGGCGTTCTCGTCGCCCGGGTTCTTGAGCTCGACCACCACCACGGGCAGGCCGTTCAAGAACAGCACGACGTCTGGTCTCCGGGTCAGCTTTGGCCCCTGGATGCTGAACTGGTTGAGCGCGAGCCAGTCGTTGCGCGCGGTGTTGGTCCAGTCCACCAGCTTGACCCGGTCGCCGCGGGTCTCGCCGTCCTTCTGATACTGAACGGGCACCCCCTCTACCAGCCAACGGTGCATCTGCCGGTTGGCTTGCACCTGGCCGGGGATGTTGGGGTTCAACACCATGCGGCAAGCCTCGTCCTGCGCGCCGGCCGGGATGTGCGGATTCAGTTGGCGGATGGCATCGCGCAGGCGGTGCCGCAGCGCCACCTCGCGATAGGTGTCACGCTCAGTGCCCGGCGTCTTGGCATCGGGCGGCGACACGTCCGGCCCATGACCGACCTCCCAGCCCAGCGCCGACAGCCATTCGAGCGTGGCTTGTTCGACGTGGTCTTCAGTCACTCCCTTCATGCAGCGTCCTCCTTGGCCGCCGACGGCCCATTCGTCTTTCGGCTCTGTTGGTAGTTTTTTGTCTCGAAGAGAAAGTCGGCCAGCGTCACTGCCGTGTAGACCGCAAGCTTGGCGTGATGCCGGCTCGGGCGATACGACAAGGCATGCGCGTCGCCCATCTTGTTTCGAATGCTTGCAAGGCCACCAACAACACTGACGAGACCGGAAAGAATTTGCCGGAGGGAGTCCGAAATGTCCTTGCGGTCCGGCTCCAGGTTCAGTTGCTTCTGCACCCGCTTGTAGAGCGGCAGAAGGTTGCCGTCGTATTCACGTGCGGAAGGGTCCATGTCCTTCTCGATGCCGACCAGCACGCTCTCCACGAGGGAACGCGCGTTGGTGATGGCTCCCGTGTAATCGCCAGCGGCCAACTTCTCCTCGCACTTCCGAATGTTCTCGTCGATAGCCAGCTGGGTCAGTTCATGCGACACCACGGCCGGCGCAGTGAGCTTCACGCTGGCAACACCCAGGTCCCGAATCTTGAAGGCCAGCCCGTCCTGAACGACTTCGTAGCCGTCGTACTTCAGCTGCTCGTTGACCTTGGCGACCATCGCATCAGCCGCCAAGCCGGCCTTCAGATAAGCCCTGGGGTCCAGGGCTTCTAGCACCGCGCGCCTCAATGCCTCGTGCCCGTTCAGCTCACGGAGCTTGTCCTGGGCGTAGATGCGTCGGGTGGGAAAGCCACCGCCGGTGGGATACACGTCCCGCGCGCCGAACTGGTTGAAGAACTTCACCAGTTGTGGGCCACTGCGGTACGGCGCGCCGTCGAGGTCACCGGCAATCAAGTTGCCCAAAAAATCGATGGTGTATTCGGAGACCTTCATGACGCTGTTCGTTCCTTACGCGGCAGCCGCCTCTGTTGCTTCGACTGCCTCAGGCAGGCGCAGCCTGCCAGAGACGAGGCGGGGCAGTAGGGAGTCGCGAACCGCGGCAAGCTCTCTTGCCTGAAGCGCACCGCTGATGCGTCGTTCCAGCAGTGGACCCATCACTGACGAGAGCGCTCTCATCACTGGCGCAGGCGGCAGCGCGAGTCTGGACGCGGTGAGGTGCCCACGTTGTATGTGGCCCATCGTCGTCGCCTTGTGTGCCGCAGTCTCACGGAAGCCAGGCAGGAAATGCTTCGTGGCAAGGTAGTAGAACCACTTCGGCACTTCAGACGAAGTGACCTTGAAAAGGTGCTGATTCAGGGCACCCTCACCGCCACACCATAACTCAACCTCAAGGGAGCCGGACCACGAAAAGAGAACGTCGCCATCTCGGACGACGTACTCTGGCTTCAGTCGGGCGCTGGCTCTATCAGAGCCGTTCGTATGCCCGGCCCGAAGTTGAGCAATCTTGATAACAGGAAGGTACTCGTCCTCGCTTTCCGCTGGGTATTTCTGAAGAGCAAGGCCGTTGAGGTAGGTCGCGAACGAGTCCAAGGAGCGGACGGTCCACCCCTTCGGAATCAACCCCAGCGCCGACTCCTCGAACTCCGCAGGAAACAGCGCCGCCTTGGCCGCATCCATGCCCTCGGGTTCGCGGCCTTCGGCCTTGGCGCGCACCGGGTCGAAGTCAATGAACCAGCTCTTGAAGAGGGCTTGGGCGATGGATTCGAGAGTGGCGTTGGTTTGGCGCAGGAGGTCGATGCGGTCGTCAAGAGCACCGAGTACACCGATGACAGCGTCTTGCTCGCTAAGGGACGGGCAGGGAATCTGAATCTTGTTCAGGTTCCCCTGTGTCAACTTCGGCATGACAGCGCCTGTGAGGTAGGGCGTCAGGTCGGCGGCAAGTACCGCGTACTCAAGAAAGCGAGTGCGAGCACGCTCATTGCCTGTGACGATGTGCGCATGGTTATTTACCCAGAACCGTCCAGTCGCACGAAACGCGACCGGAGTGTTTCGCGTCCGCAAGTTTTCCCCGTCTTCTGCAATCAGAAGATGCTCGCCCTCGAATAGGTAGCCTTCGACGTGGTCAACGATTCCAGACGCACCGTAATAGGGGTATGGACCAGCGCGCCGGTCAGTCTCCTTGACAGGCTTGCGTCTGGTGTCGAGGTTCAACGTGAGTTCACCAAGCGTGGCGGTCGGCCAATCAGACGGCATACCCCAGCCCTCCCAGCTTCTCCCGAATCACCGCATCCAGCTCGGTTCCCTTGGCCATCTGCTCCGCCAACTGCGCCGTGAGTCGCTCCATCTTTTCGTTGAACGCCTCGTCGTCATCGTCCGTGGCCTTGGCACCCACATAGCGGCCCGGTGTCAGCACATGCCCGTGCTCAGCAATCTCTGCCAGCTTCACCGCGCGGCAGAAACCGGGCACGTCGTCGTAAAGCTCGTCCGAGCCCACCTCGCCGCTCTGGCGCCACCGATGCACGGTGCTGGCGATGCGCTGAACGTCTTCGTCGTCGAACACGCGTGTCACCCGGGTGTCCATGCGCCCGAGCTTGCGGGCGTCGATGAACAGCACCTCACCGCGCCGGTCGCGCCCGCCCTTGCGCTTGTCCTTGGCCAGGAACCACAGGCAGGCCGGAATCTGCGTGTTGAAAAAAAGTTGTGGCGGCAGGGCGACCATCACCTCGACCACATCCGCTTCCACCATGGCCCGGCGAATCTCGCCTTCGCTGTTCTGGTTGGACGACATGCTGCCGTTGGCCAGCACCACGCCGGCCTGCCCGCGCGGGCCCAGGTGGTGCAGGATGTGCTGCAGCCAGGCGTAGTTCGCATTCCCGGTAGGAGGGGTGCCATGCACCCAGCGCTTGTCGTCCAGCAGCCGGTCGCCGCCCCAGTCGCTGATGTTGAACGGCGGGTTGGCCAGCACGTAGTCCGCCTTCAGGTCGGGGTGCTGGTCGCGGTGGAAGGTGTCGGCCGGCTCCTTGCCCAGGTTGAAGTCCATACCCCGGATGGCCAGGTTCATGGCCACCAGCCGCCAGGTGGTCGGGTTGGCTTCCTGCCCGTAGATGGAGATATCGCCGAACTTGCCGCCGTGGCTCTCGATGAACTTCTCGCTCTGCACGAACATGCCGCCCGAGCCGCAGCAGGGGTCGTACACCTTGCCCTTGTGCGGGGCCAGCACCTCCACCAGCACCTTCACCACGCTGGCAGGCGTGTAGAACTGACCACCCTTCTTGCCCTCGGCGCTGGCGAACTGGCCCAAAAAATACTCGTACACCTCGCCCAGCAGGTCCTTGGCGTGGTGCCCCTCGCTGGACGTGAAGCCGATGGTGGAGATGAGGTCCACCAACTCACCCAGCTTGCCCGGCTCGAGCTGGGCCCGGCCGAAGCGCTTGTCGAGGATGCCTTTGAGGCGCGGGTTGTCGGCCTCGATGGCGTCCAGCGCCCCGTCGAGGCGGGTGCCGATATCGGCCTGCTTGGCATTGGCCCGGATGGTCTCCCAGCGCGCCGGCCCCGGCACCCAGAAGCAGTTGACCATCGTGTAGTAGTCGCGCTCCTCGGTGGCCAGCGCGCGGTCCTCGGCGTCCGGCAGGTAGAGGTCGTGCGACTCGTCGGCGAACGCGGCTTCCAGCTCGGCGCGGCGCTCGTCGAACGCATCGCTGATGTACTTCAAAAAAATCAGGCCCAGGACGATGTGCTTGTACTCGGCCGCGTCCATCGACGAACGCAGCTTGTCAGCGGCGGCCCAGAGTGTCTTCTTCAGGTCTTGGTTCATCGTTCTCCCTATCCGTTGCCTGCGGGGTCAGCGCCGGCCTATCTTGCTTTTGCCCACCGAGGCGGCCGGTGAAGGCGCATGCCCATGGGCGCGGCAGTACTCCAGCACCATCACTTCCAACATGGAGGCCAGGCTTCGTCGCTCGGCTTCCGCGGCCGACGCCAAGGCCGCCTTGATATCCGGCGGCACGCGAACACTGATGACTTCGGTCTTGGTGATGGCCATACGGGCTCTCCTAGCAAAACGCTAGCGTTTTGCAAAGCGTAACCGAAAAGTGCCGAGTTACTACCTACCCCGGCCTCATTCGTTGGGGGGATGGGCGTCCGGGCCAGGGGCAGGAGCCCGGATTTGTGGGTTGGTCAGGAGTTCTGGCCAGGACTGGAGCATTTCTGAGCCGAGGCTTCGCCAATCTCTCGCATATGTATGGACGGACTTTGAACACCTGCGCCCGCCGTCAGCTCAGGGACCTGCAGTAGCCATGAGCACTCGCCCGGCTGATGCCCAGTTTTTGGGCAATCTCCCCGAGACTGTGTCCCTGCTCGCGCAGTGCGCGCGCCATGTCAGCCTTCTGCTGCGCCGCCTTCTCGTACTCAGCGCGCGGCACACTCCCGGCCGACCGGCGTTCTGCTTCTTTGCGCACTCGGTCGCGGCTGCGCTTTTCATCGACCGAGACGATGGTGCGCAGCTGCTTCATCTCCTCGTCGCTGATGCCGAGCCAATCGATGAGCGTGCTGTTCTTGAACCGGTAGCGCGGGTCGACGGGTTGGCCCATGAATTCAGCGGTGTCGCCTCGCGCAGCTGCTTCCAGGCGCCGCAGGACGGATGAAACGCAAGACTCCAGTTCTTGCGGTGTCCAGCTGGGGGCGAACTCACGAGCGAGCTCTCTCACTTCAGCCCGAAAGCGCGGTGTGACGTACGCAGACGAAAGGAAGCAGGCGCCGAGGAACACGAAGAGGTTGCGCTGGCCGCTCGGCAGCCCGTCGGCGCCGTGACGCAGGCGCGCGAGCCTGCGCAGGTCGTCGAGCCGGTCCCCGGCCAGCTCGCTGGGGATGATGCGGCGCGCAGAGACCGGTCGACCCGCGTCGACCAGCTGAAGCCAACCTCTGGGCTTGTACGGCGCCGGTAGCGGCGGGCTGACACGCTGTTCGTACTCGATTCGCTCGAGATACTCAGAACGTTGGGTGGCCAGTTCTTGTCGGGTCAGAGGGAGCACTTCATCGAAAAAACTGTCGAACGGATAGACCGCGACACCGTCCGGGCCGACGGTGCTCCCATGGGTCGGTAGTCGCTGGAGATAAACGACCCGTACAACTTCGCCACTTCGGCTGTTCACAGAGCCCACGAGACGCAGCACGCGCGACGCATCCAGAGCTCGTACGTCGGCGCCCATGGGCAGCAATCGCCGCCCAAGCTCTGCTTGCAGCGCCTGCCAGCGGGGCAGAGCGCGCGCAGGGATGGGCTGCTCCAGAAGCCACTTCGCCTGTAGCCCGCGGCCGGAGTACACGACGATGCTGGGCGGTGGGATGCGAGCGTCGTCGCACTGCCGAAGCAGCCGGTCTGTCAACGCCTCGGCTGGCTGGCCATAGAGAGAGTCGAGCTTGTATGTATCCAGGTCGACGTAGCAAGTGGTCAGCCGGCTGCAATTGACGACGCGCCGATTCGGCCGAAAGAACTCGTTCTGTGCGATGTACAGGTCGTGGTTGTGCAGGCGCTGGTCTCGAAGGGCCGAAGGCAACTCTTGCAGACGTACCGCTAGTTGGCGGGGCGTGCCGCCTGGCCTCAGCAGTGCAGTGAAGCCGGAGCGTTCGGTGTCGTGATACAGCAGCGGCTCGTCGACCGCCACGTCGAAGCGCTCGTCATGTTTGAGCGCGAGTTGAAGTTGTGCCATTTGGGCCTCCCGATGGGGAGCCCGGCCGGGATAAGTCGGTTGCTATACGTCTCACTGGTACTCCCACGCGCCCTGCATCCATCTGCCGCCAAGCTTTCAGGATGCGGGGCGTTGTCTTTGCAGCCCACCCCGCGTGGTCTGCTCGGGACGTGTAGCGACGGCCCAAGCAAAAGGGCCGACGCGGTGGTCGGCCCTTGGAATCAATGTGCCAGCGCTTGTCCTTGTTCCATCAACTCGGCGGTGGCGCGAACCAGCGATGTGGGCATCACTGTCATGACCACAACGTCTGGGCTGAGCGGAGGCCATTGGCGACCGTCGGGTTGCCCCATCCGCAGGCAGGCGACGTCCTGGGTCAGCTCGACCAGCAGACCGAGCGTTGACGCCGCGTCCTCGTCGTCGGGTTGAACCATAGCGGCCATCAGCCGGCTGCTGTCCGGTCCCAGGTTCACCCTCAGGTTCAGCTGCGTACTGTGGTCCTCGGCGGTCATGCACAGCCGCAGGGGCTCGCCGGCAGGCATCGACAGCAGCGCGTCGCGCAGCTCTGTCCCCAACAGAGGTAGAACCAAGCGCAGCTGCACGTCTCCCAACTCGAAGCCAGCGACCAATGCAGAGCAAAGGTCTGAGCTCGTCATCAATTCCACGCAGCGCTGCCAGTTGCCGCGCCTCATGCGGCGCAGCAGCTTCTGCGGCACCAGGCTCTGGAGAACCAGGGGCCCAGCCTGCGAGTTTTCTGGGCCGGTCAAGCCGTCGCCGGTGTCGCGCAGCAACGTGGCCACAACAAACTGCCCGTTGTCGCGCATGCGCTGAACCGCTCGCAGCTGGGTCAGCTGCTGCCTCTCTTCTTTCGTCACGTCATGTCCTGTTGGTAAGCGCCTTATGGCGAATGACGTGTAGGGACAAGCTGCAAGCTGGTCTCCGGCGGCACTGGGTACTGACCCTCCAGTGGCCTCCGCTCCCACAACGGCCCTGCACGCCTGCTGTCAGTAGTGCTCTGGCAAGGCCAGCGAGCAGAGTCCAGGCGAACAGGAAGGGCCGCAGCCGAACCCGAAGGAATAAACGCGGTTGCTGTAGGTCTGGTCACAACTTCGAGCGACCCATGACCTCAACATCCACCCATTCCACAACCTCCGCTGCGACGGAGGCCCCGAAGCCCGTGCGGACCGCCGCAGCGAGCCAGCGCCTGACCCTCAGCGAAGTCGCCGAGCGATTGAACATGTGCACGCGCAGCATTCAAAAAATGGTCAAGGCCCGCCGGTTTCCCCGGGGCGTTCACCTGGGCCGCGACGTCTTCTGGCTGGAGTCTGTTGTCGACCAGTGGCTTGAAGCCAAGTTCTCAGAGCAGATGGCATGGGAGCCCAAGAAGAAGCGCACCGATGCGACCAAGGCAAAACCCAACGCGCAGGTAACTGAACCCACTGAGCAATCCTGAGCGGGCTATCTGCTCATCCTCACGGCCTGCGACCTTCATGGTCGCCGGCCGCTTTTCTTTTCAATGGTTGCCGAACTCGTTGTACGGCGTGGCCAGTGCCAGGGCCGCGTACATCTCGAGCAGGGCTTGCCGGATGGGGTGGTCCTCTTGCACGACCTGAATGTCCATGCGCCGCAACCGCGCCTTCTGGGCATCGAACTCGGCCTTGAAGTCGTCCTGCGTCATCAGATGTGACCGAGAGCCCTCGGGCTTGTAGCTCGCCTTGAGCTGCCCCGTGGCTTCTCTGGCCAGCCGGAACGCAAAGGCCGCCTGCAGATTCGTCGCACCTGGAGCGCAGTGGTTGCGCAGCCGCTTGGCGATGCCGTCGCTGCGCCCGAAGTAGAGATGGAGGCCGCCCTCGGTGAAGAGGTAGATGCCCCGCTCGGGCAGTCGCTGTCCGCGAAGCTCATCGAAACGGAACGGCACCCCCTCAAGCAGTCGCTCGAGGGCGGGCTGCAAGGTTTCGACATGCTCTTTGAAAGCCGGATGCATCAAAGCATTCTGAGCCCACTTCCGCTGCGGTGGTCGGTCCCCCACGATGCCAGAGTCCCGGTGCGCGCCATGGCCCGCACCAAGAGATAAGGGCCGGACGGAGCCGGCCCTTGTGCTGAGCTTCAGGTCTGCACCTGCATGCCGAGCCGACCTGGCATCGACGCTATGCCAGCCGTCACGCCCGCTTGCGCGGCAAGAACGGTACGACCTGCGCCGAGGGCAGCTGAACCACTTCCGCTTCGGGCTTTGCGGCTGGCGCTTTCTCAACCACCGGCGCATCCTGTGTGGATGTGGGCGCAGGTTGTACCTGGGCGGCCGAGGCGGTCGGCTTGGCTTCTTCGTCTTCCTGTTGCCACTGGGCAGCGACCAGTTCGGTTGCAGAGGGCGGCGCCGGGTGCGCACTTTCTTCAGAGGTCGCCTGTTTTTTCGCGGCGGCGCTCTGCTCGGCCAATGCTTTCCTCTTCTTAAGGGCAGCCTCGACCAGCCGCTGGGCGCGGCGCTTCTTGACGGTTTTGTTCCCGTCTTCTTCCTGGGTGGGAATCGACACCGACACGACAGGTGCGGCGGCGGCGGCCTCGTCCATCGCGTCGAGCACGTCCTCGTGCACCAGGTTGATATAGGTGAGAGCCTGCGTCAGCGTCTTATGTCCCAGGACCTTCATGAGCTGGTGCGCGTTCAGCCCCCGTCGGGCCCAGGCGGTGGCGCCCAAGTGGCGGAGGTCCCGGAACTGCAGCTCCGGCAGACCAGCCTTGTCGCGTACGCCTTCCCACATCTGCTGCACAGCGTCATCTGTGAACGGGAAGACCAAGCCGGTTTCCTTTCGGGGCATGCTGGCCAACACGGTGCAAGCATGCTGGCTCAGCGGCAAGACCACATCCTTGGACTTGCTGGGTACCTTGATGACGCGATTTTCCAGGTCGGTTTTCTCCCAGCGCCACTGCAGCAGGCTGCCCTTGCGCATGGTGGTCTCCATGCAGATGGCGACAAGTCCGATGTATTCCGGGCGGTCAAGCTGCTCCAGTGCAGCCCATAGACGCTGCTCCTGTTCGGCGGTCAAGAACACAAAGCGCGAGTTGGACCTGCCGAGCTTCAGCGGTGCGGTGGGGTCCTTGAATCCCTTCCAGTTCCACTCCTCGGGGACCAGGCGGAACATGTGGCGCAACAGCGCGATTTCCTTCTGAATCGTGCTGTCTTCGAGTCCCTCCGCCTTCATGGTGGTCATCAGTTCGCGGAAGTCCTTCGTCGTGAGCGTGCTGCAGCGCCTGCGGCCCAGCTCGTGGATGGCCGCATACGTCTTTTTGCGCTTGGACAGGCGCTCGTTGCGGTGCTTCACAAAGCCCTTGGCACCAATCTTGAGTTCATACTCTTCGATGACCGCGTTGCCCGCCTCGTCAATGCCTCGGCGGATACGGCTCATGCCCGCACCGACCAGGTAGTGGTTGATGCGGGTCAGCTCCGCCTTGCAGCCGCCCTTGACCAGCGAATAGAGCTTCGCGTAGTGGCGCAACGCCTCGGCCAACGTGGCCTTGGTGGGGCCACCGAGCTCGGGCTCGTGCTCGGTGTTCTGGTTGGCCAGCATGTCGGCAATCCACGCCTTCGCTTCTTCGAAGCTGTCGAAGTTGTCCGCGGGACGACTTCCGTTCTTCAGGGTGACCTGGGCGCGCCAACGGCCGCGGTACTTGAAGGGACTGGGCATCCGAGAATTGCCGCGCTTAGCCATGGCATGCCTCCCTGGCCAGCGACCAAGAAATCTTTCTCTTGGACGCGTCGGAGAGCTCCAGCGCGGTGAAGTCTTCGGGCGTGGGTGTCCAGTAGGACTCGCCCATCACCTGCATCTTCGAGCGTTCGAGTTCGAGCCAGGCCTGGGCGGTGGCGCGTTCGTCGAACCTGCGCAGCACGGCTTGGCCCGGGGCCCATTCGATGCGCGCGACCCACTGGGTCGCGGCGCGCGAGGTCCGCAGGGGACTTGTCGGGTCGAACCGGCGCAGGCCGCGCAACAGGTGCGCCGGTTGGTACACGGCCGCCCACGGATAGGCGACTGGGGTGCGGCGGACGTAGGAAGTCGCGGGTAGCACACAAGTGAACTTGAGAACTCGTTTGCCTGCGACGGCGGTGGTTTGGTCAGACATGTCGTCATCTCCGGTGGTTGAAGGTGACGTGTCTAGGAACCCAGTGCGTTGCGAGCGCTTTAGGACGCTTTAAGGCGTCGTGCCAGCGAACACGGGCGCACCGAGTTCTTTAGACCGACGACAGCGGTCCGTGCAGGCATGCACCGGGTGGCAGCAGCGAGTGGGGCGAACGCGGCGTTGCTATACGAACAAGCCTGGCCGAGGTCAGACCAGGCCCGCGTGGTTGCGGGCGCTGCGTCCGGCTGCTGCCGGACCCGGTGGGATGCGCTATCACTTGCGCTATCAACCCCGGTTCAGACCCCGGAAAAGACAAAGGCCTTCCGAAGAAGGCCTTTGAAATCAACTACTTAACTTGGCTCCCCGACCTGGGCTCGAACCAGGGACCTACGGATTAACAGTCCGGCGCTCTACCGACTGAGCTATCGGGGAAGAACCCGCATTGTAGCACCGTTTCTCGGCCACTTTGGACGCGGCAGCT
>Ga0208491_10149_pt1 | contig 14695 bp, 14 predicted proteins | sample SubbioCSW11_NovA_FD_184819 | JGI IMG/M metagenome (GOLD analysis project Ga0208491, IMG submission 184819) | Serpentinite rock and fluid subsurface biosphere microbial communities from McLaughlin Reserve, California, USA - CR11_CSW11_NovA (SPAdes) | ecosystem: Environmental > Terrestrial > Deep...
TGGGCAGGCGCTGATGTGCTTTGCGGCCTACAACCTGGTGCGCATGGGCTCCATGGGTGGCTGGTGGGATGCGCATCATGCGTGATTCAGAGCCGAGGTGCGTCCAAAATGGGCGCATTGGCATGAAACGGGCCTCGAAAGGGGCTGCAAAGGCCGTGAAGTGCGCTCTGCGGCGGCTCGAGAGCGACGCTGCAGGGGGCGAGGCAGCTTTGGCTGTGTATTTTTAAACGGTTTGTATAAATATGAGAAATGAAATATTTTTTAGATTTATTTAGTTGAACTTATTTATAATAAATTATGTGAATTTAAGTTTATCACCATGATTAAACCTTCAATAATTCAAATGATTTTTCTAAAATTGTTTCTGTTTGAGTCTTGCTTTGATTGGGACCGATTGGTATACTCAAAACTTGATCCGACAACATTTTTGCCACTGAAAAGGCATCATCTTCAAATCCAAAATCAACATACGCCTCTTGCATGTGGGGCGGAATCGGGTAATGGATTAGCGTTCCTATACCGGCTTCTGCTAGGTTACTTTGCAACTGGTTTCGATTGGAAGATCTGACAACAAAAAGATGCCAAACAGGATCAGCCCAATCAGGGACAAAGGGTAGGACTAAATCAGTGCCTTGGAGATTGCTTAGGTAGGTTGAAGCAATTGCTTTCCGCCTTTCAGTCCATTCGTCTAGATAATTTAGCTTCGTTCTGAGCACTGCGGCTTGAATGGGGTCTAGGCGAGAGTTTACACCTTGCACTTCATTGACGTACTTAACTCTGCTTCCATAGTTGCGGAGTACACGGATTTTGTCTGCAAGCTCTGGGCTGTTGGTGGTGATGCCACCAGCATCGCCTAGCGCTCCGAGGTTTTTGCCCGGGTAGAAACTCCAGCAAACCACGTCACCGTGCGCGCCTATGCGCTTGCCCTTGTAACGGGCACCGTGGGCTTGGGCTGCGTCTTCCACCACAAACAGATTGTGTTTGCGAGCCAGTGCCAGTATGGGATCTAGGTCAACTGGTTGACCGTAAAGGTGTACGGGAAGCAGAACTTTGGTTTTTTTTGTGATGGCTGCTTCGATTCGTGAGCTATCTATGTTGTAGGTAGCGGGATCGGGTTCAACAGGTACAGGGGTTGCGCCGACAGCAGAGACCGCCAGCCAGGTGGCGATGTAGGTGTTTGATGGAACGATGACTTCGTCGCCTTTTCCTACGCCGAGAGCACGCAATGCAAGAATGAGTGCATCTAAGCCGTTTGCAAGACCTACGGCATATTTGGCCTCGCAGTAGTTCGCCCACTCGGCTTCAAAAGCCTCGACTTCCGGCCCTAGGATGTACCAACCACTTGACAATACACGCTGGATGGCAGCATCGATTTCAGGTTTGAGCTCAATGTAGCTTGCGCCAAGATCAAGAAAGGGAACTTTCATTTAACTTCCAACTGATTAAATTTGCTGCATACTGCCAAAAAATCATCGTAAGTTCGCAAATAATCGTCTGCTTCGTAGTGACGGGAAGCAAAAACAAGCAATACGGCATCTGAACTGTAGCGGTACTGTGTACCCCAAATCATTGCTGGCATGTAAACCCCCATGTCTGGCCTATCCAGCAAAACTTCGCAGCGTTGTGAACCATCGTCCAAAAGGACGCGGCACGATCCATGTAAGCAAATTAGAAACTGCTCGCACTGCTTGTGTGCATGTTCACCACGCAATTCAACCGATGGTACATCATAAACTACAAAATAACGCACAGGGTTGAATGGAACTTCAGAGGGGACCTCTCCTACTGTTAAAGCGCCGCGAGCATCAACAACATTTCTCATGAAATAAATAGCACTGTCGCCCACACCAGTCTTTATTTTAGCCGGTCGAGAAATTTCACCGATGCTCAAAAAATCAAATAGTTTTGGTGTAGGTCTGTTGGTTATCGAGTCTTGATTTATGTAACCTACTACTCTAGCTGGATTCCCCTCTACAATTGCATTGGCTGGGACAGATTGAAGAACTACTGACCCGGCACGAACCCATGAACCTTGACCAATTGTGACATTTTCAGCTATGACGCAAGCAGTGTCCAGTCTGGCACCTGATCGAATGACAACACCTGAATCAGCGAGAACTACCCTTGAACCAAAGACCACATTTTTTTCAATTAAAGCTGAATCAGGAATCAAGCATTCTGACCATTTATTTTTTTGAAATGAATTGGTTGTAGATGTTATTTCCATGAGAGTGTTTGCTCACTAAAATGTTTTACAGATTTTTGCAGCTTTGGAGATCAAAAATCACATCAACACTTTCTTCAAGAAACTGCTTGTAATGCAATCTTGAGGCAGCAATGGCATCTAAATTTATCTTATAGAAATGATCGGTATCGTTTTCATCTACTCGAATCGCCCCAAACCGCTCATGAAATTGCCAAACACGCTCATTGGCTTTTCTTACATCAAAATGAGCAGCTTGAAATCCAAGGTGATCAACTGCGTATGCGTAAACCATTAGAGCCGATTCCATGGCTGCCTGCCTAGGCCGCTCATTGATTAAGATCCATGAACCCCAACAAAAGCTCGTGCCTTGCGGATCATAAAGCCGAACTGTGCCCACTGGTGCACCATGATGTTCGATGATAAAGTAGGCTTGGCTATCTGATGATGCATACTGTTTCAGCCAAGCTTGTTGCTTTTGTAGGTCTGGGCTGACTGGGCTAAGGTATTGAGATTTTTGAATGTCAGTGCGCAGCTTTAAAATAAATTCTGCGTCATCAATACCAGCATCACGAAATTCCAGTGTTTTCCCTTTTACTTTTGCCGCCTTGCGCAGCGTCGGGAAGGTTGGTTGCGTGCTCATGCGGCAACCCCACTACGCCAACCACTCGCGCGGGGTTGCCTACTGCGATCGCGTAGTCTGGCACCGAGCGGGTGACCACTGCCCCAGCTCCGACCATGGCAAACCGCCCTATGGTTACGCCCGGCAGCAGCGTCGCCCCCCCCCCCACAGATGCCCCTTCCCTTACGATGGTTTGTGCAAAAGCACTAGGGTATTGCTTGCTGCGCGGAAATTTATCGTTGGTAAATGTTACATTCGGACCAATAAACACATCATCCTCTAGCTTGATGCCATCCCAGATTTGCACGCCGGATTTTATAGTAACCCGATCTCCAATAAATACATCGTTTTCGATAAAGCAATGAGAGCATATATTGCAATCAGAACCAATTACTGCTTCAGGCAAGACAACTACATACTGCCAAATACGAGTTTGGTTGCCAATGTTTTTACTTTCTACACTTGCAGTTGAATGTATAAATGGCTGGTTCATGTGTTCGGTTGGCTGGTTTCAGAGTGTACTACCCCACCCTCAACGCGATAAATCGCTTCGCAACTGCGCAGCGTGGAGGTGCGGTGGGCGATCATGATCACTGTGAGGGAGCGGCTTAGGCCTTCGACTGCCTCGAGCACGGCTTCTTCGGTGGCGTTGTCGAGCGCGCTGGTGGCTTCGTCGAACACCAGCACATCGGCCTGTTTGTACAGCGCGCGCGCGATGGCCAAACGCTGGCGCTGGCCACCCGATAGGCGCACGCCGCGCTCGCCTACTAGGGTGCTGTAGCCTTGGGGCCAGCCTTCGATGGTGTGTGCAATCTGGGCGCGCTGGGCGGCTATGCGCACGCGCTCAGGGTCTATTTGGGCTGCGGGCACCCCAAACGCGATGTTGGCGGCTACGCTGGCATCGGCCAAAAACATGGCTTGGGGCACGTGCGCCACCCGGGCTTGCCAAGCGCGGCGGTTGGCTTCGGTTATCGGGCAGCCGTCAACGCACAGTTGCCCTTCGGTGGGGGGCAGCAGGCCCATGAGGATGTCCATGAGCGTGCTTTTGCCGCTGCCGGTGGTGCCCACGATGCCGATGCGTGCCCCTTTGGCGATGCGCATGTTGACTCCGCGCAGCACTTGGGGGCCGTTGGCATGGTAGGCAAAGCCGAGGTTGCGCAGCTCGATAGCCTGATCAAACGGCAGTGCAGGTTCTGTGCTTCCTACAGCGGGATCGGCGGGCATGGGCTGCTCGACCAGGGTGAGCACTTCGGTTAAGTAGCCGTGGTTGCTGCTGAGGTTGCTCCAAGCGGCGTATATGTTTTGAGCCAGCGGCAGCATGCGCTGCGCTGCCAGGGCCAACGCGCCCAGAACCGGCACCACTTGCCCCAAGCCGCCAGGGCCCTGGGCCATGAGCAAGGCCACGCTGGCGATGAGCACCATGCCCAGCGCCTCGATCATAAAGCGCGGGGTGATGGCAAAGACCACGCTGCGCACTTGGGCGCGGCGCATAATCAGATCAGCTTGCTCGAAGCGGGCGCAAAAGGTGGCGTGGGTGCAATCGAGCGTGATGTCGCGTATGCCGCCTAGGCCCTCTTGCAGCGCCTGCACGCGCTGGGTGGCGGCTGCGGCGGCGCGCTGGCCGTCGCGCCGCAGGCGGGCTTGGGTCAGGGCATAAATCAAACCGTAAATACTGCCTAGGCCCAAGATCATGCTGATGGCCACCCAAGGCTGAAACACCAACACGGCCGCGCACACCACGAGCACGATGAAGACTGCTGCAAAGCCGTTGGCTGTGGGCAAGAGCACGCCGCCAATCACGCGCTCGACCTTGAGCACGATGCCATCGACCACCTCGCTGCTGTTGCGCTGGATGTGGGTGGTGTAGGGCTGGTGCAGGGTGCGGCGAAAGATGCCGGCCACCAAATCGTGCCCTATAGACAGAGCCAGCTTGGTGCTGGCCCACTGCACGCCGATGCGAACCAGGCCAGCCAGCACGGCTGCGCAGCCAAAGAGCACGGTGAGCGGCAGCAGCAGGTCTTGCGGCTGCTGCAAGCCCAGCGCGGCGATGAAGGGCTGCATGAAGGGCAGCACAAACAGGGCTTCGGGCGCAGTGAGCGCGGCCAAAAACGGGATGAGCGCCCCGATGGACACCAGCTCGGCAGCCGATGCCACCACCGTGAGGCCCAGCAGCGCCACGCTCTGCCCTTTGCGCCGCGCCGACATGCTGCGCCACAAGCGGCGCAACTGCGGCAGCGCAGCCAGCAGCCCGGGCTCGGGGGTGGCACTGGGGGCAGCGCTGGGATTGGCGGGAGGCATTGAGGGGTGGGCCAGAAAAGCGTTTGGCCACGCTACCGCCGTGCCGTGTCACGTTCGGCATGCGCGCTGGGCTGGTATGGGCTTTGATTGTAACCCGCTAGAGAGCGGGTTTTCATGGGCAAAAGCTCAGGCTTCGTTGAGGTGCACTGCATTTGCTGCCTTCTGGCGCTAAGCCGCCTCTGCTTCCTCGTTGGTATTCTCAAACGGAAGGTAGCCTTTATAAACCAACTGATTACGGACAACGGAACAATGTACGCCCAATCTGCGGGCGGCGACCTGCATGGCCTCCGGCGTGGGGTTGTTCACGTCAATGACTTGTTGGATTTCGTCGAGTGGGCTGAGCAGGCTGTGAGCGAAAGCACGCTGGAATTTCTGCCGGTCACTTTTCGCGCGGCTGACGATGCCAAAGCTGGTGTTTTTGTGCCAGATCGCATCGCCGAACTGTCGCGCCAACTCGAAGCGGCGGTCATGGAGCGCCACTGTTTGCAACGCAACCCGAGACTTCGCTTCGTTCCCCATTCGAGCACCGTAAGGAAGCTTCCTGGCGGTCGCAGTGGAAGACTTCAAGTCAGCCCAGCGCGCTTTGAAAATATCCCCGAAAATCGCGTCGCTGATCCGTCCTGTCTCGGCACCGATGATGGACCTAAGCTCAACTGCGGCAGCTTCCGCCATTTGCCATGGGCTTGGATAGTTCGGCAAGTTCCAGTTACGCGTGAGCTTATCTGCCAAACTGAGATCGACCTCGACTGAAGATTCGCGCGTGGCTTCAATTACAAGACTCAAGAATTGCGCTGCGTTTGACCCAGGCTGAGCGTGTGCGGCTTCTTCCACGCCGTCCGCCCCTGCAACGCCTTCCAACGCGACCAATGCACCTACGACGTCGTCTGGTGCCGCGTCAGGGTCGAACCCCAGACAAGCTTCCAGGCGTCGCCAGCCCGCCAGCTCCGGGTCGTTGCGCTCGGTAGTGATTTGCTGCAGCAAGATGGTCAGCGCGTTGCCGTCATCCGTTCGTGCGCAATGTTCAATAACCGTTGCAAAAAAACTGTCCAGCTCCCGCTCATACTCAACTGCAGCAACCATGCCAATTTCAAACGGGAGATACGCTTGCGGGCCATCGACAACCCGCTTGCCGATGCTCGGTGCAAACGCAATGCGGTCGCCCACACTGAAGATCGTCACAGGTGGCCAAAGGGTGCCGCCGCTTGCCGAATTCAACTCATGACGCAGGCGCCAGTCCACCTTGGGCATCCCGGCAGCATTGATCGTCTCCCAGCGTAGGCGCCACCAGTTATCGGCCAACCAAAGCGCCAAACCCGTTGCCGAAGCCCTAAAAAAATCCCTAACCGTAGCTTTTGACGTATCGGCAAGCCTGGAGATGACTCGGTCTCCCACCCGAAGGGTGATCTCTGCCACATCATCACTACCCTGGGGCCATGAGGCAGCAAACTTGAAATAGTTTGAAGCAGTCATCTGTAAAAAATCTCCGCTGCCGCGATAGCAGATCTCGCAGTTGAATCCTTATCGACAGGAAACTCGCGCTCGTCGTGTGCAACTGCTCTTGCACGGTTCAGGACATGCCTCGCAAACGCATCGCCCGGCAGAACAGGGTAACCGTGATATTGAGCTTGGTCAGCGTTGGTAATCCGAAGCTCGAAGATCCAGCCGTTCTCAGCTACAGTCCAGAGCAAACTTGGAACATCTCCGCTCGTCTGCGCGGACCACAGCCCCAGCATGACCCCACGAACAAGGAGGGCCGGGATTCGGTCGAGGTTTTCCTTGCCGAAGTTGGCATGTGCGTCACAGTAGGTCCGCTCCTCATCCTGGCCAGCATAAGGTCTGAGCTTGTAGGCCCTTGGGTTAATTTTGTGCTTAGAGTACCCATCGTAGTTCACGCGCACTGACAACTCTCGCCGCGACTCAGTGCTTGGCACCACGTCAATCAGCCGGCGATTCGCGTTGTTCCGTGAGCGCTGCACTACAACACGGGGGGCTGGCTTTTTTCTGGTCATTGGAAATTTGTGCACATCGGCTGCTGTTGCCGGCCACGTGTACGGTGTAGGGCTGATGCAGGTTGCGGCGAAAGATTTGCCCCGCAAAGTCCACCCCCACCATGACGGCGTACTTGAACCCGAGCCAAAACAGCACGATGCGCACCAGCGCTGCCGGGGGCAGCGGCCTGCGGCACTGGGGTGGGGGCTGGGCTTGCGTGGGTCACGCGGAGGGGGGGGTGTGAGGGGCGATGGGTGGCTTTTAGCCACGCTACCGCCGTGCCGTGTCACGATCGGCATGTGCGCTGGGCTGGTATGGGCTTTGATTGTAACCCGCTAAAGAGCGGGTTTTCGTGGGCAAAAGCTCAGTGTGCTACTGGTACAGATCCTTGAACATCAGGATGGTGTCGCGCACCCTCTGGCTCTGGCGCTCCTTCTTTTCCGAGAGGCTCTCGATAAAGCCGGTACGCTGATAAAAGATCAGCGCCTCCACCTGATTCACTGCATCGACCGTGAGTAAGCGCACGGCGAACGGGGCTGTGGACACGATGCCGCAGATCAGGTCAATGAGTGCACCACCTATGCCGCCCCGCTGAAGTTCACTCACCACGGCGATCTTGGTAATTTTGACGGCAGGGTAGTAGCTGATTGGCACATCGAAGGGCAGACCCAGGTCGGTGCGCTCGCCGCTGCTCAGATGCACCGAGTCGGCCGTCAAGCTGAAATAGGCTACCGGGCTCTCGTAGCCGTCAGCAAACACTAACACTGTGCTGGTCAGGCCATGCGCGTCATAGTCGCGCGCATCTTTGTGCAGGAATTCATCGAGTTGGGAGCGACCGCAAGAGAACTGCCGCAGAACCTCGTTTTCGACATCGCGGATGTGTCGAAGCGTGAGGCCATTTCGATCAATGGCCATTCGCCTTGCTGGGCAACGGCCGGGCAAAAGCAAGGCGCGCAGACTCGGCCAGCGACGCCAACTCGCAGCGGCGTTTTTCAGTCAAGCTGACGCCGCCGACGGCCTTCAACAAGGCTCGGCTGGCTTCGACACCCAGTTTCGGCGTCGCTTTGAACGCTGCAGGTTTCATCATTTTGCCCCAAGATCGAACGCCACCCCGCAACGGGATGACGCTAGAGATTATCCACTAATCAGCCTGACTGAGCAAACAGCAGCACCCACATCACACCGCCACCTGCTGCAAAAATGCACGCGGGTCGGCTGAAAACCGGGCAAAGTTCTTGGGCCACGAGCGGTCGCTGACCAGCACATCGTCGGCGTTGGCGTAGTGGTGCGGCCAAGCCCCTTGCGCCAGCAACTGGCGCACACCCGTGGTCTTGCCCACCTGCCGGGGCCCGACCAGTAGGCTGACCAAGCGGCTTGAAGCGTGCACGAAGGTGTTGTGGCTGTTGTGGGTGAGCACATCGCCCACGTGGGCGTTGCCATGTGCGTCTTTGGGCAGTGCGTAGCGTTTGGCCACGCTACCGCCGTGCCGTGTCACGTTCGGCGGGCGCGTTTAGGGGGTGTATAGAGCCGGCCCCAGTGCGGCCTAGCGGACTGCTGCACGGGGTAACAGCATTCGAGCTTGAGTATACACACAAGCCATGGGGGAAGTTGCCGCCTTCAGGCTTGACAAACACAACAGAACTGTTAAGATTCGGCCTGTGAACTCAAAACAGATGAAGAAGTGAAATGTTTAACTACCCTGTCACCCTCACACCGGACGACAACGGCTCTGTGCTTGCAACGTTTGTGGACGTGCCCGAGGCGATCACCTTTGGTGCGGATGAGGATGAGGCACTGCTGAACGCGATTGACGCGCTGGAAACCGGCCTCTCCTTCTACGTTGACGCACGCAAGCCCCTGCCTGCTGCCAGCAAACCAGAACAAGGGCAAAAAACTGTCTGCCCTTGCGCACTCGAATGCGCGAAGCTCGGGGTGTATCAGGCCATGACTGAGCAGGGTGTGAAAAAGGCAGAACTCGCCCGCCGCTTGGGGTGGCATATGCCGCAAGTGGATCGGCTGCTTGACCTGCGCCATGCCTCAAGGCTTGAGCAAATTGAAGCCGCCGCGAATGCGCTCGGCAAACACGTGCACGTGCACGTGGCCTGACCCGCAGAAACAAAAAAGGTTATGGGCCGCAGCACATAACCTTTTGATTGCTTTATCTTAATTTTTGGCGGAGCGGACGGGGCTCGAACCCGCGACCCCCGGCGTGACAGGCCGGTATTCTAACCAACTGAACTACCGCTCCGTGCGGTTGGCGACCCTACGGGGATTCGAACCCCGGTACTCACCGTGAAAGGGTGATGTCCTAGGCCTCTAGACGATAGGGTCAAACCTAGAAAACTGTTACCGTAAAACCTGTTGCAGCCCGCTTTGGTGGAGGTAAGCGGGATCGAACCGCTGACCTCTTGCATGCCATGCAAGCGCTCTCCCAGCTGAGCTATACCCCCTTTTGGAGAGCTGCAACCTTTGCACTCGGTTTAGAGCCTTGGCTCTGCGCTTCGTGCACCAGCAAGACTCGAATTATAGACAGGTTTTTAGGCCTTTTGCAAGGCGCGCAAAACTTTTTCGCGCGGCTGCAGCGCCAGCACGGCGTCGAGCGCGGGCGTGTTGGGGGTGCCCATCACAAGCACGCGCACCGGGATGGCGAGCTGCGGCATTTTGAGGCCGTGTGCGGCCAGCACGGCCTTGAGTGCCGCAGCGATGCCGGGGCGGCTCCACTCGCAGCTTTGCAGCTCAGTAGCCAGTGCTGCCAGCGCCGGGCGCAGCGCCGCCCCGCCGTGTTCGGCCAGCGCGTCGGGCGCCACGGCGGGATCGCGGTAAAAGCAGGCGGCCCAGTCGGCCAGCGCCACGGTGGTGTCGCAGCGGTCTTTGAATAGCGCGCAGATGGCTGGCAGGCGCTCATCGGAGATCAAGCCGCGGCGCGCCAGTTGCTCGGCCACCAAGGGCGCCAGCTCGGAATCGGGCAGGGCCTTGAGGTGTTGGGCGTTGACCCAGCGCAGCTTGGCTTCGTCGAACTGGGCCGCGCTGCGCCCTAGATGTTCGAGGTCGAACCACTGCAAAAACTGCTGGCGGCTAAAAATTTCGTCGTCACCGTGGCTCCAGCCCAGCCGCGCGAGGTAGTTGAGCATGGCGTCGGGCAGATAGCCTTCGTCGCGGTACTGGGTGACGGGCTTGGCGCCGTTGCGCTTACTCATCTTCTCGCCCTGCTCGTTGAGCACGGTGGGCAGGTGGGCATAGACCGGCGGCTCGTGCCCGAGGGCGCGCAGGATGTTGATCTGGCGCGGGGTGTTGTTGATGTGGTCGTCGCCGCGGATAACGTGCGTGATGCGCATGTCGATGTCATCGACGACGACGCAGAAGTTGTAGGTCGGCACGCCGATGCGCGCGGACTCTGCGCTGTCGGCTGCCGCACCCGCTGCGCTGCCCGGTTCAGCAGCCGGGGCCGGGCGGGCAATCACCAGATCGTCGAGCTCGGCGTTGGCGATCTCGATGCGGCCCTTGACCTTGTCGTCCCACGCCACCACGCCGCCGATCGGGTTTTTGAAGCGCAGCACCGGCAACACGCCCGCCGGGATGGGGGGCAAGACCTTGCCGGGCTCGGGCCGCCAGGTGCCGTCGTAGCGCGGCTTTTCTTTGTGCGCCAGTTGGCGTTCGCGCAGCGCGTCGAGCTCGGCCACGCTCATGTAGCACGGGTAGGCCAAACCGCGCGCGAGCATGTCGGCCAGCACCTCTTGGTAGCGCGCCATGCGCTGAATCTGGTAGTAGGGGCCTTCGTCGAAGTCGAGCCCGAGCCAGGCCATGCCCTGCAAAATCACATCGACGGCGGCTTGGCTCGAGCGCTCTTGGTCGGTGTCTTCGATGCGCAGGATGAAGTCGCCGCCTTGGGCGCGGGCAAAGGCCCACGGGTAGAGCGCCGAGCGGATGTTGCCTAGGTGGATGAAGCCGGTGGGCGAAGGGGCAAAACGGGTGCGGATGCGCGGGGTGCTCATGGGTGGAAGGTGTCGATGCGGTCGAGGCCGCGCAAAAGGTCGGCTTGGATGTCGGGCAGGTGCTCGAGCCCGACGGCCACGCGCACCAGCCCCTGGACGATGCCGGCGGCCTGGCGCTGCGCTTCGCTGAGTTTGCCGTGCGAGGTGCTGGCCGGGTGCGCGCACAGGGTTTTGGTGTCGCCCAAGTTGGTGCACAGCGACAGCACCTGGAGCGCATCGAGCACGCCGAAGGCGCGCGCGCGCGCTTGCTCGGGGCTGCTGGCCGCCACTTCAAAGGCCAGCACGGCGCCGCCGCAGCCGCCCATCTGGCGCATGGCCAGCGCGTGCTGCGGGTGGCTGGCTAGGCCCGGGTAGTGCACCCGCGCCACGGCCGGGTGCGCTTGCAGCCACTGCGCCAGCGCCAGCGCCTGTGCGCTTTGCGCCTGCAGGCGCAGGCTCAGGGTTTCGAGGCCCTTGAGCACCACCCAGGCGTTGAAGGGCGAGAGCACCATGCCGGTGTTTTTTTGCACCGGCAGCAGGCGCTGGTGGATGAGGTCGGCGCTGGCGCAGACCGCGCCGGCCATGACGCGGCCTTGGCCGTCGAGGAATTTGGTGCCCGAGTGCAGCACGATGTCGGCACCGAACTCGAGCGGACGCTGCAGCGCCGGGGTGGCAAAGCAGTTGTCCACAGCCAGCCAGGCACCGGCGGCGTGCGCCAGATCGGCCAGCGCGGCGATGTCGCAGACTTCGGTGAGCGGGTTGGTGGGGGTTTCGGCCAGCAGCAGCCGGGTGTTGGGGCGCACGGCGCGCGCCCAAGCGCCCAGGTCGGTCTGTGGCACAGAGGTGGATTCGACGCCGAAGCGCGCAAACTCGGTGCCCACCAGCTTGAGCGTGGAGCCAAACATGGACTGCGAATAGAGCACGTGGTCGCCGGCCTTGAGCAAGCCAAAGCAGACCAGCGTGATGGCGGCCATGCCCGAGGCCGTGGCCAGCGCGGCCTCGCTGCCCTCGAGCGCGGCCAAGCGCTGCTCGAAGCTGCTCACGGTCGGGTTGCCGCTGCGGCCGTAGGTGTAGCCGTCTTCGTCGCCGGCAAAACGGCGCGCGGCGGCGGCGGCGTTGGGCTGCACGAAGCCGCTGCTCAAATACAGCGCCTCGGAGTGTTCGCCGTGCAGGCTGCGCTCGACGGCCACACGCAGCGCCAGCGTGTCGCGGTGCAAAGGGCTGGACATGGCGGCTTACTGCTCGCGGGAATTGGGCAGCGACAGGCGCGAGCTGTCGGCCTCGTCCTCTTCGCTGCCGCTGCGCTGCGCGTGCAGGCGGTTCACGTCGTCGGCGCTGATGTCGCCGGTGACGTACACACCGTCGAAGCACGAGGCCTCGAAGCCGTCGAGCGCCGGGTTGATCGAGCCCACGGCGCGCTTCATGTCTTCTACGCTTTGGTAGATCAGGGCGTCGCAGCCGATGATCTGGCGCACTTCTTCGAGCGTGCGCCCGTGCGCCACCAGTTCGTCGCGCGTGGGCATGTCGATGCCATAGACGTTGGGGTACATCACCGGCGGCGCGGCGCTGGCCATATACACCTTGACGGCGCCGGCTTCGCGCGCCATCTGCACGATCTCGCGGCTGGTGGTGCCGCGCACGATGGAATCATCGACCAGCAGCACGCGCCGGCCTTTGAACTCGCTGCCGATGACGTTGAGCTTTTGGCGCACCGATTTTTTGCGCACCGCCTGCCCCGGCATGATGAACGTGCGCCCGACGTAGCGGTTTTTCACGAAGCCTTCGCGGTAGGGCTTGCCCAGCAACTGCGCCAGCTGGGTGGCGGCCGGGCGGCTGGATTCGGGAATGGGGATGACGACGTCGATTTCGTCCAGCGGCACCTGCAGGCGCAAGCGCTCGGCCAGCGTGTGCCCCATGTTGAGCCGGGCCTGATAGACCGAGATGCCGTCGAGCGTGGAGTCGGGCCGGGCCAGATAGACGTACTCGAATACGCAGGGGTAGCGGCGCGGCTGGGCGGCGCACTGGCGTGACTGGATTTGGCCGTCGAAGCCGACAAAAATCGCCTCGCCGGGCGCTATGTCGCGCAAAAAATCGTGCCCGGTGCCCTCGAGCGCCACCGATTCGCTGGCCACCATGACGGTGCCGTCTTTGCCACGCCCGATGCACAGCGGCCGGATGCCGAAGGGGTCGCGAAAGGCCAGCAGGCCGTGGCCGGCGATGAGCGCCACCACCGCATACGAGCCTTTTAAGCGCAGCTGCGTGGCGGCCACGGCGGCAAACAGCGCCTCGGTGCTCCAAGCGCCGTGGGCGCCGGCGCGGCCGATTTCGTGCGCGAGCACGTTGAGCAGCACCTCGGAGTCGCTGTCGGTGTTGATGTGGCGGTGATCGAGCTGCACCATGTCGCGGCGCAGCGCCTGGGCGTTGGTGAGGTTGCCGTTGTGCGCCATGACGATGCCAAAGGGCGCGTTGACGTAGAAGGGCTGCGCCTCTTCCTCGCTGTAGGCGTTGCCGGCGGTGGGGTAGCGCACCTGCCCCAAGCCGTGGTTGCCGGGCAGCGCGCGCATGTTGCGCGTGCGAAAGACGTCGCGCACCATGCCTTTGGCCTTGTGCATGAAGAACTTGCGCTCTTGTTCGGTGACGATGCCGGCGGCGTCTTGGCCGCGGTGCTGCAGCAGCAGCAAGGCGTCATAGAGCAGCTGATTGACCGGTGCCGTGCTGGCCACGCCTACGATTCCACACATACGACGAATCCTGTTGTTATCAAGGGAAATGGGCCGCCAGCCAAAGCGGCATTAGGCCTTCAAGGGCTGACAGACCGTTGTAGAGCCAGCCGGCCCCGAGCGACTGCTGCCAAGCCGGGTGCTGGTGCAGCGGCGTGAGGTGCAGCAGCACGGTGAGCGCCAGCAAAACCACGACGCCGCGCAGCACGCCGAAGGCCGCGCCCAAGCTGCGATCGACCGGGCGCAAGCCCACTTGATCCATGCCTTTTTTGCACAGCCAGGCCAGAAATCCGCCGGCAAACACGCAGGCCACGAACACCAGCGCAAAGCCGATGGCAAAGGGCAAGGGCGGGTCGAGCTCGGCCAGCGGCAGCCACGCGGCGGCGTCGGCGGCCCACCACTGCGCCAGAAAAAACGCCGCCACCCAGGCGCTGAGCGACAAGACCTCGTACACCAGCCCGCGCCAAGCCCCGATCAGCAACGAGGCCAGCAGCAGCAGCAGCAAAAACACATCGACGGCAGCCACGGCTCATAGCGTGAGGATGGCGGCGGGCAGGCCGAGCTGGCGCACGCGCTCGGCGGCGCGCTCGGCTTCGGCGCGGCTGGCAAAAGGCCCCAAGCGCACGCGGGTGCGCGGACCGTCGGGGGTTTGCGCGACATGGGTGTAGGTGACCAGGCCGGCGCGCTCGAGGCGCTGGCGCACCTCGCGCACGCGCTCGGCGCTCTCGAACGCGCCCACTTGCACCACCAGGCGTTGGGGGGTGGCGGGGGGGGTGGCCGGCGCCGTTGGCGCGGCGGCGGGCGTGCGCCCTTCGAGGATGGCTTGGGCGCGGTTTGCCTCGGTGGGGGCCGGAGCCGGGGCGGGTGCTGGTGGCGTTGCCGGGCGGGCCGG
>Ga0208491_10150_pt1 | contig 14639 bp, 12 predicted proteins | sample SubbioCSW11_NovA_FD_184819 | JGI IMG/M metagenome (GOLD analysis project Ga0208491, IMG submission 184819) | Serpentinite rock and fluid subsurface biosphere microbial communities from McLaughlin Reserve, California, USA - CR11_CSW11_NovA (SPAdes) | ecosystem: Environmental > Terrestrial > Deep...
GGGCTCTCCCGGGTGTGCATGGGCCGCTCAACAGCACACCAAACGCGACATGGGCGCTGAAATCGCGCTTGCGGCATCAAAAGCGGGCGCATTGGGGGTGGGTGGGAATTGAGGTCACGGATTCAGGCAGTACTTAGCGCTCGCTGAAATGCAGACGCCGCCGCAGGCATCAAGCCTTCAACCCACAAGCGAATCTGCCCCCCCCGTGTCAGAATAGTTGTCGCCTCGATAGATAGGCTCAAGTTGCCCCCGGCGCCGTCCGATATAAAAACATCATCATTGTTTGCTCAAGGCCAGCACCATGAACTCTTTCTCCAACCGCTCTGCCCGCGCCTACGCCGCTGTAGGGCTCGATAGCCGTGCCGACGCCAATGGTCCGCACGAGGTCGCGTTGCTGTTGTTCGAGGGCCTGCTCGACCGCATCCGCTTGGGTAAGCTGGCCCTGGAGCACCGCGATCTAAACAACAAAATTCGCCACATCAACAAGGCCTTGCAAATTTTGGGCGAGGGCCTACGCACGCACCTCGACATCAAAGCCGGCGGCGAACTGGCGCAGCAGCTCGACACGCTCTACGCCTACTGCTCGGTGCGGCTGCTGGATGCCAATGCGCACAACGACGCCGCCGCGCTCGACGAGGTGCACAGCCTGATCAAACCGCTGGCCGATGCGTGGCGCGAAGCGCGCCCGGGTGCGGCAGCGCCCAGCGCCGATGCGCCAGCAGCACCAGTGCCAGCACGCAGCGCCCAAACCGAGCCCGCCTACCCCGGCAACTACAACGCTGGTCGCAACAGCGGCGGTGGTACGGGTCTGGGTGGAACACTGATGCGCTACGCTGCGTGACTGGATGCTCGACACTGGCGCCCGCCGCATAGGGGCGTGAGCGCGCGCCAGTATATGAGGCGCAGATCTGGGCGCAGTTCGGGGCGCTCAGCGAGAAAATCGTGGTCAGAACACGACTCCTTGGCATGCGTTGAAGGCGGCGCAAGCGGCTCGGCCGCGTTGCCGCGCGCTGTGGCCGAGCGCACCAACGATGAGATGCCGGCGCTGCTCACCCCGGAGACCTTGCAGGATTCAGGATTTGGCCGACGGTCTCGCGCTACGCAAAGCCACCGTGACACAAGTGCTTCAAGCCATGAAAAGCAACTTTGCACGACTCGCCGGCTAAACAGTCGCGCCCCACCGCATGCAGAAAGAGATAGTCGAAGGCTACGCCCCCGAGGGCGAGATCGTGGATTGGGTACACCTCAGGGTCACGGGAAATGGTGATATGCCCACGATTTTTATTGTGGGCGGACCCAGATTTTACAGATTTCAGCAGCTTTAAGTTTTAAAGCGAGCAATCGCTTGTTTATGGCGTTGCGGGTGCAAAAAGAAGAAATTGGTGGCTTTGGTGGAATCATCCATGCGGCCAAAGCGCTCTAGCCGCCCGGCTTTGGCGGTGTAGGCATAATAGCCCAAGTCTGCAAAAAAGTCGAAGATTTGGTTCGGGTCGTAGCCAAACTTAGTGCTCCATTTGCGCAGGATCTCGGAAAACACGATCGGCAGGTCGCGTGCGATGGTTTGCTGTCCACCGCGAAAAACCAACAGCTCTGCGCCCTCAACATCGCACTTGATGAAGGCGATGCGCTGGCCCAATTCGGTAGCAAAGTCATCGAGTGTGCGCACAGAACATGGCGTAATCGTGACGTCCGGGCGCTCGCTAAGGTTAACTGCCGAAGCATTGCCGCTGCCTTGAGGGTGATGAAAGAAATCGAAGGTACCAGCTAGGTCGGAAAAGCCAAATGGGTAGGCGCTGACGTTGCGAACCGGGTTCAGGGATAAGTTTTGCTGCAAGCAGGCAAAGGTGTGTGGGAGCGGCTCGAAAGCGTGCACTTGGGCGCTGCGCTGCGCCAGTGCCACCAGTATCGAATACCATCCCATGTTGGCGCCGATGTCGAAAAACACATCGCCCGGCCCCACCAAGGCTTCGATCATGTCAGAATCGTCTTTTTCGTAATCAAAAAAGTTGAGCGTCTCGATGGGCGCAACCCGATGGTCTAGCGGCGGGCAGATCATGCGCAGGCCACGGTCGCGGGTGGTCATGATGACTCTGCCGTGTTCGATTTCGATGCGCTTGATGTTAGTCTGTGCTAGGTGCTCGGCGTAGTCAAACAGGGTCGAATGGTGCCGTTGATGCATGGCGCGGATAAAGCCCGCTTTGTCGAGCTGGCCGCTTTTGAATTCGCTAAGGGTGTCGCGGATAGATGACATGGGAATGGTTGACAGAGCAAGGGCGTGCGCAGGCACGGGGCACGGAGGTTTCAGAGGTAGGTTTGGATAGTGCGTCTGAAGCCGGTCACGATGTCCACGCTGGGCTGCCAGCCAAGGCGCGCGATTTTGTCAATGCTGGGGCAAGCGCGCTGCACCGGGCTAGGCAGATACGAGGTAGGTGTAGCTGCTTGGCCGTCGGCATGGCCAAAGCGCACACCAACGCCGCGTTCGGGGAACATGCCTGCTAGGGTCTGTGCCAAAGCGCGCATCGACACCTCGGCTGCCGGGTTGGCCACGTTGTAGGCTTGCGCCGCCGCACCTTTGAACAACACGGTCAAAAAGCCCAAGGTGGCATCGGCGACGTAGCAAAATGGGCGCTGCGCTAGGCCGTCGCTGTGCAACACGATGTCGCGTGCGGCCACGACATCGGCGACAAAGTCGGCAAAAACCCGTCCATCATCGAGCGCCATGCCTGGGCCATAGGTATGAAAAGGCCGCACCACGCTGGTGTGCAGGCCGTACTGGTGCGCCCAAGCCACGCACAGGGTTTCGCCTAAGCGCTTGCTCTCGGCGTAGCAGGAACGCACCTGCATCGGGTCTAGGTAGCCGTAGTCGGTTTCGCCGATGGGTTGTTGCGCTTGCGCCGGCTGGCCATAGACTTCGCCGCTGCTAAAAAAGAGGAAGCGCTGGCTTTGGCTGCGCTGGGCGTGTTGCAGCAGGTGGTGGGTGCCGCTGGTGTTGGCCAGCAGTGTGCCCACTGGGTCGGAGCCATAAAACTTAGGGCTGGCTTGGCTGGCGCCATGGATGATCCAGTCCGCTACAGGCAAATCGTGCGTCAGTGGGTGTTGTAAGTCGTGCTCGAAGAGCGTAAGGGCGGGGTCGTCGAGCCAAGCGTGCAAGCGCTGCTGCGCCCGTGCACACTGGCGCACCAAGCACAGCAGGCGCAAACCCAGTGCGTGACGGCGGTTGGCCAGCAACAGAGCGCGCACCAGATACGAACCCAAAAAACCAGCACCGCCAGACACCAGCAGGGATTTGCCGGCCAGTAGATCCCATGGCAGATCGGCGTTGGCTAGGCGCTGCAAGTCGTCTAGAACCAGTGGGTGTTCGGCAAGGTAGTTCATGCAGTTTTGAATGGCTTGAGTGGAGGTGAGAGATTTAAAAGGTTGAAAACCAAGAAATTTCTAAATGGAAACCAGAATCAGTAAATTGCAATGCAAATTCATGCAAAAGCACTGATTTTCAACCGACGGCTAAAGCCCCTGACTGAATAATACGTTCTATGCACTCGAGGTCGCGTCCTGAATCACAGTTTTGCCACACGCCACTATGGGAAAATGCTGTCAGCTGTCCAGCCTGAGCCAGTCTCTCTAGTGGTGTGTTTTCCAGCGCATCAGCTTGTGCCAAACCAAAACGGTCGTGCCAAATCTCCTGGGTAAACAGATAGTAGCCGCCGTTGATGCTAGCTGCCTCAATGACCGGCCGCGATGCAAACGCTCGCACCAAAGATTCGCCGCTGCGGATACCTAGCACACGGAATCGTACCGGAAATTTTGCCGCCACCAAGGTGGCAATTCGATTTGCACTGACGTGAAATGCCAATTCTGCACTCAAATTGACATCGCTAATCGTATCGGAGTATGTCACGGCAAAGCTTGAGGCATGCTTCACCCACGGCTTGCAAGCTATAAGACGCTGGGCCGTACTGGCTTGCTCGCCTGTTGGCACCAAGCGCACATTGCAAGGTTGACCCAGCACATCAATTGCCAGCTGTTGCGGGTCTTGCGCACTAACTTGACCACCCAGCGCATGCAATGCGGGCTCGAACTGCTCGCATTGAATTCCGGTTGCCAGCACAAAGTCGCGAGCACCGTGCTGCACGTAGTGGCACATCACCCACCACAGCAAGGGCTTGCCTCGCACTTGCACGAGTGCCTTGTTGCATGGCAATAGTGTTCCGGAGTGCACTACCACGCCACGTCCACCACAAAAAAGCACGACAGGAACGGTGGCAAAGTCTTGCGTAGATACATTCATGCTGCGTTCCAGAGTTTATGGTGCATTGCCAGGATTGTTAGGTGCTCCACTGCTGCGCTGGAGCCCACGCAGTAGTCTAGGGTGTTGGAGTGGTTTGGCACTTGACGCAGTTGCACTGCGCACCCCGCAGCGCGGGCAATGGCCAAAGCAGCTGCCACGTCCCAAATGCGTGCGCCAAACCCGTAGGCCAGTTGCAGTCGTCCGCTGGCGGCCCAGCATATATTGAGTGCAGCACTGCCAGTTCGCAAACAGCCGCGGGTACTCTCATTGATCAACTGAAATAGCTGGTACTGGTTCGCGCTGGCTTTCGCGCTAAAGCTAGCAGCTGCCAGAGTATCGTTAAGTGAGCGGTGCACATGGGCGATCGGCCGTCCGTTGAGTATGGCCCTGTGTGGGCATAATGTGAAGTACACCTCATCCAACTCTGGCGCGCAAACGGCTCCTAGATGGAATGCTCCGTCTTGAACCAAGCCGACGCTAATCGCGTAATGCTGAAGGCCATGGGAAAAGTTGACGGTGCCGTCGATTGGGTCGACCGCCCAGAACACCGAGGGCGTGGCCTCCGCCGTCTGCAAGTCCTCTTCAGAAATTACAGGCAAGCCGGTTGCTGCAAGCTTTTCTTTGAGTAAGGCGCTGATGTCCAGATCGGCTTGAGTAACGATGTCGCGTAGACTACCTTTTTGATTAAGCGCCTGCGTGAGGGCGGCAGTCTCAGCCAACTTGGAACCGGCCAGCACGGCCGCAACGGCGGCCTTGACGTGAGTGTTGTAGTCGATGGTCATCATTGCACCTCCTTGCCCAGCTCTCTCAATTCGGTGGTGATGGCTTCCATCTGCTCGCGTAACATTAGGTCCAAGGGCTCGCCTGTACGTAGTCCGAGCACGTAACGATTAAAGCTGGCGGTATCCATGGATTCGCGCATCAGGCCAATGTGATGATCAGGATCCTGTTTGTCTTCAAAAAGGATGGCTCCAACAATACCCTTGATCAAATTATTAGGCAGAACACCCAGTGTCAGGCACATCTGCGCCGCCCCAATCAAGCGGCCATGCAATTCGAGTTTGCGCAGTGGCTCGCGCGCGACTCGAGCCACAGGGTCAAACAGGAGTTGGCAGCGGAAGCGCGCCAATTCCTTTTGCGCATACCACTCCAAAAAATCATGCGGGATGTCCCATTGCAGTTTCAGTGTCTGCAGCATTTCGGTCATCGCGCCTTCGACGATTTGCGCCGCTTTGGGCGGCACCATGGCTTCGTGCACATAGGTGCAGCCCATCAACGCACCCAAGTAGGCGACGATGCAGTGGGGCGTGTTGTGCAGATACAGCTTGGGCGTCCACTGCACGCGCAGCAGTTCTTCGCGGCTGAGCCAGTGCATGCTGCCGTACAGGCCGCTGGGGCCCTGTTCCATGAACTGCACGCCGTTTTCGGTGGTGATGGCCAGCGGGTCCTGGGCCAGCAGATCGGCCGGCGCGGTGTTGGAGGTGATGACGTCGGGCACCGCGAAGTACACCGCATCGTGGCCGACCACGCGCTTGGCCACGGCGACGGTGTCGGGCTCGTTCTCGCACATGATCAGCGGCATGGTCGAACCGACGAAGGATTGGGTGGCCTTGGCGACGTTGCGCGGGCCGACCGAGAAGAAGCAGGCCACGGCGTCCTGGTGGTCTTGCAGCACAAAGCTGTCGGGCGTGTAGGCTGCCTGCACCTTGACGAAGCGGCTCTCGTAGGCATTGCCGTTGACGCGGTGCGTGGTGTAGCCGCCGTGCCGGTTCATGCGCTCGACGATGGGCGCGCTGTGGTCTATGAAGATGAAGTCGTGCTGGGTCCCGTCCAGCGTCCACGGCAAATAGCCGCGGCCGATGGCGCCCGCGCCCATGAAGAGGATTTTTGTTTTCATGCGTTGGGACCAGGTTGCAACAGGCCGCGCGAAGATTGCATCAGCGCCTGTGCCGCACCGATGAAGAGATGCAGGTCGGAGGCGTACTGCAGGAAAGACAGGCCTTTGCCGGACCAGAATTCAATGCCTTGCGGCGTGTCGGTGAAGGTGCCCACGCCGATGCCGCGCGAACGGCACAGCGCGATGATGCGCTCCATTGCCGCCACCACTTCCGGGTCCCAGATGTTACCGGGCTTGCCTAGGGACTGCGACAGATCGTAGGGGCCGATGAAAAGCGACACGCCGGGCGGCACGACGTCGACGATGTCGTTCAGGTTGTCCAGCGCGCGCTTGCCCTCGATTTGTAGGATCAGTTGGTTTGCGTCGTTGGCGCTCCCCAGATAGCGATCCTTCGGCATCACCGAGAAGTCGGCAGCGCGCACGAAGCGGCACAGGCCGCGTTCCCCCACAGGCGAGAAGTAGCTGTGCTTGATGGCAAATAGCGCATCTTCACGGGTCTCCACATGCGGGACCTGGATCGACGCGATGTTCAGGTCGCGGCACCACTTGAAATAGGCGTCGACTTTTTGCGGAATGCGCACCACCAGATGCAGCTTGCGGCGTTCCGCTGCCAGCACCAGCGGGTACAGGTCGCGCGGCCCCAGCGGCGTGTGCTCCATGTCGATCACCGCGAAGTCCATGCCCGCGATGCCGATGGCCTCGATCATTTCAGGCTGCGGGCATTTGACGAACAGGCCGAGGGCGCAGGCGTTGGGTGTGTGCATGGTTGCCTGTCTCAGGAAGGCAGCAGCGGGATGATCATCTCGCGTGCCAATTGTTCGGGGCTCAGGAAAGGATACAAATCTTCCAGTGGCGGCGACATCATCGAGCCGTCGGGGCGCAGCTTCAGCGAGGACTTCGGGATCAGCTCCTGGAACTCGGGCATGCAGATTTCCGCAAAGACAGAGCTGGGCGCGGTCAGCACATCCCGGATCCATGCATCCAGATTTTGCGTGTCGGTGGCGCGGCGGAATTCAAAGCCGAAGGCCGGAGCCACTTGGGCAAAATCCGGGAAGCTGACGCCGTAACGCGGGCTGGTGGCGCTGGCTTCACCGCCGCTTTTGTACAGCGCATGGTGGGTGTGCTTGATGGTCAGGTAGCCGTTGTTGTTCAGCAGGAAAATCTTGATCGGCAGGTCTAGGTGCTTCAGCGTCTGCAGCTCCTGTACATTCATCATCAGCGAGCCTTCGCCGGCGATCAGAACCACCGGACGGCCGGACGCGCCCAAGGCCGCGCCGATCGCGCCGGGCAGGCCGAAACCCATTTCGCCCAGGCCGGTGGAGGTCATCAGGCGCTGACCCTCTTTCAGCCGGATGGTGGCGTGCGTGCAGGTCAGGCTGGTGCCCATGTCGGTGACGATGACGCTGTCGGCGGCTAGGTGCTCGGACAGGCGTTCAATAAACCAGTAGGAATTGACCGGGGCCGACGCATCCTTGGGTGCTTCCGCCATCGGATAGCGGCACCGCCAGTCGCGGCACTTGTCCAGCCATGGAGCCACGCCGTCCGACAGCGGCGCACTACCGGGCAGCACGTTTTGCAAGGCTAGGATGAAATCCTTGACATCGCCAAGCACCGGCACATCGATGGGGAACTTGAACTTCTCCATTTCCACCGGGTCGATTTCCACAATGACTTTTTTGGCCGCGCGGGCGAATTCGGCGTCGTTGTAGCCGCGCTGCGGAATCGCCAGCCTGGTTCCCAGCGTGATCAGCAGGTCGCAGTTTTGCAGCGCCAGATTGGCCCAGCGCTGGCCGTAGGTGCCAGCGCGGCCGACAAACAGCGGGTGGCTGTCGGGCACTAGGTCGGCGCCGTTCCAGGACACCAGGGCCGGCACGCCCAACTTGTCCAGCAGCTCGCGGAACTCGGCTTCGCAGCCAGCCAAGCGGATGCCGTGGCCAACCCACAGCAGCGGGCGTTGCGCGGTTTTCAGCAATTCCAGCGTCTGGAGCGCGGCGTCTGGCATGGCCGCTACGGCTGGGGCCGGCGGCGTGTAGCCCGCCAGCGTAGCCGGCTCCACTTGGGCCCATTGCACGTCCTGCGGCACATCGACCCACACCGGGCCGGGGCGGCCGGTGTTGGCTGCATGGAAAGCCTGCTCCATCGCCACGCGGATATCAGCGGGCCTGGTGACGCAGGTGGCGAATTTGGTGACCGACTTCATGATGTCGACCATGTCTAGGCCTTGCACGCCCTTGCCTCGCATGGCGTTCGGCGGCGAAATGAACTCGGCCTTTTCCTGGCCGGCAATGACGATGCAGGGCAGGGAGTCCAGATGGGCGTCGGCGACGGCGATCAGCGTGTTGGCGGCGCCGGGTCCGCCGGTGACTAGGCAGACGGCCGGGCGGCCGGTCATGCGCATGCGGGTCAAGGCGGCCATCAGCGCGGCCTGCTCGTGGTGCGGGCAGACGTAGGCAATGCCGGCTTCGCTGACCGATTCGATCAGGCGGATATTGCCGGCGCCAGTGATGGTGAACACTAGGTCCACGCCCTGGTCACGCAAAAAACTGGCGATATAGTCACTGACACGCATGCGAAATCCGAATTGAAAAGAAGCTCATAGGGTGGCGCCCAGTTGCCAGGGCACGAATTCGTTCTGGCCGTAGCCATGCAACTCGCTCTTGGTCTTTTGGCCGGATGCGGTGGCCAGCAGTTCGGCAAAAATGCGCGCACCCATCTCGGCAATCGTCGCTGCGCCGTCGATGATCTCGCCGCAGTTGATGTCGATGTCTTCTTCCTGGCGCTGCCACAGCGCGGTGTTGGTGGCCAGCTTCAGCGATGGGCTGGGCGCGCAACCGTAGGCCGAGCCGCGCCCGGTGGTGAAGCAAATCAGGTTGGCGCCGCCGGCCACCTGGCCGGTGGCGCTGACCGGGTCGTAGCCCGGCGTGTCCATGAAGACCAAGCCGTGTTGCGTCACCGGTTCGGCGTATTCCAGCACCGCCTGCAGATTGGTGGTGCCGCCCTTGGCCACGGCGCCCAAGGATTTTTCGAGGATGGTGGTCAGGCCGCCGGCCTTGTTGCCGGGGGCCGGGTTGTTGTTCAGCTCGCCGTGCTGCGAGCGCACGTATTCTTCCCACCAGTGGATGCGATCCACTAGGCGCTGGCCGACTTCGGGGCGCACGGCACGGCGCGTCAGCAGATGCTCGGCGCCATAGACCTCGGGGGTTTCGCTCAGGATGGCGGTGCCGCCGTGGGCCACCAGCAAATCCACCGCATGGCCCAGCGCCGGGTTGGCGCTGATGCCGGAATAGCCGTCGGAGCCGCCGCATTGCAGACCGACGATCAGGTGCTCCACGCTGCAGGGCTGGCGGCTGACCGCATCGGCCTGCGCCAGAAAACCCTGGACGATTTCAATGCCGCGAGCCACTGCTTTGCGTGTGCCGCCCACATCCTGAATGTTGAAGGTCTGGAAGGCATCGCCCTCGTGCAGGCCGCCGACTTTCAGCAGGCTGGAAATCTGGTTCGATTCACAGCCTAGGCCGACCACCAGGATGGCGGCGAAATTGGCGTGCAAGGCGTAGCCGGCTAGGGTGCGTTGCAGCACTTGCATGCCCAGGCCAGCATCGTCCATGCCGCAGCCGGCACCGTGCGTCAGTGCGACGACGCCGTCCACATTCGGGAAGGCATGCAAGGGGCTGGCCGGGTTGCCGGCCGAGAAATGGTCGGCCACCGCGCGGGCCACGGTGGTCGAACAATTGACGCTCGACAGGATGCCGATGTAGTTGCGTGTGGCCACCTTGCCGTTGGCGCGCCGGATGCCCATGAACTGCGCATGTTGCCGTGACGGCGCCGGCTTCATATCAGCGCCGAACGCATAGTCGCGGTCGAATTCGCCCATCGCTAGGTTGTGCGTGTGCACATGCTCGCCGGGCGCAATTGCGCGCGAAGCAAAACCGATGATCTGGTTGTAGCGACGCACCGGTTCGCCCTGGGCGATGGCGCGCAGCGCCATCTTGTGACCGGCCGGAATCAAGCGCTTGGCCGTGATGCCTTGCAGCACGGCGCCGCCGATGACCTGACACCGGCAGATGGCGACATCGTCCGCAGGATGCAGCAAGATCAAGGGTGCGGGGGTGTCCATGGTAGAAGTTTGGCGTGGGGGCGTTAGAAATCCACACCGAGGTAGGTTTCAATTTTACGGGCGGCGAACTCCAGCATCTCCGGCGTCAACGACGGTTGCACGCCAATCCAGAAGGTTTGGTTCATGACGCGGTCGGTCTGGGTGAGCGCGCCGCTGATGCGGTAGGGCAGGCCCTGCATGTAGGGCTGGCGCGTGAGGTTGCCGGCAAACAGCAGCCGCGTGCCAACTTTTTGTTGCTCGAGGTAGCCCAGCAAGTCGAGCCGCGACACCGGGCAGGCTTCGCGCAAGGTGATGGGAAAGCCAAACCACGACGGGTCGGCGTGGGCGCTGGCTTGGGGCAGCTGTAAAAACTCGGAGCAGTGGGCCAGGCGCTGCTTGAGGAAGGCGAAGTTGCGCTTGCGCGCGGCGATGAAGTCGGGTGCTTTGGCCAGCTGCGCCAGCCCACAGGCGGCTTGCATGTCGGTGATCTTGAGGTTGTAGCCCAGATGGCTGTAGGTGTATTTGTGGTCGTAGCCGTGGGGCAGGGTGCCCAGTTTCCAGCAAAAGCGCTGGTTGCAGGTGTTGTCGCGCCCGGGCGGGCAGTAGCAGTCGCGGCCCCAGTCGCGCATGCTCTCGGCGATGGTTTTGAGCTCGCTGTGGTTGGTAAATACCGCCCCGCCTTCGCCCATGGTGATGTGGTGCGCGGGGTAAAAGCTCATGGTGGCGATGTCGCCAAAGGTGCCCACCATTTGGCCGCGGTAGGTGCTGCCTAGGGCGTCGCAGCAGTCTTCTACCAGCCACAGCTGGTGCTTTTTGCACAGGGCGGTGACCGCGTCGAGGTTGAACGGGTTGCCTAGGCTGTGCGCCAGCATGATGGCTTTGGTGCGCGGGCCGATGGCGGCTTCGATCAGGTCGGCGTCGATGTTGTGCGTGAGCGCATCGACATCGACGAACACCGGCAGCGCGCCAAACTGGATGATGGGGTTGACGGTGGTCGGGAAACCGGCGGCCACGGTGATGACTTCATCGCCTTTGCGGATGGCGCGCTCGCCCAGCTTGGGCGAGGTCAGGGTGTTGAAGGCCACCAGATTGGCCGACGAGCCGGAGTTGACGGTGATCAGGTGCTTGACGCCGATAAAGGCGGCCAGCTGGCGCTCAAACTCGGCGTTGAAGCGCCCGGTGGTGAGCCAGCCGTCGAGGCTGGCCTGCACCATGAGCTGCATCTCGCTGGCGTCGAGCAGCTTGCCCGAGGGGGGAATGGCGGTTTGGCCGGGAACGAAGGGCTTGGGGGTCAAAGCCAGTTCGGCGTATTGCTGCACCAAGGCGTCGATCTGGCTGCGCAGGGCGTCGGCTTCGGGGTGAACGCCGGGGGCCGGGCTGAGGGTAAGGCTTGAGCTCGGGTGCATGAGTGGGGTGCGCTCAGAGTGGGATCAGATGGGGGGGCTAAGGCGGGCTGGTGGCTGGGGCGCTGTGGGCCTGCACGTAGGCTTGAATTTGTTGCAGGGTGTAGGCGCGCATATCGGCCCCGCTCAAATAGGCTTGATGCCATTCGACGGTTTTTTGCAAGGCCAGCGCTAGGGGCCAGCGCGGCTGCCAGCCCAGCCGGGCCTTGGCCTTGGAGATGTCGAGCTTGAGGCACTGCGCCTCGTGCGGGTGCGTGCCGGTGTCTGGCTGCCACTGGGCACCGTGGCCCCAAACGGTGGCCATGCGCTCCACGATCCATTGCACGGGTTGTGCGTCGTCGTCTCTGGGGCCAAAGTTCCAGCTTTCGGCGCACGCGTGGCCCTCGGCGCACAGGTGTTCGGCCAGGGTGAGGTAGCCACTTAGGGGTTCGAGCACGTGTTGCCAAGGCCGGGTGGCGTTCGGGTTGCGCAGCACCACCGCTTGCTGGCGCTCGAAGGCCCGCAGGATGTCGGGGACGAGGCGCTCTGCTGCCCAGTCGCCGCCACCCACGACGTTGCCCGAGCGTGCAGTGGCCAATGCGGCGGCGTGGGGGGTGCCAAAGAAGGACTGGCGGTAGGCGGCGCTCACCAGTTCGCTGCAGCCTTTGCTGCTGCTGTACGGGTCGCTGCCGCCTAGGGCTTCGTGTTCGCGGTAGCCCCACGGCCACTCGCGGTTTTCGTAGCATTTGTCGGTGGTGACGCTGACGATGGCACGCAAATGCGGGCACTGGCGTGCGGCCTCGAGCACGTGCACCGTACCCATGACGTTGGTGGCGTAGGTTTCGACGGGCTCGCGATACGATAAGCGCACCAAGGGCTGGGCCGCCATGTGGATGAGCACCTCGGGCTTGAAAGCCGCCATGCTGGTGGCCAAGGTGGCTAGGTCGCGGATGTCACCGATCTGGGATTCGATGCCCGTGCCTATTTGGGCCACCTGAAACAGCGCTGGGCTGGTGGGCGGCGCCAGCGCGTAGCCTTTCACTGCTGCGCCCATGCTGTGCAGCCAAAGCGCCAGCCAACTGCCTTTGAAGCCGGTGTGCCCGGTCAGAAAAACCCGTTTGCCACGCCAAAAAGCCGGGTTCACGGCCAGACCTTCCAAGGCGCTTGGCCGCTTTGCCAGAGTTGTTCGAGCAGGGTTTTGTCGCGCAGCGTGTCCATGGGCTGCCAGAAACCGGTGTGGGTGTAGGCCGCGAGTTGTCCGCGCTGGGCCAAGGTCTCGAGCGGTTTGCGCTCCCACAGGGTGTGGTCGTCGTCGATCAGTTCGAGCACGCTGGGTTCGAGCACAAAAAAACCACCGTTGATCAGGGCGCCGTCGCCCTGGGGTTTTTCGCGAAACGATTGCACGCGCGCGCCGCTCACCTCGAGCGCGCCAAAGCGCCCAGGCGGCAAGGTGGCGGTGAGGGTGGCTTGCAACCCGTGCGCGTGGTGAAAACGCAACAAGGCCGCCACATCGACGTCGGCCAAGCCGTCGCCGTAGGTCATGCAGAAGGTTTCGTTGGCGCTCAGGTAGGGCGCAATGCGCTTGAGGCGGCCGCCTGTCATGGTCTCGAGCCCGGTGTCGATCAGCGTCACCCGCCAGGGTTCGGCGTGGCGCTGGTGCACCTCCATGCGGTTGTTGCTCATGTCGAAGGTGACGTCGGACATGTGCAAGAAGTAGTTGGCAAAGTACTCCTTGATCACAAAACCTTTGTAGCCGCAGCAAATGATGAAATCGTTGATGCCGTGGTGGGCGTAGATTTTCAAGATGTGCCAGAGCAGCGGCTTGCCGCCCACTTCGATCATGGGCTTGGGGCGCAGCGAGGTTTCTTCGCTGATGCGCGTGCCCAAGCCGCCGGCCAAGATGACGGCTTTCATGCGTTGTCCTGGGGTTGGTGGGTGGGTGAGGCGGCAAACAGCGCCTCAAACCAGCGCTGCTCTAGTCCGCGCAGGGCGTAGTGGCGCCGTACCCACTGCTGCAAGGCTGCGCCCAAACGCGCGCGTTCATCGGGTTGGTCGATGAGGCGGCGCAGCGCGGCGCGCCAGTCGTCTAGGCTGGCGCAGTGCAGCACTGGGGGTGCGTCGGTGCGGTAGGTGGCCACATCGGAGCACGCCACCGCCCAGCCCATGGCACCGTACTCGAGCAGGCGCAGGTTGCTCTTGCAGCGGTTGAACAGGTTGTCTTCGAGCGGCGCGATGGCGATATCCAGCCCCAAGCTGGCCATTTTGGCTGGGTAGTCGGCGATGGACACAAAGGGGTGAAACTCTTTGAGGTGGGGCCGGATGCCGTCGGTGCACATGCCCATAAACACCCAATCGACCTCATGCGCAAACTCGGCCACGATGGGCTCGATCAGCTCCAGATCGCCGTGGTGCTGGCCAGCCCCCACCCAGCCCACACGCAGCCGCGCTCCCGGTGGGTTGCGCTTGGGCTCGAGCCCAAACCACTGCGTATCGAGGCTGTTGGGCACCAGCCGCACATCGCTCAGGTATTGCCCATAGTGCTGCTGCAGTGCTGCGGTGGTGACGATCAGGCGGTCGCTGGCGCGCAGGGCTTGCAGCATGCGCTGGTGCCCTTCGCGGCTCTGGAACACGCGGTTGGGGTGTTTGTCGGGCACTTCGCCCAGCAAGTCATCGACCATCTGCACGATGGGTACGCTGGGGGCGGCGCTTTTGAAGTGGCGCACTTGGCTGAGCTGGGCGTCGTCCACCGAGTGCTGCAGCACCAGCAGGTCGGGTTCGGCGCGGCGCAGCTCGAGCGGTTGCAGCACCCGGCTGGCCCCTTTGGGCATGGGCATGACGACGCAGCTTTGCACCAGCCCAGCGTCTTGCAGCGCGTTCAGCGGCTCGACCACCCGGTACTGTCCGGCCCCACTGCGCAGCGGCAGCGCCAGCACCCGCGGCCGGTCGCGCCGCTTCGGGTTCCAGTCGATCACGATG
>Ga0208491_10151_pt1 | contig 14609 bp, 20 predicted proteins | sample SubbioCSW11_NovA_FD_184819 | JGI IMG/M metagenome (GOLD analysis project Ga0208491, IMG submission 184819) | Serpentinite rock and fluid subsurface biosphere microbial communities from McLaughlin Reserve, California, USA - CR11_CSW11_NovA (SPAdes) | ecosystem: Environmental > Terrestrial > Deep...
TATGAAAGTAAGCGTTTTTACTTCGGATTCTCTGTTGTCTTGGCATTTTTTCATCGTATAGTTTAGCAATCCGCAGCACTGTTGCTTAGACAAGAGAACCGTCCCCATGTCTTTCAACACAATTGATAGGGTTTTACATCTTGATTTGCACACCAAACTTGAATAGACAGTCCGCTCGCTTTGAATTCAGAAATTCTGGTTTTCCATAAAGATTGTCGCTCTAACTTCGTCATAGAAAAAAATCACCCTTTAGCGATCTCTACATTGTAGAGTATCTTAAAAAGAGGATTCTGAATACGTGGGAACTGTTTGACGCTTACTTTCCTAGATAGCGGAAAGTATGTAAATGAAGGGCTGGCCCGGCGGGCCAGCCCTAATTGTTTATTATGCCTGTGCTCGGATGCGCTTAAGGATAGCGAAGCCGGCAATCAATGCGGGGATGAGGAGGAGGTACCAGAGAGCAGAGGATGTGCTGCCTGAGGCCGATTTATCGGCGACTAGGGGAGTTGCTGCGGTTTCTTCCTGAGCGCTGCCACGGTAGAGGGAATCCATGGTGGCAAATATGCCATCCTCATAAATATTTTCTACTTCTGCAAGGGCGGCGATTTCATTGATTTGTGCAGCCGTCATTTCTACTAGAATCTGCTGTGGTGTGGCGGTATAGGAAATGCCCAATGTATCAAGTTTCTCGCTGATGGTGGCTAGAGAGGTGGCTATTCCCGCCAAACGAATTGCCTCCAGTTCTTCCTGGAATGCGGTATGACGCTGCCAATATTCGTCTGTGACTTCATCTTTAATGTCTCTATCGGAGGGATCAGTGGAAGGTGTATCTGTGCCGGGGGAACCGGGTTCGGATTGTCCACCCTCGATTTTTACAGGTGGTGTTTCATTTGGGATTACGATGGCAGAACCTGTGGATGAACTGGAGCCGGAGCCATTTTCTGGTAAGGCCGGTTCTATCATGGGCTCAGGCATATAAAACGGGGCAGCGGAAACGGCGCTGCCGTAACCGGAAAACAGTTGAGAGAGCTCGGGCAACCCGTCAGTAAACTCAGGATATTTTTCCTTAAGCGCATTGTATTGTTGCTCTAATGCGCTTGTTGCTGTGAATTTAGGGAGCAGCACGACTTTTACTTTTTCGCCCGCTGCTACTGACTTGAGTTTTTGATAGAGAGAGACGTCCAGCTTGCCGGCTTCACGGCGCAACTGTTCCCATTCTGCTTCCATCAGTTGGCGGTCTCTTTCAAATAATTGGGCCATTTCTTTTTCTGCAACTATGGTACTGGTTTTTTCATCAATATAAATGATGCCATAAATAGTACCATCATCTGCGGGTTGGGCAGGCTCAATCAAGATAGGGCGGTCGGAAACTGCGGTATCCGGTGCAACTTCTAACGGCTTTGTTTCTGTAGAGGGTGACGCGGTTGTTGGTGGCGGCACTATGCCGTTAGGATAAATGGCATACTTGGCAGACCAGAAAGACTGGCCGATTTTTTCAAGGCGCAAAGTATCGCCTTCAAAAATCTCAATATTCTCCACGGGGACACCATACCTTTCCACCAGGTGGGCCAGCGCCGTGTCGCGGTAGCTGACACCCCATACTGGGACCACCATGGTTAGAATCATGGAAATAGCAATTAGCAGAGAGAGAAACTTTTTCATTTTTCAGAACCCCCCTTTCTAGGCTTTTCTACTTAGACGTCGGATTAGGTAATAAGTTCCCTTTAGTAACAAAAAAAGTGTCTTAGCCTTGCGTTTGTCCTGCTTACAGTATATCTTTATTAGTGAGGCTGTTTCTGCCTTAGTACTGATTATATGTGAGGCTGTATGAAAGTCATTGTAGATGTGGATGCCTGTCCCAGAGCGGTTCTGGCTGCCTGCCTCACAACCGGCCGGGATTACGGAATACAAGTTTGGACGGTGGCCAGCTTTAATCACAATATCACATCTGACCGCCATATAGTTGTAGGAGACGCGCCGCAGGAAGCGGACATGAAAGTGTTAAACCTGGCAGATCGGGGTGATGTGGCTGTTACTCAGGATTGGTTTTTGCTTTGCCCAGAAAGTGCAGTATATAAGCCATTTCTGCTGTTTTGCGAGGCGCTATAAGAACTGCTTGGGCATAGTTATGTGACTATGCCCTTTTTATTTTAGAATAACGAGGTGAAATATCTTGAATCAATTAATCCGTTATGGCGCAAGTGAGCGCTATTTTGCCGAGGCGGCTCTCTATCCCATGCTATTTCTGGCGAGAGTTGTCTCGCAATATAAAGACCTGTATAAGCTCGTCACTGAGGGCGGGGAATGCCTGGCGGAGATTTCTGGCAAATTCCGCTACGAGGCGACTGGGTTATCTGAGTATCCTGCAGTAGGTGATTTTGTTATGGTAGACCGTATCCAAGGCAGTTCCGGCAATGCCATTATCCATCGGGTGTTGACGAGGAAAAGTATCTTTGAACGTACAGCTGTGGGCGACGAGCATCAAACGCAGGTGGTCGCAGCCAACATTGATACTGTATTTATCTGCATGTCTTTGAACAACGACTACAACCTGAATCGTCTTGAACGTTATCTCTCGGTGGCTTGGCAGAGCCGGGCAACCCCAGTAGTCGTGCTGACAAAAGCTGACCTCTGTGAAGATTTACCCGGTGTTATGGCCGAAATCTCAGTCGTGGCTCCCAATACAGGTGTGGCCGTAACTTCAAGCCACGATCGGGCATCCTGCGACAAACTGTTGCCTTGGCTGCAACCGGGGATGACTGCGTCTTTTATCGGTTCGTCTGGTGTAGGGAAATCCACGCTGATCAACCGGCTGATAGGAGAAGAGCTTCTGACAACGTCAGAAATCCGACAGGATGATAAGGGCAGGCATACCACCACCCGCAGGGAGCTCGTGACTCTGCCGCAGAGAGGTATCGTTATCGATACGCCCGGCATGCGGGAGCTTGGAGTTGAGTCAGTCGATCTATCCAAGTCCTTTTCTGACATATACGATTTGGCAAACAAATGCCGTTTTCGGGATTGTACTCATTCCGCAGAACCCGGCTGTGCCGTCCGGCAGGCACTCGGAGAAGGAACACTAAATCCCCGGCGCCTGGAAAGCTATCAGAAGTTGAAGCGTGAAGCCCATTATGACGGTCTTTCCTTCAAACAGATTGAAGCCCAAAAACTCAATACTATGTTCGAGAGCGTGGGCGGCATGAAAAAGGCAAGAAAGTTTATACGACAAAATGATAAAACGAACAGGAGATAAAAATGGAATATACAAAAAACAATAAATACGAGAATTTGCTTGTCCGCAATATGAGAGCAAACATACGATTGGAGGAGCCAGCGGACTACCGTAAGGTGGAAGAACTCACGAGGGAAGCATTTTGGAACCACCATCTGCCGGGCTGCAACGAGCACTACCTCCTGCATATCATGCGGGATTGTGGAGCATTTATTCGAGAACTTGATTTCGTTGCGGAAATCGATGGAGAAATCGTCGGGAACATCGTTTACACAAAGGCGAAAATCCTCGGCGATGACGGGATAAGCCGTGAGGTATTAAGTTTTGGTCCGGTATCGGTGCTGCCTGCATTTTGGGCGAAGGGCATCGGCAGCGCGTTGGTTGAATACACCATCGCCAGCGCAAAAGAATCGGGTCACCGCGCGATATTGATATATGGCGACCCCGCGTATTATAAGAGATTCGGCTTTATTCCGGCTGAAACGTTTGGAATCGGGACGTCGGATAACATGTATGCGGAACCCCTTCTGGCACTGGAATTGTGGGATGGAGCGCTTAGCGGCTGTAAAAACAAGTTAATATTTGGCAAGCCTAGCGAAAGCTAGTGACGCAAAGCCAAGGGTCTAAAGCCGGTTACTAACCGGCTATGACAGCCGGTTGCTAAGGTTAGGTCTTTTATGCCTGCTTCCAACTGGGTAGCAGGCTATTTTAATGAAAGGCAGTGAGGTTAAGATTAAAATTACCAGGGTTCTTGTCTTTTTGTTGTTTGTTGTATCTATTGTGGGTAGAAGACAAACTGAAAGCCGAAGCATTAATTTTTGAGGCTAGAGATAACTATACTAACAGAACATATTTCGAGACCTTTAAAATGCTGGCAGGACCAGATGGACATGTAACCTGGGATACATTTAAGAGCTCTTTGAACGCCACTCCAAACATTTATATCGTAGAAACTACGATTGTCTGGCCTGTTGAAAACGGTCAAGAGCAAATAAAAATCGAATACCATGTTAATATTCGCACAGAGGAAGTGAATGCTAGCTATATTGAAATTAACGGTGAGCCGGTTTCGAGCAGACAGGCAGGCACATCCGGTTCAAAAAAATGGGTTTGGGTGACGTTGTCGAGAGTTTTTAGAAAATCGGCACGAACGGTTCTTGGAAGTTTAGAAAAATAGTCTGGAAATCTACGGTTACGCCGTGGCATTAACGAGTTTTTAATTCCACGCAGAACAGTTATGATGACTTTAAAGACTAAAGAAGAGAGCAGAACAACGATAATTTCCATTACTAAACAACTCCTTATCTTCTAAGCTGGTACCATTGCATTGAGAAGCATTTTTGAAAAGATGGGTGCGGAAGTTAAGTGGAACAACACGACTCAAACAATTAATGTTACTAGGGGATCCTGGATTGTGACCTTGAGAGTAGGAGACGATACGGCTACAATAAACGGACAGAAGAGGAATCTTGAAGTTCCCGCAAAAGTGGTTAATGGGAGAACTTTTGTACCAACCAGATTTATAGTGGAGTCCTTTTGGGGCGATCCGGGCTACAATCATGGTAGAATTCCTTAAACGAGGGGAATTTGATTAAACATTCATAAAAGTAAAGAATGGGAAGGATGCAGGATTGATGAGAAGAGTCGTATGTTTTCTTGTAATCGCTATTCTGGCCATATTTTTGACAGGATGTGCAGAAGGAATTTTTCATATAACCATAAATAACGACGGGAGTGCTGATATTAAATACCGAGTTGGAGTACAAAACATGGTATTGGGGCTTCTTGGTGGAGGAGAAAACAATCCTATTGATGAAATACGCCAGAGTGCTGTGTCTGAAGGCTTCAGTGTAACAAATTATAGAGAAAACAATATGACTGGTATTATCGCCACTAAACATGTCGCAACATTGAATGATTTGACTGATTTTGGACAATTTCAAATAGCAAGTGTGTCTTTTGCGGAGGACGAAGCCGGTGGTAGCATGGCATTTACTGTAGATAAAGGGTTTTTTCAAAATATATATAGTTTGAACACAAATATTGACCTATCCGATATGAGAGCAATGCCCGATGAAGACCCGTTCGGATTAAGTAGCGCAGTGCTAGGACAAATAGATCTTCGTTTTATTATGACTTTACCTTTTAAGCCGGAAAGTCATAATGCTCCAACTATCAGGGATGATGGACGAACAATGGAATGGCAACTTGTACCCGGAAGCGACAACGCCCTCGATATGAAAGCCAAAGTGCCAAATGTAATAAATATAGCTATTACAGTTGTGGTGGGGTTGATAATCTTTTTGGCGGTCATCGTTCTGTTGATGAAAAAACGGAGATCAAGCCTTAAGTCTGTCTAGGCACTCTTTAACATTTCCGTCTGCATTGACAGCGATATTGACGTCGCGGTGAACTCTCCAGACCTTACATGTGACAGAATAGAAAACCAACGCGTAGCTAACTTGCCAATACAGAGTCTGAACTAGAAATAATGCGAAAAAAATTGGTGAAGGATGTGAGCATTTTGAACGAGCAACAAGACGACGAGCGTTACGTTATCCTCCGAGACATACAGATCCCGTTTTCTACTATGGTTAAAATCCTCGTTATGTCTACCCTTGCTTCGATTCCCGCGTTCATTATACTTGGATTTATTTCGGGGATCGTGGTGCTGGTGCTAGGGACGTTTGGTTTTTTCTTAGGATCATTTTAATGGTGACATTCAATATTATTAAGGAAGGATCCTTAAACTGCATTCCTTTAAAAATGGGCGCAGCAGTGCCGTAACTACAGTGTTCATTATACGCTTACCTTGTTGAGAAAGACCGGCAGGAGTGTCGAAGGAAAGAAGATAAATTGAGATCCTATAAGTCTGAGTGAGGTAAGAGATAAATCAAGGTAGCGCCTTGCGCGGCGCAAACGGAGACGCCTGAGATTTGCGTATGAGAGAGCCTGAACTAATAATAATGTGAAAAAATTGGGGAAGGGTGTGAGCATTTTGTACCAACAGCAAAATGACGAGCGTCACGTTATCATCCGAGACATACAGATCCCGTTTTCTACTATGGTTAAAATCCTCGTTATGGTTACCCTTGCTTCGATTCCCGCGGTCATTATACTTGGATTTATTTCGGGGATCGTGGTGCTGACGCTTAGAGTTTTAGGTGTGTTTTAATGGTGACATTCGATATTTCTAAAGAAGGATCCTTAATCTGCACTCCTATAAAAATGGAGGCACCCCCCTTTTGAAATCGTTAAACTTTAGCACAGGGGGTGTGCATTGTATCAATTTATATCAGCTTAACCAAATAATCTACCATCTATTGATAAAAAGAATTTTATCGGTGGGTGGTTTTTATTTTGTGCTGAAAAGGCTTGAAACATGCGGTTTTCGTGGTGAGCTGGAGCGGCTTGTTTCAGCCTTGCGCAGGAGGAAAGCCGCTCCATCTCCGAGAATGTCACTTGGGGGCAGCGCAAGCGCATGGCGGATGGCAAGGTCAGCCTGCCCTACGGCCAGTTCCTCGGCTATGAAACCTAGATTCCCGAATTACTGTAACGAGGGTGGATGCGTAACTCCCACCTTATTGTAAAGATCCATTTGTCGCTGTGTGACCTCTCCCACGCGCAGTTTGGCGCCGGGCTGGTGGTAACATTCAATGACATCAAATTCGTCCAGTAATCCTTGCATGGTATGTTTTTTAAATAAATCGTTGTCCTGCATCTGCTTTTTCAGGTAGGACAGAAAGATTAGGGCGATAAACTGTACAAAAAGTTTGCCGTCAAGGCTGGCATCAGAAGACACCAGCAGGCGACGCATGTTCAGCCGCTCTTTTAGATTACCAAACGCCTTTTCGACAAGGTCTTTGTTGCGGTAGATTTCAAGGGCCGTCATTGGATCCTTGATTTCATTGCTAATGAGGGCAAAAAATCCGTAATTTTTCTTGGCGTCATCAATGGCCGTTTGCCTGGCTGTTACTTTAATCCCTCGAACCGGTGTTGAGGAGATGTCAAAGTATTTTGCATATAGCTTTTCATGTTCAGGCCGTCTTTTGTTGCTTATCAGTTCTTCCTGCAAGTTGATCAGCTTGATGTTGAATTCTTTCTCATCTTCCAAGGCTCTTTCGCTGTTGAAGTACAGATGCAGGTACATACGCCGCTCTCCCGCTAGGGTGTCTCCTTTGTATGGTCTCTTTTGAGAATAGGTCCACCGGATACTTTGGGTTAGGGCATACAGTTCATATTTCTGGCTGTAATTGGTCCAGGTTCTCAGATCGTCGCGTACTTTGTTTAGTTCATTCTTTACAAATGTCAGGGATAACTTCACCGACATAAGGAACTTCAGATGATTTTGGAATAAGGCATTGATATTCTCTTCGCTGTAGAACCCGCGGTCCATGACAAGCTTTATCTTCTTGTATTCGAGAAAGTCCATGTCTGCAATAAGGTTCTTAATGGTCTTGACATCGGCAATATTGCCGGGCAGCTTACGGTAGTAAAACGGAAGATTAGACTCCTCTCCAAAGAGCAGCGCCAAGTTGATCTGGGGAAGATAGTCGCCCTCTTTGTTGTAGCCATAACGCACCTGCTTGAGACCTTTGGAATAGCTGGATATTGAAGTTGTATCATAGGCCAAATACTCTTTTTCTGTACGCCGCCTGCCTTGAAGACAGAAGAACTGATAGCGTTCATCCTCGCTGATGGACGCAAACAACTCACTGCTTCTCTGGGAGGGAATGTCCTTATCGTAAGGATGCTTGTGAAGAGCAGCCCACTTTGGGAAGCGACTCAGCGGGCTCCTGTCTTCCAGAATCAGATAGTAGGCCACCGATAGAATCTGTTGATACCTGTCCGGGAAGCAACGTTTTAGATCCTCTTTGATGCCGAGCTTCTCACCAATCTCATCCAGGAGATAAGTAGCACCATAAAAGCTGCGTTTTACGCATTCTGCGGGTACTGGTCCCGGATTCTTGAGTCTTTCTGCTTCTTTGGCTTTCCTCTTTCTTGTGGGAACAATGTTGCCGGTAACCGGATCCACTCTCCCAATAATCTTGCGCTTGGCCCGGGACTGTTTTTTCTCCTTGTCCCAGTACGATACCGATTCGTAGGCGTATGTAATACCTGTTCTCTTATCTGTTTGGTGAACGATTGTGGCCATGGATATCCCTCCCTCGTTACGTATATTATAACACATAACGAGGTAAAAGGGAAGCATATATTGCCAAAAGACCCTTTATTTATCGGCTATTATAGCCGTATATAATATAAATTGCTAATTATTGCATAGTGTGTCCGGGGGTAAATATGATAATGGATTATATTTCTGTTTATGAAGCTTCAAAAAAATGGGGTATTTCTGAACGGCGCATACAAAAGCTGTGTAATGAAAAACGGATTGAGGGTGCCGTACGCTTCAGTCGGGTGTGGGCAATTCCCAAAACGGCAAAAAAGCCTGCAGATGGACGATTTAAGCCCGAGGAGTAACTGTTTTTTTAGGAATGTTCACATTTTGTTGGGGGTTTTACAATGATAGCAATTTACCTATCTATTATTGATTCCGAGCAGGATAAAAATAAATTTGAAATTCTCTATACAACATACAGGAAACTTATGTTTTATGTTGCCAACCGGATATTAAAAGATCAATATCTCGCGGAAGACGCTGTCCATCAGGCTTTTATATAAATAATCGAAAACCTCGATAAAATAGAGGATGTTCATTGTCACAAAACCAAAAGCTACATTGTTATTATTGTTAGAAACAATGCTATCAATATGTACAACAGAAGAAAAAGAAACACAACGATTCCTCTTTAACAAATGGAATTTTGCATTTCTGATGAAACATGCAGCCGGTCAGAGGATTTAGATTATCTTACAAAGGCTGTAATGATGTTGCCTGTTATATACAAAGAAGTGCTGACTTTGAAATATGTACAGGAATTGTCAAACGCGGAGATCGCGCAGACACTGGGTATTTTAGAAGCGACAGTCAGAAAACGGCTGGAACGCGCAAGGCATAAACTTAAGGAATCTATAAAACAGGAGGAGAATACCGATGTCCTATAGTTTTACAGAAGATACGCTAAAAAGCGCTGTTATAAAAGCCGACCGGTACTTAATGGAAGCTTTGCCGGCGGACAATGAAATAGACCACGTATTTTCACGTGACTTTGAAAAAAAGATGCAAAAGCTTATCCGTAGGAGCAAAAAAGATAATACGATCAGAGGGCAGGCATTTTGGCGCAGGCGGGCGGTCGCCTTGATTGCCACAATCATCATCCTGATTGCGTCGGCAATGAGCGTACCGGCTGTGCGTGCTTCGGTTATTGAATTCATAACCGAGGTGTACGAAAAATTCACCCATATCTTCTTTGATGAAAGCCGGTCACCCCGGGATGCGGCCGATGAACTTACCATATATGAACCAAGCCTTATACCGGAAGGCTTTAAAATGGTAAACAAAAAAGCTGCCGGCCTTGTTCTGATGGAATATGAAAGGGAAAATGATTTTATATCTTATAGCCAGCAGCGCCTTGAGAATGTTTCCATGCACATCAATACAGAAGGTGTTGAGCTTGAGGAACTGGAGTTTAAGGGCTTTTCCGCAAAATACTATTCCAATCGGGGTGTTCAAAACCTGCTTTGGCATGACGACGAATATATGTATATGGTATCGTCAACGCTTGATAGAAACACCGTGTTCAAGATAGCGGATAGCGTTGAACCTGTCGGCGGGAGATAAGTTTTTGGAAAAATATTTTTAAAAACCTTTTTTTCCTGTCACAAAAGCCTCTCCTGATTTGTTTTATTTAGTGAAAGCAAAATTAGGGGAGGCTTCAACATGTTAAAGGTGAACAAAAAACTAGTATCATGTAGGACAAGTACTCAACCAAATTAAAAGAGAGTAAAGCAACATCACCCTCTTGGCCCCGGAAAAGCCTTTCGAGAGGAAGTTAAATCTTTACCCTCCGGTTTTTATTATAACCCGTAGGGCGAAAATTGCAAATGATGTTGCTTCAATTGCTCTAGTTTACAAAGGAAGGAGGTGGCAATATGCAAATAGATAACAAAAAGGCAAACGTTAAAATCGCAGTTTTAATGTTTGTCGTGCTAATGCTATTACCTGGCATAGTATTAGCAAGTAGCTATCATTCAACGCTGTCGTTTTTGGGTGAGCATCGAGGTCCAACCCGTTCCTATTCAGGAAATAATGTGGGGATATCGATGACTGCTTATACCACAACTCCACAACAACCACACCATGCTACTACTTTTACAGTCGAATTGCACAGGCAAAATCTTATTGGTTCAACTTATATAGGGAATTCGGTCTTTCCAAGAAACGGTTATAAGTCAAATACGTGGAGCAGCGTAGGTTCTGGCAACTACTTTTATTGGTTTATTAAGGCACGTGATGGTGTCGTTGTAAAAAGTGATAATGTCCACTTGTTTAGTAATTAATAGCTATTAGACTGCGACATGCTGCACTATCAGAGAGACGTAAATTCCAAAATGCTATATTACACACTGCATGCAGAAGATATTAAACTACCAGGATAGTTATGTAAAATATCTTCTGCATGCTTTAAATTTAAATGATCCTGAGAGCAAAATTTACAGGAGGATTAATGCAGTGATAGATGCCATACTATTACATATTATTGCGATACCGGTTTATATCGTTATTCTGATAACTGGGATAAAGAAAAAGATCTCTATACATAAGCAAATAATAATTTTTTTATTTTTTATTTATTTTATTGGGGTACTCTCAGTTACCCTTTTTCCTCTACCCGTTCAAAAAGAACTACTAATATATCGGAGAGAACTTAGTTATGTAACAAATAATTTTATTCCTTTTGCAACAATAAAAGAAATAATTGACCAAAGAAATATTAAATCTGGAACGTTAATTGCAAATATAATTCTATTTATCCCGCTGGGAAGTTTTCTTCCGTTGTTGTGGCAAAGAGTATCTAAATTAAGTATAGTTTTTTTATGGGGGTTCGTAGGATCAATTAGCGTTGAATTTCTTCAATATTTGATCTCATTATTAATTGGGTATACTTACAGATCAACTGATATTGATGATGTAATACTAAATATAATTGGAGCGGTTATTGGTTTTTCAATGTTAAAATTATCCCTGCCAGTCACTGGCAAACATTTAGAGTAAGTAAGTCACGGTATATTAGTATTGACAACCTGAATTTCAGCGATTTTATACTTATGCTGGCGGCTCCACCCAAGCAGTCTAGACGACACTTAATAAAGCCTCGTGTTTAAGGTTGCTGAAAGCGTTGAAGCTTGAGGTTCATAAGGTGCAGAAAAATATTTTTAAAAACCGTTTTTTCCTGTCACAAAAGCCTCTCCTGATTTGTTTTACTTAGTGAAAACAAAATTAGGGAGGTTTCAACATGTTAAAGAAGAGGTTTTTATCCGCAGTAGTGAGTGCTTTTTTTCTCTTTATCGCATTAACGCCCGCGGCGTTGGCTGCAGGAGAAGGAAGCACAAGGCCGGAGCCAATGGTGTCCATTCAGTATGTTTACATCAACCAGGCAAGCACCTCACTGACCATTTCAGCAAGCGGAACCGCCACTGTATATGGGTATGTGCAAAGAACACCTGCCGGGAGAAACATATTTCTCATGTCTACTTTGCAGCGTTTTTCTAACGGATCATGGTCAAACGTGAGAAGCTGGTCTAGATCTTCAACATCATCATCGGCAACCATATTAGAAACACATCAGCCAGGGGGACTTACAGAGTAGAGACATATTACTACGTATCCGGCGATGGTGGACATGAGTCAGGCACGATTTATAGCAAAACTGTAATTTACTAAAACAGACTTGTTTGAGTTGATTTGCAGGATTTATACAGTAATAAAAGTGAACAAAAAACTAGTATCGTGTAGGACAAGTACTCAATCAAATTAAAAGAGAGTAAAGCAACATCACCCTCTTGGCCCGGAAAAGCCTTTCGAGAGGAAGTTAAATCTTTACCGGTTTTTATTATAACCCGTAGGGCGAAAATTGCAAATGATGTTGCTTCAATTGCTCTAATTTACAAAGGAAGGAGGTGCCAATATGAGTAAATTCAAGAAGAGCATAAGGGTGTTCCTTGTAGTATCCATGTTGCTGATTGTTGCTTCTGTTCCGGCTTTTGCATTCACTACGGCAAATCATGTAGTGTTAGAGTCAGGTTTGACGAATTCTGTCAGAGCCAGCTTCTATGCAAATCGGAATACAGGAAGCAACCCGGTATGGGGCGCTCAAGCAAACAAGCACATCAAACAATGCTATGTCAGGCTTGTTGAAGGAACTTATGACAGTGGACGAGTGTACAGCGATATAGCAACCAGCACAAGTGATAGTGTCATGAAAACAGCATACACCAGCAAAGTTAACAATCCCTTCCATACCGCTTATACGTATTACGGATGGAATCAGTATTTCTAAAAACACACTATAAGTCCCTAAGTTGAGGGTAGGTACCTGTGCCTGCCCTCAACTAAACATTAAAGGGGAGGGGTGATTTACATCAGACAGATTCTGCATAGAGCATTTTTGCTCATAGCTGTTTTTGCTGCCGTGGCGGCAATGGTTGCTCTCTGTTTTACCACGGTAGCCCAATTTTATATTATGGAAACTGTGGATCCTGATTTCCTTTCCGACAACTCTGTTAAGGTTGAAATTCATCAAAGTAACGATGGTGAGCCCTTAGTTCAAACAAAGGACTTGCTTGAGTACTTCTCTTTACAGGGCGGAAGTTTGATTGTTTATAGGAGTTATCCCATTGCAAACGGAAAGGCTGTTTTTCTTTCCGGCGATACTGTATTTAAGCCGGAGATCATAGAGGGACGCAGTTTCTCTAAGGATGACTTTAAGCAGCAGGCAGCAGTGGCGCTTATCGATGAAAGAATCCGTGACAGATGCATTAAGAGAGATGGGGAGCTTTATTTTCTGCATGAAGGTAATGAATACAAGGTCATCGGTATCTTTAGAACCCAAACTGCCAGACAATACGGAGGGTGGGGCGATACTTCCGGCGCATTATACTATGTGAACATGGCTGCCGCAATAGGTAAAAACCTTGACACGCCTCTAAGCGGCATTTATTCCATAGACGCAAAGGAGAAAAGCATGGATTCCTTTGACGGACTTATGACATATGCTAAAAAAATCAATCCGGAAATCAATATGCGAGCCGAAGTAACCACAGCTTCAACGTCAGAGCATCTTATTCAATCCATTCGCAACACACAGGTCTTAATCATAGCGTTCGCATTAACGATTATTTTAGTTTTATTAAATGTTTTCAGTACGACATATTACTGGCTTGAGGGCAGATATAAGGAATTGGCCGTAAGAATCATGTCGGGTGCCGGAACCCCCGGCCTTCGCGGGATGCTGCTCCGCGATTATCTCCTGATTGTCACCATCGGCTATGCTATCGGTTTGGCATTGGCAATAATAATCATAAAAGCAGGCTGGTTCCCCTTTATTGGCGAAACCGTTCATCTGTCCGCAGTTGTTGCGGGTTATCTGCTTTGTTTGGCAGCGGGAACCGTTACCGGGTCGATTGCCTTGGTTTTGCGCTTGAAACAAGAAATCATCACGCAGATAAGGGGGTGAGGATTTGGAACAACTCAGATACGCCTGGGAAGATATAAAAGATCAAAAAATACGGAACTTTGTTCTGTTTATACAGATAACCGCCGCTTTGGTACTGTTTAGTTTCATTGTTTCTGTTGTGTTGCATGTAAGCAGTTACCGGGAAAAATTGAATAGCATTATCGAAGGGCAAGAAATTTACTTAATTCGCGATATGACCGACCAAAGCAGGTTTGATCAAATCATGACAAACCCCGACAGTTCGACGAAACTACGGGAGCTCTATCAGTTTATGAAGCATAACCCTTCATTTAATACCTATACAGCCGATGCTCAACATTTCATGTGGCTGGCCGAGAACAATTCCCACAGTTCCATAGCCGTTCGATCCAACCCACCCCATAAGGGATATAACCTATTGAAAATTGATGATAAGTTTATGGACGTATACGAACTGCAATGCGTAGAGGGATCGCCTTTCACCAAAGAAGATTTCTCAGGTACTGGAGAAACAATCCCGCTCTTGTTGGGTTATGATTTTCGTCCCTTTTATCAGTTAAATGACATTATCACCGACACTAGAGGTTTTCGCTACCATGTAATTGGCTTTTTAGAGCAATCGGCTTATTTTATGGGTAAGGAAATTATATCAATTTTTTAATATGAGATTGCCTGAAAGACGCCCATGTGGTAAGGTTTTATTATGAAAGGGATCATACGAAAAATATTTTCCGATCACTGGGGAGACTTTGTCAAAACAA
>Ga0208491_10152_pt1 | contig 14356 bp, 12 predicted proteins | sample SubbioCSW11_NovA_FD_184819 | JGI IMG/M metagenome (GOLD analysis project Ga0208491, IMG submission 184819) | Serpentinite rock and fluid subsurface biosphere microbial communities from McLaughlin Reserve, California, USA - CR11_CSW11_NovA (SPAdes) | ecosystem: Environmental > Terrestrial > Deep...
GGAACGCGACACAGTGGTGCGTTCCGTCACACAAGACGATCAACAAATTCAGCTCAAAGCTGCATGACTCAGGCGACAACTATCTTGACAGGCGCCGGTCTCGGGAAATCGTCAAGACTCCCGCCAACCAGCGCGGACAATTGCTCAAAGCCCAATTAGCCCTTTCGGGTTTGCTGTATCTGGCGTTCTTGCCCGTTGGCGTATGGCTGCTCATGCAAAGCGGATGGCCTAGTTACCTGCTTTACTGGTTTGTCCCGATCTTGATGCTGGAGCATTTCAACCAAGAGGTTTCCAGGGTCTTGATTGCGCTATCCGAGCAACTCACATCTAGCGTTATCTTATTCATCAGGCAGGGCAGTTGGGCCATTGCCATCATTGCACTCATGTACCTCGACAGTTCCACGCGCAACCTAAACGTCGTGATGGCTCTGTGGGCGGTGGCAGGCATCGCAGCTGCCTGCACTGGTATCTGGAAGCTTAAACAGCTCAAAACCGAAGGCTGGCAGTTGCCCATCAACTGGGCCTGGATCAAAAAGGGCATTGCCGTCAGCGCCGCTTTTTTGGTCGCCACATTGGCCTTGCGCGGGGTGCAGACGTTTGATCGCTACTGGCTAGAGGCCTTAGGCGGCATTGAAATGGTGGGCGCCTACGTCTTGCTGATCGGAATTGCCGGCACCATGCTCACATTTTTGGATGCTGCTGTTTTCGCTTTTGCCTATCCCAACCTGATTCGACTTCATCACGAAAACAAACCGCAAGAAGCCCAAAAACAGGTCAAGGTTTTGCTTTGGCAGACCATCGCGCTGTCTGGTGTTTTCGCTGTCATCAGTTGGATCGCATTACCCTACCTGTTGGCATGGATCGGAAACCCTCTCTACCAAGAATCAGCGCACTTGTACCCTTGGTTGCTGGCCGCCATGACACTCAATGCCCTCAGTATGGTTCCGCACTACGCTTTGTATGCACGCGGGCAAGACAAGTCGATCATCCATAGCCACATGGCTGCACTCGTCGTCTTTGTCGGAACAACAGCGCTATTGAGCCCCACGCAAAACACACAAGCCGTGTTGATTGGCTTGAATGCCGCCTTCGCCAGCATATTGCTGTGGAAATCCATCGCCTATCTCTTATTGCTGCAACAACACAGGCAAACCAAGTCCACACCCGCTCACGCTTAAATTAAACCGGGAAACCGCATGATCCGCTACGGTCAACAAGACATCACACAAGCCGACATTGACGCAGTCATCGGCGTGCTCAAATCGATCAACCTCACCCAAGGTCCGAACATTCCGGCATTTGAGCAAAGCGTCATCGCCCACACCGGCACCAAGCATGCGGTAGCCGTGAACAGTGCCACATCGGCCCTGCACATTGCCTGCATGGCACTTGACCTGGGCCCTGGAGACTGGCTCTGGACATCGCCCAACACCTTTGTCGCCTCGGCGAATTGTGCGTTGTATTGCGGCGCGAAAGTGGACTTTGTCGACATCGACCCCCGCACCTACAACCTCTGCTCGCAAAAGCTTGAAGCCAAACTCATCGACGCAGAAAAGGTGGGCAAGCTCCCCAAAATCGTCGTGCCCGTTCACCTCACAGGCCAGCCCTGCGACATGGCCGCCATCCACGCACTGGGCCAGAAGTACGGTTTCAAGATCATCGAAGACGCCTCCCACGCCATCGGAGGGAAGTACAAAGGCGAACCCATTGGAAATGGCCGCTACAGCGACATCACCGTGTTCAGCTTCCACCCAGTCAAGATCATCACCACGGCCGAAGGCGGCATGGCGCTGACCAACAACGAGGAGCTGGCCACCCGTTTGAGCCTGCTGCGCAGCCACGGCATCACCCGCGACCCGGCCCTGATGACCGAGCCCATGCATGGCCCCTGGTATTACCAGCAAGTTGCGCTTGGCTACAACTACCGCATGACGGATATTCAGGCTGCCTTGGGCGTCAGCCAAATGACTCGCCTGGATCAATACGTTGCCAAGCGCCACGAAATTGCCAAGCGCTACAACCAGCTGCTGTCCAATCTACCCATCACACTGCCCTGGCAGCATCCGGACAGTTACTCCGCCTATCACCTGTATGTGATCCGCCTGCAGCTCGACAAAATAAAAACCACGCACCTGCAAGTGTTTGAAGCCCTGCGCGCCAAAGACATCATGGTCAACCTGCACTACATCCCGGTGCACACCCAGCCTTACTACCAGCAAATGGGCTTCAAGCAGGGCGACCACCCCGAGGCCGAGCAGTATTACCGCGAGTCTATCAGTATTCCCATGCATCCCACTCTGACCGAGGCCGAACAAGATGAGGTTATTCGTGTTTTGGCTCGGGTCTTGGATTGACAAAGCTGTGCGCAAGCCATGATAGGGCAGAAAGCCAAACTAAGGAGCTATAGATACGATTCATCAGTATCTCTGTCATTTTGATAAGTAAGATACCTCATACTTATTTTAATCTGCACTAGACTCAACCATAAACTCTTCCGTGCAAATGGAACATACAAGTACATAACCTTTAAGCAAGAGAAAAGGACTCCATGCAAGAACTCAAGTCTGCACGCCTCTACTTCAGAACCCTCACCGAGCAAGATGCAACCACCGCTTATGTCCAGTGGCTTAATGACCCCGCAGTCAATCGCTTTATGGAGGTTAGGCATTCTCAACAAAATATCGAGACTTGCCAGTCCTTCATCCGTGATTGCAACGACTATCCCGGTTGTTTCCTGTTCGGTATCTTTGTCGGCCATGAAAAAACCCATATCGGCAACATCAAGCTGGGCCCCATCGACAGGCGCTACGGTTCGGGACAAATCGGCCTATTCATCGGCGAACAATCCTGCTGGGGTAAGGGCTATGCCTCAGAGGCCATTGCCGCCATCACCCGCTTTGCCTTTGATGAACAAGGACTCAGCAGGCTGGAGGCCGGTTGTTACGAAGAAAACCTGGGCTCATTGCGCGCTTTCCTGAAATGCGGTTTTTCCCTGGAAGGTTTCTTCCGTAAAAAATTCATATCCGACGATAAGCGTACTGGCTGTTTCTGGCTGGGAATCCTCAAGGATGAGTGGACAAACGATCACCTCTAAAATCGCTCTGGGAACGGTGCAGTTCGGACTGCCCTATGGCATTTCTAATACCGGCGGACAAACACCGCTGGCCGAAGCCAAAGCCATCCTCACCCTAGCCCGAACCGTCAACATCCAGACCCTGGACACCGCCATCGCCTACGGCAACAGTGAAGCCACCCTTGGCGCCCTCGATGTCTGCGGCTGGCAGGTCAGTACCAAATTGCCGGAAATGCCGGTCACAGGCGAGACTGCCGTTAAAGACTGGGTAAAAACCCAGCTGGATGGCTCCCTGAACCGTCTTGGCCTCGCCTCGGTCCATGGCCTGCTCCTGCACCGCCCCGCCCAGCTGAATGGCTCCGATGGCACAACCCTTTACCGGGCCCTCTTGGAAGAACGGGAAAAAGGGCGTGTCGCCAAGATCGGCATCTCGATCTACGGTCCGGATGAGCTGGATCAACTCCCCACCTCCATGGGCCTCGACATCGTCCAGGCCCCCTTCAACATTCTCGACCAGCGCATGGCCATTTCCGGCTGGATCGCCCGTCTGCAGGAAGCAGGCTGCGAACTTCACGTCCGCTCCATTTTCCTGCAAGGCCTGCTGTTGATGCAGGCCGCAGCCCGGCCGGCCTATTTTTCCCGCTGGAGCGCCCTCTGGGAAAGCTGGGAAAGCTGGCTTCGGGAAGCCGGACTCACCCCGCTCCAGGCCTGCCTGCGCCACGCCCTGAACACACCCGGCATCGCCAAGGTCGTGCTGGGCGTCGACAACGCGGCCCATCTGGCGGATATTCTGGCAGCGGCAGACGGCGCCCTCCCTATGCCCCCCCCGGGCCTTGCCATTGAAGATATCCAACTGTTGAACCCCGCCCTCTGGAACCGTTCATGAAGATCATCGCCATCGTTCAGGCCCGCATGGGGTCCACCCGCCTCCCCAACAAGGTGATGAAGGAGATAGGGGGAATCCCCATGATCGAACTCCTCCTCACCCGGCTGGCCCGTTCCCGGGAACTGAACCAGATCATCGTGGCCACCTCCACGGACCCTCGCAATTTGCCGCTGGCCGACCATGTCCGGAAACTGGGCTACGCCTGCGAACAAGGCAGCGAATCCGATGTCATGGAGCGTTACCTGCAAGCCGCCCGGGCCCACGGAGCCGACGCCATTGTCCGTATCACCGGAGACTGCCCCCTGGTGGATCCCGATCTGGTCGATGCTGCTGTGCGCCGTTTCAAAGCGGAAGAAGTGGATTACCTCAGCAACGTCAAACCAGCCACCTACCCGGACGGCCTGGATATTGAAGTCTTCACCATGGCCGCCCTGGAACAGGCCTCCCGGGAAACCCAGTCCACCTACGATCACGAACACGTCACCCCCTACCTGCGGGAGTCCGGTCGATTTAGCCAAGCCGCAATGCAGGCGGAAGAGGATTTTTCCGGCCTGCGCTGGACCGTGGACGAGCAGGCGGACCTGGACGTGGTGGCGGGCGTCTTGGCCCACTTCTCCCCCGACATCCATTTCGGCTGGCGACAGATTCTGGCGCTGCAGCAACAGCAACCGGAACTGTTCAGAGCCAACCACCAACTCACTCGCAATGAAGGAGCCTCCATGGGCACCGGTCAAAAACTCTGTAAACGCGCCAAACAGGTCATCCCCGGCGGCAACATGCTGCTCTCCAAGCGGGCAGAAATGTTCCTGCCCGAACAATGGCCCGCTTACTTCAGCAAAGCCAAGGGCTGCGAAGTTTGGGACCTGGACGGCAACCGCTACATCGACATGTCGATCATGGGTATCGGCACCAACACCCTGGGCTACGGCCACCCTGAAGTGGACGAGGCCGTGCGGCAGACCATCGCGGCGGGCAACATGTCCACGTTCAACTGCCCCGAGGAAGTCTATCTCGCGGAAAAACTGATCGAACTCCACCCCTGGGCCGACATGGCCCGCTTCGCCCGCTCCGGTGGCGAAGCCAACGCAATCGCCATCCGCATCGCCCGGGCCGCCAGCGGCAAGGACAAGGTCGCCGTCTGTGGCTACCACGGCTGGCACGACTGGTATCTTTCCGCCAACCTGGGCGATGACGAAAACCTCGCCGGCCACCTGCTGCCCGGCCTGGAACCTAACGGGGTGCCGCGCAATCTCCGGGGTACCGTCTTCCCCTTCAACTACAACAACTACGCCGAGCTTGAAGCCCTGGTCAATGCCCACGACATCGGCGTCATCAAGATGGAAGTGGTGCGCAACAAGGGGCCCGAAGACGGCTTCCTGCACAAGGTACGCAAGCTCGCCACGGATCGGGGCATCGTGCTCATCTTTGACGAATGCACCTCCGGCTTCCGGGAATCCTTCGGCGGACTCCACAAGCTGCATGGCGTCGAACCGGACATGGCCATGTTCGGTAAGGCCCTGGGCAACGGCTACGCCATCACCGCCACCATCGGCCGCCGGGAAATCATGGAGGCCGCCCAGAGCACCTTCATCAGCAGCACCTTCTGGACCGAGCGCATCGGCCCCACTGCTGCCCTGAAGACCCTGGAAGTCATGGAGCGCATCCGTTCCTGGGAAACCATCACCGCCACCGGCCTGCAGATTCGCGCCCACTGGCAGCGGCTGGCCGACAAGCACGGTTTGCAAATCGACCACTGGGGCCTGCCCGCCCTGACGGGTTTCTCCTTCCGCAGCGACAACGCCCTGGCCTACAAGACCCTGATCACCCAGGAAATGCTGGCCAAGGGCTACTTGGGCGGCAACAGTGTCTACGTCTGTACCGAGCACACCCCCGTGGTGGTCGAAGCCTATTTCGCCGCCCTGGATCCCGTGTTCGGCCTGATCAAGGAATGTGAAGAAGGCCGGGACATTGCAGGGCTCCTTAAGGGCCCTGTCTGTCACGGCGGATTCAAGCGCCTGAACTGACGCCCCATGAGAGTTGTCTTCCGCACCGACGCCTCCTTGCACATCGGCATCGGTCACGTCATGCGCTGCCTGACGCTGGCTGACGCGTTGGTTGCAAGAGGCGCGGAATGCCAGTTCCTCTGCCGTGAGCACGAAGCTAATCTGATCGAGTTCATCAGCAGCAAGGGCTACTTTGTCCACGCACTGCCCTTTAGCCACGATGCAAACGCTTGCTTTTCTGCGCCCTTTGCTGACGCATCCAGCGCCGGTACAACCCATAGCCACTGGCTCGGTGCCACACAAACCGAAGACGCCGAAGCTAGCGCGCCAATCCTAGCCACCCAGCGCCCTGACTGGCTCATCGTCGACCACTACGCGCTCGACGCCCGCTGGGAGCGCGCCCTGGCTCCGCACTACCGCAAGCTGATGGTAATCGACGACCTGGCCGACCGCCCGCACGACTGCGACCTGCTGCTGGACCAGAACCTGGGCCGCACCGCAGAAGACTACGGTGACCTGCTGAGAACCCACACCACCACACTGATCGGCCCCCGGTACGCACTGCTCCGGCCCGAGTTTGCGCAACTGCGTGCCGAAAGCCTGGCCCGACGCGCCAACCCGCAACTGAAGCACCTGCTCATCACCATGGGCGGGGTCGACAAGGACAACGCCACCGGGCGCGTGCTCGATGCCCTGAATGTCTGCCCCTTGCCACTTGGACTGCATATCACCGTGGTCATGGGGCCACACGCCCCCTGGTTGCAGCAAGTGCAGACACAGGCCGCGCAGATGTCCCGGCCGACACAGGTTCTGGTGGGCGTGGATGACATGGCCCGACTGATGGCAGGCAGTGACCTGGCTATTGGTGCTGCAGGGGGAACAGCCTGGGAGCGCTGTTGCCTGGGATTGCCCACTCTAGTTCTTGTGCTTGCAGAGAATCAGCAGGCAGGTGCAGCGGCTTTGCAAAACGCAGGTGCAGCGATTGCGATGCAAAGCGCCACGGAGATTCAGCACGTCATGCAAAATCGTTTGTTGTCAGGGGATGCTGCGCTGCTCCAACAATTGAGCCTAGCTGCTGCGCAGGTGACTGATGGGAACGGTGTTTCTCAAATCATTGAACGGTTGATGAGCCAGCATGTTTGAGTCTTGCTCCATTCGCGCCGTGACCCTTGATGATTTGTCGATGGTACTAGCCTGGCGAAATCACTCTGACGTTCGTCGGTTCATGTTCACCCAACACGAAATCAGTCTGGATGAACATCGCAATTGGTTTGCAAAGGTTAGCCAGGATGCGACACGCCGCTTGCTAATAGTTGAGGAAGCGCATAACCCCATTGGGTATGTACAATTTAGCAACGTGGTCACCGGTGGAGTGGCCGATTGGGGCTTTTACGCCAGACCAGATGCGCACAAAGGCAGCGGCCGCAAGCTGGGTGCAATGGCGCTTGCGCATGCTTTTGGTCCGCTGAATTTGCACAAAGTTTGCGGTCAAGCAATCGACACTAACCAAGCGTCGATTGCTTTCCATAAACGCCTTGGTTTTAGCCAGGAAGGTGTGCTGCGTGACCAGCAGCGCATTGACGGCGTTCACCACACACTCATCTGTTTTGGCTTGCTTGCACATGAGTGGCAGCCAAAACGGCTGTTTCAGGAACCCACACATGCCCAAGATTGAAATTGCAGGCCGCCCGATCGGCGTTGATTACTCCCCCTATGTCATCGCCGAGCTCTCCGCCAACCACAACGGCAAGCTCGACACCGCGATGAAGATCATCGAGGAAGCGAAGAAGGCCGGCGCCGATGCGGTCAAGCTGCAGACCTACACCGCAGACACCATCACCCTGAACAGCGACGCCGAAGAGTTCCAGATCCACGGCGGCCTGTGGGACGGCAAAACCCTCTACCAGCTTTACCAAGAAGCCCACATGCCATGGGATTGGCACAAGCCGTTGTTCGAACACGCACGCAAGCTTGGAATCACCATCTTCAGTTCGCCCTTTGACAACACTGCGGTTGACCTGCTCGAAGACCTCAACACCCCGGCCTACAAAATTGCCTCCTTCGAGGCCGTTGACCTGCCCCTCATCAAGTACGTCGCCCGCACTGGCAAGCCGATGATCATCTCCACCGGCATGGCCGACGCCGAAGAAATTCAAGAAGCCATCGACGCCGCACGCGAAGGCGGTTGCAAACAGCTCGCCATCCTCCACTGCGTCAGCGGCTACCCCGCCCCAGCATCAGACTACAACCTGCGCACCATCCCCGACATGATCGAACGCTTCGGTCTGGTCACCGGCCTGTCAGACCACACCATTGACAACACCACCGCCATAGCAAGCATCGTCATGGGTGCGTCGATCATCGAAAAACACTTCACACTCGACCGCAGCGGCGGCGGGCCAGACGACAGCTTCTCGCTCGAACCATCAGAACTTGCCGCGCTCTGCCGCGACAGCAAAACCGCATGGTCCGCCCTCGGTAAGGTCGATTACGGCCGCAAATCCAGCGAACAAGGCAACGTAAAATTCCGACGCTCGCTGTACTTCGTGAAAGACATGAAAGCGGGTGAAACAATAAGAAATGACTGCGTAAAAAGCGTAAGGCCTGGATTTGGACTTTCACCAAAGGAACTTAAAAACATTTTAGGTAGAACTCTTCGCATTAATATTGCAGCAAATACTAGAGTTACGTTTTGCGTTATAAAATAAATTTTATTGCATGAAGATAAGAAAAACATCATCCTATTGCGAATTTGCTCTTGCTGCATTAAACCAGCATGTGTTTGATTTGCTGTATTATGATCAATCAAATTTATGCGCAAAGCAGTTTAACTATTTGCCGCGTCCAACTAAGTGGGCTCGGATGGGATCATGCAAAATAAAGTTGATTAAAGTCTCATCTCCTATTTTTGTCTACCTATGGAGCTTTATCTTATGCTACATTTTTTTATTTATTAAGCATATTTTGTTTGCAGTAAAAGTAAAAAAATTTTCATTTAGAAAAAATCAAGTAAAAAAAAATATTGCATATGTAACTTGCGATCACTCTTTCAAAACTATAATAAAAGAATATAACGAAACTGATATGACGTGGATTGCGCCGCCAAATGTTCTAATAAATAAAAAATTAGCTGAGTCGGCTCACATTAAAATTACAAACTCGCTTTCGCTTTTATGTCTTAGTGAAATATTTTGGACATTTATTGATTGCGTTAAAATACATGCCAAAATAGTATCAAAGCAGGGTGCAAAAATTGGGCTTCAGAGTTATTCGCTTCCATCATGGTGCGTTATGCGGAGAGTAACCTACAAAATGTCTCCGAAAAGAATAGTTATAGCTGAACACCATGACAGATGGGCTGTTTTAGCTGATTGCTATGCATATTCCGTAGCAGATAGTGTAAATAAATGTGAAATCAATTTGGTTCAGCATGGATTAGAGTTTGAAAGCACGTACGAATTTATATCTAAAAACTGTTGCGAAAAAGGTTTACCATATAAACTTAGGTGCGTAACCAATATCCATATATTTAATGACGAGCAGTTAGGTATTTTCCTAAGAAATATAATCAATAATGATAATCGCGCAAAAGAGAATTTCAAAACTCACTACATGAGTAACGAGATAATATTAAATAAAATTAATTCAAATAAAAAAACAATATTGATAATAGGCCACGTAATTTGTGAAGACTTTCATATAATGCTGCAGCAAGAGTTGCTGTTAAACAACGATGTTGCATTGTATTATAAACCTCATCCAACTTGCAAAGCAAGTCTTAAAGCTGAAAATGCAATGTGGATATTTATTGATGACAGGGAATTCTATCCACTTGTTGATTTAGTTGTTGGATACCCATCCACTCTTGTGTTCGAGTATTCAAAGCATGGGGTTCCAAGCGTAATGCATCACATGAAGGCTGATGCTAGAAACGTAGAAAAGTGTTTAGAAGAAATTGCTCATATTATTAACAAAAAAAAATGAAATAATGAAAATAAACAAGGTGCAAAACAAAATATTTTTTTTTCTTTGCTTTTGGCTAATCATAGCATCGTTGTATTATGCGCCAAATCTAATTGAAGGTCAGCTATTGGTCGATAGAGATGAAAACATTGTTAGTAGAGCTGCAAAATATGTAATAGGAATTTTTTTTCTTGTTGCATACATAATTGCTTATAAAGATGGGCGTGCGCTTATCCATGGCATTCTGTTAGGTATTTTATTAATTGTTTTCGCCATCGTGGAATTGAGTGGCTACAATGTCACTTTTGGTTTTGATGTTTTGGTTGTATTGTTGTCTTTTTATGGGATGATCTATATCGCCTCAAGGTTTAATCTTTCCGAGATTGATATTTTTGGTAAGATAATCATTTACTCAGGTTTTTTTATATCTATTATTTCATATTTTGAGTATAGCATCTTTGAATCAATTTTGGGAGGATTTTGGGATAAAACCGGTGGTTTTAGATCCGTTTCAACTTTGCTAAATCCCAATAATCTAGGAATTTATCTTTCTGCCGCTTTAATATTGCTATTCTTTTCCGTTAATATAAAATTTAAAATCAAGCTAGTTATTGGTGCAGTTGTTGTGGGTGCATTATTTCTTTCGGGGTCAAGAACAGCATGGTTTTCATTAATAATTGCAACTTTATTTGGCATTGTGTATAGAGGGAGTGGTGCTGTTAATGTAATGGCTACGCTTCGCTCCCTTTTTTTTATTGCATCGATAGCTGCAATTTTATTTATTTTCTTTTACATGAGCATTTTTTCGATCACAGATCGTATGAGCGACCCTTATACTTTCTTGCTGAGGATAGAAAAACAATTTCAGTTTTTGTATAATTTTGGCATTGATTATTTATATCCGGATCTTAGGGAGTCAAGAGTTGCTCTTGTCAGTGAATCCGGTTATTTGCATCTTATTAACTCATTGGGTTTGCTATGCGCGGTCATTGTATTATTTATCTTTCTTTTTTTCGTACGAATTTCTTGGATTCAAATCCTGTTCAAGAGCGGTATCTCTAGAGCTTATTCAGTATTGATTTTATTTTATTTTATAGCATCTTTTTTTGAAAATATATTAATGTCATTTCCAAATAATCAGTTGTTTTTCTTGGTCGTTGGAGTTTTGATAGCCTCTCATCGGTCACAACTCCAAAAAAATCGAGAATTTCACTGTAAATAAAGCCTGTCTCCGTGACCTGATTTTTGCCCGATGCGCAAGCAATTGCTGAACAGGAGAGTGCAGTGATGCGTGCGCCTGTAACAAGCCAGAGGGTCATGAATAAGGTTAAAACAGCCTGAAGTTGCCCTTCGAAAACCCAAAAATATCACTATCTGCAATTTCAACCCGCTTCAACCTCTGCAGTAGTGGTTGTGTAGACTATCCCATGTCCAATATTAATCCGCCTAGCGGATTCTAGAAAAAAATTGAGTGTTAAGAAACTTTGAAAAAATATGTTAAAAGCGAACATCACGGCAAAAAATCATCAGCAAATGTGCAGTCGCTGCATCATGGATACTTCAGACCCAAGCATTATTTTCAATTCCCAAGGTTGGTGCGAGTACTGCAATAATTTTGACAGCCAAATCAATACCAACTGGCGCGCTGACACTAAAAACCAGCTAGCGCTGGTCACATTGTCAGAAACCATCAAAAAGGCTGGTAGGGGAAATGAATTCGACTGCATCATCGGCCTAAGTGGGGGATTGGACAGTTCCTATGTTGCCTATGTCGCCAAAGAGAAGATGGGCTTGCGGCCCTTGCTCTTCCATGTCGATGCGGGTTGGAATACTGACCAAGCGGTGGGTAACATTGAAAAACTTGTTGATGGTTTAGGTTTAGACCTTTACACCGAGGTGGTGGACTGGGAAGCAGTCAAGCGTATGCAAGTGGCGTTTTTGCGCGCTGGCATTCCAGATCAGGACTTGGTGCAAGACGCTGCTTTTTTCTCAGGCCTCTACAAGTTTGCTCGCAAGTACAAGATCAAGCACATCATTACAGGCTCCAACTTCTCGACCGAATGCTGCCGGGAGCCTGAGGAGTGGGGGGGCTACCTCGGTATCGACAAAACACTGTTTGATGACATCTGGGCGAAGTGTGGGGACGGCAAGCCTATCGATGAATTTCCGCTGGTGGACATTCTGGTTTACAAGCTGTGGTACCAGAAGGTGCTGGGCATGAAGGTGCACCACCCGCTCAACTTGGTGCCTTACGTGAAGAAAGACGCGGAGGATGAACTGGAGCGCCGCTTTGGCTGGCAGCGCTTCCAGCACAAACATCACGAATCGCGCTTCACACGTTTTTACGAAGACTACTGGCTGCCACGCCGCTTTGGGTTTGAGAAGCGTCGTGCGCACTTTTCTAGCCTGATCATGACGGGGCAGATGACTCGCGAGCAAGCGCTGGACCGCATTTCGCGCCCCGAGATGGACGAATACTTCTTGAAACAGGAGTTCGAGTACGTGGCGCACAAGCTGGGCTTGACGGTGGACGAACTTCAGGCTTTGTTCGACATGCCCAAGAAAACTTTCCGCGACTACAAAAACAAGCGTGACCTGATAGGCTTGGGCTCCAACATCTTGCGCAAGTTGGGTTTAGAAAAGAGGTATTTCCGATGATCTGCATTGTGGATTACGGTGTAGGCAACATCCAAGCATTCTTGAACCTTTTTAAGCGCATTGGGGTTGAGGCACGCCGGGCCCGAACCAGTGAAGATTTGGAGGGTGCACAGCGCTTGGTGCTGCCGGGTGTGGGGCACTTCGACCATGCCATGCAGCGCTTTAACGACTCGGGCCTGCGCCCCAAGCTTGATGAGATGGTCTTGGGTGCGCAAGTGCCCGTTGTTGGTGTTTGCGTGGGCATGCAGATGCTCGCGCACGGGTCAGACGAGGGCACTACCCCGGGTTTGGGTTGGGTGCCCGGGCGTGTACGAGCATTTGCAAACCACCACAAAAGTGCTCAACTGCCTATGCCGCACATGGGCTGGAACGAATTGGAACCACGGCCCGGCAGCAAATTGCTTTCACGCGGTTTTGAGAACGGCACACAGTTTTATTTTCTTCACTCGTATTTTTACGACGCCGAAGACAAGAACGACGTGGCCGCCACGGCGCACTATGGTTTGGATTTTGATGCCGTGGTGTCAAGGGGGCACATCCACGGTGTGCAATGCCACCCCGAAAAAAGCCACCACTGGGGTGAGCAACTCCTGAAAAATTTTGTGGAGTTGTGAACCATGTTACGGCCTAGAATCATTCCCTGCCTGTTGGTCCACAAGGGCGGACTTGTAAAAACCAAGAATTTCAAAGACCCAAAATACGTGGGTGACCCTATCAACGCAGTTCGCATCTTCAACGAGAAGGAGGCAGATGAGTTGATGGTGCTTGACATTGACGCCACCCGTAACTGCGTACCACCAGACTTTGCCCTTATTGCAAAGCTGGCAGCGGAATGTCGCATGCCTCTGTGCTACGGTGGCGGTGTTACCACGGCTGAGCAGGCTGCACGCATTATTGATATGGGTGTTGAGAAGGTTTCGGTAAGCGCTGCAGCTATTACCAACCCTAGTTTTCTTACAAAAATTGCTGCTACTGTGGGTCGACAGTCTGTAGTCGCCGTGCTTGATGTGCGCAAGCGCACAGGATTGTTTGCGAAGGGCTACGAACTAAGCACGCACAACGGCAGAGTTATCTATAAATTAGATCCAGTTGACGTTGCTCTTCAGTTACAAGAGGCTGGTGCGGGCGAGATTGTGGTAAATTCGGTTGACCGTGATGGGATGATGCAGGGTTATGACATAGAGCTTGCATCGCAGTTTAAGCAGACTTTAAAAGTACCCCTTACGTTCTTGGGTGGTGCCGGATCGCTTGACCACATAGGTGAATTGGTTTCCAAGTTGGGGGTTGTAGGGTCTGCCGCTGGAAGCTTATTTGTTTTTAAAGGTAAATACCGTGCGGTGCTGATTAACTACCCTACACCTGCGCAAAAAAAACAACTTTGCTCCAGTGCACTGCAGCGATAAAATGGTTGACCAAATGAAACTTTTCGCAAAAAATGTTTTGCTGATTACGGGCGGCACCGGATCCTTCGGTAACGCCGTCCTCGGCCGCTTCATCGATGCGGATTTGCATGAAATCCGCATCCTGAGCCGCGATGAAAAAAAACAAGACGACTTGCGCAAAAAGTACAATAACCCCAAGCTCAAGTTCTACATTGGGGATGTTCGCGATTATCAGTCGGTGCTAAATGCAGTGCGCGGGGTAGACTACATTTACCACGCAGCGGCGCTCAAGCAGGTTCCATCTTGCGAGTTTCACCCGCTCGAGGCCGTCAAAACCAATGTGCTGGGCACCGAGAATGTGCTTGAGGCTGCCATCAACTGCGGCGTCAAG
>Ga0208491_10155_pt1 | contig 13752 bp, 12 predicted proteins | sample SubbioCSW11_NovA_FD_184819 | JGI IMG/M metagenome (GOLD analysis project Ga0208491, IMG submission 184819) | Serpentinite rock and fluid subsurface biosphere microbial communities from McLaughlin Reserve, California, USA - CR11_CSW11_NovA (SPAdes) | ecosystem: Environmental > Terrestrial > Deep...
CGCATCCGCCTCGGCCCATGACCGGCTCTCCTAAGCTTGAAGTCGAGCCAGCTTCCACCCCCACGGTCTCACCGGCTGAGCCCGGCTGAGCTTCATGCCGAATCAGGAGAAGAAATGCGCAAACTGCGCGAAGGCAACCGGCTGTTCGTCGAGGCCTGTCGCGGACGCGGGCTCGACGTCGAACATGCCGATGCCCTGGCGGCACTTCGTGCGCTTCCCGAGGCCAGCGTCGGTGCCTTGACCTCGATGCACCTCATCGAGCACCTGCCGTTCGAGACCGTCATCGCGCTGCTCGACGAGGCCAAGCGCGTGCTCCGCCCGGGCGGTCTGCTCCTGCTGGAAACCCCCAACCCCGAGAACCTGCTGGTGGGGGCCTGCTGGTTCTACACCGACCCGACCCACCGCAATCCCATCCCGCCCGAGGCCCTGCGCTGGATCGTCGAGTCGCGGGGTTTCCATGCGGTGCGGATCGAGCGGCTCACCACGGCGCGTGATATGCCGTGGCCCGGCCCGGTCGCCAATGATCTGCCCGGTGCATCCACCATCAACGCCATGTCGGAACACTTCACCGCCGCCCCCGACTACGCCGTGCTCGGGCTTCGCCCGTGAACCGATTGCTGGTGACCGGCGCCAGCGGCTTTGTCGGCCGCCATGTGGCGGCCGCGGTGGCGGCCGGCGGCTTTGGCGAAACCCGCTTGCTTGCCTGGCCCGCCGGGGTCGATCTGCGCGACGCGGCGGCGGTTGCCGCGGTGCTCGACGAGCTGCGGCCCGAGCAGGTGCTGCATCTGGCGGCCCAGAGCTTCGTGCCGCGCGCGTTCGAGGACCCGACGGAGACCTTCGCCGTCAACGTGCAGGGCACGGTGCATCTGCTCGATGGCCTCCGCCGCAGGGGTTTTCGCGGGCGCTTCCTGTACGCCAGTTCGGGTGATGTGTACGGGCTGGTGCCGGAAACCGGGCTTCCGGTCGGGCCGGCGCATCCCACCGCACCGAGAAACCCCTACGCCGCCAGCAAGGTGGCGGCCGAACAGGCCTGCCTGGCTTTCCATCGGGCGGAAGGCTTCGACGCCCTCATCGCGCGGCCCTTCAACCACGTGGGCCCCGGTCAGGACGCCCGCTTCGTGCTGCCGGCCCTGGCGCGCCAGGTGGTGGACATCGCCGCGGGTCGACAGGCGCCGATCATCGAAGCCGGCGACATCGACACCACCCGCGATTTCCTCGACGTGCGCGACGTGGTCGGGGCCTATGCCGCGATGCTGCGCAGCGGCAGGCCGGGGGCGACCTATGTCGTCGCGTCGGGCGTCGAGCGGCGCATCCGCGACCTGCTCACCCGGCTGTGCACGCTGGCAGGCGTTGAAGCGGAGATTCGCCAAGACCCCGCCAAGCTTCGCCCCGCCGAGCAGCGCCGCATGGCCGGTGATGCCACGGCACTGCGCACCGACACCGGCTGGGCACCACGTTTCGATCTCGACACCACCCTTTCCGACATTCTCGAACACGCAAGGCGCCACTGAATGAGCACGAAGTCCGCCCTCATCACGGGCATCACCGGGCAGGACGGGGCCTACCTGTCGCAACTCCTGCTGCAGAAGGGCTATGCGGTGCATGGCGTCCTGCCACGCCGCAGCACCGACACGCTGTGGCGCCTGCGCGAGCTCGGCGTCGATCGCGACGTCCGTCTGCATGACGGCGACCTGACGGACCTGTCATCCCTGATCCGCGCGATGGAGGCCTCGAAGGCGATCGAGGTCTACAACCTCGGTGCGCAGAGCTTCGTCGGCAGCTCCTGGCAGCAGCCCATCCTCACCGCGCAGGTCGACGGCGTGGGCGCGCTCAACGTTCTCGAGGCCGTGCGCATCGTCAACCCGGAGGCGCGCTTCTACCAGGCCTCGACCAGCGAGATGTTCGGACTGATCCAGGCCGAAATGCAGGACGAGCGCACGCCCTTCCACCCGCGCAGCCCCTACGGCGTGGCCAAGCTGATGGCGCACTGGGCCACCGTGAACTACCGCGAAAGCTTCGGCCTGCACGCCTCCAGCGGCATCCTGTTCAACCACGAATCGCCGCTGCGCGGCATCGAGTTCGTCACCCGCAAGGTCACGGATGCGGTGGCGCGCATCAAGCTGGGCAAGGCCAAAGAACTCCGCCTCGGCAACATCGACGCCAAGCGCGACTGGGGCTTCGCTGGCGACTACGTGGAAGCCATGTGGCTGATGCTGCAGCAGCCCCAGGCCGACGATTACGTGGTCGCGACCGGCATAACCACCACCGTGCGCGACATGTGCCGCATCGCCTTCGGGTATGTCGGCCTTTCGATGGACGACCACCTCGTCATCGACCCGGCGTTCTTCCGCCCCGCGGAAGTGGACGTGCTCCTGGGCAACCCCGGCAAGGCCAAGGCCAAGCTCGGCTGGTCGCCGAAGACCTCGCTGGAGCAGTTGATCACGATGATGGTGGATGCGGATCTGCGCCGGCTTGGAGCCGTCAAGAGGCTCGAGCCTGAGCGCCTTCCAGGCTCGCGCATCGAATAACCGGTCGTTGCAGAACGCGCGGTCCGTTACGAGTCTTGGCTGCACACCAGCCCAAAATGATCGCCCCGGCGCTTGAAAACACCGGCTCAGGCCGCTTGCTGCGCCGCCGCCAGTCGCGGGTGGATAACGCGGAACCACAGCGGCGGCACCAGGGCCAGCACGAACATCGCCGCGTAGCCGCCCGGCAACTGCGGGCTGTCGGCGTGGTGGCGGAGGATGGCGTAGGGCCGCTTCGGGTAGGCGTGGTGGTCGCTGTGCCGCTGCAACTGGAACAGCATCAGGTTGGAGAGTCGGTAATCGGAGTTCCAGCTGTGCCGGTGAGTGGTGCGTTCGTACCGGCCGTCGGCCAGGCGCTGGCGTTCGAGGCCGTAGTGCTCGATGTAGTTGATGACCTCCAGCGAGCCGGCGGCGAACAGGCCTTGCAGCAGGAAGAAGCCGAGCCCGGCCAACCCGAGCCAGGCCGTCATCGCCGCCGCCAGCGCCAGCCAGACGGCAGTCCAGCCCAGCAGTTCGTTGCGCCAGTGCAGGACCGGCAGGCCGAGCCGGTGCAGGCGTTCGGCCTCCAGCCGCCAGGCATTGCGGGTGTTGTGCCCGAGCGCACGCGGCAGGAAGTGCCAGAGGCTTTGGCCGTAGCGTGCGCTGGAGGCGTCTTCCGGGGTCGAAACGTGCACGTGGTGGCCGCGGATATGCTCGATCTTGAAGCCGTGGTAGCCCACCGAGGCCAGCAGCAGACCGCCCACGCCGGGCTCGAAGCGGCCGTCCTTGTGGATCAGTTCGTGCGCGGTGTTGATGGCCAGCACGCCGCCCACCACGCCCTGCGAGAGCAGCCAGCCGGCCATGCCGAGCGGGCCGAGCCCGGCCTGGGTGAACCACCAGGCGCTCCAGGCCAGCACCGCGAGGTGCACGGGCAGGGCCAGCACGGTGAGGCCGCGGAACCACCAGGAGCGGGCCAGCCGCGCCTCCTCGGCCGCGGGCACGTTCGCGCTGTCGTGACCCAGCGCGTAGTCGGCCAGTGGCAGCAGCACGAACAGGGCGAAAAGCGGGAACCAGGCGGCCAGATCCGGTGTCAGACCGAACGCGGCCAGGCCGGCGGCGAGGGGCAGGGTGGCCGGCACCAAGAACACCAGCAGGAAGCCGAGGGCTTTGAGGCGTGTCATGGCGGAATCCGCAGGAGGAGCGCAGGAACCAATCTACGCCCGTACTTCGGCGGCTTCAACGCGATGGGTCGATCCCGGGTGAAAGCATCGCCGGCTATGCTGCGCGGCCATGCCGAACCCGCCCCGACCAGCCAAGGCCTGCACCGTGGACGCCCGTGCCGACCGCCGGCCTTTGGCCGTGGCGGTGATGGGGCCGACCGCCTCGGGCAAGACCGATTTCGCCGCCGACTGGGCCGAGCGGCTCGGCACGGCGATCATCAGCGTCGATTCGGCCCTGGTCTACCGGCGCATGGACATCGGCAGCGCCAAGCCCGATGCCGCGACCCTGACGCGTGCGCCGCACCGGCTGATCGATCTGCGCGAACCGCACGAACCCTATTCCGCCGCCGACTTCGCCCGCGATGCCCTGCCGGCGATGCTGGAGCTGGCCGGGCAGGGGCGGGTGCCGCTGCTGGTGGGCGGCACCGGGCTCTACTTCAAGGCCTTGCTGGAGGGTTTGTCGCTGTTGCCGCCCTCCGATCCGGCCCTGCGCGCCGCCCTGCAGAGCGAGCGCGCCGAGCGCGGCCTTGCCGCTTTGCATGCTGAATTAAGCACCATCGATCCGCCGGCGGCGGCCCGTATCCAGCCCGGCGACAGCCAGCGCATCCTGCGGGCGCTCGAGGTGTTCCGCCTGAGTGGCAGGCCGATCAGCGCCTGGCAGGCGCTGGGGCCGGCGAGTGCGGCGCGGTTCCCGTTCCGCGTCTTGCGGCTGGTGCTGGCGCCCAGCGATCGCGGCCTGCTGCACGAGCGCATCGAGCGGCGCTTCCACGCCATGCTGGCGGCCGGTTTTCTCGAGGAGGTGCGCGCGCTCAAGGCCGATCCACGCCTGCACCCCGATCTGCCGGCGATGCGCGCGGTGGGGTACCGGCAGGCTTGGCAGCACCTCGATGGCGCCATCGACCGGGCCGGTTTCATCGAGCAGGGCATCGCCGCCACCCGCCACCTCGCCAAGCGCCAGCTCACCTGGTTGCGCGGCGAGCACGCCGCCCTGTGGGCCGATCCGCAGAGCGGACGGGCGCGACTGGATGCGCTCATGCGGCGTTTCCTTGACCTGCGCTAGGATGCGCGACCTCCGAGAAGAACAACCACGCCGGTCACCATGTCGAAAGCCCAGAGCCTGCAAGACCCTTTCCTCAATGCCTTGCGCCGCGAGCGCATCCCGGTGTCGATCTACCTGGTCAACGGCATCAAGCTGCAGGGCACCATCGAGAGCTTCGACCAGTTCGTGGTGCTGCTGCGCAGCACGGTCAGCCAGATGGTCTACAAGCACGCCATCTCCACCGTGGTGCCGGCGCGCAATGTGCGCATCGGTCCTGGCGGCGGTCAGGTCGTGACCGGCGACGATGCCGGCGACGAGAGCACCGGGGAGCACGCCGACTGAACGCCGCCACGGGTCGCGAACGCGCGCTGCTGGTGCAGCCGCAGGCGCCGGGACGGCGCGATCCGGCGTTGGCCGCCGAATTCGTCGAACTGGCCCGCTCGGCCGGTGCCGAGGTGCTCGATGTGGTCGAGGCTCGCCTGCAACGCCCCCATGCCGGTCTCTACCTCGGCAGCGGCAAGGTCGAAGAACTCAAGGGCCTCTGCGCCGCGGCCGCGGTCGATGTGGTGCTGATCAATGCCGCCCTGAGCCCGGTGCAGGAGCGCAACCTGAGCGACAGCCTGGGCTGCCGCGTGGTCGATCGTGTCGGCCTCATCCTCGACCTGTTCGCCCAGCGCGCCGTCAGCGCCGACGGCAAGTTGCAGGTCGAACTCGCCCAGTTGAAGCACCAGGCCAGCCGCTTGGTCGGCAAGGGGAAGGGCATGGACGGCCAGCGCGGCGGTGCGATCGGCCTGCGCGGCCCCGGCGAGACCGCGCTGGAAACCGACCGCCGGCTGGTCCGCACGCGGATCGAGGCGCTGGAGCAGCGCCTGCGGCGTCTCGACGTGCAGCGCGCGCAGATGCGCCGCGCCCGCGAACGCAACGCCGTGCCGCGGATCGCCCTGGTCGGCTACACCAATGCCGGCAAATCGACCCTGTTCAATGCCCTCACCGGCAGTGGCGTCTACGCCGCCGACCGCCTGTTCGCCACCCTCGACCCCACCGTGCGCCGCATCGATGGTCTGCCCGGTGCTCCGCTGCTGCTCTCCGACACTGTGGGATTTGTCCGCGATCTGCCGCACGAACTGGTCGCGGCCTTCCGCTCGACCCTGGCCGAAGCCCGCGAGGCCGACCTGCTGCTGCATGTGGTGGATGCCGCCGACCCCGAGCGCGACACCCACATCGCGGCGGTCGATACCGTGCTGGCCGAGATCGGTGCCGGCGCGATTCCGCAGTGGCGGGTGTTCAACAAGATCGACCAGATCGAAGGCCTGGCCGCGCACACCGAGCCGGCCCCCGATGGCGGCTGGCGGGTCTTCGTCTCGGCCCGCGACGGTCTGGGCCTCGAGGCTCTGCGTGCGGCGCTGGCCGCGCATTTCGCCGAATCGGTGCTGGAAGCCGACATCCAGCTCGCGCCGACCGAAGCCCGCCTGCACGCCCGCCTGCACGCCGAGGGCGCGATCCAGTCCGAGACCGCCAGTGCCGATGGCGGCTGGGTGCTGGGCCTGCGTTTGCCCCGGCGCAGTCTCGAACGGCTGGCCGCCGAACCCGGCGGACAATCGCTTCACGCCCTCTTGCTTGTTGACCCTTCCACCCCTACCTAGAATGGCAGACCCGTCGCCTTCCGCGCGGGCTTTCGTTGGAGCACTCATGGCCTGGAACCAACCCGGAAACCGCGGCAACGACCCCTGGCGCGGCAAGGACCCCAACCGCGAGGTGCAAGCCTTCGTCGAACGCCTGCGCGGCATGTTCGGCGGCGGCACCGGCGGCGGCAGTGGCCGCTCCGGCGAGTCGTTCAATCCGCTGTACCTGATCGGCGGGCTGCTCGTGGTCTGGCTGCTGTTCAACTCCTTCCGCCTGATCGACGAACGCGAACGCGGCGTGGTGCTGCGCTTCGGCGAGTTCAGCCGGATGATGGAGCCCGGCCTCAACTTCAAGTTGCCTTGGCCGGTCGAAACGGTGTTCGTGGTGCAGGCCCAGCAGGTCATGGCCGAGAGCGACCAGATGCTGGTGCTCACCCGCGACGAGAACCTGGTCGAGATCGGCTACAACGTGCAGTTCCAGATCATCGACCCGGAGCGTTACCTGTTCGGCAGCCGTGACGCCGATGGCATGCTCAAGCAGATCACCGAGAGCGCGGTGCGCGAGGCGATCGGCAACGCCAGCCTCGAGACCGCGCTCAACCGCCGCGACACGCTCACGCCCGCCATCCGCGATGCGGTGCAGGCCGCGCTCGACCGCTTCAACACCGGTCTGGCCGTCACCCAGCTCGGCCTGCCGGTGGCGGCACCGCCGGCCCCGGTCAAGGCGGCCTTCGACGACGTGATCGCCGCCGAGCAGGACGCCCAGCGCTTCCAGAACGAAGCCCAGGCCTACGAGGGCCGGGTGGTGCCCGAGGCCCGCGGTCAGGCCTCCCGCATTCTGGCGGCGGCGCAGGGCCACCGCGACGCGGTGATCGCCCGCGCCGAGGGCGAGGCCGAGCGCTTCGGCCAGCTGCTGGCCGAATACGAACGCAACCCGCAGGTCGTGCGCCAGCGCCTCTACCTCGAAACCATGCAGGAAGTGCTGATGCGCAACCCGCGCGTCCTGCTGGGCAGCCAAGGTAACACCCTGCTGCTGCAGATGCCCGGCGGTACCGCCGCCGCGGCACCGCCCGCGCCGGTGCTTGCCCAGGCGGCCAATCAGGCCCAGGCCGCTGCCAACCCCGAAACCCCACGTCCACCGCGGGCCGCTGAGCGCCCGGCCGGCCAAGGGAGCCGCTGATGATCCGTCACCTGCCCAAACTGCTGATGGCGCTGGCTTTGGCCGTGTTGCTGGCCAGTGGTTCCACTTTCACCGTCAATCAGGGCCAGACCGCCATCGTCCTGCGCCTCGGCGAGGTCATCCGCGAGGACGTCCAGCCCGGCCTGCGCTTCAAGGTACCGCTGATCGACAGCGTGCGCACCTTCGACCGCCGCCTGCTGACGATGACGGCCGAGAACAAGCGCTACCTCACTTCCGAGCAGCAGGACGTGCAGGTCGACTACTTCGTGGTCTGGCGCATCGCCGATGTCGCACAGTACTACCGCGCGGCCGGTGGCGGCATCGAGGCCCAGGCCATGGCCCGGCTCTCGCCGATCGTCGAGGACGCCCTGCGCAACCTCATCAACCGCAGCACCATCAGGCAGCTGGCCGAGGCCGGTCGCGGCGATGCCACCACCGAGCTGATCGGCCAGATCAACCGCGGTGCCGGCACCCTCGGCATCGAGGTGATGGACGTGCGGATCAAGCGCATCGACCTGCCCGACGACCCGGCCGCGGGCGCCGAATCGGTGCTCGACCGCGTCTACAACCGGATGCGCGCCGATCGTCAGGAAGTGGCCACCCGCACCCGCGCCGAGGGCCAGGAGCGCGCCGAACTGATCCGCGCCAACGCCGACAAGCAGCGCCAGGTGCTGCTCGCCAATGCCGAGCGCGATGCGGCCAAGATCCGCGGTGAGGGCGATGCCCGCGCCGCCGCCATCTTCTCGGCGGTGCACGGTCGCAACCCCGAGTTCTTCGCCTTCCATCGCAGCCTGGAGGCCTACCGGATGGCGCTCGCCGACGGCCAGACCACGCTTGTGCTCGATCCCAACTCGGAGTTCTTCCAGTACTTCGAAAACAGCCGCCCACGCTGAAGCATCGTCATGGACTGGGCGGATCTGTTCACGGCGCTGGCCCTCGTGCTGGTCATCGAGGGCTTGTTCCTGGCGCTGGCACCGGGCGCCTGGAAGCGGATGGTCCGGGAGATGCTGGAGGAGCCGGAGCGCCGCCTGCAGGCCATCGGGGCCGGCCTCGCCATTTTCGGATTGCTGCTGCTCGCCTGGGTGCGCGCCTGAGGGCTGGTCTTCCGCTCCGGAAGCGCGGATAATGTCGAAAAGTCGGGGTGCGCCAGCGCTCCGGCTTTTTCTTTTTCCCGCATTGGAGCATCGCCGTGGGTCAGTCGGTAGTCGTGTTGGGCGCCCAATGGGGTGACGAGGGCAAGGGCAAGATCGTCGACCTGCTGACGCAGGACATCGGTGCCGTGGTGCGTTTCCAGGGTGGCCACAACGCTGGCCACACCCTTGTCATCAACGGCAAGAAGACGGTGCTGCACCTGATCCCCTCGGGCATCCTGCGCGAGGACGCGCTCTGCCTGATCGGTAACGGCGTGGTGCTGAGCCCGGCCGCGCTGCAGAAGGAGATCGGCCAGCTCGAGGGCAACGGGGTCGAGGTGCGCTCGCGGCTCAAGATCAGCCCGGCCACGCCGCTGATCATGCCGTACCACATCGCGCTCGATCAGGCCCGCGAGAAGGCGGCCGGCGGCAAGGCCATCGGCACCACCGGCCGCGGCATCGGCCCGGCGTATGAGGACAAGGTGGCCCGCCGCGGCGTTCGCGTGGCCGATCTTGCCTACCCGAACGAGCTGGCGGAGAAGCTGCGTGGCACGATGGACTACCACAACTTCGTGCTGACGAAGTACCTCGGCGTCGAGGCGGTCGATGTCCAGAAGACGCTCGACGAGGCGCTGGCCTTCGGCCAGTACGTCGATCCGATGAAAGCCGATGTCGCCGGCATCCTCCATGAGCTGCGCAAGCAGGGCAAACGCGTGCTGTTCGAGGGCGCGCAGGGCTCGCTGCTCGACATCGACCACGGCACCTACCCCTACGTCACCTCGAGCAACACCACGGTCGGCGGCGCGCTGGCCGGCACCGGCGTCGGTGCCGACGCCATCGACTACGTGCTGGGCATCGCCAAGGCCTACGCCACCCGTGTCGGCGGCGGCCCCTTTCCCACCGAACTCGACGACGCCATCGGCCAGGGCCTCCGTGATCGTGGTCAGGAGTACGGTGCCACCACCGGCCGGCCGCGCCGCTGCGGCTGGTTGGACATCGTGGCGCTCAAGCGGGCGGTGGCGATCAACGGCATCAGCGGCCTGTGCATCACCAAGCTCGACATCCTCGATGGCATGGAGAAGCTCAAGGTCTGCATCGCCTACGAGTACCGCGGCAAGCGCAGCGAATACGCACCGCTCGATGCCGCCGGCTGGGCCGAGTGCACGCCGGTCTACCTGGAGTTCCCCGGCTGGAGCGAATGCACCGCCGGCGTCACCGAATGGGCCAAGTTGCCGCCGGCCGCGCGGGCCTACCTGCGGGCGTTGGAGGAACTCTCCGGTTGCCCGCTGGCCATCGTCAGCACCGGCCCGGATCGCGACGACAACATCGTGCTGCGCGATCCCTTCGCCTGAGCCACACCTTCACCTTCGACCCTGCTGGCGCTGTGCCAAGATCGGGTCGCGCGCGGGAGCGCGGTGGGAGGCGGAGCATGGGGGCGATGACCCGTTCGGGTGATCGTTTCGACAGGCGGGCGCCGGGTCGCCGGTGGCTGCTGGCTTTCGTTCTGCCCGCCGTCCTGATGCTTTCGGCTTCGGTGAACCTGCCGTCCGTCGATCCCGCCCCGCTGCCGCGCATCCTGCCGCTGGCCGCGCTGGCCGCGCTGGCCGCGCCGACCGGGCCGCCGGCCGAGCCCTCGCTCTGGCTGCGCGAAGCGTCCCTCGATCCGCCGGCCTTCGTCACCGTCGCCGATGCCGGCGACTTGCCCAACGGCCGGGTCACGGCCATCACCGAAGACCGCGATGGCCTGATCTGGCTCGGCTCCACCGACGGTCTGTTCCGCTTCGACGGGCACCGCTTCATCCGCGAGCGCGACCCGGACGGTCTCGGCCTGCACGGCTTCATCCGCAGTCTTGCCAGTGGCCGCGATGGCCGGCTCATGGTTGGCGTGCAAGGCGTGGGTGTGTTCTGGCGCGACCCCGCCAGCGGCCTGTTTCAGCGTGCCGGCGAAGGCGATGCCGAGTGGCCGGCGCTGCCGCCGCTCGATGCCGGGGCTTTCGCCGAGGACAGCGAGGGTGGCGTCTGGATCGCCGATGCCGCCCTCGGCCTGTTCCGGCTCGAGGCCCGTCGGGGCTCGTGGTGCGCAGCGCTTCCTGCCGGGCCGGGCCTTCCGCAGCCTGCTGCTGGACAGCCGGGGCGGCCTCTGGGCCGGTGGACCGACCGGCCTCTACCACCGCCCCGCCGCGGCGGCGGATTTCCAGCCGATCGCCGGGTTCGCCGGCCATTTCGCCTATGCCCTGTACGAAGCCGCCGACGGCCGAATCTGGGTCGGCACCCAGGCCGGCGGCAGCGCCCTGTTCGATCCGGTCGAGGACAGCCTTGCTTGGCTCGCGCAAGCACCCGACGACGACGGTGCGGGCTACCCCTGGGTGGTTGGCTTTGCCGAGCGGGTGCCGGGCGAGATGTGGGTCTCGACCTTCGGGGGCGGGCTGGAGGTGCGCGAGAGCGGCAGCGGCCGCCTGCTCCGGCGTCTGCGCCATGTACCCGGCGACAACAGCAGCCTCGCCAGCGACCGCGTGACCAGCCTCTGGCTCGATCGCGCCGGCCAACTCTGGGTGCCGACCTGGGGCGCCGGCCTGCAACGGCTGCCGGCCGGCATCGAGGCCGTGCAACGGCTGCGCGCCCGCCCCAGTGCGATGAGCGGCCTGCGCAACACCACGGTGACCAGCTCGCTGCCGATGCCCGGTGAGGAGCTCTGGGTCGGCAGCGCCGGTGTCGGCATCGATGTGGTCGATCTGGCCAGCCTGCAGGTTGTCCGCCATTACCCGGTCGGGTCCGGTCCGGCCGCCCTGCCCGGTGGCACGGTGCCGGCGATGGCGCGCGATCGCAGCGATCAGGCTTGGGTCGGCGTGTTACCGGGCGGTCTGCTGCGACGACCGCCGGAGGCCTCGGCTTTTCTGCCGGTGGCTGGACTCGGGCCGAACCCCCGGGTGCGCCGCCTGCTCGCCGCCGCCGAGGGCGGCGTCTGGGTGGGGCTGGAAAACGGCCTGCGCCGTTTCGATGCCGGCGGCCAGGCCCTGCCGGTGCCGCGCACCCGCGAGGGCGGGGTGTTCCGGCAGGCGGTCTGGGCCTTGGCCGAAGGGCCGGACGGCGCGCTCTGGGTGGGCACGGCCAGCGGCCTCTGGCACAGCCCCGGGGCGGAGGGTCGGCTGGAGCGCATCACGCTGGGCGATGTCGGCCCCGGCGGACGTGTGCGCGGTTCGCCCGGCGTGCTCGATTTGTGGCTGGCCCGTGACGGCCGACTCTGGGTGCTGGGGCAGGGCCGGCTCTACCGGCAGCGTTCGACCGGGCCCGCTGCGGGTTTCGAGGCGGTGCTCACCACCGAGCGCGTGCCGAGCGGGCTGGGCCAGCAGTTGTTCGAAGACGAGGCCGGCGTGCTCTGGACCGGGCGCGTCCGCTTCGATCCACGCGACGGACGCGTGCAGGTGCTGGGGCCGGCCGATGGTCTCGATGTCGGCAATCAGGTCTGGGCGGCGGGCAGTCGCCTGCCTGACGGGCGGCTGGTGTTCGGCGGCAGCGGCGGCCTTGTGCTGGTCGATCCGGCCCGTCTGCCTGCCTGGCGTTTCCAGCCGGGGGTAGTGCTGACCGCCATCGAGGTCAATGGCCAGTACCGGCCACCGGCCGGCGACCGCCTCGTTCTGCCGCCCGGCCCGCACCGGATCGCGGTCGAATTCGCCGCCCTCGATTACTCCGAGCCGGGCATGCTGCGCTACCGCTACAAGCTCGAAGGCGTGGACCGCGACTGGATCGAAACCTCGGCCGAGTACCGCGTCGCCGCCTACGGCAACCTCTGGCCGGGTGATTACCGACTGCGCATCCAGGGCAGCAACCGGATCGGCGACTGGAGCCCGCACGAACGCGTCCTGCAGATCCGCGTGGAGCCGGCGTTCTGGCAGGCCCCCGCGGCCCTGCTGCTCGGCCTCGTGCTGCTGGGCGGCCTGCTGGTGCTCGCCACGCAGCTGCAGGGCCGCATCGCCGCACGGCGGGCGCGCGAACTGGAGCGCCTCGTGTCGCAGCGCACTGCCGAACTGGTGCAGGCCCGCGATGCCGCCGAGACCGCACTCGCCGACCTGCGCGGCGCCCAGGGTCGGCTGGTGGAAGCCGAGAAAATGGCCTCGCTGGGCCGGATGGTGGCCGGAGTGGCGCATGAACTGAACACGCCGCTCGGCAATGCGCTGGTGGTCAGCTCCACCTTCCAGGAAAAGGTACCGCAGATCGCCCGCTCAGCCGCCGAAGGCCGCTTGAAGCGCAGCGAACTGGACGGTTTCCTGCACCAGCTCGGCGAGGGCAATGCCCTCATCGTCCGCAGCCTGGCGCGGGCCAACGAGCTGGTGTCGAGTTTCAAACAGGTGGCGGTGGATCGCTCGCTCAGCCAGCCACGGCGCTTCGATCTGCGCACCGTGGTGGCCGAGGCGCTGGAAATGCTCGGCCCCTCCTTGCGGCAGCGGCGCTGCCGGATCGAATCGCGGGTGCCGGCCGGCATCATCCTGCACAGCGACCCCGGCGCACTGGGCCAGATCGTGGCCAATCTGGCCGACAACGCCGTGCTGCACGCCTTCGGCGAGAGCGGCGAGGATCACGAGGGTCTGCTGCGGATCGAGGCGGTCGAACGCGAAGGCCCCTCCGGCCGCGAGGTGCTGCTGACCTTCATCGACAACGGCATCGGTATGGACGCGGCGACCCGGCGCCAGGTGTTCGACCCCTTTTTCACCACCCGGATGGGGCGCGGTGGCACCGGGCTCGGCCTGCACATCGTCTACAACCTGGTGGTGCAGGTGCTGGGCGGGCGGATTCGGGTGGACAGCGCGCCGGGGCAGGGCACACGGTTCGAACTGGTGTCCTGATTAGGCATGAAGCTCAGCCGTCCGCAGGAGGGCTTCGGGAAGCCTGTTCGTGAGCATGACATGCCGCAATCCAGCAGGATGTCACCACCGAGGCGGTTGCCTCGCATCCGCCTCGGCCCATGACCGGCTCTCCTAAGCTTGAAGTCGAGCCAGCTTCCACCCCCACGGTCTCACCGGCTGAGCCCGGCTGAGCTTCATGCCGAATCAGGAGAAGAA
>Ga0208491_10156_pt1 | contig 13537 bp, 9 predicted proteins | sample SubbioCSW11_NovA_FD_184819 | JGI IMG/M metagenome (GOLD analysis project Ga0208491, IMG submission 184819) | Serpentinite rock and fluid subsurface biosphere microbial communities from McLaughlin Reserve, California, USA - CR11_CSW11_NovA (SPAdes) | ecosystem: Environmental > Terrestrial > Deep...
GGACAGCGAAGCGAGCCATGGAGGGCGAGCGGCGGCGAATGCGGAGCGGGACGCGGAGCCTGAGCCGTCGCGTCCGCAGGTCGCGCGTCGGCAGGCGCGTGGGCAAGCACGAGATGGGCTAGGGCGTCGCGTTCCGGCAGGCTCTGAACAATGCGCGCCTCCAGTTCCGGCGTGACCCGAGGCGGGCGGCCGGGGCGATAAGTTTGATTATTTTCGGCGCAGTACACCTGCGGCTCAGCTGCTCTCGACCTTGATGCCGGGAAAGCCGATCTGCCGGTTCTTCGGTTGCAGCGCGAGCTGCGCCGCCACCCGCCGGGCCATCCAGCGGTAGGCCGCCGCGTTGGCGCCACCCGGCTCGGCGAGCACGGTGGGCGTGCCGGCATCAGCCTGTTCGCGGATGCGACCATCGAGCGGCAGCGAGGCCAGCAGGGGCAGGCCGTAACGCAGGGCCATGGCCTGGCCGCCCCCCTGCCCAAAGACATGCTCGACATGACCGCAGTTCGTGCAGGTGTGCAGGGCCATGTTCTCGACGATGCCGAGCACCGGCACGCCGACTTTTCCGAACATGGCCAGTGCCCGCTTGGCATCGAGCAGGGCGATGTCCTGCGGTGTGGTCACGATCACCGCACCGGAGACTGGCATGCGCTGCGACAGGGTGAGCTGGACGTCGCCGGTGCCGGGCGGCAGGTCGACGACCAGGTAGTCCAGCCCGTCCCAGAGCGTGGTGTTGAACAGCTGCTGCAGGTACTGCGAGGTCATCGGCCCGCGCCAGATGGTCGCTTGGTCCTCATCAAGAAACAGGCCGATCGACATGACCTGCAGGCCATGCGCCAGTTTGGGAGTGATGGCCTTGCCATCCGGGCTTTCCGGCTTGCCCGAAAGCCCCAGCATCATCGGGATCGAGGGGCCGTGGATGTCGGCATCCAGCAGGCCGACCCGTGCCCCTTCGGCAGCGAGGGCCAGCGCGAGGTTCACGGCCGTCGTCGACTTGCCGACGCCGCCCTTGCCGGAAGCCACAGCGATCAGGTTTTTCACCTCCGGCAGCGGGCTCAGCTCGTTCTGCACCCGGTGGGCGTAGATCCGTTGGCCGACATCCACGAGGGCCGAGACCACGCCCGGCACGCCGCGCAAGGCGGCCTCGGCGCGAGCCGCCAGTTCCTCGTGCCAGCCGGCTGAGGCATAGGGCAGTTGCAAGCGGACCGCGACCCGACCCTGATCGACCGCGAGGCCGCGAACCGACTCGGCAACCAGCGGGGCATCGGTGTGGGGGTCGTGCAGGCCGGCAAGGGCGGCGCGGAGCAGAGGTTCGTCGGGCATGAGCATCGTGTCGGGGTGCCTGTTGTTCAGAAAAAAATGGGGCGCGGACTTGACACAGTCCCGTTACGCTCGTGTTAAGGTCTGGGCAAGACCGGGGATTCGGTCGAGCACCACCGCCTCATGGCGCCCATTCTCTCAGGGGAGACTCCACCATGCGAAACAACCGCCCACGGCCCGCCTACAGCACATTGGCGCAGGCCACCGCCACCGCCTTGGCCCTCATGCTGGCCGTTCCGGCCGTCGCCCAAGAACGCGAAGCTGATGAGGACACCGATCAGCCCGAAGAAGAAGCCCAGGTGCTGGATGCCGTTCAGGTCACCGGCTCGCGCATTTTCCGTGCGGGTTTCGACACCCTCGAGCCGGCCACCGTGGTCACCCGCGAGCGGATCGAGGCGCGCGGCATCACCAACATCGCCGATGCGCTGAACGAGCTGCCCGGCTTCGGCACCGCCGTCACCCCGGAAGGCGGCCAGAGCACCTTCGGCGTCGGCGTCAACTTCGTCAACCGCTTCGGCCTCGGCACCAACCGCACGCTGGCGCTGATCAACGGCCGCCGCGTGGTCAATTCCAACCCCGGCACCATCTTCGGTCCGGCCGCCCCCGGCGTGCAGGTCGACCTCAACGCCATCCCGGCGCAACTGGTCGAGCGGATCGAGAACATCGCCATCGGCGGCGCACCCACCTACGGTTCGGACGCCATCGCCGGTGTGGTCAACGTCATCACCCGCCGTGATTTTGAAGGCACCGAGGTCAGCATGACCTACGGCATCACCGACCGTGGCGACAACGAGCGTTACAGCCTCTCGGCGATCTTCGGCCAGAACTTCGGTGACAACCTGGGCAACATCACCGTCGCCGCCACCCGCGACCAGTCCGACGGCGTGCTGGGCACCGAACGTGAGCGCATCCGTAATGCCTACTTCTTCGCGCCGAACCCCTGCACCACCGGCGGATCCAGCATCACCACCACCCAGCCCGGCCGCACCCCGGGCAACGACGGGCGGGTCAACCCGAACACACCGTTCCAGACCTGCACGCCCTCGGCCGCGGCGGACGGCATCGCCAACAACGTCCTCATCCGCGACCGCCGCCTGTTCTCGCTGACCTTCGGCGGCCTGCTGCTGCCGGCCACCGGTGGTTTCAACCTCCCGGATGGCCGCCTGCGCGGCTTCGGCGCGGCCAGCACCACCTACCTGCAGTTCGCCCCGAACGGCGACATCATCCCCTTCAACCCCGGCATCAACTTCGGTACGAGCAGCGCGCACGGCGGCGACGGCCTGAACCTGCAGGAAAGCGTCCAGCTGCTGAGTGACCTCGACCGCCAGACCATCAACCTGATGGGCTCGATCAATCTCGGCGACAGCGCCCGGCTGTTCTTTGAAGGCTTCGAGTACCGCGCTGAATCACTGGAGCTGGTCGACCAGTACAACTGGAACGCCAACCTGTTCGGCGGCTTGTCGGGTCCGATCACCTTCCGCAACGATTACGCTCTGCTTTCGCCGCAGAATCAGGCCGTGCTGGCGGCGAATGGCATCACCAGCTTCCGCATCAGCCGCGCGCACCGCGATCTGGTCGAGAACAATGCCTCCAGCGAGGTGCTGATCCGTCGCGCGGTGTTCGGTGCTGACGGCATCCTCGCAGTCGGTGACCGCGATTTCCGCTGGGAAGCCAGCTACACCTGGGGCCGCAGTTCGGCGGATTTCTTCAGCCGTCAGATCGACAACCAGCGTTTCACCAATGCCCTGCATGTGGTCCGCAATGCCGCCGGCGCGGTGGTCTGCTCGCCCACGCCGGTGCCGGGCCTGATCGTGCCCGGCGGTTTCAGGCCGGTGGCCGACCCCAACTGCGTGCCGCTCAACCTGTTCGGCGAGGGCCGGCCCAGCCGCGAGGCGCGTGACTACGTCACCGTCAACAACCACGCCCGCGCCGCTCAGGAGCAGGAGGTGTTCAACGCCAACATCGGCGGCTCGCTGTTCGAAATGTGGGGCGGTCCGTTCAGCTTCAACGGCGGTTTTGAGCGCCGCATCGAGCGCGCCGACTTCCAGCCCGACGCCTTCCAGCGCGCCGGCCGTGGCCGCAGCGTGGCCATCCAGCCGCTGACCGGATCGTTCTCCACCAAGGAAGCCTTCGTCGAGTTCATCGCGCCCTTCGTCGACAGCAATGCCAACATCCCCGGCCTGAACCGCCTCGACTTCACCGGCCGGTTCCGCCGTGTCGACAACACCGTGAACGGCGGCTTCAATGCCTTCACCGGCGGCCTGCAGTGGCGTCCGATCGAGGACATCGAGCTGCGCGGCAACTTCACCCGCTCGCTGCGGGCACCGTCGCTGGTCGAACTGTTCACGCCGGTGTCGAGTGCCTTCGCGTTCGTGCCCGACCCCTGCCATGCGCCGAACCAGGCCGGCGGCACCCGCCCGGCCGTCCGCCAGGCCAACTGCAACGCCATGTTCCAGGCCCTGGGCATCGATGGTTCCACCTTCCTCTCCAACGCGGTCACGGCCTCGATCCCGATCACCAGCCAGGGTGACAGGAACCTGCTGAACGAGTCCTCCGATGGCTGGACCTACGGCATCGTGCTGCAGCCGCGCTGGGTGGAGGGACTGCGCATTTCGGCGGACTACTACAAGATCGAGATCAGCGACGTCATCGGCAATCTGGGCACGGCCGACATCGCCACTGGGTGTTTCGACAACACCGAGTTCGACCGCAACAACCCGCTGCAGGGCAACGCCTTCTGCTCACGCATCCAGCGTGATGCGGCTGGCCAGATCCAGTTCGTGCAGACCGGTTTCGTCAACGGTGGTTATCTCAACTTCCGCGGCTTTTCCGGCGAGATCAGCTACGCGCAGGATCTTGCCGACTGGGGCCTCGATTTCGGTGGCGTGCTGAGCTTCACCGGCACCGCCTTCCGCCGCGTCGGCGTGGACAGCTCGATCAACAACGTGGTCAACGTCAACGGCCTCGGTCTCATTGGCACCCCGCTGCGTGAGTACCAGTTCGGCATCGCCTACGAGCATCAGCGCTGGGGCGTGAGCGTGCAGGGCAACTACACCGGCCCGGTGCGCGTCGGCAACGACATCTCGCCGGAGTTGCAGGACATCATGACCTTCGAGAGTGCGACCACCTACGACGCCAGTGCCTTCGTCAATTTCCTCGACGGCGACCTGCGCCTGCGGCTGGCCGCGACCAACCTCACCGACGAGGAGCCGCCGTTCCCGCTCGTGGGCCTCGGCACCTACGACACGCTGGGTCGGCGCTATACCCTCTCGGCGATCTACCGCTTCTGACGCCAGAAGCAGCAGCACTGCAAGCGAAGCCCGGCCCTGTGTCGGGCTTCGTTTTTCAAGGCGGGCCGGAGAGCAGCCGCAACCGGCAAAGCGCTGCCATCTGCGATAATCGCGGCCTGCCTTTGCCGCGATGCCGATGACCACGCCCGCTTCCCTTCCGCCCGCGGCGCGCCCAGCGCCCGCCCTCGTCACCACCGCCCTGCCCTACGCCAACGGCGAGATCCACCTCGGGCATCTCGTCGGCTACATCCAGGCCGATGTCTGGGTGCGCGCGCGGCGGATGGCCGGCGGCACGACGCACTTCGTCTGCGCCGACGACACCCACGGCACGCCGATCATGCTGGCGGCCGAGAAGGCCGGTACCACGCCCGAGGCCTTCATCGCCGGCGTGCAGGCCCGCCACGAGCGCGACTTTGCCGACTTCGGCGTCGGCTTCGACCACTACGACTCGACCCACAGCATCGGCAACCGCGCGCTGACCGAGGCGATCCATGCCTCGCTGAAGGCGAACGGCCACATCGGCATCCGGCCGATCCAGCAACTGTTCGATCCGGTGCGGAACATGTTCCTGCCCGACCGCTACATCAAGGGCGAGTGCCCGAACTGCGGCGCGACCGAGCAGTACGGCGACAACTGCGAGGCCTGCGGCGCCACCTACGCGCCCACCGAGCTGAAGAACCCGCGCTCGGTGGTCTCCGGTGCCACGCCGGAGCTGCGGATGAGCGAGCACCATTTCTTCGAGCTGGGCCACTTCGAGGCCTTCCTGCGCGAGTGGCTGGCCGGCGACGTGGCCCACCCGGGCGTGCGCGCCAAGCTGATGGAGTGGGTCGAGTCCGGCCTGCGCGCCTGGGACATCTCACGCGACGCGCCCTACTTCGGCTTCGAGATCCCCGGCGCGCCGGGCAAGTACTTCTACGTCTGGCTGGATGCGCCCATCGGCTACCTGTCGAGCTTCAAGGCCCTGTGCGAGGCGAAAGGCTTGGACTTCGGCGCCTTCCTCGACGCTGCGCGCAACGCGAAGGGCGAAACCGAGCTGCACCACTTCCTCGGCAAGGACATCGTCAACTTCCACGGCCTGTTCTGGCCGGCGGTGCTGCACGGCTCCGGCCACCGCACGCCGACGCGTCTGCACGTCAACGGCTACCTGACGGTGAACGGCGAGAAGATGAGCAAGTCGCGCGGCACCTTCATCCAGGCCCGCACCTACCTCGAGGCCGGCCTGCCGCCGGAAGCGCTGCGCTACTACTACGCGCTGAAGAGCTCGGGCGGCGTCACCGACCTCGACCTCAACCTGGCCGACTTCATGGCGCGAGTGAACGCCGACCTCGTCGGCAAGTTCGTCAACATCGCCAGCCGCTGCGCCGGCTTCATCGAGAAGCGCTTCGGCGGCCAGCTCGCCGCCGAGCTCGACGACCCCGCGATGGTCGCGCGTTTCGTCGAAGCGCTCGATGCAGTACGCGGCCACTACCTCGATGACGATGCCGCCGCCGCCGTGCGCGCGCTGATGGCGCTGGCCGACGCGGCCAACCGCTACGTCGACGAGAAGAAGCCCTGGGTGATCGCCAAGACGCAAGGCGCCGACGCCGAACTGCAGCGCGTGTGTACGCAGGGTTTGAACCTGTTCCGCCTGCTTAGCCTAGGCCTGAAGCCCATCCTGCCGGCGCTGTGCGCGCGCGCCGAGGCCTTCCTCGACGCCCCGGTCGCCGGCTGGGCCGATGCCGCCACGCCGCTGCTGGGCCGTGCCATCCGCCCCTACGAGCCCCTGCTCACCCGCATCGAACAAAAGCAGATCGACACCATGATCGACGCCTCCAAGGATTCCCTCGCCGCTGCTGCCGAAGCCGCGAAAGCCGCTGCTGTAGCGGCGGCGCCCGCCAGCATCGAGAAGGCCGCGAAGCCCGCTGCGCCGAAAACCGAACCGGCCAAGCCCGCTGCCGGCGACGCCCCTGCCTTCATCGCCATCGAGGACTTCGCCAAGCTCGACCTACGCATCGGCCGGGTGCTGGAATGCGGGTTCGTCGAGGGCTCCGACAAGCTGTTGCGCTTCAAGCTCGATGCCGGCGAGCTCGGCGAGCGACAGATCTTCTCGGGCATCCGCGCCAGCTACGGCGAACCGGAGAAACTGGTCGGCCGCAGCGTCGTGTTCATCGCCAACCTCGCCCCGCGCAAGATGCGCTTTGGCCTCAGCGAGGGGATGATCCTCTCGGCCGGCTTCGACGGTGGCGCGCTGGCCCTGCTCGACGCCGATGCCGGCGCGCTGCCCGGCATGCCGGTGCGCTGAGCCTGACAGGCGGCCGGGGTCCAACGCCGATGGGCGACCTGCTGTTGATCCTGATCGGCACGGCGCTGGCCAACCGGCTGCTGCTGCGCCGGAGCACCCTGCTGCCCGGCCGGCTGCGGCCGTTGCAGCACGCTGGCCTTGTCGCCCTGGCCTCGCTGTTCACCCTGATCCTGACACTGGGCGTGGCGGCCCTGCTCGAAACCGGCGTGCCGGCGCTGACCGGAGTCCTCGCTTGGCTGCTGGCGATCGTTCCGGCCGTGCTGGCCACCGGCCTGTGGATGCGCCGGGCGATGGCCCAGACCGGGCCCGCGCCGGGGCTGCTCGCGCTGCTCGCCATCAATGCCACCGCTCTGGGTCTCGGCCTGCAGGGCCTGGGCACAGCGGAGGGCGGCCTGCTCCTGAGCCTGCTGCAAGGTCTGGCCGCCGGCCTCGGCTTTGGCCTGCTCCTGCTGCTGTTCACCGCCCAGGACGAACGGCTGGCCGCCACGGCGGTGCCGGCCCCGCTGCGCGGCGTACCGCTGCTGCTGCTCGGTGCCGCCGTGCTGCTGCTGGCCGTTCAACTCGGCCTGCGGGAGCCCTGAGGGCCATGGCGACCATGGGCGCCCTGCTGTTCTGGCTGTTGCTGGTGCTGGGCTTGGGCTGGGCCCTGCGGGCCCTGCTGCGCCGCCATCGACCCGATTACCGGTCGCTCGCCGATCGGATCGATGCGCTGCTGCCGCAGACCCAGTGCGGACAATGCCATTACCCGGGCTGCCGACCCTACGCCCTGGCCATCGCCCAGGGCGAGGCCGAGATCAACCAGTGCCCGCCCGGTGGCGAGGCCGGCATCCGCGCCTTGGCCGCCCTGCTCGACCGCGAGCCCAAGTCGCTCTCGCCGGTGCATGGCGTGGAAAAACCGCCGCAGGTGGCGCGCATCCGTGAGGCCGAGTGCATTGGCTGCTTCAAGTGCATCGCCGCCTGCCCGGTCGATGCCATCCTGGGCGCGCCGAAGTTCCTGCATGTCGTGGTCGAAGACCTCTGCACCGGCTGCGAGTTGTGCATCCCGCCCTGCCCGGTCGACTGCATCGAACTGCGGCCGGCCGCCCTGCCGATCCGTCTGCTGCCCTGAGGCCGGGGCTCAGGGTGCGCGCGGTGAATCGCCGGCGATGCGCTCGACCCGGTAGCCCATCTCGGCGAGGCGCTGCACGAGGCCATCGGCGCCGACCAGATGCAGGCTGCCGACCGCAACCAGGGTGTCGTCGGTGCCGGCACCGCTCAGGCGGGCGCGGATCACCGGCAACCAGGCCTCGTTGCGGTCGCGGTTGAGCCGGGCGTACAGGGCCGGCTCGCGTGCCTTCAGGTTGGCCGCCATGCCCCAGTACAGGGCATCGGCGTCGCCATCGCGCCATTGCGCATGCAGCCAGGCGACCTCGGCACGCAATTCGCGGCTGCGCGCCACCGCATCGGCCAGTTGCCGACGCTGCAACTCGGGCGGCAGGCCGGCCAGCAGGGCGATCTGCTGCGCCTTGGTTTCCAGCCCCTCGACCGGCTTGCCGGCGCGGGCAGCGCGGTCGGCGAGGTGGCGATCAAGGCCAAGTGCCGGGTCCAGGCCGGCCGCCCGCATGTGGGCGAGGCTGAGGCTCAGGGCCGCCAGCCAGGGCTGCAGCGGGTCGAGGCTGCGCGGGTCGATCCCGACCGAGCGGGCGGCGGCACTGAGTCGCGCCCAGTCCTCGCTGCCGAGCTCGTCACGCAAGCGGCTGCCGTCGCTGCGTTGGCCGGCCTCGATCAAACGCTGCCCGAGCGCAGGATCGAACAGGCTCTCACCAGGCAACTCGAACAGCAGGCTTTCGGCATCGTCGAGGGCGGCGTAGATCGCCGGATGCAGCGGGTAGTCGTCGGCCCGCAACAGATGGAAGGTGCCGAGCAGGTAGACCGTGCGCGGGCCCTCGCCAACCCGCCAGAGCAGCGGAATCGGCGGCGGCAGACTGTTCCAGCGGCCCGGCGCATGACCTTCGGCGGGCTGGGCCACGGCCGACAGGGGCGCCAGCAACAGCGCCCCAAGAACAAGGGCGCGGGCGAGGCTGCGGCTCACGCGGCGGCATCCGGCGGGCGTGGCTTCTTCTCGCCGGCCTCGATACGCAGATCGAGCCGGTTGCCCGGTGGCGGCAAGGGGCAGGTCGAATACGGCGTGAAGGCGCAGGGCGGATTGTAGGCGCGGTTGAAATCGAGGATGACGCGCTGGTCGGCACCGGGCGGATCGGCGTAAAGAAAACGCACCGCTGCGTAGGTCTCGTGCCCGCTGGTGCGGTCGGCGAAGATCAGGAACAGGCGGCCATCGCCTTCATCCACGGCCTCCAAGCGGAAGCTTTGGCCGGCTTTCTCGAACAGCACCGCGCCGGGGTTGGGGCGGAACTCCTCCTGCCCCTGCATGTTGATGATGGCGAGGGTCTGGCCGGGCGGATTCGGTTCGAAGCGGCCGACCAGGCGCCAGTCCGGCGTCACCGGAAAATGGTCGATGCCGGTGAAGCCGGTGCGCGTCGGTGCCAGCGCATCGCGCACCCGCAGGGCATAGCGACCCGAGCGTTCGATCACGATGAAACTGGCATCGCCGCCGTTGAAGCCGACTACGGTGGGACCGGCCGGATCGGCGTCGGTGCGCAGCCGCTGCGCGCCCGCCGCGGCGGGTTTGTCATCGAAGGTGACGCCGGCGCCGCGACTGGCCCGGAAGCGCACCGTGCCATCGCCCTCAAGCGTGATCACGCCCAGTTCGTCGGGGCCGACCGCCAACCGCAGGCCACGGGTCGGGCCGCTGCCGACGATGCTGTTGCCGCGTTCCAGCCAGTGCAGGCCGACCAGGGCCAGCCAACCGTCCGGACGCTGCAGGCGTTCGAGGCGTTCCTTGCGCCAGGCCTCCACCGCTTCGGCATGGCGTTGCGCGGCCTGCGCCTCGGCCTTGGCGCGCTGGGCCGCCGCCGCCTGCTCGGCCGCACTCGGGCCTTCGGGACCAGCGCCGCAAGCTGACAAGCCGATCGCCATGATCATCAGAATGCCAAGCAGGCCGGTCGGCACAAGACGGGGGGTAGGCAGTGACTGGGGCATGCGCGATTCCTCATCGTCCACGAAGAAACAGCCGGTCGAGTTCGGCCAATGACAACTGTACGCAGGTCGGGCGACCGTGATTGCACTGGCCGCTGCGCTCGGTGGCTTCCATCTCGCGCAGCAGGGCGTCCATCTCCGGCGGACTGAGCCGGCGATGGGCCCGCACCGAGGCGCGGCAGGCCCAGCCGGCCATCAGCGCGTGGACCGCCTCCTCGACTTTGCGGGTGCGGCCATGCTCGGACAGCTCGGCCAGAGCATCGAGCAGCAAGGGCCGTGGATCGAGGTCGGCCAGCAAGGCCGGCACGCTGCGCAAGGATAGCGACTGCGGTCCGCTGCGGTGCAACTCAAAACCCAGCGCGGCAAGCAGCCCGGCATGCTGTTCGGCGGTGTCGGCCTCGCGCTCGCTCACGGCCAGTGCCAGCGGCACCAGCAACGGCTGGACGCGCAGGTCCTCGGCGGCGTGGGCGGCTTTCATGCGTTCGTAGGTGATGCGCTCGTGGGCAGCGTGCATGTCGACCAGCACCAGGCCCTGTGCGTTCTGCGCCAGCACGTAGACCCCGTGCAACTGCGCCAGTGCGAAACCGAGCGGTGGCACGGTATCGACATCAGCATCGGCACCGGCCGGGCTTGGCGACGGCGAAGCCAAGCGCGTCGACAGAGGTGATGGCGATGGGGCCGCACCGTACAAGGCACGGTAGCCCGCCACCGCCTCGGCCAGAGGAAGTCCGAGCCGTACCGGCTCGCCGGACCAGCCGGCAGCGGGGCCGGAAGGCAGCGCAGTCGGCCCGGCCAGGCCCGGATCAAGGCCCGGATCGACTGATGAGGAGGCTCCGGCGCGGGTGCCGGCCAGAGCCTCGTGCAGGCTGCGGAACATGAAATCGTGGACCAGCCGGGTGTCGCGGAAACGGACCTCGTGCTTGGCCGGATGGACATTGACATCGACCCGCCGCGGATCGAGTTCGAGGAACAGCACGAACGCCGGATGGCGGCCGTGGTAGAGCACATCGGCATAGGCCTGGCGCACCGCATGCGCCACCACCCGGTCGCGCACCGCCCGGCCGTTGACGTAGAAGAACTGCTGGTCGCTGCTGCTGCGCGCCGCGCCGGGCAGGCCGATCCAGCCGTGCAGTCGGAGGCCGGCCGCGGCCTGCTCGATGCGCAGGGCCTGCGCCGGAAACTCCGGGCCCAGCACCTCGGCCAAGCGTCGTTCGGGCTCGGCGCTGACCGGCCGGTACTGGCGCAGCAGGCGGCCGTTGTGGAGCAGGCGCAGCTCGATCTCCGGCCGCGCCAGCGCCAACTGCCGCAGCCAATCTTCGATGTGGCCCAGTTCGGTGCGCTCGGCCTTGAGGAATCGCCGGCGCGCCGGCACGTTAGCGAACAGATCGCGCACCTCGACCGTGCTGCCGATCGGGTGCGGGTGCGGCACCGGCTGGCCGACCCGGCCGCCTTCGACCTCGAGCCGGTGACCGTGAGCAGCTTCGGCGGTGCGCGAGGTCAGGCTGAAGCGGCTGACCGAGGCGATCGACGGCAGGGCCTCACCACGGAAGCCCAGGGTGGCCACCGCCTCCAGATCGTCGAGGCTGGCGATCTTGCTGGTGGCGTGGCGCGACACCGCGAGCCGCAGCTCGTCGGGGGCGATGCCGCTGCCGTCGTCGCGGATCCGCACCAGCCGCGCTCCGCCCTCTTCGAGTTCGACCTCGATCCGGCGGGCACCGGCATCGAGCGCGTTCTCGACCAGTTCTTTGACCACCGAAGCCGGCCGCTCGACCACTTCGCCGGCGGCGATCTGGTTGACCAGCACTTCGGGCAGCAACTGGATCGGCATGGTGGCAGGCCGCGGAAACGGCCGCCGATGATAGCCGAGCGCCGCCCTGCCCGGCCGGGTCTCAGCGCGGTGCGGCCGGAATCCGCAGGCGTTCGCCGGCGCGCACGGCATCGCCACGCAGGGCGTTGGCGCGGCGCAGTTCGGAGACCGAGACGCCATGGCGGGCGGCGATCAGGCCCAGGGTCTCGCCGCGGGCGACCACGTGCTGGCGGTTGATGTCGAGCCGATCCTGGTTGGCCGCGAACCAGGTGCCCGGCGGCGGCTGCGCGGCGAAATGATCGGCCACGCCACGGGCCACTTCGCGGGCGAGCCGTTCGCGGAAAGCCGGATCGTTGAGCCGGCGCTCATCCTCGGCATTGGTGAGAAAGCCGGTTTCCAGCAGCATCGAGGGCACGTCGGGCGAGCGCAGCACCCAGAAATTGGCGCGCTCGACGTCCGGCTTGCGGGTCTTGCCGACCTCGCGCAGCGCATCGAGCACATGACCCGCGGCCTCGTCGGAAGCCCGCAGGGTGGCGCTTTGCGAAAGGTCGAGCAGCACCGCGGCGAGGTTGCGGTCCTTGTCGTCGAGTGAGACGCCGCCGACCAGATCGGCGTTGTTCTCGCGGTCGGCGAGGAAACGCGCCGCCTCGCTGGAGGCACCGCGAGTGGAGAGCACGAACACCGAGGCGCCACGCGCCTGGCGGTTGGCGGCGGCATCGGCATGCACCGAGATGAAGAGATCCGCCTGGGCCTCGCGGGCTTCGCGGAAGCGTTCACCGAGCGGGATGAAGTAATCGCCGTTGCGGATCATCAGGGCGCGCATGCCGGGATGGCGGTTGATCGCCTCGGCCAGTGCCCGTGACACCTGAAGGGTGACGGTTTTCTCGAAGGTGCCGCCACCGCCGATGGCACCGGGATCACGGCCGCCGTGACCCGCGTCGATGGCGATCAGCACCGGCCGCTCACCGCTCGTGGCAGGCGCGGGCGGCTCCCCGGCCGCGGGCACGGCGGAGGCTCCGCTGCGGGCGTTGGTGGGGGTGCTGGCGATGGTGCTGCCGGATTCTTCGGCACGGAACAATTCGAGGATCAGCCGGGTCTCACGACCTTCGCCCTCGACGCGGCTGCGCGGCTTGACCGCGCCACCCAGATCGAACACCACCCGCAGTTTGCCGGGGCTTGGCGTGCCGGTACGGACCCCGATGACCCGGCCATTCGGTGCCGGCGGGCGGAAGCCTTCGGCCAGCGTGGTACCGGGCAGATCGAGCACCAGCCGCTTGGGGTTGTCGAGGCTGAACACCCGGTACTCGCCGGGGGCGGCATCGAGCCACAGTTCGGCCCGGGTGTTGCCCTCACCGGCGCTCAGGCGCAGTTGGCCGAGCTGGCCGCCTGCCTGCGCCAGCGCGGCGTAGGCGACCGCGCCCAGGAGCAGGGCGAGGTGCAGCCAGCGCGTCAGCGACAGGGCGGGAAATCGCGGCATGAGGGGATTGAAGCACCGGTGATCGGGTTTTGCAAGGGCTTTTCCCTTGCGAATCCGTAACCTGCGAAACCTTCCTCGGGTATCGCCTGATGAACCGGCCCTAACCGTCATCTCGGAACCGACACCCCCCGCCGCGACAGGCCAGGACGCATCCGGAGCAGCGCCCCCGCCGCGACAGGCCGGGGGCTTGCGGCGTGCTTCGCGGCTGCGGCGGTGATGGCGTGAGCGGCACGAAGTTCGTCTTCCGAAGCCCAGCTTCGCTTCGTATCTTTGGGCAGATCGCGTCTTTCGGC
>Ga0208491_10157_pt1 | contig 13502 bp, 9 predicted proteins | sample SubbioCSW11_NovA_FD_184819 | JGI IMG/M metagenome (GOLD analysis project Ga0208491, IMG submission 184819) | Serpentinite rock and fluid subsurface biosphere microbial communities from McLaughlin Reserve, California, USA - CR11_CSW11_NovA (SPAdes) | ecosystem: Environmental > Terrestrial > Deep...
TCACCACCGAGGCGGTTGCCTCGCATCCGCCTCGGCCCATGACCGGCTCTCCTAAGCTTGAAGTCGAGCCAGCTTCCACCCCCACGGTCTCACCGGCTGAGCCCGGCTGAGCTTCATGCCTAATCAGGACTGGTGTTGCCAAGCATTGCGCCTCCGCAGACCGGCGGCGATCCGCCGGAGTGAGCGCCGGTTGAGTAGCAGCGGCCTGCTGGCCGCCAAGCCCCCGACTTCAGGCGCGTTGGTCGAACAGGCGACCGAGCGTGTCTTCGCGGGCGCGGAAAGCAACGGCGTTGGCTTCGAAGTCGCGTTGTGCCGAGCGGGCTTCGAGCGCGTCGCTGATCACGGCCCGATCGCTGTTGTTGGCTTCCGAACTGCGCACGGTGCGCGCCTGAACCCCGCCGTTGGCGGCTTCCGAGGATTCGACACGAAGGCGCTGCGCGCCATCGGTTTGGCGGTTGGCGACATTGCTGGCCGTGGCATCGACACGTTGCATCGCAACGGCCATGCCGGACACCGAAACCTTCGAAGAAATGCCGTTGATCATGCCGTGCCCCTCGATGGGTGGGCGCAAGCCTACGCCCGTTCGACCCGGGAAACAGTGAACCGCGGCGGGGTTCAGCCCGCTGCGGGCTCCTCGGCGCCCGTGTAGGCCGCGATCGGGATGCAGGCGCACATGATGTTGCGGTCGCCGTAGACGTTGTCGACACGGGCCACCGGCGGCCAGTATTTGGCCTGCTTCAGCGACGGCAGCGGGAAGGCGGCCAGCTCGCGCGGGTAGCCGCGGGTCCACTCGCTGGCGGTCACCACCATCGCGGTGTGCGGCGCGTGCTTCAGCGGGTTGTCCTCGCGGTCGAGGCGGCCGTCCTCGATGGCGCGGATCTCGTCGCGGATCTCGATCATCGCGTCGATGAAGCGGTCGAGCTCGTGCAGCGATTCCGATTCGGTGGGCTCGACCATCAGCGTGCCGGCGACCGGGAAGCTCAGCGTCGGCGCGTGGAAGCCGAAGTCGATCAGGCGCTTGGCCACGTCCTCGGCGCTGATGCCCGTGCTGTCCTTGATCGGGCGCAGGTCGAGGATGCACTCGTGCGCGACCAGGCCGTTGCTGCCGGTGTAGAGCGTGTGGAAGTGCGGCTCAAGGCGCTTGGCCACGTAGTTGGCGTTGAGCAGGGCGACCTGGGTCGCGCGGCGCAGGCCTTCCGCACCCATCATCACGATGTACATCCAGCTGATCGGCAGGATGCTGGCCGAGCCGAAGCTGGCGGCCGAGACCATCGGCCCCTGGCCCACGCCTTCGGTGCGCAGCGCATCGGCGTTGAGCGTGCCGGGCAGGTAGGGTGCCAGGTGCGCCTTCACCGCGCAGGGGCCGACGCCCGGACCACCGCCGCCGTGCGGGATGCAGAAGGTCTTGTGCAGGTTGAGGTGCGACACGTCCGAGCCCCACTTGCCGGGCTTGGCCACGCCGACCAGCGCGTTCATGTTGGCGCCGTCGGTGTACACCTGCCCGCCGTGGGCATGGATGATTTCGCAGATCTCGACGATGGCCTCCTCGAACACGCCGTGCGTGGACGGGTAGGTGACCATCAGCGCGGCGAGGTTCGCCGAGTGCTTCTCGGCCTTGGCGCGCAGGTCGGCGACGTCGACGTTGCCGTCCTTGTCGCAGGCCACGACGACGACGTCCATGCCGACCATCTGCGCCGAGGCCGGGTTGGTGCCGTGCGCCGATTCGGGGATCAGGCAGATGTTGCGATGGCCTTCGCCGCGGGCGCGGTGGTAGCCGCGGATGGCGAGCAGGCCGGCGTATTCGCCCTGCGCACCGGAGTTGGGCTGCAGGCTCACGGCGTCGTAGCCGGTGCACTCGACCAGCATGGCCTCGAGCGAGGTGATCAGCTCGCGGTAGCCCTCGGCCTGCTCGGCCGGCGCCAGCGGGTGGAGGTTGGCGAACTCCGGCCAGGTCACCGGGATCATCTCGGCCGTGGCGTTGAGCTTCATGGTGCACGAGCCCAGCGGGATCATCGTCCGATCCATCGCCAGATCGCGGTCGGCCAGCGTGCGCAGGTAACGCAGCAGCTCGTGCTCGCTGTGGTGCGTGTTGAACACCGGGTGCTGCATGAACTTGGATTCGCGGCGCAGGCCGGCGGGCAGGGCGTCCGGCGTGCTGGCGTCGGCGGCGTCGATGTCGGCCACCACGGCACCGAACAGCGCGGCGAGGGCCACGACATCCTCGCGGGTGGTGGTCTCGTCGAGGCTGATGCCCACACTCGTCGCGTCGATGGCGCGCAGGTTGATGCGCGCGGCACGGGCCTTGGCGTGCAGCGTGGCGGCGTCGACGCCGACCACGTGCAGGGTGTCGAAGAAGTCGGTGCCGACGGTGACGCCCTTCGCCCGCAGCGCGGAAGCAAGAATCGCGGCGAGGCGGTGCACGCGGGTGGCGATGCGGATCAGGCCTTCCGGGCCGTGGTAGACGGCGTACATCGAGGCCATCACCGCCAGCAGCACCTGCGCGGTGCAGATGTTCGAGGTGGCCTTCTCGCGGCGGATGTGCTGCTCGCGGGTCTGCAGGGTGAGGCGGTAGGCCGGGTTGCCCTGCGCGTCGATCGAGACGCCGATCAGGCGGCCCGGCATCGAGCGCTTGAAGGCGTCCTTGCAGGCGAGGAAGGCGGCGTGCGGGCCGCCGAAGCCGAAGGGCACGCCGAAGCGCTGGGTGTTGCCGACCACGATGTCGGCGCCCCATTCGCCCGGGGCTTTGATGAGTGTGAGCGCCAGCAGGTCGGTGGCGACCGCGACCAGGCCGCCCTTGGCGTGCACGGCGTCGGCCAGCGCGGCGTAATCGTGGATCTGCCCGAAGGTGTTCGGGTACTGCAGCAGCACGCCGAAGACGTCGGCGCCGGCGGCGTCCGCTTCGTCACCCACCACCACCTCGATGCCGATGCCGTCGGCGCGGGTGTGCAGCAGGGCGAGCGTCTGCGGGTGGACGTGCTTCGAGACGAAGAAGCGGTTCGACGTCGACTTGGCCGAGCGCTTCGCCAGGGTCATCGCCTCGGCGGCGGCGGTGGCTTCGTCGAGCAGGGAAGCGTTACTGATCGCCATGCCGGTGAGGTCGGTCACCATGGTCTGGAAGTTGATCAGCGCCTCCATCCGGCCCTGCGAGATTTCGGCCTGGTACGGCGTGTAGGCCGTGTACCAGGCTGGGTTCTCGAGGATGTTGCGCAGGATGACGTTCGGCGTGTGCGTGCCGTAGTAGCCCTGGCCGATGAAGCTCCTGAACACCTGGTTCTTGCTCGCGATCGCGCGGATCTTGGCGAGTGCTTCGACTTCCGAGATCGGCGCGGGCAGGGCCAGCGGCTGCATCGAGCGGATCGAGGCCGGGACGATGGCCTCGGTCATCGCTTCGAGCGAAGGTTGGCCGATCGTCTTCAGCATGTGGGCGATCTCGGCCGGGTTGGGGCCGATGTGGCGCTCGAGGAAGGCGTCGTGGTGCTCGAGGGCGCGAAGCGTGCTCTGGGTCATGGCGGTTCCGGCGATGGAGGGGCGGTGCGCACGCGTTGCTTCGCGCGCTGTGGCCGGGACGCGACTCCTCGGAGTCGTGCCCCGGCTTGTCCGGCCCGGCGCGCTGCATCGCGCCGGGCGCTCGCGGGGCCCGCGGCCTTTGCCGCGGGAAAGCCCCCCGCTTGCCCCTCTGTCCTTCTGCCTGAGAGTTTGCGAAGCCGGTGTAGCGCTTTGCGTGCACCTTCGGCGCCGGATCGAACCGGTCTCTCCAGAGTTGCTCGCGCGCGGCGGTTCGGGGGCCTGAGCGATTACGGGCGTTGCGCCTTCGGCAGCGCTTTCGCCGGGGTTGAACGCCCGGATCCTGCACTTCTCCCGCCGCGAGCAAGAGCCCGGTCAGTATAGCCGGGCCTTGCGGCGATGTGCTCAGGCCGAACCTTGGCTTAGAAGCGGTAGCGGAAACCGAGTTGCAAAGCCCAGCGCGACTGGCCGACGGCGTCGCGACGCACTTCGGTGTCGGGGGTGTTGAAGCGGTAGACGTAGCGCCCGCTGGCCGGATCGATGCCGCCGAACTCGACCACGCCCAAGCCCTGCGGCTGGCCGAAACCGCTCACCCAGACCTCGTTGATCCGGCCCCAGTCCTCGTTGATGAGGTTGCCGACATTGAGCACGTCCAGCCACAGCTCGGCACGGTCACCTTCGAAGAAGCCCGGCAGGTGCTGGCTGATCCGCAGGTCGATGCTGCTGACCCAGGAGCTGAACTGGCCGTTGCGCTCGGCGAGCTGGCCGCGCCGGCCGTTGAGGTCCGGGGTGGCCGCGACAAAGGCCCAGAACGCCGCTTCTTCGGCCGCCGAACCGAACAGCACGTCGCCGGGGCCGTTCGGGATGTAGAGCAGGTCGTTGCCGGCGATGCCGTCGCCGTTGGCATCGTTGTCGAAGACGAAGCTGTAGGGCCGGCCTTTGCGGCCTTCGAAGAAGGCGCCGATCTCGGTGCGGTAGCCGTCGAAGAAGAAGTGCCGGTAGCTGACGACCGCCGTGAAGCGGTCACGCATGGCGAAGTTGGAGCGGCTGCTCAGTTCCTCGTTGGGTTCGAAGATGGTGCGCGAGGACCAGTTCTCGACCGAGATCGAGCCGGCGAGCTGGTTCACGTCGCGGGCATCGCCGTAGGCGTAGCCCACCTGCCAGAACCAGGCGTCGTCCTCGTCCATCGGCTTTTGCAGGCTGATGCTGAAGTTCTCGGCAGCGCCCTTGTTGGTGTGGCGGGCCAGCATCACCTCGCGGAACGCGCGGTCGCGATTGAAGCGGGCCTGCACGCCGGTGCCGACACCGGCCTGGTTCCAGCTCGTCGGCAGGTAACCGGCCGGGTTCCAGAACATCGGCCGGCCATCCGGGCCACGGCCGGTCGGCGCGCCGAGATTCAGGTGCTCGTAGTGAACGCCCGAGCGGGTCGAGAGCAGGATGGCCTCGGCGCTCAGGATCAGGCCGTACCAGGGCAGCTCGTGCTCGAACGCTAGGTTGGCCTTCCACACCGAGGGCTGCTCGAGATCGTCGGCGATGAAATCGACATCGACCGGCACCACGCCGCCGAGGTTCAGGCGCGGCTGGTTGTCCGGGTCCATCGACACCGGTGGCAACACGCCGGTGCAGGCCGGCAGGCCGGCCGTGCCGCAACCGAACACGTTGACGGTGACGCCGTTGTTGGTGAAGGGGTTGGACAGCCAGACGTTGGCCGCCGCGCCCTGGAACAGGCCCACGCCACCGCGGAGCTGGGTCTGGCGTTCGCCGTCGAAGCGGTAGTTGAAGCCAAAGCGGGGTTGGAACAGGCGTTCGCCGTCGATGGTGACATCGTTGCGGCGACCGAAACGCTGCGAGGCGACGGCATTGAACACCGGCGAACCCGGCACGCTGGCTTCGTCCATGCGCACGCCGAATTCGAGGGTGAGGTTGGGGTTGACCGTCCAGGTGTCCTGGACGAACAGGCCGAGGTTGTCGAGTTCCCAGATGGCGGCGGTGTCATCGAGCGACAGGCCGGCGGCCGGAGCGCGCAGCAGGAAGCTCGAATAGCGGCCGGCATCGAAGTCGGCGAGGTTGCGGAAGCCGTAGTTGCCGAACGAGCTCTCGAGGAACAGATTGTAGATGTCGTTCGATTCGTGATCGAAGCCGAAACGCAGCGTGTGGTCGCCGCGGTACCACGTTGCGGCACCGAAGCTGTTCCAGGTTTCGGTGGTCAGCAGGTTGGCGTGGCGGAACTGCTCGGTGCCAAGCGCGATCTGGCCGGCGCTGGTGCTGATCTGCACCTGCGGCAGGCGCGAGAAGGTCGGCTGCTGGGCCATGAATTCGCGGTGGCTGATGCGGAACTCGGTCGAGAAATCGCTGTTCCAGTCGCTGAACAGCTGACCGACCACGCTCTCGAAGCTGTCGATGCGGTTGAACCAGGCACTCGACAGGGTCAGCCGGTTGCCGCCGAGGCGGGCCAGGTCGATGGTGGTCTGTTCGGTGTTGGTGTAACGCAGGCTGGCGCGGTGGAAGTCGTTGATGTTCCAGTCGAGCTTGACGAGACGCTCTTCGACGGTGTTGTCGAGTGCGGCCGCGCCAACCCCGCCGGCATCGATGCCGTAACGGGTGCGGGCGATGCGGGCTGCTTCCTCGCCCTGCGCCGTGGTAACGCCCACCAGCGAGCCGATGTCCGGGGCCGGCGAGCTGCGCTTGAACTCCTCGTAGGCGGCGAAGAAGAACAGGCGATCGCGCAGGATCGGGCCACCCAGGGTCATGCCGCGGGTGTACTGCTCATCGAAGGGGCGGAAGGCCACATTGCGGTCATCGCGATCGCGGCCCCAGCCGCCGTCGCGGAAGATGGTGTAGAGGCTGCCCTGGAATTCATTGGTGCCGGAGCGGGTCACCGCGTTGATGCCGGCGCCGGTGTAGCCGCGCTGGGTCACGTCGTACTGCGAGATGGCGACGTTGATTTCCTCGATCGCCTCCATCGAGACCGGCTGGCGCAGCAGCGGCAGGTTGTTGGCGCGCAGGCCGAAGGTGTCGTTGACGGTGACACCGTCGATGGTGATCTGGTTGAAGCGGTTGTTCTGGCCGAGTGCCGAGATCGAGCCGAACTGCTTGTCCGACTGCACGATGCGCGGGTCGGTGCGGGCGAAATCCTGGATCGAGCGCTCGATGGTCGGCAGCGCCTCGATCCGCTCGCTGGTGATCAGGGTGCCGGCACCCATGGCATCGGCCGCGAACGGGCTCGGCGTGCTCGTGCCGACCACCACCACGGTCTCCAGCACGGCGGTGGGGTCGAAGCGGACATCGACCGTCTCGGTCTGGCCCAGTTCGAGGAACACGTTCTCGACCGTCTCGGTTTCACCAGCGCGGGTCACCGTCACCGTGTAGGGGCCACCAACGCGCAGGCCGCGGGCGGCGAAGCGGCCCTCGGCATCGGTGGTGGCCTGGGCCACGGTGCCCGAGGGCAGGTGACGGATGCTCACCTGCGCCCCCGCGATCACCTGGGCATCGACACCACTGACGCGACCGGCGAGGTTGGCGGTGGTGATCTGGGCCTGGACACCGCCAGCGGCGAGCGCCAAGGCGAGGGCAAGGGCCAAGGGGTGGTGTTTGCGGCGGGAAGGCGACATGGGCGTCTCGAGGGCGGGCAAAGTGCCGGCAATTTATCGCGCTTTCATGACAGCTTGCGACATGCGCCCGGCGCTTCGACCGTCATTCGTCCGGTCCCCGGAAACACGAAACCCCGCATCAGCGGGGTTTCGGAGGGGGTGAGCCCTTGAAGATGGTGCCCAGGAGAGGACTCGAACCTCCACGGTTTTACCCGCTAGTACCTGAAACTAGTGCGTCTACCAATTCCGCCACCTGGGCAGGTGCCTCGTGCCATCGCGGCAGGAAGGCGGCAGAGATTACGGCCCGATGGCGAGACTGTCAACGCCTAGTCTTGTCCAACGAGGTATGAGCCTGGACGCCCGTCCCTGATTCCAACGAGGTGTGAGCCTGGAGGGGGCCGTCGGCTGGCAGGCCGGGTCGATCATCACAGCCATGGTGATCGACATGAACGAATCTCAGGTGCGCACGCTGACGCAGGTGCGCGAGGTGCTGGCAGGCACGACCGCACTGGAGTTCCGCTGCGCCCAGGATGATGCGGAGCGTTACGCATGGATCGCAGCGGTGCTCAAGCGCCTGGCGTACCGCCAGCTCAAACGCGCCGACCGGGGCGCGGTGCTCGCCTATCTGCAACACCTGAGCGGCTACAGCCGCGCCCAGATCACGCGGCTGGTGCAGCGCTGGTGCGCTGGGGCGTCGCTGCGCAAACGCTACGTGGCCCCGGCGCACGCTTTTGCGCGCAAGTACAGCGCCGCCGATGTCGCCCTGCTGGCACAGGTCGACCGGGTCATGGACACGCTCTCCGGGCCAGCCACGGCCTGCGTACTGCGGCGCCAACATGCGATCCATGGCGATGCCCGCTACGCCCGGCTGGCGGCGTTGTCGGTGGCGCATCTGTACAACCTGCGGCGCAGTGCCGGCTACCGGGTCGAGCGGGTCGCGCTGACCAAGACCCGGCCCACCCAGGCCATCGGCATCGGCGTGCGTCGCGCGCCGGTGCCCGACGGCCGGCCCGGCTTCATCCGCATCGACAGCGTGCACCAGGGCGACCTCGACGGCATCAAGGGCCTGTACCACATCAACGCCGTCGACTGCGTCAGCCAATGGCAGGTCGTCGCCAGCGTGCAGACCCTCTCGGAAGCGCATCTGCTGCCGGTGATCGCGCAGATGCTCGACAGCTTCCCGTTCCGGATCCTCGGCTTCCACGCCGACAACGGCAGCGAATACGTCAACCACAAGGTCGCCGGACTGCTCGGCAAACTCAACGCCGAATTCACCCGCAGCCGGCCCCGACGCAGCAACGACAACGGCTTGGCCGAAACCAAGAACGGCGCCGTCGTGCGCAAGCTGTTCGGCTACACGCACATCCCGCAACCGCAGGCTGCGCGCTTCAACGCCTTCTGCCGCGACACCCTCAACCCGTTTCTCAACTTCCACCGGCCCTGCCTGTTCGCCAGCGAGCAGCCCGATCCGAAGAAACCCGGACGCAGCAAACCGGTCTACCGTGCCAAAGACGCCATGACGCCGCTGGACAAGCTGTCCAGCCTGCCCGATGCCCAGCGCTTCCTGCGGCCGGGCATCACCCTGCTCGCTCTGCACGAACAGGCCAAGCAGCAAACCGACGTCCAAGCCGCCGAGGCCGTCCAGCAGGCACGCAACGCGCTGTTCAAAACAGCAAGCAGACGATCCGCCTGAATCCGCCGGCGACACCGCCACTCAGCCTATCCGGACTACACTCGGTACCCCTACCCACGATCGACTCGCCGCCAGTCAAAGCCCTACCGCTCCAGGCTCATACCTGAATTGGAAAAGACTCCGGCGCCGACATCCTCCGGGGCCAGGGCCTCGATCGCCAAGGCGTGAATGTCGCTGGCCATCAGCCCGCCCAGTGCCTCGTAGATGCGCCGGTGACGGGCCAGCGGGCGCAGGCCGGAGAACGCCGGGCAGACGATGCGCAGATGGTAGTGGCCGCGACCATCGGCGGCACCGGCATGGCCGCGGTGCTTGTGGCTTTCATCGAGCAGCTCGATGTGCTGCGGGGCCAAGGCCTCGCGCAGTCGGGCTTCGATGGTGGCGATGCGCTGTCGGGGATCGGGAAGGCCCATCCCGGCAGTGTAGCCGGCGAGCCGGCTACACTGCACCCGATGGGCGGCGGGCACCGTGCCGCGGCCATCGCCCGATCCCCGCGGAGCCCCGATGCACACCCACCCTTCCGCCGGCGATGGCCAGCGGGTCGAGGTCCACCCCACGACACCCCAGCCTCGGCTGATCGAGCGCTGCGCTCGCCGCCTGAAGGATGACGGGCTGGTGCTCTGCCCCACCGACGCCGGCTACGCCCTGGTCTGGGGCCTGAACGGCACAGCGGCCGAGGAACGCGTGCGCCGGCTGCGGCAACTGGACAACCGGCACCCGTTCACCCTATTCTGCCGATCCATCAGCGATGCCAGCCGGTTCGCCCGGCTCGATGACCCGGCTTTCCGCCTGCTGCGTCGCCTGAGCCCTGGACCGGTCACCTTCATCCTGCCGGCCTCCGGGCAGCTGCCGAACCGCTTGAAACAAGGCGCCCGCAGCAAGCGGCGCGACATCGGCATCCGCATCCCCGAGCATCCGGTGGCGCAGGCGCTGCTGGCGGCCTGCGATGAGGTGCTGCTGTCGACCACGCTGCGCGCGCCCGAGATGGATGCCGACGAAGCCCCCTTCCTCGGCCACGAAGCCAACGAAGTGGCCGAACACTGGCTCGCCGCCGTCGACCTGATGCTGGACGCCGGGCACTGCGAGCCCGGTCCCACCAGCATCATCGACTGCACCCTGCCCCGTCCCGAAGTGGTCCGGCAGGGCTTCCAGACGGTGGATCCGGCCTGAGGCCGCGACCCTCCACACGCCGTTCCCGTACCCGGAGCTCCCGTGGTTCACACCGCCGCACCGCCCCGATGAGTGGCGACATCTTCCCGGTCCTGCCGCAGCAGCAGGAGATGCCCCTGGCCATCGTCCGTGGCCAGCCGGTGCTGCAGATGCCGCAGGATCTCTACATCCCGCCGGACGCGCTCGAGGTCATCCTGGAAGCCTTCGAGGGCCCGCTCGACCTGCTGCTCTACCTGATCCGCCGGCAGAACCTCGACATCCTCGACATCCCGATCGCCGAGATCACCCGCCAGTACATCGGCTACATCGAGGCCGTCCAGGAGTTGCGCTTCGAACTGGCCGCCGAGTACCTGGTGATGGCCGCGATCCTCGCCGAGATCAAGTCGCGGATGCTGCTGCCGCGCCCGCCGGTCGAGGCCGGGATCGAGGCCGACCCGCGCGCCGAACTGGTGCGCCGCCTGCAGGAGTACGAACGCTTCAAGAAGGCTGCCGAGGACATCGACGCCCTGCCCCGACTGGAACGCGACAGCGTGGTGGTCCATGCCGATCCGGGCGGAAAGGCCCAGCGTGCCGAGCCTCCCGCCGTCGATCTGCAGGAGATGCTGCTGGCCCTGCGCGACGTGATGAGGCGCGCCGAGCTGTTCAGCCGCCACGCCATCCACCGCGAGCGCCTGAGCGTTCGGCAGCGCATGAGCGAAGTGCTGGGTCGACTCTCCGCTGTCGCCTTCATCGAGTTCGCCACGCTGCTCGACGCCCGTGAGGGCCGGCTGGGCGTGGTGGTCACCTTTCTCGCCATCCTCGAACTGGCCAAGGAGCGGTTGATCGAGATCGTGCAAGACCAGCCGCTGTCGCCGATCCACCTGCGTGCCCTCGCCGAATCGCCCGATCAGGACACTGGCCCGGTCGGCAGCTCTCCAACGCCCGCCCACGCCCCATGAACACGGAAGCCTCCCCCACCGCCGGATTCGACCTGCAGGCTCCAGCCGAAGCCCTGCCGCTGACCGACGAGCACCTGGTCGAACGCATCGTCGAAGCCGCCCTGCTGGCCGCGCCGCAGCCGCTCGGCCTGGTCCAGCTCTATGCGCTGTTCCCGGACGAACGCCCGGTGGCCCGTGGCAGCATCGAGCAGGCCATCGCGAAGCTGCGCGAAGCCTCGCGCGGTCGTGGCATCGAACTGGTCGAAGTGGCCTCGGGCTTTCGTTTCCAGGTGCAGCGCGAACTGCAGCCCTGGGTCTCGCGGCTGTTCACCGAGCGTCCGCAGCGTTACACCCGCGCCACGCTGGAAACCCTGGCCCTGATCGCCTACCGTCAACCCATCACCCGCGGCGAGATCGAGGCGATCCGCGGCGTGGCGGTGAGCCCGCACATCATCAAGATGCTCGAAGAACGCGAATGGATCCGCGTGGTCGGGCATCGTGACGTGCCGGGTCGCCCCGCCCTTTTCGGCACCACCCGCGCCTTCCTCGACCACTTCCACCTGAAATCGCTGGACGAACTGCCGCCGCTGGCGGCCTTGCGCGATCTGGGCGAGCTCGAACCCCAACTGCCGCTGGATGCCCCGCTCCCCGCGCAGGCCCATGCCGGTGCAGCACCTGACCCCTCCCCCCGCGTCGATGACGATGCGGCTCCCGAACCCACCCCCTGAACGCATGAGCATCGACACCCCACGCAAGACCCTCTCGCTGAAACGCGAAACCGACCCGGCCCAAACGGCCATCGAAGAACGCCTGCACAAGGTGCTGGCCCAGGCTGGCCTCGGCTCGCGTCGTGCCCTGGAGGAACGCATCGGCCGCGGCGAGGTCCGGGTCAACGGCGAAGTCGCCGACATCGGCCGCGTCATCCGGGGCGGCGATCGCGTCGAACTGGACGGTAAGACCTTCGTCGCCACCGCACTGACCGAACCGCCGGCGGTGCTGCTCTACAACAAGCCCGAGGGCGTGGTGACCACGCGCGAGGACCCCGAAGGCCGGCCGACCGTGTTCGAAGCTCTGCCGCGCCTGAAGGGTGCACGCTGGATCGCCGTGGGTCGCCTCGACATCAACACCACCGGCCTGCTGCTGCTGACCACCGACGGCGATCTGGCCAATGCCCTGATGCACCCCTCGGGCGAGGTCGAGCGCGAATACGTCTGCCGCATCCACGGCGAAGTGCCGGAGGCGGTGGTCGAACGCCTCAAGCGCGGTGTGCAACTGGAGGATGGCCCGGCCCAATTCGACGAGATCGAGGCGATCGGCAGCAGCGACTCGCACGCCTGGTTCCGCGTCGTCATCAAGGAGGGCCGCAACCGCGAGGTGCGCCGCCTGTGGGAAAGCCAGGGCTTCCAGGTCAGCCGCCTGAAGCGCGTCCGCTACGGCAGCACCCTGCTGCCGCGTGAACTGCTGCGCGGCCACAGCGCCGAGATGCCGGCCGAACAGGTCGAGACCCTGCGCCGGCAGTTCGATCTGCAGGCGCAACCGCCGGTGCTGACCCTGCAAGCGGTGATCGGTCAGCGCCGCGCCGGCAAACAGGCCATCACCGTCCGTCGCGACCAGCGCGGGCCGTCCTACGTCAATGGTGCGCTCGATCAGGAAGAACGCGAACTGCGCCGTTTCGACCACATCCGCGAGGAGCGCCCGGCCCGTGGCCGCGGACGCCCCGGCGGCAAGGTCTACGGCAAGAAAGGCGCCAAGGCCTTCGTCGGCCCGATGGGCAGCGATGCCCCGGTCGAGAGCCGTGGCCCGCGTCCGGCTGGAAAGCCTTTCGGCAAAAAGCCCTTCGGCAAGAATCCTGGGGCGGTGCCGGGCGCCAAGCCCTACGGCGATCGTGCCGCCGCCGGCAAGCCCTTCGGTGAGCGTGCCGCTGGTGCCGGCAAGCTCTGGGGCGATCGCCCGGCCAAACCGGGCCAGAGCAAGCCCTACGCCGGCAAGGCCCGCGGTCCGAAAGTCGTGGCGGGCGGTGTGGATGGTGCAACGGGTGCATTCCGCAGCTGGTACGTGCCCGAAGGCGTCGAGACCGGCTCGAAAGTGGCGCCGCCGCGCAAACCGCGGGGGGAGCGCCCCTTCGGCAAACCGGCCGGTGCCGGTACCGGCTTTGCCCGTGGGCCGGGTGCCGCAGGTCCCGGCGGCAATCCACGCGGCCCCGGTGCGGGCCCGCGCGGGCCTGCTGGTCCCGGTGGTGGTTCCCGCGGCGGTCCACGCAAGCCTGGCCGCAGCGGACCCGGTCCGCGCTGAGCTGACGGTCATTAAGCGCCGCGCCAGCGCGGCCTGACGGACAGCGAAGCGAGCCATGGAGGGCGAGCGTCGGCGAATGCGCAGCGGGACGCGGAGCCTGAGCCGTCGCGTCCGCAGGTCGCGCAAGGCAGGCGCGTCGGCAAGGGCGGGGGCCCGGAACTGCACCCCCGCCGCGACAGGTCCGGACGTGCCCGGCGCAGCACCCTCGCCGCGACAGGCCGGGGGCCCGCGGCGGACTCGGGCCGGCTGCTGTGCGGCAAGCAACCCGACGGGCCGACCGCAGGGCGCCTCCCTGCGCCCGCGGTCGGTGCGCCCGTCCGGGGCGCACCCTGCGGGCCT
>Ga0208491_10162_pt1 | contig 12686 bp, 11 predicted proteins | sample SubbioCSW11_NovA_FD_184819 | JGI IMG/M metagenome (GOLD analysis project Ga0208491, IMG submission 184819) | Serpentinite rock and fluid subsurface biosphere microbial communities from McLaughlin Reserve, California, USA - CR11_CSW11_NovA (SPAdes) | ecosystem: Environmental > Terrestrial > Deep...
TGCCATCGGTGGCGCAGTCAACGTGGTCGACAACCGCATCCCGCGCGCGCCGGCCGAGCGTTTCATCAGCGGCCGCGCCGAGATCCGCGCCGCCTCCGGCAATGGCGAGGGTGCCGGCCTGTTCCGACTCGATGGCGGCACCGGCGGCTTCGCCTGGCACCTGAGCGGCCTGCTGCGCGACAGCGGCGACATCGACATCCCCGGCTTCGCCTACTCTGAAGACAAGCGCGCCGAGGAGATCGCCGAGGGTGAGAATCCCGCCGACTTCAAGCGCGATGTTCTGGAGAACTCGGCGATCAACACCACCGCGCTGGCCGGCGGCATCGCCTGGTTCGGTGATCGGGTATTTTGGGGCGCCTCGCTCTCCAGCTTCGCCACCAAGTACGGCGTGCCGGGCCACGACCACGGCGGCCATGGTGGCCACGGTCATGGCGGCCATGACGACGACAAGGTCAGCATCGACCTCGACCAGCAGCGTACTGAGTTCAAGGCCGGCATCAACGAGCTCGGCCCGTTCCGTCAGGTCGCCTTGCGCGGCGTGATGAGCGACTACGTTCACGTCGAACTCAAAGGCCAGCAGCCCAGCACGCGATTCATCAACGACGCCAGTGAACTGCGCCTGGAAGCGGTGCAGGAGACGCTCTGGGGCTGGGACGGTGCGATCGGCCTGCAACAAGGCCAGCGTGATTTCGCCACCATCGGCGAGAAGGACTTCGTGCCGCCCACCGAAACCCGCGAACAAGGCATCTTCCTGATGCAGCAGCGCGCCTTCGGTGATTTCCTGTTCGAACTGGGTGCCCGCCACGATCGCGTCGACGTCGACATGGTCAGCGGCATCATCGAGCGCAACTTCAACGCCAACAGCGGCTCGCTTGGCCTGCGCTGGAACGCAAACGAGACCTGGCACTTCACCGCCAACCTCGACCGCGCCGAGCGCGCACCGACCGCCGAAGAGCTCTACTCGGAAGGCGCGCACGCCGCCACCTCATCCTACGAGATCGGCGATCCCTTCCTCGATACCGAGCGTGCCGACCGCATCGAACTGGGTGCGCACCTGCACGCCGGCCGCTTCGAGGGCCGTGCGGCGATCTACCGCACCGAGTTCCGCGATTTCATCTACTCGGTGGACACGGGGCTGGAGATCGACGATCTGCCGGTCCGGCTCTGGGTGCAGGACGATGCCACCTTCACCGGCTGGGAGCTCGAAGGTCGCTTCCTGCTCGCCGAAGCCGCCAGTGGCCGCTGGAGCCTCAACGGCTTCGTCGATGATGTCCGCGGCGAACTGGATGCCGGCGGCAACCTGCCGCGCATCGCCCCGACCCGGGTCGGCTTGGCCTTGGGCTGGGAGCATGATGCTTGGCGCGGCAGCCTCGGCATGGTCAACCACTTCGAGCAGGACCGCGTTGCCACCGGCGAGTCGCCGAGCGATGCCTTCACCCTGGTCGATGCCCAGCTCAGCTACCACTGGGACACCCAGACCTTCGGTTGGGAGGCTTACCTCAAGGGCAGCAACCTGACCGACGCCGAAGCCCGCCTGCACACCTCGTTCCTGAAGGACAAGGTGCCGCTGATGGGTCGCAGCTTCACCACCGGCTTGCGCGTCTTCTTCTAAAGCCGGCCTGCGCCCCTCACTCGCGCTCGGGCTCCGGGCGCTCGGTGGCGGGGCGTTCGGCGGGATCCTCACCGACCTCGTCGTCAGCGGCGGCGGGGTCGGTGGCCTGGAGCACAGCCTGCTGCTCGTTGGTCAGCCGGCCGATGTGGAAGGCCGCGTAACCGGGCAGTACCAGCTGGTTGAGCGCCTTGCCCAGCACCTGGCCCGGAAAGGGCGAGACAATATCGGTGCGTTCACTGGTGACCGGATCGATCACATGGCCGAGCCGCTGGCCCAGCGTCACCGTCTGCCCCAGTTGAATCTCGGCGAACAGAAAGCCCGAGGCATTGGTGCGCACCCAGCGCGAATCGAAATAGATCGGTGCCGGATCCGGCGCAGCGGCATCGGTGCTTTCGCGGGCGAGCATGCCCTTGTGGTCCATCAGGATGCGGATCGCCTCGGCGGCCGGCTCGATGTGATGCAGCTCGATGAACTGCGGTGCACCGACCTCGAAGGTCACCGCCGGGATGCCGGCGGCCACCGCCGCCACCCGCAGCATGCCGCGCGTGCCTTCGCTGTGCAGCACCAGGGTGTTGCCGAAACCGCGGGTCAGTTCGAGCACCGAGGGCTCGCTCAGGTTGGCGCGGATCTGCGGCAGGTTGGTGCGCTGGAAGGAGCCGGTGTGGAAATCGACCAGCGCGTCGCAATGCCGCACCACGTCGTTGAAAAAGCCGTGCGCCATCCGCGCAGCAATGCTGCCGCTGCGGCTGCCGGGGAAATGCCGGTTGAGGTCGCGGCGATCCGGCAGGAAACGGCTGATCCGCGAGAAGCCGAACACGTTGACGATGGGGGCCACCACCAGCGTGCCACGCAGGCGGCTCGGATCGACCTCATGACCGAGCCGGCGGGCCACCTCGATACCGTTGACCTCATCGCCGTGGATGCCGGCGATCAAGCACAGCACCGGCCCCGGCCGGGCGCCGTGGACGATGATGATCGGGCTAGGCAGTTCGCCACGACCAAGGCCGTCCGGCAGCACCCATTGCAAGGCCTGCCGCGAACCGGGCAGCACGAAGCGATCGAGTAACTGGAAGGGCGTGACCAGCTCCGCCGCCGGAAGGGACGCCTCAGGACGGGCCAGCAAAGGCGGCAGTTCGGGACCGACCGGGCTCGGCCGACGAGGCGGATCGACCGGGAAATCCTGGGCCGGCAGCGGGCCGGTGGCGACCAGCAGGGCCAGGCAGAGCAGGCGCAGAGGTGGACGGATCATGCTGGGGTGTTCCCGGAGCAGCGGGCGCAGCGGCCCAGAACTTCGACATGGCTCAAGGTGGCGCTGAAACCCCGATCGGCCACCAAATCCTGCAAGGCCATCGAGACACCATCGTCCTCCAGCTCCTCAGCCGATTCGCAGCTCTGGCAGATCAGGATCGGCACCACATGCCCTTCGGCGGGGTGATGGCAGGCGAGAAAGGCGTTGACCGAGGCCAGCCGGTGGATGAAGCCGTGCTCAAGCAGGAAATCGAGCGCCCGATAGACCGTCGGCGGAGCCGAGGCACCGGGGCCGCCCCGCATCCGTTCAAGAAGATCGTAGGCCTTGATCGGCCGGCCGGCCTCGACGATGTGGCGCAGCGCCTCGGCGCGGATCGCTGTGAGGTTGAGGCCGCGCTCGCGGCAGACCCGTTCGACCACCCGCAAGCAATCGGCGGGCCCGTGGGTGTGCTGTTCCGGCCGCAGGCAGACTGCCGGCGGCGTCAGCGGCGCGTTGCTGACGCTGGGCTTGCGACGCGGTGGCCGGGCCATCGGCGGTGACTCAGGTCGGGCGCGCGGCGATGCGCTGGAGCGCGGCGTCGATCCGCCGCAGAGCCTCGTCGCGGCCGGCGAGGTAGACGGTATGCTCGATCGACGGCGAGACCGAGGTGCCGGTGATCGCCACCCGCAACGGCTGCGCCAGCTTGCCCATGCCGATACCAAGGGCGGCCACGCTGTCGGCCAGACTCTGCTGCACCGCCACCGGCGACCAGCCGGGCTGGGTGGCGAGGCGCTCGCGCAGGTCGGCCAGTGGCGCGGCGGCGGCGGCGACCAGATGTTTGTCGACGGCGGCCTCGTCGTAAGCGGCAAGCGGGCGGTACCAGACCGCGGCCCGCTCGGCCATGTCCTTGAGCGTCTTGCAGCGTTCGGCCAGTGCCACCACCACCGCGACCGGCTCCGGGCCGCTGGCGAGGTCGAACCCCTGCTGGCGCAGGTGCCACTCGAGGTGCAGGGCGGTGGCCGCCGGATCGTCGGTCTTGAGGTAGTGCTGGTTCAGCCAGTCGAGCTTGTCGCGGTCGAAACGCGAGGCACTGTGGTTGACGTTTTCGATATTGAACAGCCGCACCAGTTCATCGATCGAGAAGATCTCCTGGTCACCGTGACTCCAACCAAGGCGCACCAGGTAGTTCAAGAGCGCGTGCGGCAGGTAGCCGTCGTCGCGCCATTGCATCACGCTGACCGCGCCATGCCGCTTGCTGAGCTTGGCGCCGTCGGGGCCGAGGATCATCGGCAGGTGGGCGAAGCGCGGCACCGAAGCACCCAGCGCGTGGTAGGTGTTGATCTGCCGCGGGGTGTTGTTGACGTGGTCGTCGCCGCGGATCACGTCGGTGATGCCCATGTCGATGTCGTCCACCACCACCGCGAAGTTGTAGGTCGGGTAGCCGTCGGAGCGGATCATCACGTAGTCGTCGAGTTCGCTGTTGGCGATCTCGATGCGGCCCTTGACGGCGTCGTGGAAGACCACGCTGCCGCTCTCCGGGTTCTTCAGGCGGACCACGCGGTCGGGATCGTCGCGGTACCCAGCGCCCAGTTCGCGGTACTTGCCGTTGTAGCGCGGCTTCGCGCCGGCGGCCAGGGCCGCCTCGCGCATGGCTTGGACCTCGTCCTTGCTGTCGTAGGCGTAATAGGCCTTGCCGGCCTGCACCAGCTCACTGGCGATCTGCCGGTAGCGCTCGAGCCGGTCGGTCTGGAACACCGGGCCTTCGTCGGCATCGAGGCCGAGCCACGCCATGCCATCCAGAATAGCCTGCACCGCCTCGGGGGTGGATCGCTCCTGGTCGCTGTCCTCGATCCGCAGAAGGAAACGGCCACCGCGATGGCGGGCTTCCAGCCAGCAGTACAAGGCCGTCCGCGCCCCGCCGATGTGCAAGTAACCGGTGGGGCTGGGAGCGAAACGGGTGCGGCAGCTCATGGGCGGGCGTGGCGGCGGGCGATTCGGCATTCTATTCGATGACCCTGCCCGGGGTGCCGTCCGGAGACGGCATAATCCATCGACCGCCCACGCCCTGCCGCCATGCGTCCGATCCCCTTGCTGCTCGTCCTGCTGCTCGCCCCGCTGTTGCCACTCTCGGCCACGGCGGCCCCGGTCACGACCGCGGTGAACCCCCCGTCTGCTGCGACCACCGCATCGGTGTACGTGGCGTTGGACACCAACCTCGGCCGGGTGGTGATCGAGCTCGATCCGGTGCGGGCACCCTTGACGGTGGCGAACTTCCTCGGCTACCTCGACGCCGGCCACTACAACGGCACGGTGTTCCACCGCGTGGTGCCCCATCTGCTGGTGCAGGGCGGCGGCTTCACGCCCGATCTGCAGCCCAAGCCGGAGCGCGCGCCCGTCATCAACGAGGCCGGCAACGGCCTGTCCAATCTGCGCGGCTCGGTGGCTGCGGCACGTCGCCCCGACACCGCGGATTCGGCCGGCGCGCAGTTCTTCATCAATGTGGTCGACAACCCGCAGTTCGACCGCAGCGATGCCAGCGACCCCTTCACCGCTGGTTACGCGGTGTTCGGCCGGGTGGTGGCGGGCATGGACGTGATCGACCGCATGCGCGAGGTCGAGACCGGCCCGGCCGGCCCCTTCCCCTCGCGCGTGCCGAGGACACCCATCGTCATCGAGCGCGCCGCCCGGACCGAGGCGCCCGCCGTGCTGCCGCCGGCGCCGATGCCACGCGTCGACCGATGAGCACGCTGTTCCTGTCCGACCTGCACCTCGACGCGAACCGCCCCGCGACCACGCAGGCCTTCGAGGCGCTGATGGCCGGCGAAGCCCGCCATGCCGAGGCGGTCTACCTGCTCGGCGACCTGTTCGAGGCCTACCTCGGCGACGACGACGACGACGAACTGCCGGCTCGGGTCGCGACGGCCACCGCCGCCGTCCGGGCGAGTGGCGTTCCGGTGTTCTTCCAGCGCGGCAACCGCGATTTTCTGGTCGGCCCGGACTACGCCGCCCGGGCCGGCTGGACCCTGCTGCCCGACCCGGCAGTGATCGAGTTGCAGGGCGAACCGACCCTGCTGCTGCACGGCGATCTGCTCTGCCTCGACGACACCGGCTATCAGGCCCTGCGCCGGCAACTGCGCGACCCGGCTTGGCAGACCGGGTTCCTCGCCCAGCCGCTGCCGGCACGGCGCGCCTTCGCCGCCAAGGCCAGGGCCGCCAGCGCCGCCGCGCAGAGCGGCCGCGACGAATCGATCGGCGATGCCAGCCCGGCCGAGGTCCGTCGACTGATGGACCTTTACGGCGTGCGGCGGATGATCCACGGCCACACCCACCGCCCGGCCCTGCACCGGGTGCCGCTGGCCGGCGGCGAGGGCCTGCGCATCGTGCTGGGCGACTGGTACACACAAGCCTCGGTGCTGCGGGTCGACCACGACGGGCTGCGGCTCGAACACGCCGCCTGAGCCCTGCGGCTCAGGGCCCGCCCAACTCCGGCAGGGCCGCGAGTTCATCCTCGCTGAAACCGGCGGCGCGGCGTGCCGCCAGGTTGAACGGGCCGCGCACGGCCTGGCTGCCGTACGCGCGCACCAAGCCGGCGAAGGTCGGCCAGGGCTTCAGCCCATCGCGCTCGCAGAGCCAACGGAACCAGCGCGAACCGGCGGCCACATGCGCCACTTCCTCGCGCAGGATCACCTCGAGCACGGCGATGCTGGCCGTATCGCCGACATCGCGCAGGCGTTCGATCAGGCCGGGCGTCACATCGAGGCCGCGCGCCTCGAGCACCCGCGGCACCAGGGCCATGCGCGCCAGCGCGCTGTGCGCGGTTTTCTCGGCCATCTCCCACAGACCGTTGTGGGCGTCGAAATCGCCGTAGGTATGGCCGAGCTCGGCCAACCGCGCGGCAAGAAGCTGGAAATGCCGTGCCTCGTCGTCGGCCGTGCGCACGAAATCGGCGGCGAAGTCGGCGGCGGCATCGTCAGGAAAATCGCGGAAGCGGTACACCGCGTCCCACGCGAGATCGACGGCATTGAGTTCGATGTGGGCGATGGCGTGCAGGAAGGCGGCGCGGCCCGTTGTGCTGCCCAGGCGGCGCTTGGGCAGGTGCTTCGGATGCACCAGCAGCGGACGCTCGGGGCGGCCCGGAAAGCGGATCGGTTCCGGCGGCGGCGCCTTGGGATCGGCCCGCAGCTCGCCGACCACAAAGGCCGCCGCGTAGGCGCGGGTCTTCGCACACTTGGCCTGCGGGTCGGCAGTGGCGAGACAATCCGCGGCGGCCGCGTACAGATCGATCGCCTGCCCTGCCCCGCTGATGTCCACCGTATGCATCGACGGGTGTCTCCGCCGGTCTCAGCCGCGCGCGGCCTTGGCCGCGTCGTTGCGCGCACCGCTCAGGCGCTCGAAATAGCCCGGTTCGACGCCGGTGACGTACTCGCCCGAGAAACAGGAGGTGTCGAAGCCGGCAATGCGGCTCTTCGGTCCGGACACCGCGGCCTCGAGGTCGGCCAGGTCCTGGTAGACCAGCCAGTCGCAGCCGAGGTGTTGCTGGATCTCGGCCTCGCTGCGGTCGTGCGCCACCAGTTCGTCGGCAGCCGGCATGTCGATGCCGTAAATGTTGGGGAAACGCACCGGCGGCGCGGCGGAGGCGAGGTAGACCTTCCTGGCCCCGGCCTCACGGGCCATCTGCACGATCTGCTGGCTGGTGGTGCCGCGCACGATCGAGTCGTCGACCAGCAGCACCACCCGATCGCGGAACTCCAAGGGGATCGGATTCAGCTTGCGGCGCACCGATTTCTCGCGCAGTTCCTGCCCCGGCATGATGAAGGTGCGGCCGACGTAGCGGTTCTTGACGAAGCCCTCGCGGTACTTCACGCCCAGCACGTTGGCGATTTCCAGCGCGGCGTCGCGCGAGGAATCGGGGATCGGGATGATCGTGTCGATGTCGTGGTCGGGCCAGAGCCGCAGGATTTTCTCGCCGAGCTTCTGTCCCATGCGCATGCGCGCCTTGTGCACCGAGACGGTGTCGATCATCGAGTCCGGCCGCGCGAAGTAGACGAACTCGAAGATGCAGGGCGCGAAGCGGCCGGGCTCGGCCACGACTTCCGCGTGCAGCTCGCCGTCGGCGGTGAGCACGATCGCCTCGCCCGGCCGCACATCACGGATCAGCTTGAAACCAAGCAGGTCGAGGGCGACCGACTCCGAGGCCACGGCGTACTCGTCCCCCTGCGGGCTGGGGCGACAACCGAGCACCAGCGGACGAATACCGTTCGGGTCACGGAATGCCACGAGGCCAAGGCCCATCACCAGGGCCACCACCGCATAGCCGCCCTTGACGCGGCGATGCACGGCAGCGACCGCGGCGAGAGCTGCCGCCGGCGAGAGCGCTCCGCGCACCGCCAGCTCGTGGGCCAGCACGTGCATCAGCACCTCGGAATCGGAGCCGGTGTTGATGTGGCGGCGGTCCTGCTCGAACACCTCGCGGCGCAGGGCCTCGGTGTTGATCAGGTTGCCGTTATGGGCCAGCGCGATGCCCCAGGGCGCCCCGGTGTAGAAGGGCTGAGCCTCGGCCGAGCCGGCGGAGCCGGCCGTGGGGTAGCGGCAATGGGCGATGCCGAGGCGCCCGGTCAGGTCCTGCACCCCGCTGCGGGCGAACACCTCGCTGACCAGGCCGGTGCCCTTGTGCAGCCGGAAGCGCGCCTCATCGATGGTGGCGATGCCGGCCGCGTCCTGGCCACGGTGTTGCAGCACGGTCAGGCCGTCGTGCAAGCGTGCCGCCACGTCGTCACGGCCGACGATGCCAAGAATGCCGCACATGCTTTACGGAGACTCCGGTGCGGGCCCGGACGCCGGTTCGGCATCGAGGGCATCAAAAAAAGCGAGCAGCGAGGAACGCTCCGGCCAATGCGCCCGCAGCCACAGGCTGGGCCCTTCCCAGAGCGGCAGCAGGCGTGATTCGCGCCAGACCGGGCCCTCCATCCAAGGCGTGAAACCGGCGGCCAGCACACCGATCAGCACGATGGCGTAGGCGCGCAGAGCACCGAAGGCGGCACCCAGCAGACGGTCGGGCACCGACAAGCCGAGGCCGTGCAGCAGGCTGCGCAACAGCCAGACCAGCAGATTGCCCAGCAGCAGCACCAGCACGAACACACCGAGGTGCGCGGCCAGCGAACGCAACCATGGAACTTCGATGGCGGCGAGATGCAGCGTCACCTCATCGCCCAGCACGATGGCAAAGCCCACGGCCGCGATCCAGACCAGTAGCGAAAGCACCTCGGTGAGCATCCCGCGGACGATGCCCAGCAGAGCGGAAAGGCCGAGCACCAGCAGGATCGCGAGGTCGATCGGATTCATCGGGCCTGCGTCACGACGCTGGGCTTCACGGGTGCGGCACGACGATGCCGGCGATGCCGAGCCGGTTGGCCGCGTCGGATTTCAGCCGCTCAGCGGCGGCGCGGTCGCTCGCCGGGCCAAGCCGCACGCGCCAAAGCACACCGTTGGCGGTGGGGATGCGCTGCTCGAAAGCGGTGAAACCGGCAGCCCGCGCGCGCGCGACCAGAGTTCGGGCATCAGCTTCGCTGCCGAAGGCACCCAGCTGCACGGCGAAACCGGCCGCTGCGGTGGCGTTCGGCGCAACCGCCGTGGCCGGCCGGCCGGCCGCTGCTGGCACGGCATCGGCGGCAACCACGCTGGCGGAGCCGGCGATGGCGGCAGCCCGCACACGGGCCGCTTCGGCACTGGCGCGGTCGGCGAAGGGCCCCAGCACGACGCGGGTGGCCGGCTGACCGTTGACGTCGGTCGCCTCGGTGCTGGCGGTCAGCCCGCCCGAACGCAGCCGTGCCACCAACGCGTCGGCATTGCTGCGCTGGGTGAAACTGCCGGCGATGACCCGGAAGCCGCCCGCCGCAGTCGCCACCGGGAGCGGCGGCGGCGCGGCGACCGGAGCCGCAGCAAGCGCCGGGGCGGTGGCGGGACGCGGAATCGTTGCCGGCGGCACGGTGACAGGCGGCGACACGACGGGAGCCGGTGCCGCAGCGGCGGGCGCTGCAGCCACCGGTGCCGGGGGGGTGGCAGCGGGCACCGCGGTGGTGCTCATGGCCGCCTCCAGTGCATCCACCCGGGGGGCCACACTGGCCGTGGCATCGACCATCGGCAGGGTGTCGGGATCGGCCGGAACGGTGGCCGCAGCACCGTCCGTCGGTGTCGGCAAGGGACCGGCGTTCAGCGGGATTTCGCGAGTGATGAAATCACCTTCCGGGGCCGGCGGTGGCTCGATCGGCATGCCCGCGGCCTCAGCGGCTCCCTCCGGCTCGGGGCCGAGCACGATCATCGGCACAAAGATCACGGCCAGCGCACCGAGCACCAGCGCGCCGATCAACCGCTGCTTGAGCTTGAGGTCCATCGGGCATCCGAAAGGGAGAGGCGCACGATTATAAGGCCTTGCCCGGCCTGCCCGACAAAGCCCCGACCGGCCTCAAGGCGGCGTGGGGGCCAGTGCCGCCACCGTGTGGAAACTGCCGAAGACCAGTACCCGGGCCGCGCTACCGGCCTCGCTGCGGGCCGCGGCGAGCGCCTCGGCAAGCCCCGAATGGCAGCGCACCGTCCCGGCACCCCCGGCGCGCACCCGTGCCTCGAGGGCATCGAGTCCGAGACCGCGCGGTCCGGCATCGGTGATCGGCCCCAGATGCCAGACGGCGATATGCGGCGACAGGGGCGCCACCACGCCTTCGATGTCCTTGTCGACCAGCGCCGAGAACACCGCGACGGTCGGCTTCGGGTGGGCCACCAGCCACGCCGCCAGCTGGCGGGCACCTTGCGGGTTGTGGGCCACGTCCAGCACCACGTCCGGCGACTCAGCGATGCGCTGCAAGCGGCCCGGGAGCCGCGCACCGGCCACGCCGCGCACAAAGGCCGTCTCTGGAATCGCCAGCGGTGCGGCGCGCAGCGCGGCCACCGCGGCGGCGGCGTTGTCGACCTGCACGGGGGCCGCCAGCGCCGGGTACGGCAGCACGAGCTCGAAACCCGGCTCGCGCCAGATCCAGTGCGCGTCGAAGCGGTCGATCAGGTAATCGCTGTGGCCGCGGATCGCGACGGCGCCCAGCGCGTAAGCGCGGCGCAACACATTGCTCGGCGGGTCGCGCTCGCCCAGCACGCAGGGCCGGCCGGCACGCTGAATGCCGGCCTTCTCCGCACCGATGCTTTCACGGTCGGGGCCGAGCAGGTCCATGTGGTCGAGATCGACCGTGGTGATGATCGCCACATCGGCATCGATCAGGTTGGTGGCGTCGAGCCGGCCGCCCAGGCCCACTTCGAGGAGGACGAGATCCAGCCCGGCGCGCCCGAACAGGTCGAAGGCCGCGAGTGTGGCGTACTCGAAATAAGTGATCGACGTGCCGCCTCGGGCGGCATCGATGCGCTCGAAGGCGGCGACGATGGCTTCATCGCTGGCCTGCTCACCGTCGATGCGGATGCGCTCGTTGAAGCGCCAGAGGTGCGGCGAGGTGTAGGTGCCCACACGCAGCCCGGCCGCGAGCGCGACCGCCTCGAGGAAGGCCACCGTGCTGCCCTTGCCGTTGGTGCCGCCGACGGTGATGACGCAGGGCGCGGGCTTGGCCGCGAGGCCCATCGCCTGCGCGACGGCGCGCACGCGATCGAGGCCCAGGGCGACAGCCTGCGGGTGCTGTTGCTGGATACGGACGAGCCAGTCGGCAAGCGGAAGCGGCATGGGTTCAGCGGGCCGGTGCGGATTTCGGTAGGACCGGCATCAGGCGATCGAATCCTGCGGCGAAGGGCTTCAGCAGCAGGAGAAAAATCATTGCGGTCGAGAGGTTGAACAGCACATGCGCCGTCGCCACGGCCATCGCCGGGTTTTCCATGGCCCCGACGATGGCATCAGCCAACCACGGGATGAACGGCGCCCAGAGCAGCAATCCGCCCAGATTGAACAGCACATTCGCCACCGCGGCGCGGTAGGCCTCGCGCGGCAGGGGCAGGCTGGCGAGCAGCGCCGTGCCGGTCGAACCGAGGTTGGCACCGATGACGACGGCGATGGCGATCTCGGCCGTCAGCAAGCCCTGCTGGACCAGCACAATGATCAGGCCGGTGGTGACGCTCGAGGATTGCACCAGCAGGGTGATGACCATACCGGCCAGAATGCCGGCGAGCGGGCTCTCCACCACCTGCAGCCAGGCCGCGAAGTTCGGTGAATCTTGCAGCGGCTCCAGCGCTTGCGAGATCAGACCGAGGCTGAAGAAGATGAAGCCGAAGTAGAACAGGGCCTTGCCCACCACCGGCGCACGGCCGGGCAGTATCGAGAGCAGGCCACCGATGACGATGAAGAACGGCCCGATGGCGGTCAGCTTGAAGGCCACCAGCCAGGCCGTCGTGGTCGTGCCGACATTGGCACCGAAAAGCACCGCAAGGCTTTGCCGGAACGGGATGACACCCGAGCCGACCAGGGCCACCGTGATCGAGGACACCGCGCTCGACGACTGCACCACGGCCGTCGTGACCGCACCGAGCAGGAAACCGGAAAACCGGTTCCGGGTGATCCTGCCGAACCACGTCTGCAACCTCTGCTGACCGTGGGCCTGCACCTCCTGCGCGAAGCCCTGCAGGCCGAACAGGAACAGCATGATGGCGGCAAGGATGCCGAAAACAAGGGTCAAGGAGTCCATGACAGGATGCTAGCGGACATTTCGGAGCCGACACCATTGATCATGAAAGTGTTTCACGCAGATGTTCCCTAGGGCGTCGCGTTCCGGCAGGCCGGGACGCGAGCAGTGCAGCACCCTCGCCGCGACAGGCCGGAGGCCTGCGGCGGACTCGGGCCGGCACCCGTGCGGCAAGCAACCCGAC
>Ga0208491_10165_pt1 | contig 12250 bp, 15 predicted proteins | sample SubbioCSW11_NovA_FD_184819 | JGI IMG/M metagenome (GOLD analysis project Ga0208491, IMG submission 184819) | Serpentinite rock and fluid subsurface biosphere microbial communities from McLaughlin Reserve, California, USA - CR11_CSW11_NovA (SPAdes) | ecosystem: Environmental > Terrestrial > Deep...
TCTTGTCTAAGCAACAGTGCTGCGGATTGCTAAACTATACGATGAAAAAATGCCAAGACAACAGAGAATCCGAAGTAAAAACGCTTACTTTCATATTATGCTTCGTAGGAACACGAAGCGAATGGAAAGACATGGGGACGGTTCTCTTGTCTAAGCAACAGTGCTGCGGATTGCTAAACTATACGATGAAAAAATGCCAAGACAACAGAGAATCCGAAGTAAAAACGCTTACTTTCATATTATGCTTCGTAGGAACACGAAGCGAATGGAAGTGTTGATAAAAGAGTTCAGAGCAAAAGCCAACCTATCAATTAGAAAGATTGCAATTGTTGCCGGTTTGAACAAGGACAAGATGCATAAAATTTGAGTGGTTAGACAAGAGAAAAACGAAATCGCTGTCGCGATGGCTTCTAACCCCCTGCCAAGAGCGAAAGTCACCAGAGATATTCTGTTGGAATTTCATCATGCGGATTTCGGCAAGCGCAAGACTTTACCCACCTAGTACAAACCCCGGCTTTATAAGATAATCTTCCTAAAGAACACATATGGATGCCAATTTAATAATAACTTAATAGGTATCTTTTGTTGCTGGAATTATTTCTCTATCTCACCAGAATGCTCGTATAGGTTTAAACAGGAAATAATGCTATAATTCGAAATGTTCATATCTTTAAATGGGAGGTTTGCTTTTAATGCATGATCCAATTAGCACGAAAGATCTGGTCCATAAGGATGAACGGAAGTACTTTATAATTGCCCTTCTTGTAAGTATCATAATGTTTGTGGTTTTATTATTTTCAATAATAGGTTTATTTTACTTGGCTTTTTTCGGTATGTTATCCTTCGTATTACATGTTTTGATGATGGGGAATATCAGGATGAATGGAGTTCGATTACATCAGGAACAATTCCCCCAGGTCTATGATAAGGTTAAGGAACTGTCTGAAAAAATGGGTATCGGCTATATTCCCGAGGTATATGTTGTAGAGTCCGGTGGGATTTTAAATGCTTTTGCTACCAAGTTTTTTGGAAAAAACATGGTGGTTTTGTATTCATCTATGTTTGAACTGATTGAACAGGGGGCAGAGGATGAACTGGCCTTTGTGATAGCTCATGAATTGGCCCATATAAAAAGGAGGCATATTGCTAAACAATTGTTGATACTGCCTGCTATGTGGGTGCCCGGTATCACACAAGCCTATTCACGTGCATGCGAATATACCTGCGACCGCTATGCCGCCTACTATACCCAAAATGTCGAAGCCGCTAAGAATTGTTTAACGATTCTGGGAGTAGGGAAAAAACTATATAAATATGTGGATCAAAATCAGTACTTAAACCAAATACAAAATGAAAAAGGGTTTTTCATATGTCTGTATGAAAAGTTAGCAACCCATCCTCCGATTCCTAAGCGTATCGACCAAATTGACCTTTACTTCAATGAAACCTATGAGAGTGTTTTAAGCCAAAAATCCAAAAAAAGACTGAACTGGATTCCGGTTTCTTTATTGGTCTTAGCCCTTGTAATCGGTGGAAGTGTATATGCAATTAAATCCATTGATATTGAGAGTTTTTTTGATGATACGATGTTAAGCACTAACCCGGCGGATACAACCCCTTTGATTAATGCTGTGATTAAAGCTGATATCGATGAAGTAAATAAGCTGATTAGCGAAGGGGTTAAACTTGACCAAAAGGATTTTTATGGTTGGACAGCACTCCATTGGGCAGCAATTGACGGTAATTATGAAATATCCAAGGCTATATTGGATGCCGCAGGAAATCCCGATGCTACGGATGACTTTAAAGAAACCCCGTTAATGAAAGCAGCAGGGAACGGCCATTCAGAAACTGTAGTCTTATTGCTGGAATATGGAGCAGAGATTAACTATGCCGATTTCAACCTCTGGACACCATTAATGTACGGAGTTCAAAGCGAAGATTTCGAAACGGTGAGAATCCTCTTTAACGCCGGTGCCGACCCTGACCATAAGGATTATAGCAACCTAACTGCTCTAATGCATGCAGTGAAATTGGGTAATGATGAAATTATCAATCTACTGAGAAATTAAGAATCTTTCTTTATATCACACTTTTGGGGCTGACAATTGAGGAAACCATAGTTTACGAAAAACAACTCGTGTAAGGGGGAGTTTAACTCAACTTTATCAATGTTCTTAAAAAATTTAAGGAGGAAAGAGTAATGAATTGGTACTGTACTTGGAAGTATTAAAGAAATATGCTGTTTTTATTGGCCGGGCTAGGAGAAAAGAATACTGGATGTTTCTTTTGATAAATTTAATCATTACAGTTGTGTTATCTTTTATCAACGATTATCTTTATTATCTTTATGCGCTGGCGGTTTTTATACCCGGCCTAGCTGTATCGGTGAGAAGGCTGCATGATATCGGTAAAAGCGGCTGGTGGGTTTTTATTGGCTTGATCCCCTTAGTAGGATGGTTATGGTATATGGTGCTCATGGCAATGAACGGCCAGTCGGGTGAAAATCAATATGGGCCAAACCCGAAAGAATCTTAAGTTTCAGTATAGCTGTTAATTTATTTTTCACATCTTATTTTACGCACTGATAATTCCCTTCTACATGATGAACATCCACCATCCTCGCAGTATTGTTTTCTGTGATTTTCTACTATCCGGTGGAAGTCCTACAGAGTTTTGGTTACCCGGCGTCACCAGCTCAAAGTGGTCGAACAATTTCACCGGAACAGCTGGGTCGAGCAGCGCCTGATATACACTTGATTAATAAACCCCACCTCATAATATATTTATTTACTTAATTTAAACATTTTTTTCAGCTTTACCTGTACTATAAAAACTAGCATAAGAAGGAGGAGCAAAAAAACTACTGCGCTTAACGGTACAGCGATACTGTATGCTCTTTCCAATAAATTATTGGGCAATTTAGCTATTGCTCCTAAAGCGATTATTGCTAAAACGAGTGAAACAGATCCCATACCAACTAGTAGCTTAGCTGCGAGTTTGTTAGCAAAATCCCAAGTTTGTTGTGTTTTTGATGAGAGCCTCGTTAGATATCCATATATGTAATTTCTATTCTTTGGGGGGAAAAGTAGCAGCAATAACCCCGATAAAAGCAGTATTATCGGCCCAATAAACAAACCAACCATAATCTTTCCCATGAAATCCAATTGATTTCCTCCTTAATATTATGAGCAGGCCGAGGCTTACCTCCCACTTCGGCTACCCATATTATTTTATTGTTACCAAGGAAAATATGTTCGGGGTTATCTGTTTCACCTCTCATAACCTACACACATCCAGACTTATACAATTGTCAAATAATTTATTAATAGTTAAATACCTTACTATTTCTGGTGATACCATTTAGCTGCTAATTTGTCTGATATTCCCATTATATGTTTTTTGTATACATAATCAAATCACCATATTCAGTTTCATCTCTAAGTATGCTGTCGCCGCCCACCCACCGTGTCGGTGCGGGAGCGGTTTTTTCTTGCCCGTTTTGACGGAGTCGTGGCATAATGATTGGTGGTAGACATTGTCTATTCTACCGACAATCATAACATAAGGAGTACCACGGAAAATAGCAAGAGGGAAACCATCATGCCTGGCAAGCGCAGGTTTCCCTCTCCAGCAGAGCGTCTAAAGACGCGTCCGTGTCATTATCTTACATGAATTGGGATGCCTGTGTAAAGACCTATCTTGAAATGGTACTAAATGGCTGCCCCAAAGAGTGGCGCCCAACCGTATGTCAGCACTGTGGAACATCGATGGGGTTTCACCGTCACGGCGACTACAATCGCATGCTATACACTCTGGAAGAGATTTTAGAGATTCTGATCTTCCGTTTTAAATGCAAACACAAAGCCTGCAACAGAACGTTTGGGTTGCTGCCCTCTTTTGTAGAGCGTTACCAGAGTGCGGCTGTGGACGTGCAGGAACGGGTGATTAGCGAGTTAGACAACGGGGTTCCGCTGCGGGTTGTCGCAGAGCAGTTGGATTTACCGACACAGCCATACTCAGAGAAAAGCCTATGGCGCTGGAAAAAGAAGTGGGACCAAAAGCTGAAAGTGCTGGAACCGATTTTCTGGCAGACCGTACTCTCCCGCGTTCCCCATTTACACCTGCCCAGAGGGAGCCAAAGTCCTCGTAGCAGCAGGGGGTGGTTGTTTCTGGCCTGGAAGGAAGTGCGGAGCCACTTCACCGACAGCCTGAAAGTAGGATGTCTGCAATGGCTGATTCATTTAGCTCGCTTACAGGCGGTGACGGTCTGAATACCATTTTCCCACAAAATCTGTCCATGTCCTTTACATTCGGGGTATTAGAAAATAGGATTGCCGGGATTTTTCCCGAGATTAATCCTAAAGGACGTGGAAAAAATGAATCCAACCCATGAGGACCAACTGGCGGCATTTCGCTACGGCTTAATTGCGCCCATCGTCTGCCGACAGACACCGCTTTTACCTGGGGAGTTGAAAGCCTATATGGAGGAGGTGGCGGGTCAGGTCTATGATATTCCGGGCAGTACCCGTCAGCAGATCAGTGCGCGGACACTGGAGAGGTACCTCTCGCTCTACCGCAAAGGCGGCTATGATGCCCTAAAACCGCAGACCAAAAACTCCAAGGGCAGTACCCGGATTCCTGCAGTCGTGCTGCAAAAAGCAGTGGAGTTGCGAAAAGAGCGACCGGAGCGCAGTGTGGAGCAGATTATCTTCCTTTTGGAGGAGCACAGCATTATCCCTATGGGAAGCGTGGCATACAGCACGTTGTCTCGGCAACTACGGCAGGCCGGCGCCACCCGCCAAATCCTGCAGGAAAAACGAACCGGTTACCGCCGCTTTGAGGCGGAAGATGTCCACGTAATTTGGCAAGCTGATTTCCAACATACATTGTACTTACCAGATCCAAAGAATCCAAAAAAGATGAAAAAAGCGCTTCTATTTGCCATTCTCGATGACTACTCGAGATACATTGTACAGGCCCAGTTTTACTGGGACGAGAAACTTCCCCGTTTGGAAGACAGCTTAAAGAAAGCGATTCTTCGTCATGGTCTCTGTGAGCAATTTTATTGCGATAACGGTTCTGCGTTCTCTTCAGCACACCTTGCCCGTATCTGTGGCAAACTGGGGATACAGCTTAGCCATAGCCGCCCGTTTCGGCCAGCTGGTCGCGGAAAAATTGAGAGATATTTCCAGTTCGTAGATACCAGCTTTAAACCAGAAGCCTACCAGCAAATTGAAGCCGGCCACATCGGTACGCTGGAGGAACTAAACCGTGCCTTTGCCGCCTGGCTGGACGGCTACTACCACATCCGCAAGCATGGTAGTACTGGCGTATCTCCCAAAGCACGACTGCAGGAAAGTCAGCGAAAAACCACTCGCGTCTCGGCTGAAAAACTGACCGACATCTTCCTGTGGGAAGATGAGCGGACGGTGGACAAGGCGGGTTGCGTCAGCGTAGTTGGTAACCAGTATGAAGTATCCTTAGAATTAGTTAAGCGAAGAATCATGTTGCGCTATGATCCCTTTGATCTTTCCGTCATTCAGGTTTGGTACAAAGATGAGCGTTACGAAGACGCGATCACGATTGATTTAACCCGTCCCTACCACCACAAGGTGAAACCGGATGAGCCACAACAACCGAAACTCGAAGGATTATCCTTTTTCCAGGCGGCGGAACAACGCAGGCGAAATGAATTAAACGGTGATCCCTTTACCATTGTCCGAGAAAGGGGTCATGGCCATGAGTAGTCCATTTAGCCGCCAGATTGATCCATCGTTCCTCTACCAGTCAAAGGGCCACAAGGAAGCCCTCGGCCGATTGTATCTCATGGTGGAAAGCAACCTTTTGGGTGTGCTCACCGGCGAGGTTGGCAGCGGAAAGTCTACATTAATCCGGTATCTCTTTCAAAGCCTGGATGCCAAACGGTACTTTCCCATCTACATGTCCATACCAGGCTTAAAACCCAAGGATTTCTACGGGGAACTCCTGCGTCATGTAGGTGAAGAAATTCCGTTCTCTCTAACTAAAACAAAGCGTCTCTGGTCGGAAACATTGGAATCCCGACAAGAGCAAGGCGACAAGTCATTAATCGTTGTGGTGGATGAAGTGCAGGAGATGAGTCCGTCCATGCTGGCAGAACTTCGTTTTGTGGTAAATCACCAGATGGATTCCTGTTCGCTGTTTCCTTTAATTCTGGTTGGCCAGCCTGAGTTCCGTCGGACACTGCGTCTGAAAAAGCATGAGGCCGTAGCTCAAAGAATCCCCATGCAGTACCACTTAAGAGGCCTCAATCCTGAAAAAATGGCAGCATACATTCGGCATCAGATGCAGGCGGCCAATCTGACAACACCCATATTTGCCGAGAGTGCCCTCTCTCAGATCCACGCTGCCAGTCAGGAGATTTCTAGGATGATTAACCTTATTTGCAGCCAGGCCTTGTATGATGCGAAACAACGAGGACATGACGTTATTGAGGAGTCCCACATTATTCGTGTTCTGACTGATCTCGATCGGCAAAGAGGTGTTATTGTCTAAGCATAGAATCTTAACTAAAACGAAGTGACGGCTGGAGTCTCACTCTGCTTTCGGGTTGTCGTTCAAGCAGCAACGCCATTGGCGGTGAGAATTCCGCCGTCAGAATTCGTGAGAGGCAACATCCTCTTCCACCGGTCCAACGGGCCGGACAATCAACGATTGCAATTCCATTTGTACAGGCATTCAAGACTCCTCTTTTGACCGAAAAATTTAACTACATTTTAGCAGTTCAAAGAAGAAAAGACCAGTAGGGTATTAAAATTATTCGTTGTTATTATATCTTACTCGACTTTGACGTAATCCTGCTTACTTGCCTAGATAGTCTTCTCTAATTGGAGTAAAAGCATTAATATCTACAGTATCTTCAAGGGCTTTAGCTTTATGCTTTGCATTAGATGGAACAATCGCCGACATACCTTCTGTTAGAATTATTTCTTCATCCTCAATCAATAGTTTAAGACTACCTTTTAATATATAGCTTGATTGTTCATGAATATGTGTATGCCAGGGTACTTCTACACCTTCTTTGAAAGTAAATCTAACAATCATCAAATTAGTTCCCGTAGACAAAGTTTCCCTTTCTACACCTTCCATTACTAACACTTTAGCCATCTTATAAAATTCCTCCTAATCAAAAGTTTTTAAACTAACCAATAAAAATATTACAACTTATAAGAAAGTTCTTAATGCAACCAAAGAAATAATGCCGAGTATGATACTTAAAATTGAATTTTTACTAATTAAAACAGTGCCAACAGTTACTACACCAGCGATAATATAGGGATTTGTTATTGCAATATCTAATTTATCATTTGGTATAAATATACCCGGAAATATTAAGGTAGCCAGAATCGAAACAGGAATATATTTCAAGGAACGATATATTATATCTGGCATTTTTACTTTTTTAAAAAAAACAAGAAAGCTGACCCTTGTTAAGTATGTCGCCAAACCCATTAACAGTATTAATATTACATAGTCTGTTCGCATTTAAGTGACCTTCTTTCATCTATTGTTTCCATTATCGTACCTGCTATGGTAGCTACTACTGTAGCAATAATTATATGCCATTTTCCAGGGATATAGAGATAGGCAAATATTGTACATGTTCCAGAAATTAATATTACTGAAAGTATTCGCACAGATTTTATCTGAGGGATTAGAATACTTAAAAAAGTCGCCGGCATAGCAAAATCTAATCCCCACGATAACGGATCTTTTATGGAATTTCCTAAAATTCCTCCGGCAATTGAACTTCCTATCCAGAATATATACATGCCGACAGCAGAACCTAACATAAAATAGGGATTGCCTTCGCTGCTTTCAGAGTTTTGATAATGATTTATCGTAGTTGCATAAGATTCATCGACCATTCCAAAAGCAAGGATATATAACCAACCTGACCGTAACTTATTTAAATATGAAGATAAAGAAAGCCCCATCAAAAGGTGGCGTAAATTAATTAACAACGTGGAAAACACTATAAATGCAAAACCAATATTTTGACTAATCATTCCAACAGCCACAAACTGGGCAGAACCAGCAAAAACTATCATAGACATGAAAGCTATTTCCACAATAGTCAAACCAGCTTGAGACCCCATAATCCCATATGCTACTCCAAATGGTATCACCCCGATCATTAGAGGTATAGTTTTCCTAATTCCAGTAAAAAAAACTTTTAACTGCATCCCTTTTCCTCCTAATTATCTTGAGCTAATATTTCATCTAAACCTCCAAGATACTCTACAAATCCATTATTCATCTCTTCCAGTGCCTCTGCAATTTCAATTTTATATTTATTTATTAGTTTTTCAAAAACTTCTTGTCCCCAATTGTTTTCGCATATCATCAGTGCTTTGATGAAGAAGTTGTATGTAACTAGGTTTGCTTTAAAACACAAGTCATTTACCTTTGACTTAAGTCTTATTACCTCACTTTCTTGTTCATTATCAAGTTTTATTTTTGCTACTTTTCTATCAATATTTGTTATCATAAAATCCAGGTAACGATGCGCAGCATCTTCTTTTCTCCCTAACGAATAATCAAAATTTAGTGCTTCAACTAATACAGAAATCCTGGAATCTTTGAATCTATAACTACTAACATTTAAATGTCCAAAGTCTGGAGCCAGTAACCCTTCATTCTCCAAAATTTTAACCATCCTTATTCCCGGATAACCAAGCACACGCAGGCTCATGTTGTAGAGGGTCGCCATACCAATAGCTAATAGGAATTTGGCATTTTGTTCCAATTCTTCAAAAGTACTATATGGATTAAACATCAAAAATCCACTTGAAGAAGTAATAATATTGTATTTTTTGAACAATTCAATCGTATTTAAATTCTGGTTTACAGTAGTACCCTTGCCAAAATTGTTTAATCCTTTTTGATACCCAGACTCTAACCCCACAAGTACTGAAATTAGTCCTGCTTTACTTAGAGTTTTTACTGCTTCTTCATGTCCGTTAAAACTATCTGCACGGCAAAAGATTTCAAAGAAAATATTCAAATTTCTTTGCAAAATTTCTTGAGCAATTTTAACAGCCCTTTGGATACCTTTTTCACCAGGTCCTATAAAATTTTCATCATTAAAGTAAAGTATTTCATATATTGGCTTTTCTTGATAAAGTTCCAACAAATGTTGAATTTCAATAACAACACTCTCAGGTGAACGAGAACGCCAATTTCTCCCTCCACCTAGATTAAAATACTTAGAAGCATTACAGAAACTACAATTGGCATAACATCCACGACTTGTAAGGATACTGATGGCTGGAGTTATTCCCTTGGCTAAACAATCTTCAAGCGTATCGCGGGCTGGAAATGGTAAGCTATCTAAATTTTCAATAGCTGCCCGGTCACAATTTTTTATAATTTGCCCTTGCTTATTTCTAAAATAAACACCCTTTACACCCGTTAGATCTTGTCCTTGACTAAGACGTGTCACAACCTCAACTATAGTTAATTCACCTTCACCACGAATTATCGAATCCAATTCGAGGACATCTGCAAACAGCTCTAGACTTGAAAAGGTAGCATGTTGCCCTCCTAGAGCCAAATGTACTTCCGGATTTTTACTTCGGAATTCACGAATTAGTTTTATAGCTGTTTCAATTGTATTATACTCAGCAGTAATTCCTATATATCTTGGGTTCATTGCCAACGCATAATGTACTACCTCATCATACGATAAGTTAAGAGCATAAGCATCGATAATTTTTACAGGAAAGCTGTTCTTTCTTAATACAGCCGTAAGATAAGCAAGACCTAAATGCTCTGTTGGAGCATAAAACTCTGTCGGGATAAGACCGTTTGTTGGATTTATTAATACAACCTGAAAGTTACTGTTCATTTTTATGACCATTCCTTTCCGCTGCGCGTCAAGGTACAAAAGGGTATGAAACCCATTTGACGAATCCGCAGCTCAAATAACTTTGATAAAATAGCTAGTGGAAGCAGGCACACTACAGAGCACGTGGAGGTGAGTGGGCACAGCTTGTCGGCTAACCGAATTTTTATGTGTGCCGGATGCTCTTTCAAGGACAAATGAGTGGGGCGTTGAACCCCGTAAGCTTATCTTTGGAGAGACAAATTACTCGTTTTTCAGTGAGCGTCCAGTCCCTGCCTGTTTCCTCAAATACTTTAGCGAGGGGATGTGTTATGCTCAAAATCGTGTATCCGATCTGCTATGGAATGGATATCCACAAATCTTTTCTGGTTGCCTGTATCGCCACGACCAACGAGCACGGGGTTATCAGCTACAAAAGCAAACGGTTTTCTACTTTTACCGGAGATTTACGCCGTCTTGCGGCCTGGCTTTCAGAAAACAACTGCAAAGATGTGTGTATGGAGTCTGCGGGGAAATACTGGATTCCAGTCTACAACATTCTGGAACTGTCCTGCCAAATCGTTCTCGCCCACCCGAAATACGTGAAAGCAATTCGATGCAGGAAAACCGACAAGAAAGATGCAAAGTGGATTGCCGACATCTTCAAGCACGACCTTATTTCCGGCAGCTTTATACCACCCGCTGATATTCGCCAGCTTCGGGATCTGGTGCGTTACCGGTGGAAGCTCACCAACTTTACTACCGGGGAGAAGAATCGGGCGCAGAACTGCCTGACCGTTTCCAACATCAAGCTGGACGACGTATTTTCCGACGTGTTCGGCAAAGCGGCTTCCGCCATTACCACAAGGTTGCTGGAAAGCAACGAACCTTTTGATGTAACTCCGTATCTAACAAAGGGTATCAAGGCTTCTGTTGAGGATATCCAAAACGCTGTGGACGGGAAAATGTGTGCTGAACAGGCTGAAAAGCTTCGCATTATCCGTTCCCACATGGATAACCTCGAACTCTGCAAAATGAATCTCGAATCGCTGATCCTCTTTGTTGTTGAGAAATACCTACCACAGCTCAATCTTGTTTTGACGGTTCCGGGTATCCAGACCTTTTCTTCGATCGCTGTCATCAGTGAGATCGGCGTGGATATGTCCGTGTTCCCAACCTCAAAGCATCTTTGCTCCTGGGCAGGTCTTACTCCGCAGAACAATGAGAGCGCCGGGAAAAAAAGACCACGCGCGTCAGCCGTGCTGGCGCTTACATCAAGCCGCTACTTGTTCAGTGTGCAAATGCCGCCATCAAGAGCAACAAACATCCTGAAATCAAAAACAAATATCTCTGCTTAAAGAAGCGCCGGGGACATAAGAAAGCCATTCTTGCGATTGCCAGAATGCTGCTGACTGCCATCTACAACATCCTCAAGAAAAGCGAGCCTTACAATCCCGATCTTTACCGTAAGACCAATCTGCCCCCAGCGCATCGTGAGGTTTCTGTTGACCAAGCCATCTTCATCCTACAACGTCAAGGTTATCTGATTACTGCTCCAGCGCTCTCCGCTTAACGTTTTGCAATACTGCCTGACGGCCATTTCCAGGTGGTCTACTTTCTTGTGTCCTTTTTGGGGATGGTGTGTAAAATCACAGTGTTTCAAACTTCTCCCCCTTAGGCAATTTCGGTTTCGATGCGATTGATATATTCGACAAACATACTATTCAGTAAATCTATTTGATTATCAATTTCACAAAGGTAATTATCCTTCAAAGTAGAAATATCAATCTTTTCATCATTTTCAACAATATAAATAGCTGATAAAAAGAATTCCACACTTACTTCCTGGATATGGTGTAATTGTTCTTTTATGTTATGCTTATGTTCATCTAACTCATCCCAATTAGTTATTATTATATCTTTCAGATTATCCAACTGTTCATTTAATTTGCATAACATGTTTTCAACGTATCTCACAGCAGAGTCTAGCTTCACCATAACAGGATTATTGTTGAAATTCATTGCCTTTGCCAGTAATTTTATTTTGGAATCTATGAATTTATAATCATAAGCAGCCCACTGGTATATCATTTCTCCAAGAAGATTATCTTTAGCCACTTGGTCTACAAGTTTAGTACCTCTAAACAGGATTAAACTTACACTTAGATTCCAAAAAGTAGCCTGTCCTACCGATAATAGGAAACGGGCATTCTCTCTAAGTTCATCAAAAGTAACATACGGATGAAACATAATAATATAATGTCCCCATGAAACTAGACAAAATTTCCGAAATTCTTAGTGAGCCTGATATAATAAAAGACAGGAAACTGTCAGGAAAGAAGGTTCGCGAAAATGGGGAGAAGAAGACAATTTACAGCTGAA
>Ga0208491_10168_pt1 | contig 11998 bp, 9 predicted proteins | sample SubbioCSW11_NovA_FD_184819 | JGI IMG/M metagenome (GOLD analysis project Ga0208491, IMG submission 184819) | Serpentinite rock and fluid subsurface biosphere microbial communities from McLaughlin Reserve, California, USA - CR11_CSW11_NovA (SPAdes) | ecosystem: Environmental > Terrestrial > Deep...
ATCGCGCAGATCGAGCTGATGAAGGCGAGCGACCCGCTCTACGACGCTAACTGTCATGACCAGGACCGGGCACCCTGGACGATGGAAGACACTTGGGCGTGCGGGCCAGCGTGGGTAGAGGTCGGTCAATTCTTTGATGGCACTCGACCGCGATCGCTAACTTGACCCGCTGCCGACCACTCGTACCCAGGATTGCCTGCGGGCGATATCCGGTGCCTTTCGCACTCAGGCGCCGCCAGAAATCCTGGTACTGCGCGCTGGCGGCATAGTCCGGCACACACAGCATGGCGTGCGGCTGGCCCTCCAGCTCCTGCGGCCGCAAACCAAAAATATCGCCAAACAGCGGGTTGGCCTTGATGACCTTGCCATCCAGGCCCAGGTGCACGATGGCCGTGGAGCGATCGAGCGCCCCCAACACCCAGACCGCAGAACGCCAACGACGCAGCAACTTGAACATGCTCCACCTCTGAGAGAAGACCTACAGACACACACGGCACGCGCCCTGCAAAAGCCCGTGCTTGAACGCTGCAAAGCAGCGGACGCAACGCTTTGCCTGCGCCAGTTCATCCTAGCATCGACCCGGTGCCAGACGGTCGGGCGGGGTCAAGGCAGCGCGGGGGCCAGTGGGGCCACATGGGCGCGTGCCATCTCCCGGAAGGCTTGCGAGACTCGCGCATCGTCGGCCACACACTGCCAGAACTCCCGCGCCAGCGCGCGCGCCTGCGGCCACACATCGAGCGTGGCCGCCGTGGGCACCATGCGGTCGAGGGCCAGGGTTTGTGGCACCACCTCGCCCGCGATAGGCATGTAGAGCATGGGCAGCATGTCGTAGGTGGGCGAGAGGTGCCAGTCGTCCTCCACCAGCACCAGCGAGATGTTGCCGTAGTGCCGATCGGTGTTGCCGATGAGTGCGCCGTAGGCGTCCAGCAGGCGCAGCGTGCGGGCATCCTCGGGGGTGAGCAGGCCGCGCGCCTGCATGCGCTGGGCGGTGGCGGCCCAGTGGTCCATTTCGCCCACGTATTGCGCGTCGTACACCAGCAGCGAGACCATGCCGATGCGCCCCGGCGGCGCACCCGCCGGATCGTCCGGCCAGGGCGCGCAGCGGTCGAAGCGCTCGGACTCCAGAAACACCCGGCCCGCGCGCTCGAACACCCGGGAGGGCGCGGCCGGCAGGCCCGCTTGGGCCAGCACCTGCAGGGCCAGGTGCTCGCAGTGCAGCAGGTCGCGGGTGCGCTGGTCGGCAGGGGTGTCGAGCGCGCCGGAGAACTTCACGATCACACTGCGCCCCTGGGTCACGCAGCAGAACTTGGGCTGCTCCCCCCCGGCGGACGAACCGGGCAGCTGCCCCTGCAACGCGCTGCGGGCCAGCAGCGGGTAGTCGTCGGGCGAGGCGGCCCGTGCCAGGCGCTGGCTCAGGGTGTGAAAGCGCGCCAGCGAGGCATCGCCCACGATCAGGTTGCCCGGCAGGTCCTCGCCACGCAGCGCCAGGGCGCGCAGCATGTCGTCGTCGGACCAGTGGCGCGGGTCCTGGGGCAGGTGCAGATCGGGGTGCAGCTGCGCGAAGTTGCGCCCCATGAAGCCCTGGGGCCGCATGTCGGACAGGAACCAGGGCAGGCCGTCGTGGCGCTCGCTCACGCCATCCACTTCATCCACCCAGAAGGCGCCGCCCACCAGCGGCACCATGCGGCCAAAGGGCGCAGGCACGCCTGCGGTGTTGACGCGCAGGATGGGGATGTCATCACCCACCCCCGCCACCACGCGCGGCAACAGGTAGCGCTGCGAGCGCGCCGCGCCCACCTTGCGCACCCGGCCCGCGCGCACCAGCGGCGCCAGCGCGCGCGACACCGTGGGCTGGCTCACGCCCAGCGCGTCCACCAGTTGCGCACTGGTGGCCACGCCGCCGTGGCGGCGCAGGGCTTGCAGGATGCCTTCAGTGTGGGGGGTCGGTGCTGCCATGCAGCATTATATGAATAGATATTTCAGTGCCGTTTTCATTCTTGAAACTAGCTCTGATGAATAGATATTTTTATTTATGTACTGCACTCAGGCCACCGCCACCGAGCGCTGGTGCACCGGGCTGTGCATGCCCAGAATCAGCCCCAGCACCACCGACCACAGCGCCGCCAGGCCGATGCGCCAGTCCGGCGGCAGCGCGAAGGTGACGGCGTGCGCGGGCACCCAGAACCAGGCCAGGCTCCACAGGCTACGGTCGATGTGCTGCCAGCCGCTGGTGCCGCTGATGCGGTTGTTGAGCCAGCGGTGGCCCAGCACCAAGAGCGGGCCGAACTGCAGGTTGATGGCCACCGAGGTGGCCAGCGCCAGCAGCAGCGGCTCGCCCGCGGGCAGCCAGCCGTGGGCGGCAAGCGCCTGCACGAAGCCCGCATAGCCCACGAAGGCCACCTTGATGGGCACGGCCAGCAGCGCCCACTTGGCCATCTTGCGCCACCACAGGCCGCCGCCCAGCGGCCAGTGCACGCGGCGCGCCGCCAGCCAGGCGCCGAGCAGGTCGCCCAGCGTGCCGAGCACGGCGAACTGCAGCATGGCCATGGCCAGGGGCTGGGCGCGCACCAGGGCGAGGTAGGTGTCCATCGCGCTGCTGCCTTGCCTCAGCCGTTGATGTTCAGCAGCTGCGGCTGGGTGTATTCGAGCAGGCCGTCCAGGCCGAACTCCACGCCCACGCCCGACATCTTGCTGCCGCCAAACGGGCAGTGCGGCAGCACCTCGGCGTGGCCGTTGACCCAGACCGTGCCGCACTCCAGGCGCGGCGCCAGGGCCGTGGCGGCCTGCACATCGCCCCACACCGAGCCGCCCAGGCCCATGCTGCTGGCGTTGGCGAGCGCCACGGCTTCATCGACCGTGCGGTAGGCGATGACGGGCAGCACGGGGCCGAACTGTTCTTCGTCCACCAGGCGCGCGCCGTTGGAGAGGCCCGCGACGATGGTGGGCGCGTAGAAGTAGCCGGGCCGGTCCAGCCGCTGGCCGCCGCAGACGATGCGCGCGCCCTGGGCACGGGCGTCTTCCACCAGCGCCTCCACCCGCGCGAGCTGCGGCGCGTTCTGCACCGGGCCGAAAGTGACGCCCGGCTCCAGGCCACCGCCGAGCACCTGGCGAGCGGCGATGGCGGCGAGCTGCTCGCACACGGCATCGACCTGGCTCTCGTGCACGTACAGGCGCTTGAGCGCGGCGCAGGTCTGGCCCATGTTGAGGAAGGCGGTGGCGAACAGGCCCTCGGCGATCGCGGCGGTGTCGGTGCCCGGCAGCACGATGGCCGCGTCGTTGCCGCCCAGTTCCAGCGTCAGGCGCTTGAGGTTGCCCGCCGCGCGCCGCATGATGTCCTGCCCCGTGCGCGTGGAGCCGGTGAACACCAGCTTGGCGATGCGCGGGTGCTCGGCCATGGCCTGGCCCACCTCGGCCTCGCCCACCACGCTGTTGACCAGGCCGGCGGGCAGCACGGCGGCCATGATCTGCACCAGGCGCAGCGTGGACAGCGGCGTGAATGGCGAGGGCTTGATGACCACCGCATTGCCCGCGCGCAGCGCCGGCATGATGTGCCACACGGCGATCATCAGCGGCCAGTTCCACGGCGTGATGGACCCCACCACGCCCAGCGGCTTGCGGTGCAGCTCGATGCGCTTGCCCTCGCGCTGCTCGATCACCTCGACCGGGATCTCCAGCGCGGCGGCGGCGCGCGTCCACGCCACGGCGCCGCCCACTTCCATCTGCGCCAGCGCCAGGGGCTTGCCCTGCTCGCGCACCACAAGGTCGGCCAGCTCGGCCGCGTGCTGCTCGATGGCCACGGCCACGCGCTCCAGCGCGGCGCTGCGCTCGGCTTGGCTGCTGTGCTGCCAGGTGGCGAAGGCCTGGGCGGCGGCATCGACCGCCTGGTCGAGCTGGGCCACGGTGGCGGCGGGGCTGTCAGCGAAAGCCTGGCCGGTGGACGGGTCAACGATCGGAATCGGGCGGGCAGCGCCCGCGACGTTCTGGCCGCCGATGGTGAGGGTGAAGTCGGGCATGGTTGTCTCCTGTGGTGGTGGCTGGCAAGGAAGCGCGAGGGAAGGCGCGGATACGCCGCTCCCGGCCCCGTCTGCGCGGGGCTTGCGGAGCATTCCCCGCGCGGGGGAAGCAATCAGGTGGTGGCGGCCGCCGCGGCCCGCGCGCGCAGTGCGCGGATGCCCTCGGAAAAGCGGCGCAGCGTGGGCGTGCTGTCGCCCGGCGGCACCATCAGCTCGATGAGCTGGAAGCGCCCGCGCTCGGCGTAGGCGGCGTCCAGCGCGGCCTTGAACTGGGCGCGCGTGTGCACGCGGTGGCCGCGCCCGCCCAGGGCGTCGGCGGCGTCGGCCAGATGCCAGTCGCCCAGCGCGGCGCAGCGCGACTCGGTCTGGAAGGCGCGGATCATTTCCCAGGTCTGGTTGTTGAGCACGATGACGATGGGGTCCAGCCCCAGGCGCGAGCAGTTGCCCAGCTCCCAGCCCGTCATCTGGAAGGCGCCGTCGCCCACCAGAATCAGGCTGCGCTGGCCCGTGGCCACCTGCGCACCGATGCCGGCCGGCACGCCAAAGCCCATGGTGGCGTAGTAGCCCGGCGCCACCAGCGGCGTGGGCATCAGCTCCATGGCGGCGAACAGGCAGTCGCCGATGTCGGAGACGATGTTCATGGGCCCGTGCGCCAGGATGCGGTCGTTGAGCGCGCGGCTCAGGTCGGCAGCGCACACCGGTGCGTCGTCGGCCACCAGGCCCGTGGGGTATTCCAGCTTCGGCGGCTGCGCGTGCGCGGTGCGCTGGCCCGCAGCCGGGGCGCGCTCCAGCAGCGCCTCGACCAGTGCGGCCAGCGGAATGTTCTGGTACAGGTGGTGGCCCACGCGCGCCTCGCGGTGCGCGGCAATCAGCGCGCGGCGGAAGTCCATGCGCTGCGCGCTCACGCCGAAGTTGTTGTCCGACAGGATGGCGCCCAGCATCACGGGCAGGTCGGAGTCGTCGAGCAGCGCGCTGGTCTCGGGCGCACCGGCCACGCCCAGGTAGGTGCCGTGCAGCTGCACGCCGGAGTGCACGCCGTCGTCGGCCAGCAGGCCGCGCCCCATGAAGGTGGTGAGCACGGGCAGCTGCAGGCGGCGCGCCAGTTCGGCCACGCGCGCCTCGATGCCGAAGCGCCGCACCTCCACGTCCACCACCAGCACCGGGCGCTGGGCGGCCTGGATGCGCGCCATCCATTCATCCGCGCACTCGGCCACGGCATCCGCACTGAAGGCGCTGGGCGGCAGCACCGGCACCTCGGCCATGGGGTGCAGCGTCATGTCGCGCGGCACCTCGATCAGCACGGGCTGCGACAGCTCCAGGCAGTTGCGCAGCACGCGGGCAATGTCCTTGGGCGCCGTCTCGGGGTTGGACAGGCGCACCTGGTCGCAGGTGATCTCGCTGAAGATGCGCCACTGCGAATCAATGTGGCGCACCTGGTGGTGCAGCACCAGGCCCGAATGCGCCTCGACCTCGCCGGGGCAGCCGGCCAGGATGACCAGCGGCGAGCGCTCGGCATAGGCGCTGGCCACGGCGTTGACGACGTTGAGCGCGCCCGCGCCGTAGGTGACCGCCACCACGCCCAGGCCGCAGTGCATGCGCGCGGCGGCGTCGGCGGCAAAGCCCAGCGCGGGCTCGTGGCTCAGCGTGACCAGGGGGAGGATGTTGCTCTCCTCAATCTGCTTGAACAGCGGCAGGATGAAGTCGCCGGGAATACCAAAAATTTCCTGCGCGCCGTGGTTCTTGAGGGCGCGCAGCAGCGCAAGGCCGAGGGTCATGGGGATGTCTCCGGGGGGTTCTGCAAAGCCCGGATGATCGTGGCGGCTGGGGGGCAAAGGCACTGATCTGGATCAAACGCAGAACGCAAATCAATGCAGAAATGCACAATTATTTGTGTTCTTAAGGCAAATTGTGTGCAGTTTGCTTGCGTAATTTGCTCATAATGCGCGCTGTTTGTGTGTTTCGGCCCGATGTGCTCCGCGCGTGAAAGGTGGCTGATTCTTCCACTGCGCGCACGGAAAATTCGGAGGCATGTCGTGCCGACGCTTTGGTGCTGGTGCCGGGCGTTCGGATGGAAAGAGGCTGCTACGTGGGACAGGCCAACGGTAGAAATCGACCTCGGAGTGATGTTCGGGTTGTACGACCGAATGACGGCTTCGCAGCGATTGCAGCCAGTCATTCTCTGGCGCTGCGTGACTGGTCTCGGCCAGGAGCGGCCTGTGGCGGCAGATGAAAGCAGACTCTCAACGACCAAGGTAAGCGGCCCGCCTTTGGCGGGTCCGCTTGACTGCCAGGTTAGACCCGAAAGCCAAGAGGGGACGCACTGACTTGAAGAAAGGCGCAGCCCACGAAAAAGCGCTGGGCCACGAAAGCGGCGCAGCGCTGCAAGAATGATAGCTGGTAGCGCTTGCTGCAAAAGCGCTGGAGGCCAAAAAGGCTTGAAAGCCTTTGGAACAGGGCCGAGCGCTGGAACGAGTAGCTGCGCGCATAAAGCGGGTGATGGGGCTAACGTTCGACGTAAGGGGCGGCTTGCGCGTACGCGCAAGACGTCCCCTTGACGGAGGGGTTAGCCATCGGCGCGAACTTGCAGCACTTGACCAGACCAGAATCGGTTAAGACCCACCCACCATCGGCGACTCTCCGGGCCGAGGTATGGGACAAAGCGCTCAGGATCAACGTTGTTGTTGGCCCAGACATTCTGAATCCCCTCAAGCAGCCCGATTGTGGCGAACTCCTTCACCCATGGAGACCCGTCGACATAAAGCTGCTCAATGGCTTCGCCGATGGCGGGCAATGACGAATGATCGCTTGACCGGAAGACTGCGAGCAAATGTGCTGCAAACGCTCCAGCGGCAACGTACAAGAGATCGTCGCCATGCTCTTGCAAGTGCTTGGCCCAGGCTTCCGAGAACCCAGGGCAAGCCTGGAGAAGAAGCGGTATGACTTCGACCTTCTCGATCATGACTGGATGGCTAACTTATGGTTTATCTGACCAAACACCGGATACCCACAACCGTGGTCGTTAAACAAAGTCGCACGGCACCCCCAAAAAGTGTTTGAAATCAATCCTGTAAAGCATCATACTGTATGTATGAACAGGTATAACAGATCTGACAAACCTGACTGGGTCCCTCCCCGATCCATCAAGCTGCTCGATCAGGTGCGCGAACGGGTTCGCTACCTGCATTACAGCCTACAGACCGAGAAGGCGTATGTCTACTGGGCCAAGGCGTTTGTGTTGTGGACGGCCCGCAGCCATGGTGGGTTTCGACATCTGCGCGAAATGGGGCAAACTGAAGTCGAGGGTTTTCTGACCATGCTCGCCACCGAGAAGCAAGTGGCCCCGGCCACCCACCGGCAGGCGCTCAACGCGCTGTTGTTCTTGTATCGGCAGGTGCTGGGCATGGAGTTGCCCTGGATGCAGCAGATTGGTCGGCCGCCAGAGCGCAAGCGGATTCCGGTGGTGCTGGCGGTGCAGGAGGTTCAGACGCTGCTTTCGCACATGGGGGGCATCCGAACGGGGCAAGAGTTGTTGGAGCATTCGGACGCGTCCACGACCATGATCTACACGTATGTGCTGAAGGTGGCGGCGGGTGGGACGGCCAGCCCACTGGATGAGATGGTGTTTGCGAACTGATGCCCCGGTTTGCGGAACTCGGGGGAAGGACTGCTCAGGGTTGGAAAGTGCCTGACGCGATGCCCACCGTGAACGATAACAATCAGCCTTGAACAGTCGCTCGCACTCGCTTGCCCGAGGGCGGTTGTCGGAAACCTGCCCTCTCACCCCCGCCGCACCGCAAACCCCGCAAACCGCGCCCCCAGCCTCTCCACCTGCCCGGCGGTCAGCGCCCAGGTGGCCGCGCCCGGCGCGCGGCATTCCTGCAGCGCCCAGTGGACCACGCCCGCATCGGCCAGCGTGTCGGCCAGGGCGAACAGGTCGTCCACGCTGAACAGGCCCGCGTGCCAGGTGGTGCGGCACTCGTAAGCCACGCCGCTGGCGAGCAGGTGGCGCAGCGATGCAAAGGCTTTGGCGCCGCTGCCGGGGTTGCGGGTGATGGCGTCGTAGGCGTGCAGCGGGCCTTTGATGTCCAGGCCCACCCAATCGAGCAGGGGCAGCAGCGCCTGCAGGCGCTCGGGGTACATGCCGCCGGTGTGCAGCGCAGTTTGAAAACCCAGAGCGCGCACTTGCACCAGCGCGGCGGGCAAGGCGGCTTGCAGGGTGGGTTCGCCGCCGGAGAAGACGACGCCGTCGAGCAGGCCCTGGCGGCTTTGCAAGAAGGCCAGCACCTCAGGCCAGGGCACGGTGGCGGGGGTGGTGGCGTCCAGCAGCTCGGGGTTGTGGCAGTAGCCGCAGCGCCAGGGGCAGCCCTGGCCATAGAGCACGGCGGCCAGGCGGCCGGGGAAGTCGATGGTGGTGAGCGGCGTGATGCCGCCGATGCGCAGGGGGTTGGCAGACAACAGGGTTTCGCTCACGGTATCCATGGTTCAAGACGTATGCCCTGGCGCGGCCCCGGCCAGCGGCGCAGCCGCTCTGGGGGTTGCTCACTTTTCAGCAAAGAACTGGCGCTCGTTGTGTTCGCCTTGTTTTCCGATGTTGAAGCTGGCCACGGGGCGGTGGTAGCCCATGACGCGGGTCCAGACTTCGCAGGGCTGGCGCTCGGCGTCGGTGAGTTGCACGTCGGCGGCGGCCAGGGCGGTGTGTTCAGGGGTGTTGTGGTGCATGCAGATCTCCTTGGGGGTGGTTGAAAATGCTATTGAATTGATAGCTGACAGCGCTTATCCACAAAGCGCCATAGGCTGATTTGACTTTGATTTTTCAGAATACCTCGCGGCGCCTTGCAGGCCCCTCTCCCCTGGTGGGAGAGGGGTTGGTGAGAGGGGGATGCACAGGCGCTGCGCACGCCGCCCCCTCTCCCCCGCCCTCTCCCGCAGGGGGAGAGGGAGCAAGTACCGGGCTCCGCTGCGGGTGCATGGGCGGATGCCCTGTCCGAGGTGGGTTGTCCATCTGCCCTCATGCAGCCAGGCGCTCGCGCTTGGCCTGCAGGCGCTCTTCGTCGCATTTCGGGCAGAACGGGTGTTCGCCTTCCAGGTAGCCGTGCGTGGGGCAGATGGAGAAGGTGGGCGTGATGGTGATGTAGGGCAGGCGAAAGCGCGTGAGTGCGCGGCGCACCAGCTCGCGGCAGGCGGCGCCGCTGGAGACGCGCTCGCCCATGTACAGGTGCAGCACGGTGCCGCCGGTGTATTTGGTTTGCAGTTCTTCCTGGCGCGCCAGGGCTTCGAAGGGGTCGTCCGTCCAGCCCACGGGCAGTTGCGAGGAGTTGGTGTAGTACGGCTGGCTGGCGGTGCCTGCCTGGGCGATGGCGGGCCAGCGCTTTTTGTCTTCCTTGGCGAAGCGGTAGGTGGTGCCTTCGGCGGGGGTGGCCTCCAGGTTGTAGAGGTGGCCGGTTTCTTCCTGGATCTGCACGATGCGCGCGCGCACATGGTCGAGCAGGCGCACGGCAAACTGGTGGCCCTGGGGGCTGGTGATGTCGTGTGCGTCGCCGGTGAAGTTGCGCACCATTTCGTTGATGCCGTTGACGCCCAGGGTGCTGAAGTGGTTGCGCAGCGTGCCCAGGTAGCGCTTGGTGTAGGGGAACAGGCCCTGGTCCATGAGCCGCTGGATGAGCTTGCGCTTGACCTCCAGGCTTTGCTTGCCCAGCTCCAGCAGGCGGTCCAGCGCGGCGTACATGCCGGCCTCGTCGCCCGCATATTGGTAGCCCAGGCGCGCGCAGTTGATGGTGACCACGCCCACGCTGCCCGTTTGCTCGGCGCTGCCAAACAGGCCGTTGCCGCGCTTGAGCAGCTCGCGCAAATCCAGCTGCAGGCGGCAGCACATGGAGCGCACCATGTTCGGCTCCAGCTCGGAGTTCACAAAGTTCTGGAAGTACGGCAGGCCGTACTTGGCCGTCATCTCGAACAGGGCGGCGGCGTTCTCGCTCTCCCACGGGAAGTCCTTGGTGATGTTGTACGTGGGGATGGGGAAGGTGAACACGCGCCCCTTGGCGTCGCCCGTGGTCATCACGTCGATGTAGGCGCGGTTGATGAGGTCCATCTCGGCCTGCAGCTCGCCGTAGCAAAAGGGCATTTCCACACCGCCGATCACGGGCACCTGCTCGCGCAAATCCTCGGGGCAGGTCCAGTCGAAGGTAAGGTTGGTGAACGGGGTTTGTGTGCCCCAGCGCGAGGGCACGTTGAGGTTGTAGATCAGCTCCTGGATGCACTGGCGCACGGCGGCGTAGTCCATGCCGTCCTTGCGCACAAAGGGCGCCATGTAGGTGTCGAAGGATGAAAACGCCTGCGCGCCCGCCCACTCGTTTTGCAGCGTGCCGAGGAAGTTGACGATCTGCCCCACGGCGGAACTCATGTGCTTGGGCGGGCCTGCCTCGACCTTGCCGGGCACGCCGTTGAGCCCCTCGTGCAGCAGCGTGCGCAGCGACCAGCCCGCGCAGTAGCCGCTGAGCATGTCGAGGTCGTGGATATGCAGGTCGCCATTGCGGTGCGCCTCGCCAATCTCGGGCGCGTACACGTGCGAGAGCCAGTAGTTGGCCGTGACCTTGCCTGCCACGTTGAGGATGAGCCCACCGAGCGAGTAGCCCTGGTTGGCGTTGGCGTTCACGCGCCAGTCGGCCCGCGTGAGGTATTCGTTGATGGAGCTTTCCACATCCACCAGCGTCTGCTTGTCGGCACGCAGTTGGGCGCGGCGGTCGCGGTAGGCGATGTAGGCGCGGGCGGTGTGCAGGTGGTTGGCGGCAATCAGCGTGTGCTCCACCACGTCCTGGATTTGCTCGATGCTGGGCGCCTGGCCGTGAAAGCGGTGGATCAGCACCTTGCCGACCTGAGCGGCCAGCAACTGCGCCTCGTCCGCCCCGAATTCGCCCGTGGCGGCCCCGGCGCGCTCGATGGCCGAGCGGATCTTGCGCGCGTCGAACGCGGCACGTTCGCCGCTGCGCTTGAGGACCTCGCGGGGCAAGGTGGCGGTGGTGGTGGGAGGAGTCATGGCGGCCCTTTGAACACTACATTTAGTGTACATGATAGCCATCAAACACCATAGGTAGTTTGATCAGGCACAAACCGGGGGGCCGCAGCGTTGCGGGTAGGCGGCGGGGGCATGCAGCGGCAAAGCGCCAGAAAATTGGGGTGTTTTTTACTTTCAGCGCCCGCAGGTAGGGCGCAAACAGCTATCAAAAACAGAGCGCCCTAGGCTGCGCTGTGGCTGGCCTGCTGGGCGGCTTGCCGTGCAAAGGCCTCGAAGGCCGCCGGCTCCAGCGGTCGGCTGTACCAGTAGCCCTGGATTTCGCCGCAGCCCAGGTCCTGCAGCAGGCGGGCCTGCTCGGCCGTTTCCACGCCCTCGGCCAGCGTGGCCATGTGCAGGCTTTGTGCCATGCGCACGATGGCGGTCACGATGGCATGGTCGCTGCTCTGATCGGCCAGTTCGCGCACGAACGACTGATCGATCTTGAGCTTGTCGATGGCGTAGCGCTTGAGGTAGCTCATGGACGAGTAGCCGGTGCCGAAATCGTCCAGCGCCACGCGCAAGCCCGCCTCGTGCAGGCGCCGCAGGGTGGTTTCGGCCTGCTCGGGGTATTTCAGGGCCACGGCCTCGGTCAGCTCCACCTCCAGGCGTTGGGGCGATACATCCAGGCGGTGCAGCACCTGCAGCAGCTCGTCCACGAACTGGGGGCGCGCAAACTGCGCGGCCGACACGTTCACGGCCACCACGATGGGCGGCAGGCCCGCCGCATCCCAGGGGGGATAGGAAATCCAACCGCATGAGCACAAGTATGGCACACGTTTGGGGCGTCTCAGGCATGCACACAGGGGACTGCTGGGTTGATTTCTCAAAGCCAGTTGCCCGAGATTTTTCGGTATGACCCGTTTTTGGCGGTGACAGGCGCAGCGCTGCCTCGCAACGTTGGCAAAACCACTGTTAACCGCTGTTGCCACCCTAC
>Ga0208491_10170_pt1 | contig 11895 bp, 17 predicted proteins | sample SubbioCSW11_NovA_FD_184819 | JGI IMG/M metagenome (GOLD analysis project Ga0208491, IMG submission 184819) | Serpentinite rock and fluid subsurface biosphere microbial communities from McLaughlin Reserve, California, USA - CR11_CSW11_NovA (SPAdes) | ecosystem: Environmental > Terrestrial > Deep...
CTGTCCTGATTGTTTTTGAGTGCATCGCCAAGCTCTTTTTCGGTAGAAATAGACATGAGTACCTCCTGTGATGAGCGCTAACGTTGAGGTTAACCGGCGGGCCGAAGGCACGTCCGAGTTGAGCCGCCGGTTAGGCACTGTGGGAAAGGGTGCTGCGGCCTTGGAACGCTGCGGCGCTGCCGGAGATTATGGCTAGGGCCGTGCAGGAAGCAAGCGCGGTGTGCACGGCGGTGGGCAGACCGGGGAACAGCAGGACAGCAACCCGGCAGCGCTGCGGGTGCCCGAGGGGGTGGAGCGCCAGCGCCTTGAGTCCATATGATCATCCGGGATGCGACAGTTAGGGCTTACGGATTATTGAGAATAATCTTTGAAAGCTCGGCTGTAGCAGCCTTAATCTTCGCAATTGTCCAGCTGTCTTCGTGGGTAATCTTCAAGCTTCGTGGATAGTCGCTCATCCTATCCTTTAGGTACTTGTCCTTTTTTATTGCGAAATCATTGTTGCTGGCTGACGAGTTCTTGGATTTGCTCAGCAGAACCAAATTGCCCAATGAGTTGACAACCTGCTGGTGCTCTTTGAAGTCAGGGTCTTTCGCCCATTCTGATTCCGCATTCGGGTTCTGTGGGAACACGTGCTCCATTGACTTCGCATTTATTTCTTTGTAGAAGTCATTTTCGGCTGAAAGCACTTCTAGCCTCAGAAGGAAATATTTTGCATACCTTGATCCATAAAGGCTCTTCGAGGACACGGCTGTGGTTATCGACTTGGGGTCTTGCTTCAGACTTTTGATAACGTTTTCAGCGTGATTTTCTTGCTCAATTGATCGAAGAATCTTCGCATAGTCGCCAAAGCGCTCGTCTTTCCTAATCCCGCCACACCATTGGTTCAAATATACTTTTTCGACTGCAAGCATGAACTCATAGAAGCTTGCGCCATTGAACTTTTTTGCGAAGTACATTAGGCACGCTTTCCATTCGGATGCCTCGAACTCTGAGTCCATGATGTGAATCATGGCCTTGAATTTTAGATGGCTAGGATCTTCCTTTGAAATGTAGTCTTTGTCTGTGAAAATCTGACGATAAAGGTCGCAGTAGATTTTTATTTCGTCGACGAATTTCTCGCCTCTTATGAGAATGCCCTTGCCGAATACACGCTTATCGAACTCTGTTAGCAAATCTTCTTGAGGCTTCTCCTTGACTAATATCATTCGCATTGAGAACAATATTGACTCGAAGTTATCCTCTCCAATTTCATTCTCCATTGTTTCCCACTGCTTAGCTACCTTGTCGCGCGTGGCTTCAATGGCAATCGCATCTGGCGAAATGTTTTGCGCCTTGAGGATATCAATTCTTCTGAGTTGTCGGCCTCTATCGTTCACAATTGTAAAGAGGCGGAATGCATCATTAAACGTGGAAGTTGATAGATATATGACCGTGCAGCGCTGATTGATGAATTGGACAAACTTCTGAAGATCTTCCTCTGGGAATTTACTTAATGCATTCTTGAAAATATTTATTGCTTGAATATACCGTGTTTGAGGCTCGGCCAGCTGGTCTTCTTTATATTTCTTGTTGGTTCCATTTTCTTCTAGGACGATCTCCCTGAAAGTCTGCCTATCTTTGACTGATATTCGAGGCATTTCCGGTATGCCATCCACCTTGTTTTCCTCTTGGACTATCTTGCCTTGAAGATTTTTTTTGTATTGCGGATCAGTTATAAGATCTCGGATGCACGCAATCAAAATCAGAAGCGATGTTAGCCTTTGTTGTCCATCCACTACGTCGTAGGTGTTCTTTTCTGGTTTCTTGTGCAACACAAGTGTGCCCAAGAAGTATTGCTCCCCGCCATTTGCTGAAATTAGATCGTCTATAAGATCTTGGAAATTACTTTCCTCCCACGCGAACGGGCGCTGGTAATCGGGTATGGTAAAGAAAAAATCAGAAGAAAACACCTTGCCGATTTGCTCAATTTTGCCTTCAAGATTATTCATGGCTCTTCTAAGTAGGTTTTCGTAGTGAGGCCTAACGTAGAGGTTAACCGGCGGGCCGAAGGCCCGTCCGAGCTGAACCGCCGGTTAGGCGCTGCCGGTGTAGCGGACACGCTCTTCTATGGGATAGTCGCCAGATCATCAAGGAATTTCTGAACCGAGTTGATGAGGTTGTTGCTCATGACCTCTTGGCGCCGTACTTGACCAAGAGCCATCTGTGTTTCAATCCAAGAGTTGGTATGCATGATGAAGACATTTGTACCTTGCTGCGTCAGCAGGAAAGTCGACTTTTGGACTGGCGTTGTTGAATGTGAGTTGCCGATAAGAAGCTGTGCCACTGTAGCCCCGCTGCCTGAGAGAGTACGGCCGCATGTAACGGTATTGGCTCCGCCTTCTTCAACCGTCATGCCTCTTCTTGCGCACGCAGCAAGCAACCTGCCTCGAGCGTCGGCAACGTTCGATTGAGTGAGCGTCACTTCTGGCTTGCCACTAGACGTATGCTTCTCGATTGGGGGCGGTGTGGCGCAACCGCTTAACATGATGGCTGTGGTAGCCAAAATCACAATGCTTGTTCGCAAGATGGATCTCCTAGGTGAAGTTAGTTCGCGGCATATGGACGGACGCAGCAAGGAGATATACCGAAGCAAGCGCAAGTGGCAACAAATGAATAGCCACAGACATCCCGTATGCGAGTCATGGAACGAGCGTGACAGTTGCGGCCCGTTTGTCTCTGCGCAAGCGCACAAACTGACGTGAAGTGTACACCACACTCAAGGCCTACACTAAAATCGATCTCAGCAGAGCCGTAGGTTAGGCGCTGGTGTAAAGGGTGCTGCTGCCTTGGTGGAGCGCTGCGGCGTTGCCGGAGATTATGGCCGGGGCCTTGCAGGAAAGCAAGCGCGGTTTTCCTGTGCCGTTCTGCGAAGGTCAAGCAGCAGGCCAGAAACCGGGCAGACCTGCCGGAGCGGGTCTAATGTACGAGGGGGTTAGGCCGCACTGTTTCAGCGGTACGACTTTTAATCGTTCCATGCAGGCAGCAGTAGAGACATGAAACCCTTTTCAGCACGTTCAAGTGGATCGTGCAGTGGGTACATGGCAGAGAAGCGCGCCATGTAGGTCAACGGGAGAGCGCCTACACTTACAAAACGTAGGAGAAACGGACCGCGCCCCTCCCGAATGCCGTCGGCAATGCGCCGAACACAGCCCGCCGACTTGTTGGTATGTGTCCAGTAGTGTGTCGTGGGGTCTCCGAGGCCGGGACGAACCCAGCGCTTGATCACTGTTTTCTCCTTCGACTTTCCGACGTAGTGAACCTGCTCGTCTCGATCTGCTACAAAGTAGACGAACGGACCAGCCACGGTTTTGCCTTCGAGGGGCTCTGTTGCGGCTCTGCCGATCGGTAGTGGTGCCAAAATCGGGAATTCAATGTCTGCGTAGTCTTTCTTGTTTCGACGAAAGGTGCCTAGCAAGACAGATTCAAACCGCCACGCAAGGTATGCAGGGACGTCGGATGGGAGTTTCGCCATTTCGGAGTAGGAAGATAAAGGGAGTATTGTGAGGCCTAACGTCGAAGATAAGCACCTGCGTAGCAGTGTGTTTGATCGTAGAGTTATGCATCAACAAAGGGAATTTGCGCGCAAATGGGCCCACCCTTTCCCAGGCTTTTTTTATTCTCAAAAACCCCTCCAAATGTTCTAAAATTCTAATAAGGGGGGTGTGGGGGTCCCTCCCCACATCCTATAAAAGACAAAAAATAACAACAAAAAAACAGATGCCCCACCGTGGGCTGGTATTAGCTCGATGCAATCGCCGACACAACCCTTGGGTTGTATAGTCGGTTCACTACACAAGCTAAAACAAGCAAAAAAAGCAACTTTTCAGCTACTTTTTTACCTGCAGGTATTTTTTCTTTACTCTTCAGCTATATCTTCTTTTATAGGGTTTTTTAAAGTTATTTGCTTTAGTTTATGAGTTTTTAACTGCTCTTTTTTGCTGACTATTATTGTAGCTTTAAACTTAGCAAAAACTAAGTTTGTGTGGTAGGTATTCCAGACAATAAAAGCATTTAAACAATAAATATTTGAATTGCCAACCTTTATAATTTCTATCATTTTCTCTTTTACTAACTCTTTTATTGCTATGTTTATAGTCCCTCTAGTCACTTCGAAAATGTCTGCTAATGTCTCTTGAGATACTATGATCTTAGCCTCGTAGTCCATCTCTTTAGCAAGATATAAGAAAACTTGCGCTGCAAAAGCATTTATTTTAGACAATTGCAATAACCCCACTCTTGTAAATTGTACAAAATTATGGTTTTTTTTGGCTTTTTCTCTTGCTCTGTCTTCTTCATCTATTTGCTGCTGTCTGGCTTTTTGGTCTAATTCTACTATATTCATTTTTTTCTCCTTGAATAAATATACTGTATTAAATTTCATTTAGATTGTCAATATCTATGTATGAAAATTTATACATTCACCGTCTGAAATTTCATACATAGATTTTTTAGGTTTTGTCTATGAAAAAACCCTTTTTTTTTCATCTCTCTTCTTATATCTATTTAAAGGCTGAAAAAATCCAAATACAAATACAAATACCAGATACATAAAAATACTTGATTGTTACACAATCAAAAGGCATAATACCGGTGATTGCTGCGCAATCTGCTACGCATACTTTGCTGTAATTTTTGTTTTTTGCTAGTAAAAGGGCTTATGTATTTCGCATATATACCAAGAGGGCTTTAAACCCTGTTTTAACCTTGCTACGCAATCTTTTGATATAAACCCCCCCAACCCCCCAAAGGGGGCTTTTGAAAGGCTTCGCCTCCTTTTACTTGCTTTGCAAGTCCACTTTAAATTGTCTTGGTGTATAACGCCCAGGTTAACCGGCGCCGGAGCGCGAAGCGCGGAGGGCACCAACATGGGCCATAAAAATGCCGAAGGCATGGCCCATGTTGGCGTCCGCGTTGAACCGACAGTTAGACCTTTTTGCCATGCGCGCTTATTTGCCCGATACAAGAACAATTCGGTGAGCCAGCTCTACGAGGATTATTAATGTTGCGTAGAAACCCCAAACAGAAAATGATTTCAATGACGCGAGTTGCAGCGCGGTTTGACTGCCTTTTGGGAGCACCTCAAAAAGATCACTTGGCAGAGCCGTGCCAGCATGCAACCTTTTCACGAAGTCAGCGTAGGCGGCACGAAATCCCTTCTCTAGCGCCAGGTAGTACGCATCGAGAGCAAGGAAGAGCAAAGTAGGAATCAGTGCGATGTATGCAAAATTTGGCTTGCCTTTGTCCGCGATTATTACAAGGACTGCTGACACAACAGTGATGCACCACGCCTTGCATGATGAGCTGTTGTTTGCCATTCGTTGGATTACACCTTGAAGAATCGAGAGGTGCGCTTGAACTGATGGGGATGACTCATCTAGCGGATTTGGTGCGGCGCTCGACATCACTTTACCCACGAAGAAAAATTGTTGTAGCCATCGTTGCCGACCCAGTCGTAGAGGTGATACCAATTCGATAGGTTGTAGCCATTGCCACGAAATTGAGGTTCGACTTGAAAAGGGTAGTCGGCTGTTCCATCAATTTTGTCGTAGCGAATCCATTGATTGTTTGTCTTCTCCCAGAGTGTCGCTGTGCGTCCATCTGCGGAGAATGTTACACCAACGTATTCAAGTGGATTAGGGCCGTAGTTTTTGGTTCTCTGATCCTTTCCTTTGATGCCATTGATGTGCACCGCAAAAAGGTGATTGCCGCGCTTAAAGCTCTTGAGCATTTCGTAGCGCACCCAAGGGCGAAGGTACGTATCAGAGCCGACCAGAACGCAGGTGTTGGACGTGTTTTCCAACCCGCCATTTATCAGCCTCTTTAGGGCGGTATCGCCTTGCTTCCTGGCGCTCTCCCAAATTGAAGCATCAAAGTAGCCGGCTTCTTCGCGGTCCGGCTTTGTCATCCAGTGGTTGCGAACCACATTGGCGCGGAAGTCGATGACATCTTGGTAATGGAAGCTGAAAAATACTCTCTTTGCCATGCGTGTGCTCTCTGTTTGTTTGTTAGGTCTAACGTTGAGGTTAACCGGCGGGCCGAAGGCACGTCCGAGTTGAACCGCAGGTTAGGCGTTGTGGGACAGGGTGCCGTTCCGTTGATACAAAGGCGAGACCTAGATCTGGCGTAGCCTGAAGCCCTTACCTTGCATACAAAGCCGTAGCAGATCTGGCTGTTGAATAGCTGGAATTCTGTTAAGTTGCATTTGGTATTGGCATTGCGATAATGCGCTTTCCCTGTCATGTGGAGTCGTTCCCTCTCTCACCCATTCGTGTCGGGGCGGAGCCGCGCAAGCCGAGACAAACACAGCAGTCAAAACAAGCAAACCTACACGAGTCATGATCGTACCTTCCTGATGATTTTTAAAAGTGCAAAAAACTTAAGTAGTCGTCTCTTCAAAACGACCCAGACGCCGCATGAAGCTACAAGTACTTTCTCACGCAGCTGCGCAGGCAGTCTGACAGACCCAAAATATCTGAGTGGAGATTGTATGCCACAACCAATGTTTGCAATCAAACCGCAGGACAAGGAAGCATGGCGGTGGACAGAGCTAGGAGCAGCAGGCCAGCAACCGGGTAGCGTCGCCGGAGCACGCGGAGGAGGAACAGCAGAAGCCAGAGCGAGGCCTAACGTTGAGGTTAACCGGCGTGCCGAAGGCACGTCCGAGTTGAACCGCAGGTTAGGCGCTGTGGAGAAGGGTGCTGGGGCCTTGGAACGCTGCGGCGCTGCCGGAGATTATTGCCGGGGCGGTGGAGGAAAGCAAGCGCAGTGAAACGCAAGCTCGATGTGCCTGTGCCGTTCCACGAAGGCCGAGCAGTAGGCCAGCAACTGGGCAGCGCCGCCGAGGGTGTGGAGGGTCAAAAGTCTATCCCATCGTCCGGGATGCGACAGCCGCATTCGCACGGAGGATCTTTTCGACTTCCATGCGAAATAGGCCATTGAAGCCCGGCAGATCTAGGTTCACGCCCGGGAATTTTTTTCCGAGAGTTCTACGGGCTTGAGCCTCAGCTTCGGTGTCCTGCGTTGGTGCTGGGATTGACGGAGGATCTCTCGGCGGTGGCTGCTGTTCGTGTTGGCCCTGCAAAGTAGATGCCAAAGTTTTTGAAGGTTGCCGTGCCTCAATTAATGCACGCCTTCTTTCTGCATCTGCGAGCTCGGCTTGGTGTTCCCTCTCAAATTGTTCGATCAAGCGTTCGGTGTTCTCGAGCAGCAGAGCACGCTCTTCGGGCGTGAGGCTTCTTCCAGTCCCGCTGCCGTATTTTGGTGACGCTCGTCCGGTGGGCGTTGAACCGAAAAGGCGGGCGAAGCAGTCTGATCCGAAGACCTTCGTCGATCCATCAATTCGTACAAGATGAACGCGACGGTAGACCGAGTGACCACAGCCTTGAGCGGCGCATCGAACACGCTCGTCATGAGGTACTTCAACAATGGCAAGTAAAACTGGCGCAGTCATGTTTAATGTGGCCTAACGTTTGAGTTAACCGGCTTGCGACAGAGTGGCGGAGCCGGGTGAGAATGAAATGACACCCGGCGCAGCCACGCCGGAGCGAGTCCGGTTGAACGAGGGGTTAGGGCGCTGACAAAGTTTACACATTGAGGTTAAAGCCAATGTTGACCTCAGACGCGGGTTGCCCACCCCGAATACCCCAGTTATCGAGCGGTGGCTCATGCAAGACGATGAAAACATCGGATGGTTCGATGCCGAGGACTTGGAAGCGGCTTACGATTTCCTTGTATAGCGTGCGCTTGGCTTGGATAGATCGACCAGGAAAGAGCAGGATTTCAACGAAGGTGTAGTTTTCCGTTTTTCCGGGCGGCACCGCGAAATGTTCGGGCTTGTGTTCAATATAGCGAATTTGGCGATCGTCCTCGGGCACATTCAGTGCGATGCGTTGCGCCCAATAAACTGAGTCGATAAGAGCCTGAACTGTCTCTGGAGCGTGTGTGCGACGAACCTCGATTTTCGCGAACGGCATTTGATCGGCCTAGATTTTGGAAGGTGGAGGGCCAAGGAAATTTGCAAGCGCCCTAACGTTGAGGTTAACCGGCGTGCCGAAGGCACGTCCGAGTTGAACCGCAGGTTAGGCGATGGCGTGAAGGGTAACCGGGCCTTGGAACGCTGCGGCGTTGCCGGAGATTATGGCCGGGGCCTTGCAGGAAAGCAAGCGCCGTAGCATTGCATGGCGGTGGACAGACCAAGGAGCAGCAGGCCAGCAACCGGGCAGCGCTGCCGGAGCCCGAGGGAGTGGAACGGCAGAAGCCAGAGCGAGGCCTAACGTTGAGATCAGGCGCGCTGCACAGCTTTATCGCGCAGCGCCGGTGTGGGCTGACGGATTACCCTTGAGATCAGAGTTTGAAACTCGCTGGCCATAGAAAGTAAGTGCCGAATTTTGGACTCACGCGGAATTCACCGCCAGCCTCTTTACCTTTGGCCGTGAGGTAGTGTTTTTCGTCACGGGCCTCAAGGTGGCCGGCGGCGACGAGTTTTTCAACGAACTCGTTGGTTTTCATTCCAAGCTTCTGTGCGAGCTTGGATGAGGTTAGCTTTTCAAAAGATTCCTCGGTTTCGGGCTTGTTCTCAGATTCATGCGCTACTCTCTCAAGTGTGATGCGCACCTCGTCACTGATGCGAATAATGCGCTGCGCTTCTTCGTAAGCTTCCTTGTATAGTTCAGCATCGCCGGAGCGGCGAATTAGAACGCCCATTTCGTTGTTATTGACTTGGCTGAACTCGTAGAGGTTGAGGCTCGTAATAATGCACAGTTCTTCATTGAGATAGCACTTGGCGTGCAAGTTTTTACAGAAGCTGGTGCGAATGTAAGTAAGCTCTTTGAGCCAATTTATTTCTTCAGGTTGAAGCTCGCTCTTTCCGTAGACTATTCGCACGTCAATTTTCAGGCGGTTCTTGTCAGCGAGAAGCTCTTTCATTTTATCGTTTAGCTTCAGAAATGGGCTGATTAGGATGAGCCTGTCTTTGGCATCTTTGATCAACTCTTCGAGGAAGTAGTTTGTCGCGCTTGTGTTCAGAAACTTCGCCATGAGGAACTTTTAGGTTGAGTGTGGAACGAGCGATATGGTGAAGGCCTAACGTTGAGGTTAACCGGCGGGCTGAAACGCTCGACCGAGTTGAACCGCACGTTAGGCACTGGTGCAAAGGGTGCTGTGGTCTTGGGCGCTGCGGCGTTGTTGGAGATTATGGCTGAGGCCTTGTAGGAAAGCAAGCGCGGTGTGCTAGGCGGTGGGCAGACCGGGGAGCCGCAGGCCAGCAACCGGGAAGCCCTGCCGGTTGGCGCCCCCTTTGAGCGAGGGGTTAGGCCTCATTGCGCAGTGCCCGCTGAATAGCTGATTCATCGGGTAGAGCTTTCACATTCCATCGAATCAGGAGTAGGCCAGCGTCTGCGGTAGCTTTGTTCTTCTTCTCGTCCGTTGCCATTCTGCGGTTTGGCTCATGCGACTTGTCATCAAGTTCGATGGCTGCCAACACGGTTGAGTCTTTCGAGCAAACAACAAAATCATAGCTCAGGCGATTGATTCGGTTGTTCCATTCGTTGAAGTTCGAACCCTTCTTCACGCCCAAGACCCTTGAGACCTGCACCTGTGCCAACACGATGTGTTCAGGTAGTGCCTTCACTAGCCGGTGATATAGGACCTGTTCAGGCTGGGTGAGTGGCTTCTTGACGTAGAACGGCCACTGTCCGCTTCCGCTGCCTTCAAGAAGGCCCCGTTTCTTCAGGTACAGCAGAACGGCGACGACAATCGCGAGAAGGATGAGAACTACTAAGGCGGTATTCAAGGCGGCGGAGACTCCGGGGACGGTTGTTTGCGAGGCCTAACGTTGAGGTTAACCGGCGGGCCGAAGGCACGTCCGAGTTGAACCGCAGGTTAGGCGATGGAGGGAAGGGTGCTGGAGCCTTGGAACGCTAAGGCATTGCCGGAGATTATGGCCGAGGTTGTGCAGGACAGCAACCGCCGCTGCGTGCCCGAACCGCACCCAGATGGCCAAGCGGCAGGCCAGCAACCAAGCAGCGCAGCCGGAGCGCGAGGCGGTGGAGCTGAGAAACCCAGCCAAGGCCTAACGTTTGACATGAGCGGCATGACCCGGCTTGCCGGGGCATGTCCGCTCGATGGAATGGTTGGGCGTCGCGTTGCTCATACCGTGGACTTCTATTCAATATGGAACGTAGACGACAGCACTACCCAACGCTCGCTCACCTTCACCAACTGGTACGACTGACGCCAAGCCTTGATCTCTTCACCGCTGGAAGAACGCATGTGCCAAGTGAACGTAACTAGGCGACTCCGTGAGCCCAAACAGAGCGCACTCATGTCAGTGGTGGTGAAGTGATCGTAGCCCTCGGACTTCCATGCTTTTGCGACACCCGTGAAGAACAGCGCAGCCTCTGCTTTTGACCCAAGCAGGCTGACGCTCCCGTCTCCGCGAACACTCAGCGCCGGGGAGTGGAAGAGTTCACAAAACTCTGTCCATTTGCCCTCATCGAACAGCTGCGCATAGTTGTCGAAGAATTTGCGGACTTCTTCAAGCGGGGCGACTTCGCTCATAGGGAACCTCTTGCGTTCATTCAGCGTGGCTTGGCACACCGTCTCGTGACGCCCAACGTTTGACATGAGCGGGAGCAACCGGCCTGCCGGTTGATCTCCGCTCGATGGAATGGTTAGGCGTCATTCTTCCGTCCAGTTCTGAACTATGGCCTCGACTTGACCAAGTGGCTCCGGAAGGTAGCTCTGATCAAGTTCAAACTCAAAGGTCAGCCTGTTTCCAGAGCTCACCCGCGAACTAGCTTCGCCTTCAATCTTGAGGTGACCTCTTGCGTCGACTGACAGACAAAGCATGCACTGTTGATCAAGTGGCTCAAGCTTCGCTTTGCCCAGAAGCGTTCGATTGAGTTCTTTCAGTTGTCGCAGGAATTCTGAGAAATCATCTTTGTCAAAGAACGTCTGAAGATTGCCGACGAAGCCTTCAACGGCCAAGTTCACACTGGCCTTGGCCCAGTTCTGTGACTTGATCTCCGGAGGCAGAACGACCTCCAAGAACTCGCGCGACGAGCCCAGCCTGAACACGTGCATTTGACGCCTAACGTTTGAGGTAAGGGGCTGGCTGGAGGCGGGCGAAGCCCGCTGTAAGCCAGTCCCACTTGACCGAGGGGTTATGCATCACTGCTTGGTTTCCTATCCAATCCACGAGGGATGCCCATAAAACCACGCACAATCCAACCGATGGCCCAAACAAAGCCAGCGTAGATGGCTAGGCCGATGCCAAGATTTCGGAGACTTTCTTTCCAGTTTTCCCAGTAACGACGAGACTTCTCTTTATCTAGCCAATTGTTATCTTCTGGCGGAAGGACGAACCGCGCTTCAAGTTGCTTTTCATAGGCAGACACCTCGCTGCTGTAGGAGGCGGCACCCCAAGTCATATTTTTCTCATCGATTTTGTAGGGGACGAGTTGCTCTTTGTTTTCTCCGAATTCCATCGTGAGCAGGCACAGATCAATTGACACCGAAGTTCCGGATTGAGAGGTCGTTGTAAAGAAGGTTCGCCCAGCTTCGGTCGGACACGACTCAGTCATTCTCTGAAATGCAGCTCGTGGATGGGAGATCGAGTAGTCGATTGAGATATAGGGCTCATAAGTAACCGCATAAACCAACGTGCCCGCCGCCGCAAGGCCGCCGGCGAGATACGCAATGCGGCGCGATCCCTCAAAAATGTTCATGCGTTCCCCTGTGATGCATAACGTTGAGGTTAACCGGCGGGCCGAAGGCACGTCCGAGTTGAACCGCAGGTTAGGCGCTGTGGAGAAGGGTGCTGCGGCCTTGGAGCGCTGAGGCGTTGCCGGAGATTAT
>Ga0208491_10172_pt1 | contig 11699 bp, 9 predicted proteins | sample SubbioCSW11_NovA_FD_184819 | JGI IMG/M metagenome (GOLD analysis project Ga0208491, IMG submission 184819) | Serpentinite rock and fluid subsurface biosphere microbial communities from McLaughlin Reserve, California, USA - CR11_CSW11_NovA (SPAdes) | ecosystem: Environmental > Terrestrial > Deep...
CCATGCGGCCAGCGCGTGCGTGCGAGGTAATCGACGCACTGCCCCTCTGTGCCAAAAGTGTCTGCGAACTGTTTTAGGTCCATGCCGACACTATATCACAGGACTTGTCTAAAGTAAATAGGCCCGACTGGATTTATTCCACCACCTTTGCGATCCCTGGGCAGCAGGCGGACGAAGTGCGCTTCGTCTGCATGGACATCGACATCAGCGAAATCAAAAGGCTGGAAGCCGAGCTGCGCAGCCTCAACAGCGAGCTCGAAGACCGGGTGCAGCAGCGCACCCAGAGCCTCGAACAGGCCAATAACGAACTGCAACGCACCCTGAACGAACTGCGCTCCACCCAAGACCGGTTGGTCCAAGCCGACAAACTGGCCGCCTTGGGCAGCCTGGTGGCCGGGGTGGCGCACGAACTCAACACCCCGATCGGCAACGCCCTGATGGCGACGAGCACGCTACAAGAGAGCCTGCGTCAGTTCCGCGAGCGCCTGCAGCAGGGGCTGCGGCGCAGCGAGCTCGACGCCTTTGTGCAACAAGTGGGCACGGCCGACGACATCGCCACGCGCAACCTCGAGCGCGCCGCCGAGCTCATCAGCTCGTTCAAACAGGTGGCGGTGGACCAGGCCAGTTCGCAGCGGCGCCGGTTTCAGTTGTCCGAACTGGTGCACGAAATCGTGCTCACCCTGCAGCCGATGCTCAAGCATAGCCCCTATGCGCTCGAGGTCGAGGTGCCCGCCGGCATCTGGCTCGACAGCTTTCCCGGCCCGCTCGGGCAGGTGCTGGCCAATCTGGTGCAAAACGCCTGGGTGCACGGGCTGCAAGGGCGCGCCAGCGGCCGCATCCGCATCGAGGCATCGGCCCTCGAGGGCGAGCAATTCGCACTCAGCGTGAGCGACGACGGCAAGGGCATTGCGCCGCACCTACAAGACCGCGTGTTCGAGCCCTTTTTTACCACCCGGCTGGGCCAGGGCGGCAGCGGGCTGGGCCTGCACATCGTGCACAACCTGGTGACGGGGGTGCTGGGCGGACGCTTGGCGCTCGAGAGCAGCCCGGGCCAAGGGGCCCGCTTCACCCTCACCTGCCCGCTGGTGGCCCCCCGGGAACTCGTCCAGGGAGCTGCCCCGGTCGGCAGCGCTGCGCCTTGATCAGGCCAGACACTCCAGCGCCATCACCCCGGTGGCGGTGTTCGAGATCGGGATGTGGTAGTTGCTGTGCACCTTGCGCACCCCAGCCCCGCCGCGCGTCAGGGCGGCGCGCATGGCCAGCCACATCAGCAGCTCCACCCCCTGGGTGCCGGCCCGTTCGACCAGTTCCAGATCGCTGAACTGGGTTGCCCACTCGGGGTTGGAGACCATGCTTTCGAGAAACTGCTGGTCGAAGGCCTTGTTGATGAAGCCGGCGCGCTCGCCCTCGAGCTGGTGGCTCAGCCCGCCCGTGGCCATGACCAGCACCCGTTTGTCGCTGTCCCAGCGCTGGATCGCCTCGCCCACCGCCTGGCCCAGCTTATAGACCCGCCGCGCCGTGGGCAGTGGGAACTGCACGGTGTTGATGTCGATCGGCACGATCTGTACCGGGGCCACCTCGTATTCGGGCCAAAACAGCTTCAACGGCAGCGTACAGGCGTGATCGACCAGCATCTCTTGGCAAGTCACGACATCAAACTCGTGCGCCACCAGATGCCGGATGATCTGCCACGACAGCTCCGGGCAGCCGGCCAGCGGCGGCAGCGTCGGGATGCCCCAGCCTTCGTCGGCGTTGTGGTACTCGGCGGCGGCCCCGACGGCGAAGGTCGGCATTTTGTCGAGAAAGAAGTTGAGCCCGTGGTCGTTGTAGAACACCACCACCACCTCGGGGCGCACTTGATTGAGCCAGCGGTGGATGGGCGGGAAGCCGTCGAAAAAGGGCTTCCAGTAGGGCTCTTGCTGCCAGCCTTTGGCCAATGCGTTGCCGATGGCCGGAATGTGCGAAGTGGCCAAGCCACCGAGTAGGGTTGCCATGAGGTTCCTTGAGGCGCTATAGGGAAAATGGGGTTGGGGGTGGCGCAGGGTCTAGCGCTAGACCCCGAGCTTGGCCGCAGGCCAGTCGGGCTGCTGGTTGGCCGCGGCCAGTTTGGCCATGAACTCGGGCTTGCTCACGCCGGTCTGCTGTGCCCCGATGTCTTGCATGTTGAGGCCAAATATGCCGGCAAATTTGGCCAGGTAGTAGGCGTTGCCACCGGCTTGCAGCAGCGCCAGCACCTGCTTGGAGCGCACCGCCTCGGCCTGCTGCGGGTTCAGGCCGTAGCGCGCCATGTAGCCCTCGGGGTCGGCGACAAAGGCCTCGCGGTTGGCTTGGTGATTGAACGAAAAACACATTTTGTTGAGCGCGTAGCCCTTTTGGGCGAGCGCGCCGTCAAACGGCGTCGTGCCGGGGATGTCATGGGTATCGCTGGGGGCGCTGGGATCGCTGGGATCGCTGGGTTTGCGGGTGACGCTTGGGCTGCATACTGGGCTGCTCATTCTTGGACTCCTGGGTGGTGTGGTCTGCAAGGGCGGTCCAGCACGGCTTGGGCGCTGACCGATTTGGCTGTGACGTGTGCCCCAGTGTGGCGCCTGAATTGACTTCGATCAAGCCAGGAGGCATCATGCAACCCATGAATGATTTTGATTGGTACGCGCTCGATGCGCGCCTGCTGCGCCTGCTGGTGGCGGTGGCGCAAACCGGCTCGGTGACCGCCGCCGCCCAGCGCTTGGGGGTGACGCAGTCGGCGGTGAGCCACCAGCTCGATCGGCTGCGCGCCATCGTGGGCGACCCGCTGTTTGTCAAGTCTGGGCGCGGCATCGTGGCCACGGCGCGCACCGAGGCTTTGTTGGAACCGGCGCAGGCGCTGCTGGAGCAAATGGAGCGCTTTGCACAGCGCGAGCGCTTCGAGCCAGCCCTGTGGGAGGGCAGCGTCACCGTAGCGGCCAACGATCTGCAGCGCGACTTGCTGCTGCCGCCGCTGCTGCAGCGCTTGCAACACCTAGCCCCCAAGGTGCGGCGCTTGAAGAAGCGCGAGAAATACGCAGGATCGTCGAAACCGAGCTCGAGCGCCAAGCTGGCAGCGGGTGCGGCGATGTAGAGCAGGCGCCGACAAGCCTCGCGGGTCAGCCGTTCGTGCACCAGCTCGAGGGCGCTGCGGCCACTGGCGCTGCGCGTCAGGCGGTTCAAGCGCTGCAGCGACAGCCCCAGCCGCTCCGCGTAGCGCTGCAGCGGCCAGTGCTCCAGAAAATGCTGCTCCAGCAGCAACAAAAATCGCGTGAAAAGCGCTTGGTGCTGGTGTGCCCGCGTGCCCGCCGGGGCGGCTTGGCGCTGTTGCGCGCTGGCCTGTGCCAGGCGCCACACCAGCGCCCGCGCCAGCCAGCCCAGCACCGGCGAACCGCCCGCCCCGGTGGGCCATTGAAACTCGTGCGTGAGCTCCCGAAACAGCGCATCGAGCCGCTGTGCCACAGCTTCCTCGGCCCAAAAGTGCAACAGGCGCGGGGCGGCAAACAGCTCCTGAAAGGCCGCTCCAAGCGCCCCCGTCTCGCCCTCGAGCAGCCAACGTGCGCTCAGCGTCAGCACGCGGCCGTCGGTTTCGGGGGCAAAGCGGAAGCCATGCACCACATTGGGCGGCAGCACGATGGCCGCCGGCGCCTGCGCAGCGCTGCGGTGCTCGTCGAGCAACACCTCGGCCTGGCCGCGCCACAGCCACAGCACTTGGTACAGCCCTTGGTGCGTGTGCGGCTGGATTTCCCAATGGTAGAGGCGGCTGCGCGACTGCACCTCTTCGATGTGCAGCAGCTCCTGCCCCAGCGACGCCGCCTCGCCATAGAGCGCAAAACTGGGGATGTGCGTGCCGCCCGCCCAAGGTGGGCCGGCCAAGTCGGCCGATTGGCTGGGAACGCCAGCGCCATTGCTCCGGCTTGGGCCCTGCGGCGCTGGCCGGCCAGAAGCGGGGGGTGGCACAGCGGGGCGCACATAGGAGCGATTGGTCATGGTTGCATTTTGATCCAAAAGTACCAGCAATCGCCTAGATTTTTGCACGCCTTCAAAGCCCGCTCGGCCCTACAGTTCGGGCCTTGGCCAAGCAATCAAGCAAAGCCAAACAAAACACCAAGCCGGCCCCAGCAGGCCCAGCACACACAGGAGACGCGCGCCATGTTCAGCTTCCAGTTCGACCCCTATGCGCCGGCGATCGACGCCGACCCGTTCCCCTACTACCGCCGTCTGCGCGACGAACACCCCTGCTTTTGGAGCGAGCAGGCGCAAATGTGGGTGTTGTCGCGCTATGTGGACATCGTGAGCGCGCTCAACGACTGGCAAACGTACTCCAGCGCCAGCGGCAACCTGATGACCGAACTGCCGGGCCGCGCCGGCGCCACCCTGGGCAGCTCCGACCCACCCCGGCACGACCGCCTGCGCGCCCTGGTGCAACACGCCTTTATGAAGCGCAACCTGCAGGCGCTCGAAGAGCCGATCCGCGCCATGGCGCAGCAGGTGTTTGGCCAGCTGCGCGGCGTGTCGCAGTTCGATTTCAAAGACGTGTCCTCGCAGTTCACGGTCAAGGTGTTGATGAGCGCGCTCGGCCTACCGATGGGCGAGGAAGCGCTGGTGGCCGAGCACGAAGTGCGCGACCACGCGGTGCTGATGGTGCAAAGCGATGCCCGCACCCGCGCCAAGGGCCCCGAGCACATCGCCGCCTACCAATGGATGCAAAACTACGCCGCGCAAGTGATCGCCTTGCGCCGTGCCGAGCCGCGCAACGACCTGATCAGCCACTTCGCCATGGCCGAAATCGACGGCGACCGCCTCGACGAGCGCGAGGTGCTGCTCACCACCACCACCCTGATCATGGCCGGGGTCGAGTCGCTGGGGGGCTTCATGATGATGCTGGCCTACAACCTCGCCAGCTTCGACGCGGCGCGGCGCGCCGTGGTAGCCGACCCCTCGCTGCTGCCCGACGCGATCGAAGAAAGCCTGCGCTACAACACCTCGGCGCAGCGCTTTCGCCGCCGTCTGATGAAAGACGTGACGCTGCACGGCCAGACCATGCGCACCGGCGACTTCGTCTGCCTGGCCTATGGCAGCGGCAACCGCGACGAGCGCCAGTTCCCCGACCCAGACCGCTACGACATCGGACGCAAGCCGCGCGGCCATTTGGGTTTTGGTGGCGGCGTACACGCCTGCTTGGGCACGGCCATTGCCAGGCTGGCGCTCAAAATAGCCTTCGAGGAGTTCCACCGCGTGGTGCCCGAATACCATCGGGTGGCCGAGCAACTGCCTTGGATGCCTTCCTCCACCTTTCGCAGCCCGCTGGTGCTCGAACTGGCTGCAGGCTGATTTTTTATTTTTCGGACGCACTTTTCGGACGCACTTGCATGGCACAAATCACCTACATCGAGGCCCACGGCCAGACCTGCACCGTCGATCTGCCCGAGGGCTGGAACCTGATGCAAGGCGCGATCGCCAACGGCATCGAGGGCATCTTGGGCGAGTGCGGCGGCTCCTGCGCTTGCGCCACCTGCCACTGCTACGTCGATGCCGCGCGCCTGCCCGAGCTGGCCGCACCCAACCAGACCGAACTCGACATGCTCGAACACGTGGCCGCCGAGCGCCGCCCCAACAGCCGCCTGGCCTGCCAGCTCAAGGCCACGGCGCGGCTCGACGGCCTGATCCTGCACCTACCTGCCACGCAGGAATGAGCGACTAGCCCCACAGGACGCACCATGATCCCACCCAGCCTGCTCGAACCCAGCCGCATCGAACCCAGCCCCGGCCCGCAGCCCGAAACCGGCTCCGAACCCGGCGTTTTGATCGTCGGCGCCGGGCAAGCTGGCGTGCAGACCGCCGAGGCGCTGCGCAGCGGCGGCTACGCCGGCCCCCTCACCGTGCTGGGCGAGGAGCCACACCCGCCCTACCACCGGCCGCCGCTGTCCAAAGCTTGGCTGTGTGGCGAGCTGCAAGCGGCCCAGTTGCTGATGCGCGCCCCCGAGGCGCTGGCGCGCAAAGGCATCGATCTGCGCGTGGGCGTGCGCGTGCAAGCCATTGAGCGCGCCCAGCGCCGGCTGCGGCTGGCCGACGGCAGCACCCTGCCCTATGCCGCGCTGGTGCTGGCCACCGGCGCCAGCCCGCGCCCGCTGGCCTTGCCGGGCGCACCGGCTCTGGGTGTGCTCAGCCTGCGCGGCCTCGACGACGCCACCGCGCTGGCGGCGCGTTTGGCCGACTGCCAGCGCCAGCAGCAGCCCTTGCTGGTGATCGGCGGTGGCTTCATCGGCCTCGAAGTGGCGGCCAGCGCACGCAAGCTCGGGGTCGAAGTCACCGTGCTCGAAGCCGCCCCGCGCTTGCTGGGCCGCGTGCTGGCACCGGCTTTGTCCGACTGGTACGCCGATCTGCACCGCCACCACGGGGTGCAGGTGCGGCTCGGCGCACAACTGGCCGCGCTGGAAACCGGGCCCGACGGGCAGGTGCGCGGCGCTTGGCTGCAAGATGGCAGCCATTGCCCTGGCGCCGCCGTGCTGGTGGGCATCGGGGTGCAAGCCAACGACGCGCTGGCCCAGGCCGCCGGGCTGGACTGCGAGCGCGGCGTGGTCGTCGATGCCTGCGGGCGCAGCAGCGACCCCCACATCTACGCCGCCGGCGACTGCACCGCCCGCCGCCTGCCCGATGGCACGCTGCTGCGGCTGGAATCGGTGCACAACGCCACCGAACAGGCCAAAAGCGTGGCCGCCGCCATCCTTGGGCAAGAGCGCCCCTTTGTCGCCACGCCTTGGTTCTGGAGCGAACAGTACGACAAAAAACTGCAAATGGCCGGCCTGAGCGCCGGGGCCGACCATTGGGTGCTGCGCGGCACAATGGACGCTGGCGCTTTCAGTTTGTACCACTTTCGCGGCCCGCGCCTGCTCGCCGTGGACAGCGTCAACGCCACCCGCGAGCACCTGCAAGCGCGCAAACTGCTCGACGCCGGCCTCTCGCCCACCCCAGAGCAGGCCGCCGACCCCGCCTTCGACCTCGCCAGCCTGCTGGCACCGGGCTAAGCGGCTGGCGGCGATTTCACGCAAGCTTCATCATCCGGTCGCGGCGCTTTCATATGCCGCTGGCACAGTGGTTTTCGAATCGTTCGGCTCGCGCTACCCCGCGCGCGCTGCCGCAATTCGCCCCCCGAAAAACCCACCCACCCAAGCCACCGACCGCCCATGAAACTGTCATTCTGCGCCGCCGCCGCCCTGTCGCTGGGCCTGCTGTCTGCCCCCGCCTTGGCTCAAACCGAATTTCCGGCCCGCTTGGCAGGGCATGCCATATTGCCCGCGCTCACGCTCGTCCCGGCCCCTGCTGGGGCGCCCGCCGACCTGCAACACGCTGGCAAGTTCACCACCGGCCAGCGGGTGGAGGCCATCGGCAGCATCGAGGGCCGCTCGGCTGGCCGCCCCACCGGGGTGCAGGTGCCGTTTCGAGGCCAACCCATGCAAGGCCATTCGGGCATTTTGCACAACGCCGACGGCAGCTTCTGGCTGCTGACCGACAACGGTGCCGGCAACCGCGCCAATTCGCCCGACTTCATGCTGCATTTGAGCCGCTACCGCATCAATTTTCAGACCAACCGCTGGGATCGGCTCGAGACCGTGTTCTTGCACGACCCCGATCGCCGGGTGCCGTTTCGCATCATCCACGAAGGCACGCCGCAGCGCTTCCTGACCGGCTCCGACTTCGACCCCGAAGGCGTGCAGATCGCGGGCGGGCATTTCTGGATCGGTGACGAATTTGGCCCCTACCTGATCAAGGTGGACCTGCAGGGCCGCGTGCGCGGTGTGTTCGAAACCCAAGTCGATGGCCGCACCGTGATCTCGCCCGACCACCCCTCGGTGCGCACGCCCGCCATTCCGGGCGGCGAAGTCGCCTTCCAGGTGCGCCGCTCGCGTGGCTTCGAGGGCTTGGCCGCTTCGCCCGACGGCAGCCGCCTGTTTGCCATGCTCGAAGGCCCACTGTGGGACGCCAGCACCCGCGCCTTCGAACAGCGCGATGGCCGCGCCTTTTTGCGCGTGCTCGAGTTCGACGTGCAGACCGAGCGCTGGACCGGCCGCCAGTGGCGCTACACGCTCGAAGGTGAAAACCACGCCATTGGCGACTTCAACTTCATCGACAACACCACCGCCCTCGTGATCGAGCGCGACAACGGCGAAGGCACCGCCGACCGCGCCTGCCCGGCAGGCCAGCGCCGCACCGACTGCTTCCACGACATCGCCCGCTTCAAGCGCGTCTACAAAATCGAGCTGAGCGAGGCCAACGTCAACGACGCGGTGCGCAAGATCGGCTTCATCGACCTGATGCGCATCCAGGACCCGAACCGGCGCGCGCGCGTGCCGCTCAACGACGGCGTGCTGACCTTCCCCTTCTTCACCATCGAAAACGTCGATGTGGTGGATGCGCGCCACATCGTGGTCGGCAACGACAACAACCTGCCCTTCTCCAGCAGCCGGCACCCGAACCGGGCCGACGACAACGAGCTTGTGCTGCTCGATGTGAGCGAACTGCTGGCGGCGCGCTGAGCGCGCGCGCTGCCTGCTGCCTGCTGCCTAGAAGAGGGGCATGGAGCTCGCACCGGATGGCGGCGCTGCCCCTTGGCGCACCAACTCCAGCAGATCGCTGATGTAGGGCACGGCTTGGTCTGCGCTACGCAGCCCCAGATGGATGTGTTTGTGTATGCCCCCAGCACCCAGCCGCACCGCCACGATAGGCAGGCGGCTGCGGTGCGCCTGCACCACCCAAAGCGGCAGCGCCGTCACGCCGCGCCCACTGGCCACCAGTTGCAACAGCACCTCGGTATTTTCTACCGTTTTGTGTAAGCGCGGCGCCACCCCGGCTGGAGTCAGGAACTGATTGAACACATCGAGCCGCTCGGGCGGCACGGGGTAGGTCAGCAGCACCTCGGCGCCCAAGTGCTCTGGCTGCACTTGGGCCTGCGCTGCCAACGGGTGTTCCTGCGCCAGCACCAGCACCTGCTCGTAGGCATACACCGGCTCAAAATGCAGGCCCGGCTTGTGGTGCGGATCGGGCGTGACTAGCACGTCGATGTCGTGGGCAAACAAGGCCCCAATGCCGCCGAACTCAAACTTTTGTTTGACATCCAAGTCCACATCGGGCCAACGCCCCAAGTACGGGGCCACGTGCTGCAACAGCCACAGATAGCAGGGGTGACACTCCATGCCAACCCGCAAGCTGCCCCGCTCGCCGCGCGCAAACTGACCCAGGCGCTGCTCGGCATGCTCGAGCTGCGGCAACAGGCGTTGTGCCAAGTTGAGCAGGTACTGACCGGCTTGGGTTGGAATTAGACGGCGGCCCTCGCGCCGCCAGACGGGCGTGCCAAAGCGGTCTTCGAGCTTGCGCATGCTGTGGCTCAGGGCCGACTGCGTCAGGTGCAGGCGCTGTGCCGCTGCGGTAAGGGATCCGGTGCGCTCAACCTCACGCAAAATTGCCAAATGAGACCGCTCAAGCATGATTTATACTCATTGAAATCTGAATAAAGACCATTTTACTTCATCTGTAAGCGCGGGCATCATCGGCTTTGCTGGCTTTTGGTAGCGCGCGCTGTGCGACCAGATGCCGGCCACAGCGCCCGTTGGGGGCGCTGTGCCTGTCTGAATTGCAACCGCATTGGAGTGAGATGGTTACCACCCACAACTTGGGATTTCCGCGCATGGGTTTGCGCCGGGAACTGAAATTCGCCCTCGAGGCCTACTGGCGTGCAGAATCCGACTCGGCCACGCTACTCGATTGCGCCCGCACCCTGCGCCAACGCCACTGGACCTTGCAAAACGGGATCGATTGGGTTCCAGTGGGCGACTTTTCACTCTACGACCACATGCTGGACATGAGTTTTACCCTAGGGCACCTGCCCGAGCGGGCGCAGGGTTTTGAGGGCGACGAACTGGAGCGCTACTTCCGGCTGGCGCGCGGCCAAGGTCGCTCGGCTTGCTGCGGCAGCGCCATTGCTGCAGCCGAAATGACCAAGTGGTTCGACACCAACTACCACTACCTGGTGCCCGAGTTCGACACCCAAACCCGCTTCGAGCTTGACGACCGCCGTCTGCGCCAGCAATGGGGCGAAGCCTTGGCCCAAGGGGTGCGCGCCAAGCCGGTGCTGATCGGGCCGGTCACTTATCTGTGGCTGGGCAAGATGCGCGGCGGGGGTGATCGCCTGCACCTGCTACCGGCCTTGCTTGAGGTGTACGCCGAGTTGCTCAAGCGCCTGCATGCGTGGGGGGCCACGTGGGTGCAAATCGACGAACCGATTTTGGTGCAAGACCTCGACCCGGATTGGCAACACGCCTTCAACCTGGCCTACCACCAGCTCAAAAGCACCCCGGTGCAAATCCTGCTGACCAGCTACTTTGGGGGCTTGGGAGAGAACCGCTACCTGGCAGCGCATTTGCCGGTGGCGGGCCTGCACCTAGACGCTGTGCGCGGTCACGAGGACGTGGCGGCGCTGCTCAACATCCTGCCCTCGACCAAGGTGCTGTCCTTGGGCGTGATCGACGGCCGCAACATCTGGAAAACCGACCTCGAGGCCACGCTCAATTGGCTCGAACCCATTGCCCAGCGGCTGCAAGATCGGCTTTGGATCGCGCCCTCGTGCTCGCTGCTGCACGTGCCGCTGGACTTGGCAGCAGAGCCCGCGCTCGATGCCTCGTTGCGCACCTGGCTCTCGTTTGGGCGCCAGAAGCTGCACGAGCTGGAACTGTTGGCGCGTGCCCTCAAGTTCGGGCGTCAGAGCGTGGCGTCCGAGCTGGTGGCACACCAGCAAGGGCTGAGCCAGCGCGCCCAATCCCCTTTGGTGCACCGCCCCGAGGTGCAAGCCGCCCTGCGCGCCAGCGGCGCCTTGTCCATCGAGCGCCGCAGCCCCTACACCGAGCGCGAACGCAAGCAGCAAGCCGCGCTGCAACTGCCTCTGTGGCCCACCACCACCATCGGCTCTTTTCCACAAACCGGGCCGATCCGTCAGGCCAGACAGCGCTTCAAAAGCGGCCTGATCGATGCCGCCACCTATGAGCAAGCCATGCGCGACGAGATTGCCTTGTGCGTGCGCGAGCAAGAAACCCTTGGGCTCGATGTGCTGGTGCACGGCGAAGCCGAGCGCAATGACATGGTGGAGTACTTTGGTGAGCAGCTTGAAGGTTTTGCCTTCACCGCCAACGGATGGGTGCAATCGTATGGCTCGCGCTGCGTCAAGCCGCCCATTTTGTATGGCGACGTGCAGCGCCGCCAGCCCATGACGGTGCACTGGAGCCGCTACGCCCAGTCGCTCACGCGCAAGCCCATGAAAGGCATGCTCACCGGGCCGGTGACGGTGCTCAACTGGTCTTTTGTGCGCGACGACCAGCCGCGGGAGGCGAGCTGCCGCCAGATCGCGCTGGCGCTGCGCGCCGAAGTGCTCGATCTGGAGCAGGCCGGAATCGCCGTGATCCAGATCGACGAACCCGCACTGCGCGAAGGCTTGCCCCTCAAACGGGCCGAGCAGGCGACGTATCTCGATTGGGCGGTGGCATGTTTTGGTTTGACCGCCAACGGGGTGCGCGACGAGACGCAGATCCACACCCACATGTGCTATGCCGAGTTCAATGACATCATCGAGCACATTGCCCGCCTCGATGCCGACGTCATCACCATCGAGACCGCCCGCTCGGCACTGGATTTGCTCGAAGCCTTCG
>Ga0208491_10173_pt1 | contig 11483 bp, 9 predicted proteins | sample SubbioCSW11_NovA_FD_184819 | JGI IMG/M metagenome (GOLD analysis project Ga0208491, IMG submission 184819) | Serpentinite rock and fluid subsurface biosphere microbial communities from McLaughlin Reserve, California, USA - CR11_CSW11_NovA (SPAdes) | ecosystem: Environmental > Terrestrial > Deep...
CGCTGCCCGACACCGCAAACCCAGCATCGTGCAAACGGCGCTCGAGCGCTTGGCCCACAAAGCCGGATACGCCGGTGACCAAAACGCCTGCCCTCACCGTTTGCACCTCCTTAGCCAGTTTCGCCCCCCATATCGCTCGCAAGCACCTCCAGAGCCGCACTCTTGGGGGCTATCGAGGCGCATACTTTTTTGATACAGGGTGTTGCCTCAACACATCCCGGTACAGTTCAGAATAAGCCCTACCTAAGGCGGGACCAGAAAACAAGGCCTCGTAGCGTTGCCTTGCTGCCCGACCATAACGGCTTGCCAACGCTTGATCAGTCAATAGCTTGTTGAGCGCATCTACCAGAGCCATAGGCGATTCTGGCGGTACCACAAACCCAGTTTCACTATCCTGGTTGACGAACGAGGTGCCGGTTCCGATCTCGCAAGTCACCATGGGTTTACCCATCATGCTCGCCTCCACCAAAACCATACCGTAAGCCTCAGATCGTAGGTGCGATGGCAACACCAAGCCCCGACATGCTTTCAATAAAGCCATTTTCTCGGCATCGGACACATGTCCCGCAAAAACCACGTTCTTCACACCCAGCGCCAATGCCTGTGCTTTCAACGCAGCCTCTTCGGGGCCTGCACCGGCAATCACCACACAGCCTTTGACGTGCTGGAATGCATCGAGCAATACGTGTAGCCCTTTGTAATAGCGCAACACCCCAACAAAAAGCAGAAAGGGTTCTTCTGTACTGACCCCCAGCTTGTCAAAAATGCGCGTTTCAGGCTCCATTGCATACGAGTTTTGGTCAATACCCAATGGAATTTTCCTGATCAATGGCTGTAACGAAGCATCTGAGAGTACCGAGCTGCCAGCGGCATAAGCGGGTGCATTCGACACAATGGCGTCCATGCTGCGAAGCGTGCGCCACATCAACGGTCTGTACAGCGCGCCGAGCCAACGCTGCCGCACAATATCTGAAATATAGGTCAGCACCGACGGCTTGCTAGGTGCCAAACAACGCAACACATCGGCATACGGCCAAGGAAACAGATAGTGAATCACATCTGCCTGCTTCGCCAGTTGCCTAAAGGTGTACACAGCGTCTAGCGCGCCCAAGTCACACGAAGCAGGGGCTGCCCACGAGCGACAACGCACCACTTGGGCTTCCGGTCTTTCAATCACTTTTGGCCACGGCGCAGGCGACAAGGTAAACACCGTGTTTTGTACACCGTGGGCCTGTGTGCTGATGCAAATCTGCCGTATAGCCTCTTGCAAACCACCTGGCGGATCAGGGTAATAGGTGCGGTAAACGTGCAGAACCTTCATGGGTGTCATGCTTCAGCAACGGTCTGATACACCGCCATTGTGTCGCGGGCGCATTTGGCCCATGAAAACTGTTGCGCTTGCTTCAGCCCCATGCCACGGGCTTGCGACCGCCAGCCTTCGTCTTCAAGGCCCACTTGCAACCAGCCGAGCAAGGTGTCCCCATCGTTGGGGTCGTGCATGGCCGCTGCACCGCCTGTCACTTCCGGCAATGTGGTGGCGTTGGAGCACACAACCGGCACACCGCTGGCCATGGCCTCTAGCACAGGCAAACCAAAGCCCTCGTAGTGCGAGGGGTACACAAACAGCCGCGCGCCTGACATCAGCGCCGGCAATGTCTGGTTGGGTACAAACCCCAAGTATTTCAACCACCCTTGAGCTTGGGCGCGTTGCAAGCGGTCGTGCAACTCGTCGCTCTGCCAGCCACGATAGCCTGCCACCACCAACGGCCAGCGGTTGCGCGTGGCCTGCGGCAATCGGGCGTAGGCCTCCAACAAGGTGGCCAGGTTTTTGCGGGGTTCTATGGTACCTGTAAACAAGGTATACGCACCCGGCTCCAGCCCCAAGCTGCTTAACGTGGGCGCCAGAGCCTCGTATGACCGGGGGGCAAACTCTGGCCCGCTGGCCAGATGCACCGCATGAATGCGATGCAACGGCCAGCCAATGTGTTGGGCCACCTCGTGGCGGGTGTACTCGGTGTCTGTGATGATTGCTGAGGAACGCTTGAGCGACAACTCCATCTCGGCCTGCATGTACCGAACCCGCTCCCCGGGGTGCCCCTGCGTCCACACGTAATGAGACAAGTCGTGAATGGTCACCACACTGCGCCCGGCAAAGGGCGGCAAGTAATAGTTTGGACCATGAAACACATGGTCCGCCAGACCTTTCAAGGCTTGCGCCTTCAGCCAAGGGTTGATCTGACGAAAAGCCGCCACCGCCCATCGATTTCTTTGGGCCAATTGCTTCCACGCCGGGGCACCGGCCATGGGTTGTGAGTCGGAGGCCTGAGGCAGTTCGCTCGATAACCGGTAGCCGTGCAAAAACCGCAGACTTTCCAGCCCTTGGCGCTGCAAGCCCTTGCCCAGCTCGTAGGTGTAGCGGCCTATGCCCGTCAGCGGAAACTTAACCGGGTCTGTCGACAGCACAACTCTCAAACAGCCGCCTCCGCCAACATCCAGGCCAGCATGTCGCTCAAGCTGGGCTGTTTCAACTTCACGTGAGCCTGTGCACACAGGGTGTGCAGCTTACCCGGATTGCCGCACAAGCGATGCACCTCGTTGGCACGCACAAAGGCGGGGTTGACCTTGGCCTCTAACGCGTGGCCCGACAAGTCTGCCAACGTGTCTATCACCAGCTGCAAGGCGTAGGGTCGGCCACTGCACACGTTGTACACCTCGCCGGGCTGGCCGTGGTTCAGCAAAGCCAAGTACGCATCGCACACCATGCGCACATCGTTGAACTCGCGCTCCACCTGCATGTTACCCAGTTCCACCACCGGAGCGCGGCGGGCAAAGTGGCTCACCAGCTTGGGGATCACAAAGCTGAGCGCCTGCCCAGGGCCGGTGTAGTTAAAGGGCCTAGTCAGCACAATGGGCAGCCTGTCCATGTAGGTGCGGGCCATGTGCTCCATGGCCAGCTTGCTCATGGCGTAGTGGTTAACCGGTGCTGGAAGCTGCTCCTCGGCAATGGGCGAAGCATCGCAATTGCCGTAGATGTTGGCGCTGCTGGCCAGTAGCACTTTGCAAGGCTTGATAGGCAGGGACGCCAGCGCTTGCAATAAATGGCAGGTGCCCACGGTGTTGACGGCATAAAAGGCCGCGTCATCGGCATGCCCCACAAAGCTGATGGCTGCCAAATGCACGACCGCATCATGGGCGGCCTGTTGCACCTGCTGATGCACTGCATCGCGGTCGGTCAGGTCGGCCGCAAGGGCTACCACTTGGTGCCCGGCGGCTTGGGCAGCCTTGGTAAAAAAACGGCCGGTAAACCCGGCCGCCCCTGTCAGTAGGATGTTCATCAGAATGAAAACCCTGCCTTGTTTCTGCGAAGGTCGGCCTCGACCATCATCTGGCACAACTGCTCAAGCGTGGTGGTGGGTGCCCAGCCGAGCTTGGTTTTGGCGTGAGCAGGGTCGCCAATGAGCAACTCGACCTCGGCAGGGCGGTAAAACTTGGGGTTGATGCGCATGACCGTTTTGCCAGTGGCGGTGTCCACCGCCGTTTCGTGCTCGGCGGTGCCTTTAAAGTCTACCGTGATGCCCGCACCCTTGAAGGCCATTTGCACAAAGTCGCGCACGGTCTCGGTGCGGTTGGTGGCCAGCACGTAGGTGTCGGGCGTGTCCACCTGCAGCATGCGCCACATGCCTTCTACGTATTCCTTGGCAAAGCCCCAATCGCGCTTGGCGTCCAGATTGCCCAATTCCAGCACATCCAATTTGCCCAGCTTGATCTTGGCCACGCTGTCGGTGATCTTGCGCGTGACAAACTCGCGACCGCGCAGCGGGCTTTCGTGGTTGAACAGGATGCCGCTGCAACCGAAGATGTCGTAGCTTTCGCGGTAGTTCACCGTCATCCAGTGGGCGTAGAGCTTGGCCACGCCGTAGGGGCTGCGGGGGTAGAACGGCGTGCTCTCGACCTGCGGAATGGCCTGCACCTTGCCAAACATTTCAGACGTGCTGGCCTGGTAGAAGCGGATTTTGGGGTTGACCAAACGAATGGCTTCCAACAGGTTCAATGCCCCAATGCCGGTGATTTGTGCCGTGGTGCTGGGCTGGTCAAACGACACGCCCACAAAGCTTTGCGCCGCCAGGTTGTAAATCTCGGCAGGCTGTACTTTCTGCACCAGGGCAATGCTGGCGCCCAAGTCCGTCAGGTCGTACTCCACCAAGTGCAAATTGGGATGGTTCTGGATGCCCAACTCCTCGATGCGCCAGAAGTTGACCGAGCTGGTGCGGCGGTAGGTGCCGTACACGGTGTAGCCCTTGTCGAGCAGCAGCTGCGCCAGATAGGCGCCGTCTTGGCCGGTGATACCGGTGATGATGGAGATTTTCATATAAGTTGTTTTGTATGAATGTCAAAAACCAAATCAAAATTTAATAGATATTTTTAACCAAATCGCAAATACGACTGGCAGAGTGATTCCAAGTCCAAAAAGATGCCGCGTCATGCGCAGCACGTGCCCCAATCTCACTGGCATCTTCACGATGTTCAAAAACCCAACGCATAAGCATTCGCAAGTGCTCATAGGACGGCTGAGCCCATCGAAACCCATCATAATATGGGCATTTGGCGACTGCCGGTACCAATCCGTCTATGTCTAACGGCAATGAATTTTCGGATGTCATAAAATCAGATTGGGAACTCCATTTTGTAGCAATGACAGGCAAACCGCATGCCATAGCTTCTAATATAGGCATACCCCAACCTTCGCCACGCGTAGGCAACACAAAACAATCAGCAGAACGATATAAAACACCTAACTCGTATTGCTGTAGAATTTGATTTTCGGCAATCACAATTCGACCACCATTCTTTCGCAGAGCCAGTTTTGTAATTTCCTCTCGTATATTCACACCGGGATCGAAATTATTAGCCTTACAAAGCAGTCGAACAGGCTCCTTGACGTCAAATTCGTCCGAAAAGGCACGCAGGAGAACATCGGGGGCTTTGCGCGAACCCCATTCAAAAACCGATAGAAAAGTGAACTCCTCACCAACCTTCTTGTTCCGAATTTTCGGAGAGAAATAGGCTGGATCCACGCCAAGCGGAACCACACGGATCGGCACAGTTACACCAGAGCTTCGGAAGGTGTGCTCATTGAACGAGGACGGCACCCACACCTCGTCCATCAAATTGGCCTGACGAACCCACTCGGGCGGCAAACCATCCACTTCCAACATGGTGAAGCCGATCTTAAACTTCCCAGTGTTTTTCTGAAACACGTCACCCTGGGCGTACACCACTTGCACCGGTGCCTGCCCAAACTCACGGGCCCGAACCATATTGACTATGTAAGAGTCAGAATGCTCAGGCTCCTGCACTGGAAATACTGTACCAGGCCCGTAAACATACCTGTAGCGGACTGATATGCCGTGACGGTCTAGAGATTCGACGAAGCTGCGAGAGGAACCAGCGTAACCGGAGGGAAAATTGATGATGGAGTGCCAGTCAATTGATTGGGTGTAACGGGTTTCAGCCAAGTGCTTTCCCCATTTTTTCCGAAAGGTTTCTTGACTAGCTAGAAAGATATCGCTGTGACTGACCTTGTTGACCTTGGTACTAGAGTTCTCGGAGTGCTTAACGCGAATATCACCACAAACAACGACCCTGAGCCCAGCTAGTGAAGTACGCAGGCAGTAATCGGTGTCCTCGAAATAAGCAAAAAAATCCTCCGACAGCAGACCTACAGCCTCAAGCGTCGCGCGCTTTACGTAAGCGCAGGCGAAAACAACGCTTTCGCAGTCATGTATTCCTGAATACTGACCAATGTCTACCTCCCCACCCCCCAGTTGCTGACCCCACATGGTGTCCATAGGAAGATATGCACCGCAATGCTGGAGGCTTCCGTCGTCACGCACGATTTTGACACCCACAACCCCAATTTTCGGATCGGAATTAGCCGTCGTGGCCAAGCGCTCCAGCCAATCTGGTTCGATAAGTTCAACATCGTTATTGAGAAGGACTATGTCGGCATCGGTCGGCGCAGCACGTATTCCGATATTGACGGCCTTGGCATATCCAAGATTCTTACCGTTTTCAATCAGCGTCACTCTGTGCAGGCTTCGGACGTATTCCGGCGTGCCATCACTGCTTCCATTGTCCACGACAATCACATGCACGTTTTCTGGCAACATCGGTAACTGCAAGCTGGTTAGGCAGCGGCGTGTCAGCTCCAAACCATTCCAGGTCAGGATAACGATAGCGATTTTTTTAGCGGTCATTATTATTAATACTCAGAAAACTAACAGAGCTGTCGCTGGCGGAGAGTTGAGAAAGTGCCTGCATAATACGAACCGACTGGAGTTGCTCGAAATGACGAATCTCCGGCTGTTGAATGCGCGCAACTGAACTTGATATGACCGAATAGCGTGATACCAGCTGAGCCATCAAGGGAAACCGCCTCAGCATCCACAATGCAATTCGCTTGAGAAATGGCATTCTCCGGGCTAAGTCCTTACCTTCGCTGAGCAGCCTACGTATAGATTTGCTGATGACGAGGCGCAACGTAGAGTTCCAAGACCGCAAAGGCTCAGTAATACGCCATGACTTACTGCTGTAAACAGCATGAAGCTGCACCAAATATTGATTGGATGCCGCTTCGGCCTGCTGGGCTTTGGCTTCGGCCTGCTGGGCTTTGGCTTCGGCCTGCTGGGCTTTGGTCTCGGCCTGTGTGGCGCGGGCTTCGGCCTGCTGTGCCAGAGTCTGCGCTCGCTGGGCTACCTCCAGTGAACGGTGTGCCTGTTCTCGTGCCCCCCCCTCACGGACTTCGGCCTGCGTGGCGCGGGCTTCGGCCTGCTGTTCGGCCTGCTGGGCTTTGGTCTCTAAACGTTCAAAGCGGCCATCCCAGCGGCTCAATAAATTATCAAGGCTCAAGCCATAGTCGATACTGAAGACATCGCTTGTCAGGGCCAGAACATCATCGGTGGCATGCTTCTGAGCAACGACAGCGTAATCCGGGCTCGCTCCTGCAAACACATCGTGCAGGCTGACGTCGTCTTTATTGACCAATTCCTTGCTCTCTTGAAGCCGAAGCGTCTTGACCCGGGCAAAGCCTGCATACTCTGCAGCGAAAGCAAGCAGCATTGGCGGGATTGGCCGTTGGTGGGTCGGGTCAAGATAAAAATTGCGGGTGGCAACGACAATGTTTTCCGGATTTGGCGTTTCCATGATCAGAAGCCCGCCGGGCTTCAGTACCCTTAAAGCCTCAGCAACCAATGTACGCAAGTGGTCAAACGTAATGTGCTCGACAACATGAAAAGCCGAAACGACCACTTGGCTCTCATCAGGCAGCGCAGATAGATAAGCAAGTGCATCGCCCTGCTCGACCTGCAAACCCCTCTCAAGACATGCCTCAAGCATTCCTTTATCGAGGTCTACGCCCACAGGCTTGAAGCCTGACTCAGCAAGGAGTTCCAGCCACTCTCCCCGACCACACCCGAGATCGATGGTGGCAGCAACCGGAAAGACCTCCAGGAGAGATTCGACAAACGGGAGATAGGCTGCGAGACGCCCCTTGATTAATTCTCGTGATCCGCGATGGCGCTCTTCGAACGCCCGATAAAATCCGTCACTCATACGGAACACCTCACAACCGGAGGAATCCAGGCCACGCCAACGAACTCGTCCTTGTCGATATTGATCATGTTGAACACTAGCGCATGGTCACGCCACTCATAGTTTTTTCCAAGATGCGTATCGTCGGCATGCAGGGCGATGGCCACCGAATAGGTGCCGGGGCCAAGGTTTGCCTGAAAGTCAAAACTGAACTCGATGGTTTCATCGCCACGCAGGTTTTGCAGCTTGCGCTTGTGGTGGTAGGTGTTGGTGCCGAAAACTGGCTGGCCGAGGCGGTCCTTGATCATGTAGCCAACAACCAACTCTTCCACCTGCGATTTGCAGGCTGCCTTGACACACAGTGAAACCGCTTGGCCAACGGCGACCATTTCAATCGGCTGGGCTGCAGCATCCAGAAGGGCCACCTCGGCCAATGTGACTTCGCCAGTTCCGGAAATCGTCTGGATTTTTCCGTCGACCGTGACTTCCTGCTTCACCGTCTGGTTCTGATGGTCGGCCAGCATGGCATTGTAGTAATCCATCACCGCTTCGGGCTCCCCTTCCATGGCCAGTTTTCCTGCATTGAGCAGAATGGCTCGATCACAGATGGACTGGATGGCAGCCTTGTCGTGCGAAACGATCAGCAAGGTGGTGCCCTGCTTGCGGAATTCGCGGATGCGGTCAAAGCTTTTGTGCTGGAAGTAGGCATCGCCTACCGAGAGCGCCTCGTCGACGATGAGCACATCGGGCCGAATGGCGGTGGCCACGCTAAAGGCCAAGCGCATTTGCATGCCGCTGCTGTACACGCGCACCGGCTGGTCAATGTAGGCACCAATTTCTGCAAAGGCTTCGATCTCGGGCATAAGACGGGCTATCTCGTCGCTTGATATGCCCAGCAGTTGCCCGGCCATGAACGCGTTTTGTCGCCCGGTAAAGTCCGGGTGGAAGCCCATGCCCAACTCTAGCAGGGCAGCCACGCGGCCGGTCATGTGCACACTGCCAGTGGTGGGCTGGGTGGTGCCTGTAATGAGCTTGAGCAGCGTGCTTTTGCCGGCACCGTTGATGCCAATGATGCCCACGGCTTCACCGGGTTGCACGGTGAAGTTGATGCCCTGCAGCACCCAGTGCAGGTGGTGGCACGGCTTATCGCGTGGGTCTAGCCATTCGGCCAGCCGCGCCCAGCGGGTTGGGTATTGCTTGTACGCTTTGCCTAGGTTATTGACTGTGATGGTGCCCATTACAGCTCATCCACCATTTCGCCTGCACGCTTGCGAAACACGCGCAGGCCCAGCACGCACAGCACCAGCGCCAGTGCCAGGGGGTACAGCAGAGAGCCCCACTGCGGCCATTCACCCCACACCAGTACGCCCTGCATGGCCGCCATGACGCTGGCCATAGGGTTGAACGCCATGAGGGGCTGCACTTGCTCGGGCAAAATGCTGAGTGGGTACACAATAGGCGTGAGCCAGAACCAGAACGTGATGAAGATGCCGAAGAACTGCCCGACGTCGCGAAAAAACACATTGAGCACGCCCAGCACCATGCCCAACCCGATTGCAAACAGCAACAGCAAGGCCAACACCGGGGCCAGCGCCAAATAGGCCCAGCCCGGAAAGTTGCCGGTAACCAGTAAAAAAGCGGTAAACAACCCAAACACAATGCCGAAGTTGAGCAAGCCTGTGGCCACCACCGAGACTGGCAGGCACAGCCGTGGGAATGTGAGCTTTTTGAGCAGGTTGGCGTTGTCCAGAAACATGTTCTGGCTGCGGGTGGTGATTTCGGCAAACAACCCCCACGTGAGGATGCCAGCACACAGAAAAATGCTGTAGCCAAAGGTGGTATCTACCCCCGGCAGCTTGGCCCGCATGATTTGCGAGAAGATGACGGTGTAGACAAAAATCATGGCCAAGGGCTGCAGCACCGACCACGCCGCACCTAACAGGGAGTTGCGGTACTTGAGCTGGAACTCGCGCTTGACGTTGCCCAGCACAAAGCTCCGGTAGGCCCACACGGGGCGCAGCATACTCAGCATCAGACGCGCCCGTAGTTGTCTTGGAAGCGGACGATGTCGTCTTCGCCCAGATACTCGCCGCTTTGAACCTCGATCATTACCAGATCGAGCACGCCGGGGTTTTCTAGTCGGTGTTTGTGCCCGGCGGGTATGTAGGTGGATTCGTTGGTGCGAATGAAGATTTCGCGCTCGCCGTTGACGACTTTGGCCATGCCGCTGACCACAATCCAGTGCTCGCTGCGGTGGTGATGCATTTGCAGGCTGAGGCTGGCACCCGGCTTGACTTCGATGCGCTTGATTTTGAAGCGGGGCCCCTCTTCTAGCACGGTGTAGGTGCCCCAAGGGCGGGCTACCGAGCGGTGTAGCTTGTAGGCCTCGTGCCCTCTGGTTTTGAGCTGGGCCACCACCTTTTTCACGTCTTGCGCTTTGTCTTGGTGGGCTACCAGCAGCGCGTCGGGCGTGTCGATGATCATAAGGTCGCTCACCCCAACGGTGGCTACCAGACGGTCTTCGCTCTGTACGAAGGTGTTGCGTGTGTCTACAAAAACGGCTTCACCCAAGACGCGGTTGTGGGCAGCGTCGGGCTGAACCAGTTCTTTGACGGCGTTCCACGAGCCGATGTCACTCCAGCCGAAGTCGGAGGGCACCACAGCCACTTGGGCAGATCGCTCCATGACGGCGTAGTCGATGGAAATGTCTGGCACCTGCGCGAACGCCTGGGCCGGGATGTCGAGCATGTGTGCGCTGGCGTTGGCCTGGGCCTTGAGGGCTTGCCAGCAGGCTTGTACAGCAGTGGCCACATCGGGCGCGTGCAGGGCCATTTCATCGAGCAATCGCCCTGCCTGAAAGCAGAACATGCCCGAGTTCCAGAAGAAATTGCCGCTGGATAGGTAGGCTTGGGCTTTTTCAAGGGTGGGTTTTTCGACAAATCGCACGGCCTTGCGGCCTTTGGCCAGCACCTCACCGGCCTCGATGTAGCCAAACCCCGTTTCGGGTCCGGTGGGGACGATGCCGAAGGTGACGAGGTGGCCTTGCCGGGCTAGGGCAGCGGAGTCGGCCACGGCCGCGCTGAAGCGCGCTTGGTCTGCAATGAGGTGGTCGGCCGCCAGAACAAGCATTAATGCGTCAGGGCCGTGTTGCTCCACCACCAGGTGCGCAGCCAGTGCCACTGCTGGGGCGGTGTTGCGCCCTTCGGGCTCAAGCAGGAAGGTACCTGTAAGCTGACCGCCCGGCTTTAGAGCCGCGAGATCGTCTTTGCTCATGAAATAGTAGTCGCGGTTGGTGACGGTGAGCAACTCGCCTTTGCCGCAGCCCAAAGATTCCATCACAGCCAACGCGCGGCGATAGGTTTTGAGCAGCAGGCTCTCGCCATCGGCGAGTTTCATAAAAGGCTTGGGGTGCCCCTCGCGCGAAACCGGCCAAAGGCGAGTGCCAGCACCACCGGAAAGTATGATTGGAATGATCATTTGCTTATTTTATTCCCTGAATCCAAGCCACCCTTGCCTCATGCCTGCCTAGTGCGGGCATGGTCGGACCATGAACTGCTGTGATTCTAGCCCAACTCGTGGGCCTATCAGCCCCATCCGCCCAAGCTGAACCAAGAGGCAAAGAGATCAGTTCGGCAGCAGATGTCACGACTGTGAGGCTGAGCAGCGGCATGCTCTGGCTTTTGCAACGCTCCGGCACGCTGCACCGTAGCCGGCGCATCTGCGGCCGCCAGACTGCAGAACGGGATCTGACGAGGCACTAGGGTAACGGGGTGTGAAGGAAGAAGGGTTAGCAGACGTTTGGTCACGCTACCGCCGTACCGTGCCACGTTCGGCGGGCGCGCTTGAGGGAGCAAGGGTGCTAGCCTTTGATGCATAGCCGGCTGCCGCCAAGG
>Ga0208491_10175_pt1 | contig 11339 bp, 13 predicted proteins | sample SubbioCSW11_NovA_FD_184819 | JGI IMG/M metagenome (GOLD analysis project Ga0208491, IMG submission 184819) | Serpentinite rock and fluid subsurface biosphere microbial communities from McLaughlin Reserve, California, USA - CR11_CSW11_NovA (SPAdes) | ecosystem: Environmental > Terrestrial > Deep...
ACGAAAGGTCGTCAAGGCCTGCAACCTTACTCAGCAATTGTCGACGACTCTCCCCGACAATTCGCTCGCGAAGACTGTCGATTGCAAGTCCACGCAGCGTTATAATCGCATCAAGAAGAGAAATAGCCACCGGGAAAGCTAGCATCGCACCTAGCAATAAGTGCATGCCAGCCAAATCGGCTATGGTTCTTATGTTGCTGCCGATCAGTCTCGCGGCCTCGTCAATTACGATCTTGCTGATATAGAGGTGTAATATTGGCCCTGCTCCATAAAGGAAGTTTAGTGGGAGGAGGATGCTTACTTCCTTTGGTGCCGCTTGACCAATCAATAACAATGCTCGCTTTACTGCTACTAACTTGGGTAGTGCATTTATCATGATGTTTCCACTTCTCCTAGCTTAGTTATCCGCAAGCCTCTTGGCTAATCAGCCTGATGACCAGACGGACGACGACTCACGTGTAGCGCCGCTGTACCGCGTTTGTTTGGTAGAATGGCGTTGCCCACCTTAACAAGATGAAAACATTCGAGTCCAGGTATCAAAACATTGAGACAAGTCAAGCCGCTAGGTGAACTGTAAGAAACGGAGTAAAAAGCTCGAAAACCATTGCCTGCCAGCCTTTTCAGCAGCTCATTAAGGTGGTCCTCAACGCAGCGTGAAACTTGCGTGCTCTTTATGTTTTCAAACTCGGTAAGTTCCCAGTGCCCCTGGCGAATTAGCTCCCCGATACTTCCTTGTAAGCACTTTTGATATTTGGGGAATCCGTCCAATCTTCTTAGAAATGTCGCCTGCTCCTCAAGGTACTTAGATGCGAATTCTTGGTACATATGGTAATCCTGTACCGCTTCCAGCAGAGCTCGCTCTAACGCATATTCTCGCGATAGAGAACAACCACAACCTCGATAATTACCAATGCCGTCGGGGCGAGGAAACATGATGCAGAATGTTGGAACACCTAAGTCGCTGGTAATGTCAAGACCCACTAGCTGCCCCATAGCCAGTTCGTTAGTTTCATCCCACAAACTTTTTAATTCAGGCGGAAGCGAGTTAGGATCAATTAATCGCAGCGGCTCAGGCGAACTGCGAAGAAATGTGCGTATATAAAATAAGGATTCCGCATCACGTTCGATGCGCTCATTTAATGCGTGAACTGCAGCTTCAACGAAACTTGTACCAAAGGCGGTTCCATTGCCGCTAGAATACCTTGATATCTGTGTGTAGTCAAACTTATCGTTGGGTAATCTGGCATCAAAGTAATCTGGGACAGTGAGGATTAGAGGATGCAGAATTCCTTGGGCGGTATCAAAACTCTGAAATGCTCGACACGGCAGTTCTCTATCCGGATGATGGCGAAGCAAAAGTTCGACGGCCTTATCATTAACTAAGGTGTCAATGCATGGCAATTGACGTACGTTTGACCAGGCTATCTGATCCCCTAATTTTAAGTGAGGGCCACATATAGGTCTACTAAGATAGTGTTCAAGTGCCTCATAAATTGCGCTGACTTTGGATTGTATTCCAATCCCTTTGCCGAGTCCATCTGATAAGTAGTTGCCATTTTGGTCATATAAATAACAACACGATGTAACTAGCCTCTCGCCGTATGTATGTATTTTCACTCGGTAACGTAGTAATTCCAACTCAGAATAGGCCAGCTCAAGTGCTTGGTCAGGCGAACAAGCTCGCCCTGGGATCTGTTGGCAAACCTCATTCATAGCTCTACCTCCTTCTTCGCCTTTTCGGGAGTGTGATTACGCGGCTAGTTCAAGGGTGGTTAAATTATTCCGGGTCCGGCATAGTTGTCGATAGTTAACGCACTTGTCTTTCCACAGATTTTAACGCATACTACGTTAGTATTACATGAATGGTAAAGACGTCCCCTTGTGGTGAATTTCACAGATTCACCGGAGACGTCTCCCAAACAGCATCTTAAATGTAAAACATTCTCGCTGATTGAAGAGTTTTTCCGGTCTTTTACTTTTGGCTAAGGATCCGTCCCCTTAAGCGACCAAATCAAGGCTGTTTAATGCAACCAATTCTTCAACTTCATCTTCAAAATAGCAGCTGAATCCCTCAAACGGTGTTGCCTTTACACTTATTTCGGTGCTCGCTTTCCCCATCTTTTTCACCTCCCTTCCTCGCTATCGTGCAAGACGGCCAGCTTGAGCTAGACAACAATCTTTGGGGAGCGCGCGGTCAAGCCGTCCGTCATCGACCTCAAAATGGTCCCTCTTCAACCCGTTTCTGTTACCTGCAATTGCAGCAGCGGCCTCACTACCATGCAAAGTGTTCTTTGCGAGCAGAATTCCCCAATTTTGCAGAGCGCTTCCCCTAGGGGGGAATTACCGAGTCATCGCGGCAGGTCCCAAGGGCTTTGCGGATAAATTAGAGGGCGGTTACACGGCGTTCAACCCCTGTTTCTCTTGAGGGCGCAGGGAGAGAATTTTTACTAGGAGGAGGAAGTGGAGAGGGACAGGGGTCATTAAATGGGGCGGTAAGAGTGGCCGTCCCTTCATGAGTCGCACTTGCGCGGGCTGTAGGACCTAGTGAAGAGGCAGACATTGTCGTTACAAGGCAGAGAAGGCTGAGCAGAGCAAGGCAGTTTTTCAATTGCTACCCTCCATCCATACAATTTTTGCATGACTCTTCTAGCAACTCCATGATATACTCATCACAGCATGTGGCACAAGGACAATATTGTGGCATGGATGACACAGCTTCAATTTACGGAACAGGAAGATTCAGTTTAGGATGGGCGGTGTGGAGCAGTGGTAGGGGCGAAGATTCGCAAAGCGCGCAAAGAAGCGGGACTAACCCAGGCCCAACTAGCGGGGACCGAGCTATCCCGCTCTTTGATTAGCGAGATTGAGCGCAATAAGCGCAACCTGTCAACTGCGACACTGCATATACTGGCGCAAAAGCTCAATAAGCCGCTGGAGTATTTCGTGGTTGAGTGGAGAGTGTCAGGCGCCGAGAGGGCCCTGCTGCTCATCAACCACGCTCACGCCTGTATCGAGATCGGCGATAGTGAGGGCATCCGACTAGCCCTAGATGCGCTGAAAGGGTTCGGAGCTTTGCCAGATGACGTTAAAGCTCGTATGCATGAGCTGATAGCGTGGCATGAGCAAAAGGAGGGTAGGCCCCTAGGTGCCGTTAACCATGCGCTGACGGCTGAAGTGCTGTTTGCGGCGGAGGGGCGGCGCGACAAGCAGTGGTACTGCTGCTATCTCGCAGCACACGCAACCTATGCCTCAGGCTTGTACTCGCAGGCGCTGGAGATGTGCAACAAGGCGCTTGGCATATTTAGAAGTGCAGAAGACATGCCAAGTAAACGACAACTAACGCTGTATCTGCTCGGAAGCATTTACTTCGCGCTTGGCAAGATTGAATCGGCGCAAAAGTGCTATACAGAGATTGCAGCCTCTGACGGCGAGGAAGACAAGCGGAGCTTGCTTCAGGCCTACCACGGTAAAGCCATATGTGCACAACAGCTAGGAAATACCGTAGAGGCGCTCAGGTGGGCCGAACAAGCCGCGCTACAGGCAGAGCAGTGCCGCGATATGGAGTTTTACGCCTCCTCGTTGATCACTTGGGGGTCGTGCCTTGTTAAAATGGGGCATAACGATAAGGCCCTAGCAGTGCTGTGGAACATTGACAATGACTCTCGTTTTGCCGCTCACATTGCGCACACCGCGCGCCGAGAGCTTCTTCTTTGCCTAGCCGAACAAGACCCCTACCCAGGGGTGATATGTATTTCGCTAGAGCAGTATCTGTCGGCCGTGCTCTTAGTCGCACCCAAGCAGGGGGGTTATGAAGACACAAAGACGCAGTGGGCAGTGGCTAAAAGCCGGCTAAGGAGGGCTGCGAAGGGCGACATTGTGTCCGTGATACAACAGTTCGCTTCACTTTTTCTTGCCCTAAGCCACAGTGCCCGCGCGGCAGAAGTGCTGGCCTATGGGGCATCCCTAATGGAGCGGAATAACGACTCTCACGCGGCCTACACCCTGCTGAAAGAAGCATATAGGTTACGCAGGGATACCGCCGTCGAAGTGGGATCCCTATAGCTTGCGTGGGGACACATTAAGTAAGTAACCTTCTGTCTGCACGGTTCCTTCGCCGCGACGTACAGAGGCCATGGGACAGATAAGGACCTGCTAGGCGGCATCTTAGGGCTGCTGCCGGATGACGAGAGGCTAAGAGACGCCTTTCTTCTAGCCAAAGAGAAGGGCTGCTCGACAAGGTGCTAGACCACTGCCATAGGGTTAAAGAGGCTGGTAAAACTATAGAGCTTGCGGAAAGATTAATGGTCACCATGCGGTATACAATTCGTAATCAGCGGTCTCCAACGAACTGTGTTCTATCAAGACTTCTAACAAAAGTTCTAACGGAAGCCAGCAAAGAGGGGCATAGTTGAGCCAAACTCGCGTTCGTAAATGTGGCATAAACCTTTGCTATTACTGATTCTAGCCAAGCCCACCAGAGGTGGACTAAGACCACGCGCCTGTCTGGCAGTCAAGAGGTCAACGGTTCGATCCCGTTATGCTCCACCAAAAGAATCAGTAACGCCAAGGGTCTTCATCCCTTGGCGTTTTTGTATTTTGCTGAGCGCGAGGCAGCTCCTGCTCTCGCTACTTGGGGAATTTCAGTGTTTAATGAAATTTCATTGGTGGACAGCATGCTAGTGACAAGTTTGAGCTAGCGGCTTGGTGCGTTATGAGCAACCATCTACACGCTATCGTTAAGACTGAGCTCGCGACGTTATCGCGGGCGGTGAAGGTCATCAACTTGCGGTACGCGGCCCGATACAATCGCAGGTATCGGCGGGTGAGCCCGGTTTTTGGCGACCGTTACCGCAGCGAAGTTATCGAGGACGACGCCTACTTGCTCGGCGCCTTACGTTACATACACAAAGAACCATACTTTTGTTCACTTCTCGCGTAGTAGTCAGTCAAAATGAGTGGGGTGAGCGCAACAACAGTATGATAGGGGGTTTTATTAAGGGGATAGAAGCTCGCCCGCTGGTTCTGGATGAGTTCGACGAGAAGCTGTGGGTGGTCGCGGTTGAGACTGTAAGGGTAATGCCAGATGGCGGGCTACTATTTCAATTCAAAAATGGGGCGGGTTTTGAGGACTCACAGAAAAAATGCTCTCCATATGAAGCACTCAAGCCAGTCATTAGACTGGTTCTTAATTTCATCTGGGTTGAAGGAATTCAAGTAGACCTATTGAAATTATGGAAACAACAGTTGTTATGGCGTCCCAGAATGGGGCAAATAGAGCAATGTGTTTTGGTGCTCATAATTGTTGCAGATTAGCTACCTAAGTTGTCTGTACAGGGTGAGGCCGCAAAGTTGGTAGTACTCCGGGCATAACAGGTTTAGGAGGTGGGTTCATGGTTGGCCTTCGCATCAAACAGGTCAGAATATCATTGGGACTGTCTCAGGCCGGTAGCAGGCGAAGTGCTCTCTCGTTCGTACATAGGAGCCGTAGAAAGAGGCAGGGTCAATCCTACACTGGATAAGCTCAAATTGATTGCTGAACGGTTAGGCAAGCCTGTTTCGTTCTTTGTGCCAGACGAGCAGGAGCTCCTGTCTGACAGGTTAGAGGCAATGCTTAACCAGGCCAGGGCCTTAGTAGGGGCTAAAGAATGGACACAGGCGAAGGCTCTGTTTGACGAGTGTCAGCAAGCTTGCAGTCAGGTAGTTCGTCCCTGTGTTCGCGCACTCTATTTGGAGGTCAGGGCTGAGATTGAGCTTTACGGGGCGGGCGTGCTTAAGGCTGTAGATTCCTACAAGGCAGCAGCACAAGCCTATAAGGATGCCAGTCTGACAGCTTCAGCATGGAAGTGCCTGTACACCTCAGCTATGCAACTGTATTTGGCAAACCATGTAAGTTACGCGAGCTTTGTGGCGCTGAAAACTCTAGAAACCATTGAACCTGACGAGGGTCTTGTCGATGAACTGGCGAAGACCCACTATCTGATAGGATGTTGCTACGCAGCCCTCGGTAATAGCACCGGCGCAAGCGAGCATTTTTCACAGGAAGACGTCGAGGAGTGGGAGCATTTAAAAGACAATTGGGCTATAACCAAGTGTTCATTACTGCGAAACCCTGACGAAGTAATGAAAGTAGTGTCCCTCTTTTCCCAGTCATTCATTAAGCTTGCCCGCTACAGGGATGCTGCCGATGTACTGAGTTTTGGTGCTGAACTGCTAGAGCAGCAGGGCCGACCCAAGGAGGCCCTTGAGCTGATGAAAGCTGCCTGCGACCTGTATAAGAGAAGACCACAGTAGCACTGTGCTACTATCATGTCCTTGTGACACTCCAATCCATCAGTTACAATTAGAGAGAGCAATATAGGAAAATGATGGATAGAGGGTGAGAAGTGTGTTCAGGAGAGTAACAGCCACTCTGCTGGTGGTGCTGGTGCTACTCTGTCAGCCCATGAGACTGGTTAGAGCTGGCCCAGTAACAGCCAGCCCAAATAATGACGTCGTAGTTGTTTTGTGGGATCCACCGAAGCCGTAAGGCTCGGAAATTCCACCGGAGGTAACCGCCGCTCGCTGGTCAGTTCATGCCGTGTGTGATGCACCGTCGTGGAATGATTGGTCTTCACGACTAAGTAAAAGTAAGATGAGATGAGGTGTATGTTTTGCACAAGCGCACTGTCGTGGGTGTCCTCGTCGTTTGTCTGGTAGCAGTAATGTTTGGTTCTTTGGCTTTCGCATCGTCCAGCCCACAGCCTCAAGATTATACTCCCTATAGAGAGTAATTGGCTATCATATCAAGCTGACAGGGTCAGCTTCCTAGATGAGCTTAACCGCTTCACACCAGAAACTCGTTTAAAGGCTCTGGTTATGCTTGAAGACTACACAGACATGCAAATGTTAAACACCATGCTAGAACCCGAAACACACCGACTCTTTTACCTGCGGGCGGGGATTCCCGCTTTGCTGGCGGGAAGGACCATCTTGGAGCACTTCACATTTTGCGCAGGCGACGAGCAGTTTACTGGCCATCTTTGCACAGATAAGGTCATAGAGAAGTTCATAAACATGATTCTCCCGAAGAACATTGAAACATGTGAACAGGAGCTTATGAACATTCGGCGGGCGCTTGCAAAAGAGAACGGACTTGAGAGTAAGGCTATCCTGACTAAGCAGGAAAATGACCTTGTCCAGGCCATTGACATCCTCAGAAAACACGGAAAAACGGAGGTTCGAGTATACGCGATTGGTATAGAGGCTAGAGTGAAAGACTTGTTCGAACTCCAGAGTTAACCAGGAATTGATTTGGTAGATGTTGCTGCAGTACGGGGTACTGTTGACATCAGATTGACAAACCCTGTGTTTTCGCCATTACGCCCAGAGGAACGCAGATAGGCCTCTATGCTTGAGTCAGCGCCCAACAGACATTAAATACCCCGCAGCTACTGAGGTTCGCGCTGTGTATCTCAGAGCGCCACTATGCTGTAGTTCTCTGTTCAGCATCGTGCATCGGCTGGCCACGGAGTTCGCGATGGGTAGCTTAGAGGATTTGTGCGGTGTGGTCGCGTGTCCATAGTCTACTGACGATTGCATAATGAGTAGGGGTTCATTGGTGAAAACGAAAGGGCATGAAGGGGGTGTTTGAATGAAGATTAAAGGGATTACTCTTCGTCGATGGCTTATAGTCATTGTTCTGATGATTGTAGTGGTGTTTCTAGGCTTTGGCCAATTCGCGACATTCATGATGCGGACGGCCGAGTCGAACAGCTACGTTGCGGAGCGATATCTGGTTGAAAACTACCCCGGGTTTTCCCCAACAGGGCGAAATTTCGGGCCTGTCACTTGGAGGAAATCCTCGCACATTTTTCTAGGATCAATGGACAGCAGTGAAGTGGAGATTGAGATTGTGGTCGACCGGGGCAGGGCTCAATTAAAGGAAATACGTCGTAAGTAACACCCCAAACTCGGGGATGCCAAACGCACGCAGCGGAAGGTTCTGCTCTCCCCTTCTGATACAAGCATAGCACGGATTCTGGTTGTCCAGCAAAAGGGGTATAGGGCATATCTCAAGTATCCTATGCTCGCTTTGTGGATCTATGGCCGCTGTTGATTCATCGAGCAGCACGAGTTCGGCTTTGGTGTGGCGCAGCAGCGCACGCGCTATGGCGATTTTTTGCCATTCTCCGACGGATAGGTCGGTTCCCTGTTCAAGCATTTTGCTAAGTGGTGTATCCTAGGCCAAGGGGTAGCTCTGCGATGTCGAGACCGACCTCCTGAGCTACTAGCCACAATGTACTATCGTATGGCTAAGGATGATTGGTAAACTTCGGCGCCCTCATAAACCATAAGTTCAAGGTGTCCAAGGGCAGTTATAATGTAACCTCCTCTAGCTTACGGTGAGGACGCAGGGGTTGTCCGACGACAACGGTTTCCGGGGCCATTTGACTTGCATTGCGGTATGGCATACAGTAATACTGGAGGTGAAGGAAGAATGGATACCGCAAAAGTGGCAATCAGTATCAACAAAGAGATTCTTAAGAAATTGGATAATCTCGTAAAGGACCATGTTTTCCCAAGCCGAAGCCGGGCAATTCAAGAGGCAGTGGAAGAGAAGCTTAACCGAATGCAACGAACTCGGCTTGCTGAACAATGTGCCAAATTGCATCCAGTACACGAACAACAATTGGCTGAAGAAGGGTTGTCTCTCGAGGTGGATAAATGGCCCGCATACTAAGAGGTGAGATCCGGTGGGCTGACCTCAATCCAGTTCGTGGTCATGGGCAGGGTGGAATGCGCCCGGTGGTTATTATCAGTCAAGATGTCTTCAACGAACGTTCAGGCACTGTAATCGCCATGGCTATAACGAGCCAAGCGCAGAGAGCGGGATTTCCATTAACGCTTGATCTAGAATCAACAAACCTTCCCAAGCGATCATGGGTGAAAATCAGTCAAGTTCGTACGCTATCAGATGAGCGAATAGGGCATGTTATTGAGAAACTGCCTCCTGAAACGATGAACCAATTGATAGAAGGGCTAAACGAAATCGTGGGTGGCTAGCAAGACATAGGATCCGCAGAAATCCGTCCCTTGCCCTACTGTCCCGATAAACGTGATTTGGGGCGACATTCAATGAGTATCCACCAACTAGCGTCCGCAATCGATAAACTCTTGACTTCCCTTGCTCCATCACACCGCCCGACACGCACTGACATGAGGTGCAGAAAGAATCAGTAACGCCAAGGGTCTTCATCCCTTGGCGTTTTGTGTTTTCGCGCATTGCCCCCGTTATAAATTTTGGGAAGGTAGGATCCAAGGCAGGAATCCCCGCATCCTGCGGCTAACACTAAACTAAGCAAAGCATTTCGAGGAGTGTAGATAATGGAAGAAACCGGTACAGCCATTATTCTGGCTGGCGGTCTAAGTACCAGAATGGGCTTCAGCAAAGAGGCTCTTCTCATTAATGGAGAGCGCCTCCTGTATTCTCTCCATGACACTCTGCGCAGGCGATTTGAACAGATCATCGTAGTTAGCAATACCCTGGAGGATAGCGAAAAAAGAATGCTTGAAGTGGTGCGCGACGAACTGGTGGGACTTGGTCCCCTAGGCGGCATTCATGCCGGGCTAAAAACTGCGAAGAGTAGGTACAGTTACGTGCTGGCCTGTGACATGCCATATCTTAACATGGACTATGTATCGTTTCTGCAGGGCCGGCTTCCTCCCCCTGACCAAGAGATCTCCGCACTGGTCACCGCCCTTGGTTGCCATATGGAACCTTTTAACGGCTTCTATAACAGATCGCTGGTAGACCCTATCCGTGTCTTTGCGGCTACGGGGCAAAAAAGCCTGACAGCATTCCTGCGCTCTCAGAGTGCCGTACTCGTTGACGAGGACACAGCAAGGCGCTTTAGCCCGGATTGGTCCATGTTCGCCAACATCAACACCCCTGCAGACATGCTCGCCCTAACCGGCAGTCTGGCGACGAAAGGAGGTAGAACACATGACAGAGACTAAGTCTGTCAGGATCATGAAGATTAATGCTGGTGAGACAACTTGGGGGACTGATCTTGTTGTAGATGAGGCCCCCTTGAGTATTCGCATCAACGGACACAGGTACGCCACTCTCATGTGCACTCCTGCTGCAATAGAATACTTGGTGATCGGTTACCTCCTCTCAAGTGGTGTAATCCATAAGCTTGATGACATTTCAGGTATCGAGCTTGATGAGATCAACTTGATAGCAAAGGTTTCGCTGGCTGCTCCCTTTTTCCCGGATTTGCGCGAAAAGACCCTAACCACTGGTTGCGGTAAGGGTGAGATTTACCTCGAGGTGCTTCAGTCCTGTCGGTATAACGATATGGAAATGATTGTGGGCGCCGAGGACCTCCTTTCTCTGGTGTCCCGCTTTAATAAAAGCTCACGCCTCTTTCAGGAAACCGGCGGAGTGCACAGTGGCGCCATTTGTTCCACAGAAGAAACCTTGCTCTTTCATGAGGATATTGGCCGCCACAACGCTGTTGACAAGTTGGTCGGTGAGGCTTTGGCGAAAAGACTCAACCTCGCTGACAAGCTGCTTTTGACTAGTGGCAGGCTTTCCTCCGAGATTTTGCTCAAGGCTGCCAAGCAAAGCATACCGATCATTGTGTCGCGTTCAGCCCCCACAGCCCTGACTATTGAGCTGGCTCTGCGTCTCAATGTCACCCTAGTCGGCTTTGCCCGGGGTAACAGAATGAATATTTATAGTGGGGCAGGACGTATAAAAATACATTGAATTTTTCAGGGTTTTAGGGGCGAATCATAGTCTCTTTTGCAAATATTCTTTAAATGGAGGAGGGTAAAGCAAGTGGGAGTAGAGAAGGAGCGCAATAAATATCTAGACCTGCTATCTCCTGTTCCTGTGTTGGAATTGTCTCATCCAGAAAAAGGGAAGGCGCTGTTGAATGAGAAGATAGTGCCTGAGCAAGAAGCCTTAAGGGAAGTGGCGAGAACACTGCTGCTAGCAAAGAACCCTGTTATTTTTGCGCCGGGGCGGATTCTGCTTTGGGGTTGGGGGGAAGGTTCTTACGAAAAGGCAGAAGCGTTAAAAGTTTTGGCGGCGGAAGTTGGCGCGGAGATCCTGCCTGTGATGGATGTGCGCCCGGAGTATCCTAAGATGAGAACTGCCACAGAAATCAATCCGTATCACGTGGATTTAGTTATCGGTCATAATAAATATGATGTGGCAGTTTTTATGGGAGTCGAATGCTCTTATGCCGATGTCGCCTTAAAAATCATTAGAGATGGTACTGAATGTTATACGGTTGCTTTATGCGGCCACTTAGGGCATGTGGATGCTTCAGCTACTTTCTGTCATATGG
>Ga0208491_10176_pt1 | contig 11276 bp, 9 predicted proteins | sample SubbioCSW11_NovA_FD_184819 | JGI IMG/M metagenome (GOLD analysis project Ga0208491, IMG submission 184819) | Serpentinite rock and fluid subsurface biosphere microbial communities from McLaughlin Reserve, California, USA - CR11_CSW11_NovA (SPAdes) | ecosystem: Environmental > Terrestrial > Deep...
TAAGGCAGTTGGGACTATACATCGTTAGTCTAGGGGAGCAGGCCTATGTGCTACCGAAAAACATCGTTCCTAAGGGTCGCCAATACATACCCTATGTCTTTAGCAATGAAGAGCTAACGAAGATATTTGCCCGAGCTGACGCTTGCCACTACCATCCCGAGGCCCCTCATCGCCAGCGCATCATGCCGCTTTTGTTCCGCATGTTGTATTGCTGTGGCTTGCGCATCTCGGAAGCTTTAAATCTCAGGGTACGGGATGTAGATATGGAGATAGGCGTGCTGACCATTAAAGACGGTAAGCTCAACAAGGATAGACTGGTTCCCCTGTCCCTTGAACTCCTTGAAAGATGCCGCACTTACTGCCGACAAGTGCACATGTTTTCCTGCCCTGACGCTCATTTCTTCCCTGCACTAAACGATCGGGCGGTGTCAAAAGGGAACGTATACAAGAACTTTAGGAGATTCCTGTGGCAGGCCCGCATTTCTCACGGTGGATGGGGCAAAGGGCCGCGTGTCCACGATTTTCGCCATACCTTTGCCGTCCATTGTTTGAGACGTTGGGTTCTAGAGGGTAAAGACCTAGCAGCTTATCTTCCTGTCCTTAAAACCTATCTTGGGCATCACTCATTCCAAGACACATCGCAGTACTTGCGGCTTACGGCTGAGCTTTATCCAGACATAACGGCAAAGGTTGAGCAAGAATTTGGCCATGTCATCCCTTCGCTAGAGGGAGTGAACTATGAGACCCACTGACTTTGCTAAGGCCTTGTCTCATTACCTCGGTGTGCACCTACCGGGGCAGCGTAACGTTAGTCCCAACACAATTAAATCCTACCGAGACACTTTTAGGCTCTTCTTGGTTTGCTGTAGAGACAGACAGAAGATTCCAGTGGAACGTTTATCCCTGAGCCACATCAATGAGTCTTTAGTAGTTGAGTTCCTAGCCTGGCTTGAAAACGAAAGGCGGAACAGTATAAGTACTCGAAACCAGAGACTGGCCTGTATTCATGGATTCTACCGCTACATGCAAACTCAAGCGCCAGTTAGCTTGCTAGAACACCAGAAGATACTGGCAATCCCCATGAAGAAGGCCCCGCAGCCTGCAGTAACCTATCTCACCCCTGATGCGTTAAAGCTTATCCTTGCCCAACCGGACCTTAATACGCGTAAGGGTAGGCGCGACCTGACGCTGCTATCTGTGCTCTATGATACAGGTGCTAGGGTGCAGGAATTAGTTGATCTCACGGTGCGTCACGTTCGCCTTGATCACCCCCCTATCCTGACTCTCACCGGAAAAGGTCGTAAGACTAGGCAGGTCCCGCTAATGTCCAATACCGAGAATCTTCTAAAACGGTACATGGCGGAAAGCCGCCTGCTGCAAAACGGCAAACAGGACAATCCTCTCTTCTTTAACCGGCAGTTCAGCAAGCTTACTTCGGAGGGGGTGACATTTATCCTAAGCAAACACGCTTCAAACGCAAGGGCAGTGTCCTCAATTGTTCCAGATAAGGTTACGCCCCATGTCCTCAGGCACACTAAAGCTATGCACCTGCTTCAAGCCGGGGTCAGTCTTGTTTACATTCGGGACCTCCTAGGGCATGTCGATATCTCTACGACCGACATCTATGCTCGAACAGACACGGAGCTCAAACGTAAGGCTCTGGAGAAAGCATACCCTAACATAGTCTCGGAAGGCTTACCACCATGGACAGAGGACGAGGACTTGCTGGCGTGGTTAAGTGGCATCCAGCTACGAAGTGGTATTATTCCAAGTAAATAGGGCCAAGGTCACGTAAGGCCAAAGGTTTTCGAGGTTTACTTTGGATAACGCACAACTTCGGATAAGGCGGTCCGCTTTCTCCGCTACTGGCCAACATCTACCTGAACGAATTCGATCAGGAGATGGCGAGTCGTGGAGTGCAGGTCATCCGGTATGCGGATGACATCGTGGTACTAGCTAAAAGCAAACGAGCCGCCGAACGCCTGTTGGAAAGTAGTCGCAGGTATCTGGAGGACAAGCTGAAACTTAAACTCAATGTCCAAAAGAGTAAGGTGGTCAGCGTGCTGGCACTAAAGCATTTCAAGTTCCTTGGGTTCTGCCTTGGGAAGAACGGTAAAGGCGTATATATACGCGCCCACCGTGATTCCCTCATAAAGGCGAAACGGAAGTTAAAGGAACTGACCCGTCGGAACCAGGGCAAAAGTGTGCGCATGGTCATGGAAAACGTGAAAAGCTTCATCCGGGGGTGGCTCGGCTATTACTATGTGGCCGACATCAAACGGACTTTACAGTCATGGAACGAATGGTTACGTAGACGGTTCCGGATGTACATCTGGAAGCAATGGAAGAAGCCGAGAACCAAGGTGATGAACCTGAAGAAACTCGGCATTTCTGACCACCAGGCATACCAATGGGGTAACACCCGACTGGGATACTGGCGGATCTCTGCGAGCCCGGTACTGACCCGTTCCATTACAAACGAAAAGCTCGCAAAGGCCGGGTACTACGATTTCCCAGCCCAGTACGAGCAATTGCGCTTATTGCACTCAAACGGTTGAACCGCCGTATACCGAACGGTACGTACGGTGGTGTGAGAGGACGGTCATTCAGCTAATGGGTGACCTCCTACTCGATCAACTTGGCGTTGTGAAAAAAGCGCTGACAGACTTGTCGAATAGTGTCGAAATCTTTTGGGTCGCTTCCAGCAGGAATAAGAAGGGGGGGGAACTTAGTAGAGAATGAAAGGGTTGGGAGTTATACGACAATAAGGAGGGTGGACACTTATTAATTAAATTGATTTGCGCACTACTGGTCCTAGCAATCGGTACTGTGGGCGTAGCTCCCATTACCGCAGGGGCAGTGTATGTTGAGCCTGCTGATCCGTCGCAAGCAGAGGGTGATGTATCAACTCAGGGATTTGCGATGGCTAAGAAAGTTGCCGCATCCGTGGTAGATTGGCTCATGAGAATCCATTTTCTGCGTGAATTATGGCATGAACTGCAGGCTAGGGTCACGTTCGTTCACGGTCGCACAGGGATCGCTCATTGGGCACTTTCCGGGGAACATGCCGCCGACATAGTTAATGGAGTAGTGAACTGGAAATAGTTTAACCCCCCTACCCTTTCATTCATGTTTTCGACAAGAGCAGACATATTACAATGCTATATGCGGAGGTGGTGATTACATGCGCAAGGAACCAAGCATTATCTGCGATATGGTGGGCAAGGTCTTTGCCAAATCGCAAGGTGTCGAAGTTAGGGCCTTACACAATGTCAGTCTTCAAACTGACGATGGTGAGGTAGTGGGTTTAATAGGTCCGAATGGCTCTGGCAAAACAACCCTGTTTCGTGCCATGGCAGGTTTTTTATGGCCTAGTAGCGGCAGTATTCGCCTGAAAGGAATGGACCCGCAAAAGGCCTTAGAGAATAGAATAGTGGGATTCTTAGCTGAGGAGCCGAGATTTTCACAGGTGATGAAGGTTAAGGACTATTGGCGAGCATACCTAAGCCTAGCTAGGCCAAGCAGGCCAGAACACAGCTTCGTCGCTGATGCCATGGAGATAGCTAGTTTCTCCGACAAGAAAATCGGGCAGCTCTCGAGAGGCATGTTGCAGCGCTTTGCGCTGTCTATGTGCTTGGTTTTTCCACGGCAGGTATACTTGCTAGATGAGCCCACAGAAAGCCTTGATGTCAACTTCCGTTGGAATTTAATTGAAATACTTTCTATGCTGCGAAAGCAAGGCGCAACTATAGTGTATGCTTCGCACAACTTAAATGAGGTGGCCAATATTTGCGACAGAGTACTGGTTATGCGGAAAGGGCAGCTTCACCAACAGGTAGCTACCGTCAACACCAGTATGGCCAAGTTTAGAGCTCCGGAGGGTCTGAAACTGCCGGAAGAGTTTGCCGGGATTCAAGTGTCGGCCAACGGAACCGAATATGTGGTCGAGGTGCCTAACGAACAGGTAAATAGTGTCTGCCGCTACGTGCTAGACCAAAGCGGCGATATCATCGAAATCCGTCCACGGTCGCTTGAGGACTTACTTAAGACTAGCATTTTGGAGGATATTTCATGACGAAACTGTGGGAGATGACCGCTTTTTTTCTCGCCAATGTGCTTCGTAAGCGCACAGCATATGTTTACCTTGTATTCATGGCCCTACTCATACTCCGCTTTGCCTTCTACGAAGACACGCCGCACTTTGTCATGGAAAACCGTAGGGCGGACTATTTTTCGTGGGCACATTTCTTTGGGTCTTGGCTCTTAATCATGCTTAATATTTCTGTGTTTGAGGAAGTACTCTCCCGAAAAAATGTGGACGGACTGTTGTCGCTAGGGCTCACGCGCGCAGTTATCTTCGGAGCTGCTATTCTCTCTGTAATGATCATGATTTTAGTATGGACTGGCAGCATTTTAGCGCTGTCCACGTACGTTGTTAGGCCGTCTTGGCCTCTCTTTTTAAGGGACGCCGTCGCCTATCTCTTGCTGTCAGTCCAACTGATGCTGATTCAAGCGTTTACTTTGCTATTGCTTGGCAAGATGCCCATCGCTAGTGCGGCAATTGCGGCTTTGAGCCTCTACTTGGCCTTAGGCACTGTTGTACCTTTCTTTCAGGAAGCGCCCGCTATACCGGCCTGGATACTGCCGCTGGCACATCAACTTTTTTTTGGAATTTCTCGATATGTGGACAGCGGAACTTTCTCTACCGAGTTAGTTCACTCACTTATAGGAGTAGGTGCGTGGTTCGGCATTGCCGTGTATTGGTCAATGCGTTCCTTTGTGCGCAAAGACCTAAGCGCTTGATGAAGTAGCGGGCAGTTTTCACCCTGAAAAATGCAACAAGGAGGCGCGGCAAATGTCTAAATGGAACATATTAGAATCCATAGTCTATATTGTGATGAGCATAATAGCTATCCTGTTTTTTGAGGGCAGGTTTCTCTCCAATGTCATAATTCTTGCCCTCGCTATTATCGGCCTCGCTTTAAAGCTTTTTGTGCTAAAAAGTTCTGTGAAGTAGCCTCGGTTATTTCGTCAGCGTCAAAGACCTGCTACCCTGACAATGACGCTAGTATCTGTAATTCAACTCTAAGTCGCCGCCACGAAAGCACTTGCCCCTTCCTGAAACGCCGTATGGTTCAGTTCCACCGTATGCTTGGGCACAGCGCTCTCTAGCGCGCTCAGCCAAGTAGCGGCAGGCAACGGCAGGCAGGTCGACAGTGCTCCGAGCAGTACGGTGTTAGCGAGACGCAAATTGCCGAGCTTCTCCGCCACGCTATGCGCATCAATGCACACAACTCGTAATCCAGCTGCGGTAAGGCTAGCCGGAATGTCCGCAGGGTACGGCTCTTTCTCGAGCAAGACGCGGCTAGGGTATATGGTTTCACGTGACAGAATTACGGTGCTAGCGGGCTTCAACAAGCTAGCCCAGCGCAGCCCCTCTAGCATCTCTAGGCCGAGCAAAAAATCACCGTCACCTTTAGGTATGAGCGGTGAATGCACCGCTTGGCCAAAACGCACGCTCCCCCACACCATGCCGCCGCGCTGGGCCAGCCCGATGACATCTGTCGTTTTAACATCAAAGCCCGACTGCAAAGCGACCATACTAATGACGCGCGTCGTCAGCACCAAGCCCTGCCCGCCGACTCCGGCGATAAGAATGTTGGTCGTCATGCCTGATCCTCCCCTCTTGCCACGGAGTATTTAATCGCCTTGACGGGGCACACCTGTGAGCATACAGAGCAACCTACGCACATATGAGGGTTAATGTATGAATTTTTCTTGCTCTGGCCCTCGTAGACCTGCATCGAGATGGGAGGGCAGTTGACGCCAATGCAGGCCCGGCAACTGATGCAGATTTCTCTGTCGACGTAGAAGTGAGGTTCTCTAATTCTAAAATTTAGGGCGCACGGGCGGGTGACTATCACTACAGAAAGTCCATCGCGCTTCATCGCGTCCGAAATAACGGTCTTAGTACTGCTGTAATCAAACTGGTCAGCCACTGTGACATCACCTATGCCTAAGGACATGAGTACGGCAGCGATGTTTGTGGTGTGCGGTTCCTCGCCTAACTCACCGGTGGTGGGAGTGGGTTGACCACCTGTCATGGCCGTAGTGCGGTTGTCGAGCACAATTACCGTGATATTGTGCTTGGTGGTGGCGAGGTCGGCAAAGCCGGAGAGACCGGAGTGAAAGAGAGTGCCATCGCCGATAACTGACACCAACGGCTTGGCCATGTTGGCTGCTTCATGGGCCATGGCCATCCCTTTAATGATGCCGAGTGACGCCCCCATGCTGATGTTGGTCTTTAGCACCTCGAAGGGCGGCAGAATGCCGAGCGAGTAGCAGCCGATGTCCCCCACCACGGTGGCCTTGGCCTTTTGCAAGAGGTGAAATACAGGGCGATGAGGACAGCCGGCACAGAGCAAAGGGCTGCGATGCACCACTGCGGGAGAATCTATCGTTGTCTTTAAAGACTGCGGCAGGAGGCCCGCTTTTTCTAAGCCCTCCTTAATGCGCTCAGTGGTCAGCTCGCCAGTAAACGGAAAGTGCTCTTTGCCGGTTACCACAAGGCCTGCGGCTTGTAATTGTGCCTCGATAAAGGGCATCAGTTCTTCGATAACCATGACGCGCGAATATTCGGCAGCTAATTCCTTTAACCTAGCGATAGGCAATGGATAGCACAGCCCCAGCTTGTAGACTGAGAGCCCGGCCCCAAGCTCTTTAACGTACTGGTAGGGCAAGCCGCTCGTGACTAGGAGCGCTTCGCGCCGACCGCTGTCCTCGTAGTTGTCTAGTTCAAGCGAGGTAGCCTCTGCCGCTAGCTTAGTCACGCGCTCCTGCATGAAGTATTGCTGTGCGTTAGCATAGGGTGGCAGCATGCAGTACCTAGCTTGGTCCGGTATAAAGCTAGTTGTTACGGGTGCAGTCCGTTCGCTAAGCTCGACCACAGAGCGACTGTGGCAGAGGGTGCTCGTTAGCCTGATTATGACGGGCATGCCGTACTGCTCACTAATTTTAAGGCCTATGCCAACAAAGTCTTTTGCTTCTTGTGCGTTGCTGGGCTCAAGCAGGGCACAGTTGGCAAACTGGGCAAAAAATCTGCTATCCTGCTCGTTCTGGGAGCTCGACAGCCCAGGGTCGTCGCCTACCACCAGTACAAAGCCACCATTGGTGCGGATTTGCGTGAAGGTCATGAAGGGGTCGGCCGCGATGTTTACCCCGACGTGCTTCATGGACACCAGTGACCTAGCCCCAGCGAAACTGCCCCCGATGGCGATCTCGAGGGCTATTTTTTCGTTCATCGCCCAATGAGCCTGTATATCTGCATAGTCCTTCAGGCTCTCCATAATTTCCACTGTGGGCGACCCAGGGTAGCTAGAGGCAACGACGCCGCCGGCTTCCCAAAAGCCGCGGGCGATAGCCTGATTGCCGGTAAGAAGTACGCGCTCGCGCATGTTTTTCGCCTCCTTATTATGAGTAGGGGTTGTAGGTGAGGGTAGCCGCTAGCCCCACACAACCATTCTTTCGCGAACGTAGCGATAATCCCTGCTAGCTTGCCCGTACCGACTTCGCGCCATAAAGGCAAGAAGTCGGTACAGGCTATGTCTCCGGTATATGTGGTAGGCCTATTCGGCATGTGTTACTATATAGTGCAGAAGAGAAACGCACGAAGGGGGGGGGTGCTTCATGAGTAAGCTTGGGGCTTTATTTAAGCGTTACTATACAAAAGAGCTGGCAGACCGCGATGACCTCACGGTTTATGATTTATTTGAGTGGTCGAAGCGGGATGTTTTATTAAAGGATTACAAGAGCGGCAAGGTCCTGACGGATATGAAGGGCCTTGACTTCCCCGTACACTACTCCCAAAACGCGGTAGATATTACTGCCTCGAAGTACTTCCGCAAGGCGGGGGTAGGTAATGAGTCCGGGCAGGAGACTTCGCTCAAGATGCTAGTGCATCGCATGGTGGACTTCTGGGCAGCGGCGTTACAAGAAGAGGGACTTATCAAGACACAGGAACAGAGGGATATCTTCTATGACGAGGTAGCTTACGGGCTACTTAACCAGATGTTTGCTCCAAATTCGCCGCAGTGGTTTAACACTGGCCTCGCCCGCAGTTACGGCATCAAGGGTGGTCAGAACGATTTGTTTTACTATGACCCTAAGCAGAGTAAGGTCGTTTCTTCGCCAGACACATATACTCGCACCCAGGCCTCTGCCTGCTTTATTCTATCTATTACCGATAGTTTGCTAGGCAAGCACTCGATTACCGAGCACTATGTCACCGAAACGAAACTCTTTAAGGGTGGCTCTGGCACCGGTACTAATTTTTCGCCCCTCAGAGCGGTGGGGGAGAAACTCTCGGGTGGGGGAGCTTCGTCGGGCTTAATGAGCTTTCTCAAAGGGCTTGATCGCAATGCCGGGGGCATTAAGTCTGGTGGAACAACGCGGCGGGCAGCTAAAATGGTGTGTCTCGACATTGATCACCCAGAGCTAGAGAGCTTTATAACCTGGAAAGTTCGTGAAGAAGAAAAAGTGAGGGCTTTAGCCAAGATGGGCTACGCTGCGGATATTGACGGCGAAGCATACGAGACTGTGTCTGGGCAAAACTCTAACAACTCCGTGCGCATTCCCGATGAGTTTATGCACAAAGTGCTTCATCTGGCCCATGAGCCAGGTGCAACCGTCACCCTAAAGGGGAGGGTGGACCCTTCTGTAAATCGGGAGGTCTCTGTCGGGCATTTGTGGGATCTATTTAATGGCGCCGCCTTCCGGGCAGCCGACCCCGCGCCCCAGTTTGCCGACACTTTTAATGCCTGGCACACTTGCCCAGCGGGAGAGGATGGCGACCTATGGGCACCACACAACCGCCTCAACTCCACTAACCCCTGCGGTGAATACGCCTTTTTGGATGATACTAGTTGCAACCTCTCGTCGCTTAACCTCTATCGTTTTTACGATCCGAACAGTGATAGCTTCGATTTAGCAGGTTTTAGGCATATGGTGGGGCTCAATCAACTGCTACTCGAGGCCTCCATAGTGTGGGGGCAATTCCCTACCGAAGACATCGCCCGCAAGACCTACATGTTTCGTGCGACTGGTCTAGGTGTGGCTAACTTGGCCTCGTTACTCATGGCCCTAGGGCTACCCTATGACTCCCCCGAAAGCCGGTCCCTAGCAGCAGCATTAACGGGCCTAGTCACGGGCGAGAGTTACCGGGTGTCGGCCCTGATGGCAGAGGCGGTAGGGCCTTTTGCCAAGTATGATTTGAATAAAGTGCCGATGAACAGGGTAATTCGTAACCACGCCCGGGTAGCAGGCTCGCGCAGCGACCCCTACGAGGATTTGCACTACATGCCCCATCGGGTGGACCATGAGGTGCTTGAAAAAATGGGCTGGCACGATCTTTCGCAGAGCTTAAAGGAGTGCTGGGCCGAGGCAGTGCGCCTAGGAGAAGAGCACGGCTATCGCCACGCGCAAGTGTCGGTCATAGCCCCAACTGGAACGATCTCCTTTGCTATGGACTGCGCCGCAACCTCCATAGAGCCTTTCTTCTCCCATGTCGTCTACAAAAAGCTGGTTGGCGGCGGTTTCATGACCATTGTTAACCCGGTAATCAGCGTGGCCCTCAAGAAGCTTGGCTACACGGCCGAACAAATTGCTGACATTTTGGGCTACATCGGGCGCGAAAAGAACGGCAAGTTGACAGACGGCAAGATCGAAGGGGCACCGCATCTGAAGGAAGAGCATTACAGCGTATTTGATACTGCCAGTGTTAATGGCAGTGGCGCATGTTTTATTCATCATTTTGGGCACGTGCTCATGGTGGCAGCGCTCGCACCCATGGTCTCTGGGGCTATTTCTAAGACCGTCAATTTGCCGCATGATGCGACTACTGACGACTTCAAGGCGGTGCATATCTTGGCCTGGCAGACCGGAGTGAAGGGTATTGCCTTGTATCGCGATGGTTCGAAATTTGTGCAGCCCCTTAACAGCAAGCTAGACAGCAGCGACAACAAGATCGATCTTGAGACCCTAACTTATGATGCTCTACTGGCTTATGCGCGAGAGGCTAAAGAGCGCTTGGCGACACCACTGCCAGGCTCACGTCGGGATAAAGTCACTGGCATTAGAGCGGGGCACACGCATGCCGCACAAATCGAGGATGTAAAGCTGTACATTACTGTCAATCGCGACACCAAGCGGAAAATATCTGAAATTTACATGACCACCGATCGCGAAGGCAGCCTGATTACAGGCTTTCTCAACTCGTTGTCCAAGACTATTTCGGTAATGCTGCAGTATCACATTCCCGCAGAGGATATCGCCCGCATGCTCAGAGGCCAAAAGTTCGAGCCACATGGCTTTGTAACCCGCCACCCCTATATTAAGGCCGCAAGTTCGATTTCGGATCTAATTTCTAAGGTTATAGATATTGAACTAGGCGATTTCTCGCGCGTGCAGGTCAAGCCCGAGGCCAATGACGTGATTATGCGCTCCCAGGAGCTTGTGGTGGGGCCGCCTAAGGCGTCAGCACACGAAAATACTGCGCACATGGCCACGGAGAGGCAGCTGACCATAGAGGATATCATTAAGGACGCTACGGCTAACGGAGAGAAGCTCTATCACTCCACTTGCTCTAATTGTTCTAGTTTTCGCATGGTCACCAATGGCACTTGCAAGGTCTGTCTCGATTGCGGCAGCACCACAGGCTGCTCGTAGATTAGGGGCGGATCAACACATGAGTCGGATCAATTGGCACAGCGACCTTGAGCAGGTCAGGAAGGAACTCCCCAGGCTTCATCCTGACTTCTTCTCTGCTAAGAACGAGGCCGAGTTTCATGCTCGGTTAGATCAACTGCAAAACAATGCCGAAAACATGGATACCTACAGCATTGTCATGGAGATAGCCAGAATTGTGGGAACTGCCAAAGATGCACATACCGCTGTTATGTTACCGCAAAACTACAGGCTCCCTTTTGACTGTTATCCGTTTGCGGAGGGTTTGTACATTACCGCAACTGATAGCGACCACAAAGAGTTGCTACACTCTAGAATAGAGAGCATAGGCGGGCATGAGACCGCGACGATTCTGGCAAGGATGTCTGAGATTATACCTCATGAGAATAGGCAGTTTGTACTGTCCTCCCTACCGAGCTTCGTAATTTGTGCCGACATACTGTACGGAGTGGGGCTCATTACAAGCCCGGAAGAGACCGTGGTAACCGTAGCTAGTAAGCAGGGTAAAATCTTTGAGCGCACTATAAAGACTCTGC
>Ga0208491_10179_pt1 | contig 10968 bp, 8 predicted proteins | sample SubbioCSW11_NovA_FD_184819 | JGI IMG/M metagenome (GOLD analysis project Ga0208491, IMG submission 184819) | Serpentinite rock and fluid subsurface biosphere microbial communities from McLaughlin Reserve, California, USA - CR11_CSW11_NovA (SPAdes) | ecosystem: Environmental > Terrestrial > Deep...
GGTGGCGCGCAGCCCTAGGCCGGCCACGGTGGCATCCCAAAGGAAGGCTTGGGCCTTGTCAGGCGGGCAAGTGAAGGCGCTTATGCGGCCAGCGGTGAAGGCAACCTTGCTCATACGTGCTCCGGATCAGGTGCTCTTTATAATGACGGAGTTCATTCTCGATATCGGAAATCTGGGTATAGAACTCATCATTTTTGGCTGCTTTTGCAGCGTGAAGCGAGTTATTGCTCGCGGAAGTAGCGGCGGCACGGGCCAATGTCTGCTCCTAGAAAAGAGCAGCACCTGCAACGCAAAAAGGACTAATCAGCCGACGTGGTCGGCTGCGTTACAGGTGAGATGGCCTAGGAAGGTGCTGCTGGGTTGGGGTTACTTGTGTGTAAGCACTTGGGTTTAGCCCTCTGCCGGCGCCCCAGAAGGAAGGGGCAAGGTTGGCGGCCCCTAACAGTTGCGCTCTGTTGACCAGACCAAAACTGCAGCCCTCAGGACTTGCGCCCAGGGAGAACTGGCCGTATAGTGGTCTTCTATACAAAAAGCAGAGTCTTCTGATGGCAGCAGAAAAAACGGTTTCGGTCAGCTTCCGGGTGAGCCCGGAGTTCAAGGCTCTGTTGGAGGCAGCCGCGCTGCGTGAGCACCGCAGCCAAACCAACATGCTCGAGACCCTGCTGCTTGACCACTGCAGAAAGCACGGCATCCAGGCCGACTCTTCTGCAAACAACGAACAAAAAGGGAGCCCACATTGATAGAGTCCGCCGGAAAAGTCATTGGCCTGCTGAGCTACATCGAGCAGGTCGAAAAGCTCAAAAGAAAGCCTGCTTTCAGCGTGCCCGACGAATACTTCGTCGCGCATCGGCATGAGCTGCAGGGCCTGCCCGAACTGCAGTTCAACCTCCAGCAAGAGGGAGACGATGTCTGGCTCAAGCTCCCTCGCTTGCAAGAGGTAGCGGCTCCGGAACTGGATGACCTGCTGAAGCCCTGGGTGACGGTCTCGAAGTCCCCGGACAAGGCCCCTGACATCAAGCAGGAGGTTCAGACACCTGTCCCGGGTGAAGAGCCCAAGCGCGAGCGCCTGCAGGACCGCCCTGATGTCAAGGCGCAGTTCGACTGGTATGTGGAGTACATGTGGAAGCCTTGGTCACAAACCGAGCGCCCTCGCCGTAAAGCCATCTCTCTTTACAACAAGCTCTTTGCTTTGCAGCAGGCCATCGCCTCAGAAGGGGCCGAGACACCGCTGGAGCTGGTCTGGGGCATTGGCCATGCCGTCTGGAAGAAAGAGGGCTACCCGACCCCCGTCAAGCACCCATTGCTGGTTCAGGCCTGCAGCATCACCCTCAACGAATTGAGCCTGGACCTCGAAATCAGGCCGCGGGACATCGAGCCCAAACTCGAGGTGGACTGCTACGCCGAAATGGAAATCCCTGGGGTGCACCAGCTGGAGACTTTCTGGAAGAAGGTGGTGGAGTCCAGCGCTAGCCGCCTGACGCCCTTTGATTCCAGCACCTATGAGCCTTCGCTGCGTGCGGCTGTGGGTCATCTGGACCCGTCAGGTGCTTACGTTGATGCCAAAGACTGGAACAGCCTGCCGACCCCCTCCGAAAAGCTCTTGGTCACTGGGAGTTGGGTCATCTTTGGTCGCAAACGGTCTGGCGACATACTGCTCGAAGACATCCGTCGGCTCAAACAGAAGCTCGAAGTGGCCACCACGGTTCCTGCCGTTATTCAGAGTTTTGTCGTGTCCGGCGACGACACGGTTCGCAGGCAACCCGAAATCCCGTTCCGCGGCCTGTCAACCAGCCACGGCCCCCGTGATGCCCGTGAGTTGTACTTTCCGATGCCGTACAACGACGAGCAGGTATCCATCATCCAGAAGCTTGAGAGCAACGACGGCGTTGTGGTCCAGGGCCCACCGGGCACTGGCAAAACACACACCATCGCCAACGTCATTTGTCACTACCTGGCGCAAGGCAAGCGAGTGCTCGTGACCGCAAAAGGCGAATCGGCATTGGCAGTCGTCCAGGAAAAGCTGCCGGAGCGCATCCGGCCCTTGTGCGTCGCGCTGCTGTCCGATGAACGCGATGGCATGAAGCAGTTCGAACATGCCATCCAGACCATCGCTTCCAGCGTCTCTGGCCTGAACCCGAGCCAGGCAGAGAAGGCCATTGCGGCTGCCGAACAGCTGCTTGACCAACTGCACGCAAAGATTGCTCACGTCGACCAAACGGTGGAGGAGTACGCTCAGCACCACATGCGCCACTACACCTTCCGCGGCAAGCCGGTCAGCCCGGAAGAGATGGCCCGGGAAGTGCTCGAGCAGGCCGAACAGCACCAGTGGTTCGATGACGAACCCCCAGAGGTCCAGGAGCTGCCTGTCTCGGACGCTGACATTTCTGCCTTGCGCCAAGCTCGCAAGGCAGTGGGTGACGACCTGGTCTATGTGGGCACCACCGTGCCCAAGGCCGATGAGTTTCCTCAGTGGGTCGACATGCTGGCGCTCCATCGCGACCTGGTACGCGCCAAGACGATTGAAGCCAAGGTCGAGACAGGTGCGGTTCTAGCGTTGGCGGACGCCACGCTTGATACCTTTGACAAGGCCAAGCATCTTGCTGATTTTTTGAGCCAGCGCCAACAAATCCAAGGTCGTGTCGCTGCTGCACAGACGCCGTGGTCCGAGTCCCTGCGTTCGCGGATGTCCGACATGACCCAAGACGACCCGCTGCTCGTGGCGCTGAGGCTGGCCTGCGACAACCTGCAGTTGCTCGAAAAGGCCAGAGCAGCCCTTGTTCCCAAGGCTGTGCAACTTCCGGCCGACGCGGAGCTCGACGAGGACTTCATCGACGCTCTGGTTCGACTGCTTGCCGGCAAGAGCGCCTTTGCGTTGCCCTTTGGAAAATCGGCAGCACGAAAACTGGTAGAAGCCGTCACGGTAGCTGGTGCCAAGCCCAAAAGCGTCGAAGACTGGCAATTGGTCAACGAGTGGGTTCAGTGGCGTCTGCAGGCCCGTAAGGCCCTGGCCCAGTGGTCATCGCTCTCTGGTGAGTTTGGTTTCGACACGCCCAACACTGGGCCTGAGCAGGCGGTGCGCGGGCTGACGCCTGCCATTGCGCTGGTTCGCGATGTTGACCAACTCAAGTTCGAGTTCGACGCCCAGTTGGAGGCAAAGGTTTCGGGCGTCTTTGGGGGCGCCGTGGCAGCCCGCTTGTGGGACGAGGGAGAAGCCTTCGTGGGTGTGCTGCGCGAGAGCTTGCAGTCGCACCTGGACAAGGGCCGGCTCGGATACGCACTGCGTCGGGTGCAGGAAATCGCCAAAAAGCTTGATGGGCACACAGGGGGCATCGCCAACGAGGTCCGCGATTTCCTTTTGGGCCCTCTGGGTCGGCCGGATGCGGACGAAAGCGTTTTGCAGACAACCTGGCTCGCCACGATGTCCGAGTTAGAGCGACTGCAGCAACTTTGGCCCCACATCGTCACCATCGAGCAGGTCACGGCATTGCTGGAGAGCGCCGGCGCGCCTAAATGGGCCCAACGTGCCAAGGCACAGAAGGTCGAGGGAGAAATCGACGCACTGGTGCCTTTCAACTGGAGGGAAGCCTGGGACTGGCGCTTGGCGGTCTGCTTCCTGGACCGTATCGACGGACACCACAAGATGCGTCAGCTCTTTGAGGAGCGGCGCCAGTTGACCAATGCCCTGGCGAAGACCTACCAAGACCTCGTGGCCGAGAAAACCTGGCTTGGGGTCTACAACAACTCCCCGGACAGCGTGCGCCAGGCATTGCAGGCCTACCTGAACGCTGTACAGGCGATGGGTTCGGGTACGGGTGTCCGGGCCGTTCGGCACCGCAAGAACGCCCGAGATGCGATGGTGCGCGCGTACAAAGCAGTCCCGTGCTGGGTGCTGCCGCAGTGGCGCGTGTCGGAAACCATTCCGGCCGAGGTGGGCCTGTTCGACTTGGTCGTCGTGGACGAGGCCTCCCAGTCCGACATCTGGGCGCTGCCCGCGTTGCTCCGAGGCAAGAAGCTGCTGGTGGTGGGGGACCATAAGCAGGTTTCTCCCTCAGCAGTGGGTACCGCTGAAGAGCGGGTGCGGGAGCTCGTCAACCGGTTCCTGGGCGACCAGCCACATGGCTCTGAAATGACGCCAGACAAGTCCATCTACGACTTGGCTCGCGTTGTCTTTGCTGGCAATTCGGTCATGCTCAAGGAACACTTCCGCTCGGTGCCCGCCATCATCGAGTACTCAAACCGGGAGTTCTACGAGGGAGACATCCGGCCGCTGCGTGTGCCCAAAGCGAACGAGCGGCTTGACCCACCGCTGGTGGACGTCTTTGTCAGGGGTGGCAGTCAGTCGAAGGATGTCAATGTCAACAAGGCGGAGGCTCTGGCCATCGTCAAAGAAATCTCCAACATCCTGACTGACCCGCAGTTTGATGGGCGCTCCATCGGCGTTGTCACCCTGATGGGCACCAAACAGGCCAGCTACATCCACAAGCTCATCTCGGACCGCATTTCGCCGGCCGATGTGGTGGCCCGCAAAATCAGTGTGGGCCCGCCACCGGTGTTCCAGGGCAGGGAGCGGGACATCATGATGGTTTCCATGGTCATCGGGCCGGGCGACCGTGGCGCTGCCAACCGTGCCGACATGCACCAGCGGTTCAACGTGGCTCTGTCGCGAGCCAGAGACCGGATGTACCTGTTCCGTTCGGTGACCGACAACGAGGCCCGAGAAGACTCGCTCACAGGTCGGGTCATCATGCACTTCAAACAGCCGTTCAGGCAAGACGCCAAAAAGGTGGAAGCCCTGCGCGACAAGTGCCAATCCGGCTTCGAGCTCGAGGTTTTCGATGAGCTGGTTAAGCGAGGCTATCGGGTGCTGCCCCAGGTGCCGGCAGGCGGTTATTTCATTGACTTCGTGGTGGAAGGCAATGAAGGTCGTCGTTTGGCCATTGAATGCGATGGCGACCGGTTCCACGGCCCTGGCCAGTGGGCTGATGATATGGCGCGTCAACGCGTGCTGGAGCGTGCGGGCTGGACGTTCTGGCGGTGCTTTGCTTCCAGCTTTGTGCGCCGCCGACAGGAGGTGCTGGCCGACTTGCTGCAGACGCTGACTCATCTGGGCATTGAGCCTGTGGGCGCCGAATCGGTGGACAGCACACCCTGGGTGGAATACCGAGAGGTGGACCCGTTTGAGGTTGACGCAACCGAGGAGGTGGCTTGATGGCAACGACGCGACCATTGATGCAGTTGGGCATCGGCGACCTAGAAGACATCTTCGAGAAACAAAGCAAAAACTTGGCAACTCTGGGGCGCTTGAAGCACGAGCTCAGCCACCGACAGGTGCCGCGTGCCCTTGCCCTTTTGGAGCGCATCCAAAAAGCAGAGGCCCTGTTGGAGGACGTAGAAAGCCAGAGGCCAGACCCCAAGACTCCTCGGAGCACACTTCAACTCAAACCCCGAGCTTCAGCCCCCGCACCCGCTTCGGCTCCTGCTGCTCAAGAGGCTGACACGAATCCTCCTGCGACGGGGTTGCAAAGGGTTCAAGGGCAGCCAGACCTGCTGGCAGGTTTTGCGCTCCCACCGGAGCCAGCGAAGCCCAGGTCTAACCCTACGGGCGCCCCTGACCCGGTAGCGGCCTCAAAGCCACATACAGCTGCTGAGCCGGTGGCCTTGCCTCAACTTGCCTTGGAAGATGCCTGTCGAATTCTCAAAGTTGGGGTTGGCGATGCGTGGGAAAAGATTGAGGCAGCACGTCGCAAAATCGTGTTGAAGTCCAGTCCTACAGCGACCTCAGCCCTTACACCAGCCCAATCGCAAAAGCTACTGGCAGAAGCAAAAATGGCCAATGATGCGGCTATCGTTATTGCAGCGAGGCGAAGTGGCCGACAGTAAGCCCCCCCCGAGCACGGTCACCTCACCAGCTGCAGAGGGGTTTGGGCAGTGGAGCGTTGTTCAATCGGACCTGTCACCGCAAGAACAACTGGACCAGCTGGTGATGGCTTGGGCGAAAGATGTCCGAAGTGGAGAGCCTCGGTACATCCTGGAGTTGGACGAGCTGCACAATGGCGCGAAGTGCGGCTGCGTCTGCTACAGCTGTGGGTTGCCGCTGACTGCGGTCAATGCCGGTAAAAAGCAGTTTGTGGTTCGGCCTCACTTTCGGCATCCTGATGGTGCAGACAAGAAGGGCTGCATGGTACTGACCGCTCGCGCGGCGGCCATTGCTGCGTTGAACTCTGGGGACCGCATCCATCTGCCCGCCAAGCGGTTTGGCGCCCATGTCATTGGGTTGAGTGGTGAAAGGTATGACGCGTGGGTGACCAAGCCCCGCGAGCTGGTGCATATCCGTCACGTTCAACTGCGCGACCAGGTGAGCGCGATGTTGACGCTTGACGATGGCAGAAAAGTTCTGGTTCGTTTGACGGGTACGACCGGAGCGGATGACGGCAATGAAAGCTGTCCTGTTATACAGCTTGAAGTGAATGACCCGCGGTTGGCAAGTCTGGACCTTAAAGACCTGAAATCTCGCCTTCACCTGCTTGTGGAGACTGCACAGTGGTGTGGCCCCCACTGGGACGATGAGGAGCAGACAAAACTGGCCTTGGCGCAAGCCCAGCTCGAGGCTGAAAACAGGCTGGACAGCCTCTGGCCAGACGCCACTGCCGAGATTGGCGACAGGCCTACCCGAGAAACATTCTTGCACTGGTTGACAAAAGAAATCCTTCTGCGAGAAAAACGACTGATGGTCCCGCCATTGGTTTATCAAGGCGACAGCAAGGGTCGTCCGTTCTCGGTCAAGTCGGAGGCATTGCTGCATCTGACCGACGTGCGCCTGGAGCACACCCTAGGCGCCATCCGCCCGGATGTGATGGCCCAATATGTTGACTCGGACAGCGGCGAAGCCCGTGAGCTCTTGATTGAAGTGACGGTCACCAATCCGCTCACCCCGGAGCGCGTGTCCCGCATTGCATCCCAGGGGGTTGCAACTCTTGAAATCGACCTTAGGTCCCTAGGTGGGGCTGTGACCGAACAAGCGTTCACCAAGCTGCTGGTCGACGAGCTCACCGCAAAGCGATGGGTTTACCACCCTTGGACCGCGGAACAAGCTCAGGAAGAGGCTAACAGCAAGATTCGACAGAACGCACTCAAGTTTGAATCAGTGCACCTCTTGGCAAAAGGGTACTTGAGCGCTGTTGAGCAATACGTTGACTATCTCGCGCTGGACACAAGAACCCTGAGCTGGGAAGTGCAGCTCAACCAAAAAGCTCGTGATGTTGAAACCTATGCAGAGGCCTTGGTGAGTAAGGGATACGTCACAGCCACCGCGGATGAGCTTTATCGAGAAAATGGAAGCATCCTGCAACGGTTGCTGTCCATCCGCGAATCCAGGCCTATTGGTTATCGCTTCGACAACTTGTGGAGCGTGTTCAATACCATCAAGTGCGACGTGTCGCCAAAAAGCAAGGTCTGGCATACCTTGTATTTGATTGCTCACAAGGTCTACGCGCCGAAACTTGCCAAGGAGCATGAGGCCAAAGTGCAAGAAATGCGTAGGTTGGTCAAGGATAGCCTGCAAGCAGGGGAAAGCACTTACCGCAGGCCTAGGAAACACGACGCGCTCCTTGGACTGCTTTTCCCCGAAATGCTTGAGTCCTTGTGTAAGGCACTACCGGGTGACGAACTGGCAACTCGCCTCTGGAAAGACCGAGAGCCGGATTGGTACACTGGAGCCGAGTACGACAGTTGGAAGAAGGCAAACCCTGAGTCGGCAAAGATCTGGGAAGCTACTAATCGAGCGGGCACAAGCGGCGATAAGGAGTAATTCAGAGGGTTTTTGTTGGCACTCGGCAACTATGCTGTGGCCCCTCGCTAATTTTTCTCAGAGCGACTTCAAAAACAGCCTAAGTCTTTGTTTTTAAAGAGAATTGGCCAACAGAGGCATAACACCCGAGCGACCAACAAATCACCCTCAGCCAACTCGAAGGGGACAACAGAGCCACGCGCAGGGCGTTGGCCGTGCCCCAGAGGGCGTTTTTGAAGTCTTGGTTCATGGCAAATATGAAGGGGTTCTTTTTTGTGTATGACGAAGGTTTAGCCTCGAGCGCTGTGTTGTTGATAGGCGAATAGATGTATTTTGCCTTGTTCTGCCGTTCTCACAAACGGACGTTTTTGCGATCACCAAGACCACACCTCAAAAACCACCACTCCCAAAAGCGCCGCACTGTCTCAAAATCTTGTCTCTTTTTCATAGTCTCACCGCTACAATGCGTAACGAGATTTGAGACGGAGAACTCCATGCTTGTAGGCTACGCCCGCGTATCGACCGAAGACCAAAAGCTCGACCTGCAGCTCGATGCCCTGAAGGCGGCGGGATGCGAGAAGGTCTTTTCCGACCAAGTGTCCGGCGCCGCCGCAGCAAAGGCGGGGCTGGACGAGGCCTTGGCGTACCTGCGCTCCGGCGATACCCTGGTGGTCTGGAAGCTGGACCGGCTCGGCCGAACAGTCAAAGGGCTGGTTGACCTGGTGCAGACACTCCAAGACAAAGGCATCCAGTTCCGCAGCCTGACGGACGGCATTGACACCTCCACCACAGCCGGTCGGTTCTTCTTTCATGTGATGGCGGCTCTCGCCCAGATGGAAAGAGAGCTGGTCCACGAGCGAACCATGGCGGGCCTAAGCGCTGCACGCGCTCGAGGCCGCTTCGGGGGCCGCAAGCTCAAGATGGACAGCTCTCGGCTCAAGTCTGCCCAGCATCTGCTGGCCAGCGGCATGCCGCCAAAGGAGGTGGCGGCCAACCTAGGGGTGTCGAGGGCGACGCTGTACCGCAGACTAAGCGCTGCCAAGTAAGGACTCGCCGAATTCAAACACCCGCACCAACGCGAGTGCTTGCGGCTTAGGTTCTGGCAGGCGCCCCATCGGTGTTACCGAGGGCTTTCTCCAGCGCCTTGTCCACCGCATCGATGCGGGCCTGGCAGTTTTTGTACGCCGCCACCGACTCTTCGACGATTTTGAGTAGGTCGTCGATGTTGGGCTCGGTTTGGTCACGCAGGGTTTTGGCGTGTCTCTGAAGTACGGTGTAGGACTCTCTGAAGCTATGGTTCATGGTTGCTCTTCCTGACCGAGTACGGTGCGTCGGCGCCCGTCCCGGAATTCGATGGTGATCTGTGTGTCGGCTGTGCTGTCGTGGGAACTGGTGATGGCCTGGCCTTGTGCATCGCGCACCAAGGCGAAGCCGCGTTTCAGGGTCTTGTCCGGCCCTTGGCCGGTGACCTCCCGCATCAGGGCTTGGGTGCGCTGACGGGCTTGGTCCACGGTTTGTCTGGCCAAGTTGGTGGTGTCGCTGTAGGCGCGCTCCATCGCGGCTTGGCTGCGCTGCAGGTCGCTGGCAGATCGCCGGTGAATGCTCTGCCAGTGCTTTTGGCTCTGATCGCGGGCGGCTTGCAGGCTCTGGCGGGCATGGTCGCGGATATCAGAAAGCAGCATGGGCACCTCGCGTTGCGCCTTCTGCATGTGCTGGTGGGTGTGCTGGCGCACATTGGTGATCTCTAGACGCACTGCGTCTTGGGCACGTCGCACAGCACGGCGCGCGTTCTTCTGGATTTCTGCCTGCAGGTCACCGCTGAGCTCACGCGCGCGGTCCAGTCGTTTGCGCGCATCGACCGCAGTGAGTGAGTAGATGGACTGCGTGGTGCGGCGCGTGGCTTCAATCTGCTGGCGGGCCAAACGCTGGATGTCGGCAAAGGCACCCTGCGTCTCGCGCGCCCGCTGGACTATGGTGCGCTCGATGCCAGCGATTACTTTCGAGGGATTATCGAAGCGTTGATGCGCCACTTCGTCGAGCACGGTGTTGTCGCGTTCGTGGCCAATGCCAGTCAGAACCGGGATCTCGAGTTCGCAAATGGCCCGGGCCAAGTCGTAGTTGTTGAGCCACGCCAGGTCGTTGACCGCACCACCGCCCCGGATGATCGCTACCGCGTCGGGCATGCAAGAGCGCTCGCGGCCGATCTTGTCCAGCGCCGTGTGCAGTGCCCGGCATATTTGGGCGGCAGCTCCCTCGCCTTGGAAGCGGCTGTAGGCGTAGGTGAACTGGCACACGCCGTGGGCCTCGAGTCGGTTGGCCTCCGTCTCAAAATCACCCAATCCGGCAGCACCCTCGGGGGCTATGACAAGGACGTAGTAATAGTCCCAGGGCGCAGGCAAGTTTTTGTTGCCATCGATCAATCCTTCGCGCTTCAGCCGCTCCCGAATTTCCCGCTTGCGAGCCTCCAGGTCGCCCAAGGTGTATTCGGCGTCGATGGCGTCAATCACCAGCTGGAAGCCGTACTCGGCCCTGAACACCGGGCGGACGCGCACCAGCAGCTTGATCCCCGGGCCGATTGTGGCGCCGGTAGCCGTCTGGAAGGCGGGCAGGATGCGTTTGGCCTGTTCGGCCCAGATGACGGCACTGGACTTGGCCAATACTTTGCCGCTGCTGTTGCGCTCCGAAACCTCCAAGTAATGATGACCACCGGTTGACCGAGCATTGACCACCTCGACCATGGTCCAAACGCCTTCGCGGTAAAGAGCGGCCACGGCCTGAGAGACGCCCAGCAGCAGGCGGGACAACGGAATCGCATTGGAGGCCGGCAGACTGGGAGCTGGGGCGGGCGTCGAGACAGAAGCGGCGACAAGAGACAGACTCTTGGCCTCCGCCTCATGCTGGGCCCTGATTTCGGCCGGCAGCCAACTGAAGAAGGGGGCTAGGTCAATACCGGCGGGCACGCACCATTGACGCCGCTCTGCGTTCCAGCGGGCACCCAAGGCTTTGACGCGATCTTTGTCTTCAAAAGGGGTGTTCAAGAAGGTGGGTTGCATTGTGAATATCAGGTTGCCAATACAGCGGCGCGAGCGCCTTCATCGCGTGCCACCAAACGGTAGCCGCGCCTTAAACGCAATTTGTGCAGGCTCTCTATCTCTTTGACGCCAGCCTCCCTGGATGGCAGA